>Ga0308417_1002435_pt1 | contig 12283 bp, 8 predicted proteins | sample HotsprSampleOS65_FD_203528 | JGI IMG/M metagenome (GOLD analysis project Ga0308417, IMG submission 203528) | Hot spring phototrophic mat microbial communities from Octopus Spring, Yellowstone National Park, Wyoming, United States - 20090730_OS65 ... | reverse complement strand
TGGTAGTCTATCGGATCGCGCTGCGTCCAGCGGCCGGCGTGCGGGTCGTAGACGCGGTAAGCGTAGGCATAGAGGTTCGCGCCGGGCACGTGCTCTTTCGTTGAAAACGTGTAGCTCGGCGTGAAACTGCCGCTCTTTGCTGTCACGTTCCCAAACGCGTCGTACTGCAGGTGCGACTCGGCCGCGCCGCTCTCGCCTATCACCAGCACCGTACCGCCACGGTGATTGGCGATGTAGAAGTGCACAATCAAAGTAGAGGAGCCATCCTGGCTCCTGAGGCGGCAAGATGCCGCCTCTACCGTAGAGGAGCCATCCTGGCTCCTCAGGCGGCAGGATGCCGCCTCTACTTTGCCGCGATCAGAGATCGCGGCTACAGGGCAGGCCATAGCGAGGAACGCCACGGCGGAAAGGATTAGGCGGGGATTACAGCGCGGAAGAGCCAGCGCGGAAGAGCCAGCGCGGATTGTGCATCATGTATCCTCCATGATCATCATTACAGTACCGGCAGCCGGAGCACAGCACCTGCGTAAAAACAGCGGCGCACGCCGCATATCGGTTATTATCATATCATAACAGTGCACTGGTGTCAAGCGCCAAGAGTGCCCCACATCCGGTGGTTAGGGAGAACCGCCAGCCTCGGCGGCCAGATGCGTGCGGGTTGAAAAGGGCAACGAGGCCGTTGCCCCTCCATTTTTAGGGCAGCGAGGCCGCTGCCCCTCCAGTCCTATGTCACTAGTCGCGGTATCCAAGTTCATTTTCCTGCAATGTTTGTTGTGCTATACTGGGTGCACATAAAGCAGGAGACCCTCTCCAATTAGTACGCTTCGTGACGAAGCCAAAGAATAATGGTAACCGAGTTCCACAAACCGCACCAGAGCCCGTCACGAAGCGTTACTTTTTTGGGCGGGGCGGGTGTGAAGCAAAGGGACATAAGGGACAAAAGGGACACACACGACAGGAGGTGGCTGAGGCATGTGCGGCAGGCGCTAGTTTTTTCCTTCCGTGATGCCGGGCCATGCGTCGGTGCGGAAGGGCACGGCGGGCAGGCCAGCGGCGTTGTAGAGATTGCAGGGCGGATTGGCTGCCCACGCATAGCGCACCGCCACGGGCTGGGGCACGTCGTTGCTCCACACCCGCACGGTGTCTTGTTCGATGCGCGCCTGGGCCCACACAAAACGCCGGTCAGCCCCGGCAATGGCAAAGCCGCGCAGCGCACCACGCCGCGCGCGCAAACCGCCATCCACATGGTCAAACATAATTCGCACCGCAGAACCTTCAATGGCATGTGCGCGGTACATTGGGCCGCTGCAGACGACATCTTGGCCGTACACGTGCGCCAGCGCGCACAGCGCAAGGCGTTTGCCGACATCGCGTTTGTTACGCGGGTGAATATCCTGCGCATCGCCAATGTTAATAGCGGCCGCCATGGCGGTGGCGGGCAGCGCGAGCGCGGCGGTCTGCGCTTCGCGCAGCTCGGCCCAGTCGTCGTCCATTGGCGCGACGGGCGGCTCCTTGTAATTGGCGAGTTGCACAAACAAGAAGGGCAGGGCGGGCTGCTGCCAGCACGCGCGCCAGGCCGTGATCAGCGCAGGGAAGAGCGAGCGGTACTGCGCGGCGCGGCCGGCGTTGGATTCGCCCTGATACCAAATCACGCCGCGCAGCGCGAACGGAACGAGCGGCGCGAGCATGCCGTTGTACATAACAGCCGGGGCGCCGAGCGGGCCGGTCATGGCGGACATGTCTTTCATGGGCAGTTCGCGTTCGACGCAGGCGCGCCACGTGCCGGCCAGCGGGATTTTTTTGGCGCGCGCGCCGCGCAGGGTGAGGAACATCTCCTTAAGCGGGCCGGCCATGCCGCCATTGCCAAAATGATCGAAGACACGCACGGCGATTACAGCACGCCCGGGCGTAACGAGCGCGGCCGGCACGGTGTAACAACGCTCGACAGCGTAGGCATTGGGATCGCTGCTGGTTTCGCCCACGCGCACGCCGCTGAAGTACGTGGTATCAAAGTCATCGAGGCAGCCGAGGTGCAGTTCGAGTTCGCGGCCAGCCCAACTCTTGGGAATGTTAACTTCGCGGCGCAGCCAGACGGCGCCGTTGAAATTCCAGCCATGCTGCTGCCAGTAGCTGGGCATGGGCAGCTCGCGCCATGCGCTTGTGTCGCAGGCAGGCGATGCCCAGCCGCGCGTTTCGCCTTCGTTGCCGCTGTCCTGGTGCACCACGGGTGTGCCCTGCCACGACTGAAAAACCGCGGAAATGTCGCCGTGGTGCTGCGCGCGGTAGCGCTCGACAATCGGGCGGTGGCGCGGATCGCGCTCCAACACGTCCCGCGGCATCCATGCTTCGGCGCAGGAGCCGCCCCATGAGCAGTTAATCAGGCCTATCGGCATGTCAAGCTGCTGATGAAGAATTTTCCCAAAGTGATACGCAACCGCGGAAAAGAGTTTGGCAGACGATGGGAACAGACACTCCACGACATGGCGACATCGCGCTGTGGCGTGTCGGCGGGGGTTTTGGGAACGGTGGCGAGGCGCAGTCGTGGGATATCGGCGCGGCGCAGCTCATCGTCTGCGCCATCGGTGTGCAGCAGCGGCCATTCCATGTTGGACTGGCCGGAGCAGAGCCAGACGTCGCCAATGAGCACGTCGCGCAGGACAACTTCAGATGAGCCGCGCACGCGCAGGGAAACGGGCCCGCCGGGCGCCAGCGGGGCGAACGTCACGCGCCACGCGCCCTGCTCATCCGCGCGTGTGGTGAGCGTCTGCCCGCACAGCTCAGCCGTGACAGACGTGCCGGGTTCGTCGGTGCCCCACAGCGGCGCCGGCACGCCGTGTTGCAGGACCATGTGATCACCAAAAGGACTGGCCAGTTTCATAACATCCATCTGTATTGTTAGTCTGCGCCGGAGTGTGTGCGCATAGGAGCTAGTATAGCAAAAACGTGCAAGACTGAACATGTGCCGTTGCCAGCACCCCTGGGCGTCGCGCGCACTTGTGATATAATCATGCCATGCGAGCATTGACGGAAAGAAAACACGCGGACCTTGTGCGTCTGCTGGGACTGATGCTGGCACACTGGCGTGCGATCGGGCTTGGCGTGCTGGGGCTGATCGGCGTGGACGTGCTGCAGCTGATCGTGCCGCACGTGGTGCGGCGGGCAGTGGATGCGCTGGCCAGCGGCACGGCCACGCTGGGCCTGCTGGTGGTGTGCGGCGCAGGCATTGCGGCGGCCGCGCTGGGCATGGGCGCGTGCCGGTTTGTGTGGAGGTATTTTTTGATTGGCTCGAGCCACCGCATCGAGCGCGGCCTGCGGCAGCGGCTGTATGAACACCTGCTGACCTTGCCGCCGGAATACTACGATCATCACAAAGTGGGCGACATCATGTCGCACGCCACCAACGACACGCATGCGGTGCGGCGTGCCGTTGGGTTTGCCGCGCTGGCGGCGATTGACGGCGCCTTCATGGCGGCCGCGGTGCTTGGCATGATGCTGTGGATGAATGTGCAGCTGACCCTGATCACCTTGCTGCCGTTGTCGTTCCTGGCGCTGGTGATGCTGCGGTTTGGCCGGCTGATTCACGAGCGGTTCGAGCGCGTGCAGGCATCATTTTCTGCCATGACCGACCGGGCGCAGGAAGCGTTCTCCGGCGTGCGTGTCATCAAGGCGTATGGCGACGAAGCGTCGGAACAGCGGCTGTTTGCGGCGCGCGCGCGCCAGTATGCCGGCGACATGATCCGCATGGCGCGCGTGTGGGCGTTGTTTGATCCCATCATCGCCGCGCTAGCCACGGCCAGCATGGCGCTGCTGATGTGGTGGGGCGGGCGCGGCGTGCTGGCGGGCACGCTCACGCTCGGCGAGTTTGTCGCGTTCACCAGTTACCTCGGCATGTTCACTTGGCCGATGATCGCAGTGGGCATCGTGGTAAACATGATGCAGCGCGGCGCAGCCAGCATGGGGCGGATTCAGACCATTCTGGCTACGCAGGCCGTAATCCGTGACGGGACGTACAGGCACACGCCGGCGCCACATCTTATCTGCCATAACTTGACCTACACCTATCCCGGCGCCACGGCGCCGGCCTTGCGCGGCATCTCCTTCGAACTGCCGCCCCGCGCCACGCTGGGCATCGTGGGCCGCACCGGCGCAGGCAAGACCACGCTGCTCGAGCTGCTCATGCGGCTGTATGACCCGCCGCCCGGCACGGTCTTGCTCGGCGGGGTGGATGTGCGCGAGCTGCCGCTTGCCACGCTGCGCGGCATGTATGCGTATGTACCGCAGGAGCCGTTTTTGTTTGCGATGAGCGTGGCGGACAATATCCGTTTTGGACAACCCGATTTGCCGATGGAGACGGTGCAGGAACTCGCGCGGCAGGCGGGGCTAGATGAAGAAATTGCGGGTTTTCCGCAGGGCTATGACACACTGGTAGGCGAGCGCGGCATCACGCTGTCGGGCGGGCAGAAGCAGCGCGTGGCGATTGCGCGCGCACTGGCGCTGCAAGCGCCGATCCTCATTCTCGATGACGCGCTGTCGAGTGTTGACGCGGAAACAGAAGCGCTGATCCTTTCGCATCTTCGCGCTCAGGCCGGCGCCATGACAATGATCATTGTTGCCCATCGCGTCAGCGCAGTGAAAGATGCCAGCATGATTCTCGTCATGGAGCATGGCACCATTGTTGACCGCGGGACGCATGCGGAATTGACCGGCCGCGCGGGCTACTACCGCGAACTGTACGACCTGCAACGCATCGAAGCGGCCGAGCTGGCGGGGAAATGAGCGCACCGCGCCGCGCTTTTCATTTTTGACGGAATCGTGTATAATAGGCCGGGGCGCACAGGAGCATCACACAGCCCGTGCGCGGCGTTTGCTAACCACGACAGGGAGTCACTCGTATGCCCTACAAACAGGTGCTGCAGGATGCGCGCGAGCGCATGCGCAAAGCAGTGGAACATCTGGAACATGAATTCGCCGGCGTGCGCACGGGGAAAGCGTCGGCCGCACTGGTAGAAGACATTCGTGTGGACTATTATGGCGCCCATACGCCGCTGCGCGAGCTGGCCGGGATTACCACGCCGGAGCCGCGTTTGATCGTGATTCAGCCCTGGGATCAAAACGCCGTGCAAAACATCGTCAAGGCCATTCAAGCCTCGAGCCTCGGCATTACGCCGGTGGATGATGGCCGCGTCGTGCGCATCCCCATTCCGGATTTGACGGAAGAACGGCGGCGCGATCTTGACAAGCATATCAAGCACATGGCCGAAGAAACGCGCGTGGCCATCCGCAACATCCGGCGCGAAGAAAACGAACGCCTCAAAAAGCTCCAGAAAGACAGCAAAATTACTGAAGACGAATTGCGCCACGGCGAAAAGGATATTCAGAAACTGACGGATGATTACATCGCCAAAGTGAACGACGCGTTGAAACGCAAGGAGCAGGAAATTTTCACGGTGTAACCATGAGCTGCGCGTATGAGCTGCGCTGTGTGAGCTGCGGGCGCGTGTATGCGGCGGAGCAGGCGCCGGAGTATCTCTGCAGCGCATGCGCGGAGCACTACACGCCCGGCCTGCCATTGCGCGGTGTGCTGGAGTGTGTGTATGATTACGCGGCGTGGCGCGCGGGGCATAAGCGCGGCGCGGCGTTGCACGAGGTGCTGTGGCCGTGCAGCGCGGCAGAGCTGGCGCGCGTGCCGCTGCGGGTGGGCGGCACACCGTTGTATGATGTGCCACGGCTGGCAGCGCGCGCGGATGTTGCCGCGGTGTGGGTGAAAGATGACACGCTAGAGCCGACCGGTTCGTTCAAAGACCGCGCTACACAACTCGTGCTGGCGATGGCCTTGCGGCGTGGCATTACGCACGTCACATGCGCTTCGACGGGCAACGCCGCGTGTTCGCTGGCGGGGTTGAGCGCCGCGGCGGGCGTGCACGCGCACATTTTTGTCTCCGCGCACGCGCCGCGGGCGAAATTGACGCAAATTGCCGCGTATGGCGCAGAGTTGATCGCGGTGGACGGAACGTATGATGAGTGTTTTGACATGAGCATCCGTGCCACGCGCGCGCATGGCTGGTACAACCGCACCACGGCGTATAATCCGTGGACCATCGAAGGCAAAAAGAGCGCGGGATGGGAACTCGGGCTGCAATGCGGCGCGCACGTGCCGGATCAGGTGTTTGTGCCGACAGGCGATGGCGTGATCATCAGCGGCATCTACAAAGGATTCCACGACTTGGTGCAACTGGGCTGGCTGGAAAGGCTGCCGCGGCTGGTAGCGGTGCAGCCGGAGGGATCGTGTGCGATTGTGCGCGCGCTGGCGGCAGGCGGCAGCGGGCGCGACGCGCAGCACCCGAACGCGCACTCGGTCGCGGATTCACTAGTCGTCTCCGCGCCGCGCAATGCGGAGATGGCCGTCAGAGCTGTGCGCGCCAGCGCGGGCTATGCGGTGTGTGTCAGCGATGATGAAATTCTGCGCGCGCTAACGGAACTGGCCGAGCGTACGGGCGTATATGCAGAACCTGCGGCCGCCGCGGCGTGGGCGGGGCTGCTGGCCGCGCGCGCGCACGGGCTGATCAGCGCGCACGAACGCGCCGCGCTGCTGATCACAGGAACAGGATTGAAAGACACTGCCGCCGCGGAGCGCGCCGTTGCGCAGCGCCGCGCAGAGCATCCTCATCACCAGAAGGAAAAGTTATGAAGCGCTCATTCAGTACCGGGCTGCTGCTCGTGGTTATTATCGCGCTGGCAGGCTATGCGGTGTGGCAGGCGCATGAACGCCGCGCCGCGCAGGCACGCGTGGCGCGCATGCACGAGCAACTCGAAGAGCTGCGCGGCGCCGTGCGCGCCAATGAACATGATCTGCTGGCCTTGCGCGCGCAAGTGGCCGCGCTGATCATGACGAACCGTGCCTGTCAAAGCCCCGAGGGCATGGCCGTGCGGAATTATCTGGAGAGCTATGGCGCCTTGATGCGCACGCCGGAAATGCAGGCGGCGCTGCGCGCGCAGCTCGACGCCGAGTATGTGGCGGTAGTGTACGCTCCGCTGCTCGACGGCGTGGCCGTGAGCGCGGAAGAGAAGCAGGCCTTGCGGGCGCTGCTGGTGGAGCGCGCCGTGGCGGAGAGCGAACCGGTCTTTTTGCTGGCGCGGCCCGGGCTGGATGCCGCCGCGCGCGCCCACATCCGCAGCAACATTCCCCCAGCGCTGGCGGCCCTTGACGCCAAGATTACGGCCATGCTGACACGCGAAGATGCCGCTGTGTTTGCGGGCTGCACCAGCAATGCGGAGGCGCGCCTGTGGGTTGCGGCGTTCAACCGCCACCTGGCGCAGGCGGGCCTGGCGCCCCTGAGCCCCGTGCAGCAGCAGCATGCTGTGCAAACGTTTGCACAGTCCCTTGCACATCTCAAGGCGCAGCCGGGGTACGTGGATGTGGAATTGCTCGCACCGGAAGAAATCACCGCGGACATCGCCGCGCGCCATCTAGAGCAGTACGGCGCGTGCTTTGCGCGCGTGCATGGGCGGCTGACGGCCCTGCTGCCCGCCGCGGCGGCCCGCGCCTTCAATGACTTTGCGGCTCAGACCATTACCGCGGGCGCCGCGCGCCTGCAGCTCACCACCCGCGCCTTGGGGCAATGATATGCACCCGCCGCGATTGTTTGTAGCCGCCACGCGCCAGGACGAGGGCAAAACAACGACCGCAGTCGGGCTGCTGGCACATCTGCTGGCGCGCATGCCGCAGGTCGGCTTTATCAAGCCCGTCGGCCAGCGGTTTGTCGAACTGGACGACGGCACGAAAGTGGACAAGGATGTCTGGCTGATCCGGCGCGCGTTGGGGCTGGGTGATCCGCCGCAGCACATGAGCCCTGTTACGGTGCCCAGCGGTTTTACGCGCGCCTACATAGAGCAGCGTGATCCGGCGCGGCTTGAAGCACAGGTGACGGCGGCGTATGCAGCGCTGGCGGATGGCAAATCGTTTGTGCTGATTGAGGGCACGGGGCACGCTGGCGTGGGCGCGGTGTTTGATTTGTCGAACGCGCGCGTGGCGCAGCTGTTGCAGAGCCCGGTCGTGCTGGTGGCGGGCGGCGGGATCGGCAAGCCTGTGGACGAGATTTTGCTAAACGCGGCGCTGTTCCGCCAGCATGCAGTGCCGGTGGCCGGCGTGATCCTCAACAAAGTGGCGCCCGGCAAATGCGCCGAAGTGCGCGGCTACACCAGCCGCGCCCTGGCCTGGCACGGCATTCCCGTGTTTGGCGTCGTGCCGTATGTGCCGCTGCTGAGCCAGCCGACGCTGCGCGAAGTGTGCCGCGCTGTCTCCGGAACGTTCATCGCGTGCCACGAACGCGACGCGACGCTCTACGCCGAAGTGGCGCTGCTGAGCCATTTTTCCATGGAAAGCGTGCGCGCAGTGCAGCCGCAGACACTTGTGGTGGCCACCGGTGAACAATCGGATTTTCTGGTGGCCTGCGCGGGCGAAGAGCCCGCCATGGCGGCCCTGCGCGCCAATGTCCGCGGCATTCTGCTTACCGACGGCATCGCGCCCAAGCCGCATATTCTCACCATGCTGCAGCACGCGGGCGTGCCGGTCATCTTGAGCGACATGCCAGCCTTTCAGGCCACCAGCTGCGTCTCGCGCATGGTGGCAAAAATCCAGCCCGACAATCCGGAAAAAATGGGAACCATCCGCCGGCTCTTTGCCGAGCACGTGCAGATTGAAGCCTTGCTGCGCGCCGCGTGCGGAACGTAAGCCGGGACTGTGGGTGGCAGCGGAAGAAGTACGTGAAAGAATGAATACCGCAGGAAAGATGTCTAGCAGCTGTGCGTTGCTTACAGGGCGGCACTGCGGCTAGAACTGAGGTGGCAACTGGATGGCAAGTGGCGCGAGGGGATTGGCGCGGGTGGGCGAGCGGTCTATGCGGCGGCGCGCCGTGGTAAGCGCAAGCTGCTCATCGCCATGCGGCGTGCGGCGCAGCACTTCCACTTCCACCTGCACGTCAAACACGTCCGAACGCACACTCAGCGCCGCGCCGCGCGGAGTAGTTTCGCTCATCTCCGGCGCGTTCTGCCACACATCAGCCAGTGACGCATAGCCGCCCGGCAGCGGCGCGCCGCGCACCACCCGCAGCACGGTCGTCGCATCGCCCGCGCAAAACGGCAGCAAGGCCGGCAGCGGCGCCGTGTTGATGTTGATCATAACATCGGCCGGCAGCGGATGCAGATACAGGCCTTCCAGCCAAAGCGCGGCGGCGCCGGGCGCAAGTCGTTCGTGCGTGTGCAGACGCACGCGCAACGTGCCGTTGGAGAACATCGCCGGGGTGAGAACGCCGACGAATAGCCGGTCGGAGGCGTCAAAAGTGCGCGCTGGGGCACACGGGACAAATGCCTGGCGTGCGTTGTCCCATACCTCGACGGACAGGGCGGGGAGCATGTTAGTGTGGTGGCGCCACTGATCAAGTGAGCGCGGTGGGGCGGCGGGCGGTGGCGCGGCGCGGCCAGCAAGTGTCAGGCGCACGGGTGCTTGCGGCTGCGGCAAGCTGTTCCACACACATTCGATCCAGCCCGGATCGCCGAAGAGATGCAGGCCCGCGGCACGCGGTGACGGGCTGAGCAAAATAATGCGGCCGCGCAGCACCAGCGGCGGCGTGCCGGGCGGCGCGTGCACGGCCAGCATGCCATCGCGCACCATGCGCACGGGCAGCGACAGCTCTGGTGAGAGATGCGCCGCAGCGTACAACAGGCCGGGCTGGCCGGCGGGCAGGCGCGTGACACGCGTGTCAAACGACCATGCGCCGCGTTCGGCGCTGAGCACGCGCGCCCAGCCGGGTGACCACTCCAACGTTGCGGCGGTAACACATGCTGTGGCATCGAATGGGCGGTAGAGCGCGGCGTTGACAAACCAGTCATGTGCCGTAGTGATGCCGATAGACGACAAGGTTTCGGCACGTTCGCGTGAGCTGGCGAAGGCGGCATTGCGCACGAGGCCGGTGCTGGCGGGCGGCTGGCTGGGGAGGAGCGCCGCGGCCGGGCGGCCATCGGGCAGCAGCAGCCAGAATTCACGTGCGGCGCGCGGCAGCGTCAGCAAGCGCAAAACCGCACCGCGCGCGCGCGCCAGCCGCGCGCGGGTGCCGGCACAGCGCACCGTCAGCGCATCGTCATCATGCGCGACAATCACGCCATACACGGAATCATCGTCCGGCATTTCAAGGACAACCGGGATGCCCTCAAGATCCGGAACACCGCGCAGCGCGGCCATGTCATCGCTCCGCACATACCAGTCGGTCTCCCAGACAAACTCACGGTTGGACGAGCCGGCGACGCGGTGTTCGCGCGCGGGGCGCAGCTGTCGGGCTGCCAGCGCCGGCCCCCAGCCGCGCCAGCCCAGCTCGGCCAGCGGCGTGTCTTCGCGCGCATGGTCGCCCCACACCCCGTTGCGCGTGGTGCCGTAATGCCAGTCATACAGCGCGGCGGACGGCGTTATCACCAGCTGCCCGCGCGCCGGTATGCGCGGCAGCGCGTTGCTGACGGCACTGCTGGTGCGCGCATAATACACACACGACGAGGTGAACGGTTCGCTCCAGAACAAACGCGTGCCGAGGCGGTACCCCAGCCGCCATCCATACAAGCTCACCGGCAGATCGGAATCGTTGCGGAAGATAATGAATTCCGGCTGCTGCAGGAGCGCGCTTTCGAGATAAAAGGGGGAGTGCTCATTGAGGCCGGTGCGCGGCGAGCGGACGAGCAGCTCCGCCACGCCGGCGTGCTGCGCATCAAGGCGCAGCGGCTGGCCGTCTGCCAGATGCGCCATGCCGTCTTTGCTGAAACGCGCGGAGAGGAACGACGCGCCGTGGTCAAGACTGAACCATGCGACGCGCGGATGGGGAGCGCGTGCGCCGGAGATGAGCTGCACGGCATACTGCGCGCCGGGCGCCAGGTTGGTGATGAAGATCGCATCAGGGGCAAAAGGTTTGGTAGTGACCAGCGCGCCGCGGTCGCGCACGTCGCGGATGTTGGCGCGCATCAGTTCGTTCAACGACGAGAACCAGCCGGCAAATGTCACCGTTTGGCGCCACTGGCCGAGGGCATCGAAGCGCGCGAGTTTATCGTCGTCAAAATACAACGCATCCACGGAATTGCTGAGCACGGGCTGATACTTGAAGGTGCCGGCCGGTTCGGGCAAACCGGCGCCGGTGGCGGCGGTGATGCCGCACCACATGCCGGGATGCCAGCGGGGCAGGCCTAGACGCGCGCGCAGATCGCGGTACGGCTCCCAGCCGGCCACGTATGTCAACGGCTCGTGATCAAGAGTAACCACGATATTCGTGCGGCCGAGCGCGTGATTAAAAAACGCTTCCGCGTGGCTGATCAGGAAAAAATTGTGGCTGGCGCGTTCTTCGTAGTAGCGGCCGAGGCGCAGCGTGTCATCGAAATGCACCCAGCGCTGGCCGGCGGCAGTGACAACACGCTCAAAGCGCACGGCCTCCGTGCCGGGCAGGTCAGGATCGTGCAACGCATGATTATCATCGCGGCTGTCGGCGAGCTGGGCTACGGCGCGGGCCAGCCATGCGCTGTTGGTCGCGGCCGCATCAAATGTGCGCAGCAATTCGGCCAGGCGCGCGATGTCGGCGGCATTGAGGTCGTCCGTGGGCAGCCAGCGGGCGTCGCGCCAGGCGACGGGCGGAGCTGCGCCCGGCCCGGCGCAGTCAATAATCGAAAAACGATAGTGCACGAGCGTGGCAGGCAGAGGGCCGGACAGCTCAAACCATGGCTGGGCGTGCAAGTTGGTGGCCGCGCGCACATAACGCTCCCACGCGCGGCGGCTGGCAAACGGCCGGCCGCGCGGCGCGCTGGCCCAGGCATCGCGAAAGCTATCCGCCGGACCATCCGTGAGATCCGCCTGCAGCAGCGCCATGGCATGCTGGAAGGCTGAATCAACACCCGTGTGAAGCACCTCGGCGCCGATATGGATGCGCGCCGAGGCGCTCATGTCATGCAGCATCAGCGCAAAGAAAAAACCACACGCTGCCAGTGCGCCGCACAACACCAGCACAAACACCAGTGCGCCGCCGCGCGCGTTACGTCGGCCGCGCCTCATACGCACAAAGCGCGGCGCCGCAGACCCGCGACGGCACTGCCGGCGCACGCCACAAGCGCCAGCGCTGCTCCTTCCGGCACATCAGCCACACGCGCCACGGCATCAATCTCCGCGCTGCGCCCCGTGCCGGACACATCCACAAAACGCACGGCGATGCAGTAGGCCAGTGAGGTAGCTGCCCCGCCCGCAGTCTCCAGCTGCGACAAA
>Ga0308417_1002431_pt1 | contig 12286 bp, 6 predicted proteins | sample HotsprSampleOS65_FD_203528 | JGI IMG/M metagenome (GOLD analysis project Ga0308417, IMG submission 203528) | Hot spring phototrophic mat microbial communities from Octopus Spring, Yellowstone National Park, Wyoming, United States - 20090730_OS65 ... | reverse complement strand
CTATTTTGGCCTCGAAAAATGGCAGATTTAAAAAACTAAATTTTTTTAGTGTTGACCGCGATAGACTCGAACCTTGATCGTAAGATTTATTATGTCAAGGTGGGCAAATAAGTCCTCTTCTTCGTTTAGCTTTACCAGCTAGATTTTAATTTTACGCGGCCTTGGCACGTTCGTACCTTACTATCCAAGGGTCGCCAAAACCTTCTCTGGCCAAGACTCTGGGCGTCTGCCCAGCTCTTCTCGTAACAACAGGCCCTAGAAACTCCACTGCTAAATAAGTAGCGCCTAGGACGCTTAGGCTTGCTGCCGCATTCTTCTCCCATGACCTTCCCCTGTTACCAAATTGCCCGATAGCTTCCAGCGATCCTCTTTCCCAGATGCGACCATAAATACGATTAAGTTCCAAAGTAGTACGATAAAGAGCGTCTATTCTCTTATGTTCTGCGTCACTACCCAATTTGTCATGCTCTAACACTCTCCTTCTTTCAAATTCTTCTTGCCTCAATTTCCGCTCATGATCTTGCCTTAACTCAAGCATCTTCATCTCGTGTTCAAACCTCAACTCAGTCATTTCTCTTTGATGGTGGTAAGCTCTTTCCCTTGAGTCATAGCCACCATCCCAGCCTTGATTTCCTAAATAGCCAGATGCTCGTAAACCTTCACCATACCCAACGCGGCCTCCGCCTTGAGTTCTTAAATCGGTGACAATCAGCCCTTGCAAGGGATTGTTGGTATTACTCAAAGCCTTTTCAATCATCTGCCGGCTAGCGAGAGTAAGAACTAAATTTGGATTGTTCACATTTCTTCTGTAGCAGTCAACATAAGATGCTGCGACAGCATTTCTCCACTGCCCAAATAGTATCGCGGGATTAGGACTTATGTAGATTGGATTTCTTTTTTCGTCATTCCCAATAGGCTCTCTTTGAATTTCCGGGGGCAAGGGAAGTCTTAATTCACTGAATATTCCAGAAGGGTCAGACACAATAATTTGACCACCTTCTTTTTTCACAACACAACCGTTATTTTTAGCTATTTTTTCAACTGAAGATGAGAAGTTTTCTGGATCTTGAAGGTTTATTGACGTAATCTCTTTTAAAAATTTGCCAAACGAAGTCTCTTGCATGAGCGCTTGTATGTACCTTGGATCTCCTCTTAAAACCCTGTCCTGAACATGAGTTATCATCATATCCTGAGGTGAGTATCTTTGAGTCTGGTCACCCAAATAACCCAAAGCTCTACCTTGGCTATCTTGCTGCTCTAAAAGAACATCTTGTAAGGTTGTCATCTTTTCCTTGCATATGTTATTGGGCTCAGTTATTAAAGTGTGAACAAAATTTAATCCTCAAAATATTAGTCCATTAGAAGAAAATGCACCTACAGTTATTAAAGCGTTAAGCCCTCGAATAAAAAAAGACTAGTTAGTTATTTTAGGACCACCTGAAGTTTTTCTAGATCCAGCGTTTTTGCCTTTAGATCAATGAATTTTAACAAATCCCCCGCATAACCCTCTAAAACTACTTTGCCTTTCTCGGTTTCTATGATCCAGGTAGGATAAATTCTAGCCACTCTAAACCTGGGATCTTCAAAATTTACACTAACTCTAGAAAAAACCCGCTGTAAATCTCTCATGCTTTTGTCTTTTGCTAAAATTGCCCCGAAAATTTTTTGAACCTCCTCTTCTAGTAGCTCTTTTTCCTCAGGCTTCAACTTATCACTGTCAAGCAAATTAGTCCAAACTAAATCCATAAAAATGTAGCTCTTAACTGTTGACATGGCTAGCCCTACAGGCAAAAAATGGTTAAACACTCTATTTATCTCATTATCTATTTCACGAATCACAACATGTACATAAATGTCAAAATCATTAAACAGAAGTTCCCTCGCAGCTTTTAATGATTTAGTATTCTCCTCCTTAGCTGCTAAAAAAATTTTGCCGACAGAAATGTTTTCAGCGATTAAAGTTATAGCAATAAGTATTAATACTAACTTCAGCCAGTTTCCAAAATTCAAAACCCTGTTATGCAAATAGGCTAAACTCCCGTGACTTTTTTCGGGAGACCTCTGAAGGCGGAAGCTTCTCCAACAAAAACCTTTACTCATACCTAGGTCCTCGCATCCCACGGAGACAACATTTTCTTTGGGTCCAAACATAGTATAGGTTTGGAGTTTCGTTTGGAAATCTTAAATGAGTCTGCTGTTGAAGCAATTTATCGTAGTCTTTTTGCAACAACTCCGAGTAACTTATGCAACTTGGAAGCAAATTTCGTTTTTGATTTCTGGTAATGAAACCATCTTGATTTCTGGCAATGAAACCATCTTCAGGTAAGAAAACGGTTTTTTCTCTAGCAAGTTTGCCTGCTCGGTCCTTTACGCTCGTTTTTAACCGTGGGTCATTAAAACCATTTTTGCCATCGTATAGCCATACATGGGGAGCTGAAACAAAACTGCCTACCCCTGCTCTGATTAAGCTAATAATTTCAGCTTGAGGTGAGTATGGAGTTAAAACCTGATTACCTCCTGCTTTAAAAATCGTAGCTCCGAACGCGCATCCGGGTTTATTTTGACTTTTAATAGGATCAATAAAAAGAGTGCCATCACCCCTGAACCCAAATTTGAGGCAATCGTCGAAACTACCTTTAGATAGATGATCCAACCAAAGATCAACATATCTCTTACTTGGCTCAGGAACTCGGTAGAGGTCCCTAGAAATCGCAACTTTAAAGGCCTCTGGCGATAAATTTACGAAATAATCACCAAGAGGCTTAGCTTCATTGTGTAGCTTCAAAAAAGATAAAGGATCTTGGCCTAAAACTGCTAAATCAGGATACCCCGTCGAGTAAACTAAAGCACTCAATCTCTTAACTAAGTCTAAAAGATTTGCCCTAGCTTCTAAAAAATCTTCTAAAAAATATCGTATATGTCTGTCAGCCCGGCTGGCTTTTGCGGGGTTCCAATAATAAGAAGGTAGTTCTCTGGAGTGGCAGAAGTGTTCGGCGTTCTCTATCTTCACCCTTATCCCACCTCCAAAACCTGACGCTGCATCCGTTATCTGATTCAAACTGTCCAAAGCCCTACGATAAGCCTCATTTAAGCCTCTAAGCGCCTCTTGTAATTTAGTTATATTCGCATTGCCCAGACCTCTACGTCTCATCTTATCTGCTTCGATCGCCGAAATAATTACCGTTATGTAGTCACCTGCCGAAAGAGACTCGATAGCAAGTTTAGCAGTATTTGCCAGTCTCAAGAAATCAGAGAAATCCATAAATTGCTTCAAAGTGTTGAGAGCATTAACTAAAGCCGCTATCTCGGCTCCAAACTGCCCTAAAGCCACACTTGGAATCATCCCAAATAAATCAACTTCAACTACCAATATTTTGTTTGAGATTCCGGCTTCTTGTAAGATTTTCTCAGCCACAAGTTCAGTAATAGGTCCTGCCAACGGAAACTCTAAACTGCCAACAGATGATATTTTTTCAACCGGAAGATAAAGTGGGTCGGCTAACAAAGACTCAGCTCCGTACCTCCGTTTCATAGATTTTCTGGCATGGCTGATCATTTCAAAAATTTTGTACATCTGGGCTTGGGTCTCGGGGCTACTGAAAACCCCTTCAGAGGCATTTAGTCTTAGGCTTAGCTCTTGGGATTCAAAATCTGAGAACTGATTTGATCCTAACTCCCTAGCTTGAACTTTATCTCTCCAAAGATTAAAGCTTACAAGATCAGAGGCTGCCCTAGAAGTAAGTAACATAGCGGCTGTAACATCTATAGTCTCATAGAAAAGCTCAGAGAAGTCTAATCCGAAAGCATTAGGAGCCAATTTTTGGGCTAATTGAGGAGCATATAAAACCCACTGAGGGAAGATACGGGAGTAAGCCAAACTCTCAGTAGCTTCAAACTTTATGCTCGGAAGCCTATAAATAACAGGCGGAGCTAAGTAAAGTTTGGTCGGAATGCGGAGCCGATTTCTCCTTAACCTTCGACATGTGTTTGAAAAAGGAAATCCTCTAAAATCAAGATACCTCGAATGACACTTAGTTTCAGAGATTGCTAGCGGTCGGTTAAATTTAATAACATCTGGGACTACTAAGTCGGGAAACATATCTCGCAAAAAGAAAAAGGAATCTTCAGCCACTTGCTTAAAATAGGCTTCGAATGCCTTGGAAATATCAGAAACATTTAAGGGAATAGGCAAAGAGCCTCCAAATCTGTCTAAATTTCTAACAGTTTTAACCTGCCCATCCAGATCTCCCCCTCTAGCAAAATTTTCTAAACCCACGCGAGCTTGCAATTTTGAAGCCTCACAGGCATATTTTAATGGCTCAGGAAGATCTCCCGGATTCTCAAAACAACGTGAGTAAAAATTAGGTTGATAAGGATTTGTCTGCACCAACAAGTCAGCTCCGTGGGCTTGGAACACTTCTTCAATTTTGGCAGCCTCAATTAAAACATCGGTGAAAGTTCGCTCTGACTGACCAAACAACACAAAAATACTCGCTAAAGCTATCGCTCGAACAAGCATATCTAAATACCCGCCGCGAGAGCCTCTAAGCCCTCTAAAACCTTAAATCTGTTTTTATTTTCGGCTAAAACAAGAGAGGGATAGCACCTGACTTTAAACATTGAGATAAAGTGCTGCATAAAAGGGTTCTTTAAGTTGCCTGACTCCAAAACCTCAATGAATATAAACTTTTCTTTCAGAAGTAATTTAGAAAGCTGGCTGCTAGTGCCAAAGAAAAATATAGGCTCTCCGGAGACTTTTAAAGATCTCTTTTTTTCAATGGGACAGGCGGGCAGACTACTTTTAGCTGCCAATCGCATAATATTCTCTTTTAATTGCTCTTCAAAAAGTTTGACGTCAAAGTTTTTATGTGCGGTTGAGGTTAGCTGAAGTATGTGATCCCTTGCTCTAACGATGAGGTTAAGCTCTGAAAAATCATCAGGATTTTGCTGAGCTTGAGTCTTCGAACTCACGTTTGAGTCTAAGATTGAGTCATTTAACTGATTTTGAAAGTGCGCAAACTCTTCTTGCGTGTCATTTTGATCGCCTTTATAATGAAAGATTACGGTTTGAGCTGCAGAAGTTGACAAAACTAGGAGACCTATAAGATTTAGAAAACGCACACTCAAACATAAAGATATTTCTCGTAAAAATCTGCCATGTGAGTCATTTTTTTTGAACTGAATACTGTATTTTTAGGAACATTAAGAGTAAATACTGACAGACTTTCGCGCGGAAGTAGAAATGCATTTGAAAATCGCACTAGTTTTTTTGAGCTTTTGTGTTGAGATTTTAAAGTCTCAAGGCTCTGATGAGCTCTTTGATGAGAAGCCTGGAGCCACTGTAGAAAGTTTTTTTGCATCGGGATCTCAGTCATTTTTCTCTGACAGAGACGCTGAAACCGTTTTTCAACCAACACCTGTGTTTCAAGCAAATTTTGTTCAAGGGGAATTTGAAAACAAGAAAAGACTAACTTTACTTGAGAAGCAGAAGCTGGAGCGCGAAAAACAGAAAAGTTCGCAAGACAAAGCTGACTCAAAAAGATTGGACAGTAGGCAAGCTATTATAAAGGAATTTGGAGACCCTGCCCATGTAGGAAGAACAGTGGCTCTAGAGTCTCTTTCGCCGCAATCGCCTCCAGCCCTTAAGGGCATGGTTGCAGCTTTAAATCTAGGGGATATGGAGCTTGCCAAGCAGTACGCTAAAGCCTACTCCGAAGGCTCTGAAACTCTAATGAAGTACTTTAAGACTCTCACGACAGTGATGGAAACTTCAAAAGCAGCCAAAAGCGGAATTTTTTCTGGTCAAGTTTGGGATAATCTCGACGAAAAAACTAAAAAGGAGCTTGCCGCTCCTTTTGCTCAGACGGCTAATTTAACTAAAGAAGAGATAATTCAAAAGTTAAATGAAATAGTCAAAGAGCGAGAAAATGAAGAGGCTATGCTTCTTGAGCAGTCTAATTCTTTGGCCACTGCCAAGTATGTCTTGAACTCCCAAAACTTTGAAGATCACAGGCGTTTGGCAGGGAAAGTTTTACTAGACTCAGGCCTGAACAGGGAGGGCGGTTTTACAATTTTTGTTTTCTTAGACGCTGGTTCAAAACAAAGTAAAGATCTTTTCTCAGCAGTAACAGCTTTTCAGCAAACTGAGGCAAAAAATTTCGCTAAAGTTAATTGGGTTTGTATGAGTGTATGTTCGTCCGCTGATTTTGTAAGTATCGATAGCCAAGTTAACCTTCTTGGTAAACAATTTGCTGATGCTTTATGGAACGAATCCGTGCCTGGTTTGATTTTGATCGGGGAACGTTCAGGCCGGGTGATTAAATTATATGATGCAAGCGCAGAATTTTTAAGACATTTAATTATTAAGGGGGCAAAATGATTAGCTGGAAGTTTAGGCAAGGATTGTTTTTGTTTTTTTTAGCTAATTTATCGGCTCAGTACATACCGCCCGACATAATATCCACGGCAGTGCAAGCAGCTCAAAATCGTATTCAACAAAGTCAGAGTGATCAGCAGGCTAATCAAAGTGCTCAGCCGAATAACACTTCCAACAATCAATCCCCGAATGGATTACAACGCTTCACGGATAGAGTAAATGATTTTGTAAGAGACAACCCCGAAGCGGCCAAGTTTGCTCGGGATTTAGCTGAGGGAAAACCCCCAGCAGAAGCGGTTCAAGAGCTAATTTCAAGAGTAGGTATTCAGGGAGCCAGTCACATCATAGACAACACAGACCCCCAACTGAGGCAAGTTTTACAGCATGTGTTAGCCGCTGGAGCAAGAAACGACCCTGGAGCTTTACTGCGATCTGGCTTAAATTATGGTGCAAACTACATTAGAAGCCAGACAGGAAATAATCCGCTGGTGAATTGGGGTTTGGGTGTTTTGGGGGGCGCGATTTTTGGGAGGCAACTAGGTAATCCGACTCAAGCATTTGACCTTTCTAACATCAGAGTAACCTCTACAGGTTTCGTTTTTGATGCCCCTGATGGCCCTACAACAATTAATATCGCAGATATGGACATCCAAAGTCCGCAGGGCATAATATCGACGGCGGCTTTCAAGGAACCAAATGATGTAAGGGTGGCAGTTTCTTCACCTAATGAAGTTTTGGCTATGGCTCAGACGGAAGGAGTTGATGCAGGAGCTACAGTTGCAGAGTATGCTGCAGCGAGCCACCTGGGTTTACCAATGGTGCACATAGCAAGCTTATCCACATCTGTCATGGCGAGATTGGAAAGAGAAGCTGGAGCTGAGTGCATTAACCGTTTGTTGCAACTTAACGCATCTAACCCTCAGTTTACACGAGGTCATGCAATCAGAGCGTGTATAGAGGAAAAGAATAGAGCTCTCGGAGCTGCTAGAAGCCAAACCGCTCCATCTGCTCAAGCTACTCCTAGTATCAATGTTGATATTTTCGACCTAGTTCCAGTTCCGGGTGTTGCTGGCCTTCTAAGAACCGCGTCAGCTAGAGCTCTTTCAAATCCCTCTGATGAAATTTCAAGGATCTTGGGACTGCAGGAGCTAGGAAAAGAATACAAGTTTCCAGCAGTGATTAACGTTAGCAATAACCAGCAGCAACTTTTGATAGATCCCTCCTTCGAGCGTTCTGTGTTTATGAGTGAAATTTATGGTTCAGTGCTACTCAAGTTATTAACACAATCTAACAATCCTCTCGCGTTTTTCTTAATGCCCGTAATGGCGGGACAAAGAACTAGATTTCGCTTGATGTTAGGTGATTTCATAATGATAGGCGCAAGTGAGAGCGAGATATCAACCGTTCTTTTAACTCCCACACGTGGGCCTTTAGCAGCCGAGGCCAAATTTTGCACTAGAGAGGCAAGACTGATTAACAACTTCCTAATAAATTTGAACATCCTTTACACTTTGATGGAACAAACTTGTCTGGTAAGAAACAATCCAAACAATCTTAACACACTTAGGAACGCCGATTTAAACGCTTATTTGCAGTCGCCGGATGTTCAAAAACTAGGTATAAGCACTGTGCTGGAAAAAGTAACTGTCGACGATTTTTCTGTGGCTGGCTTGCAGCATGCTCCCATGATTTGTTATCCACAAATGGATAATTTTCTAAATCGGCAGCAGGTTCCTTTAAATAAACTAGTAGATTGGATGCAACTGTCGATCGGTCAAAAAATTCTCTCCGAAGATGTTCTTGCTCAAATTGACTCTATGTTAAGCAAAGTTATTACCCATTTGGATGTACAAAGCCAAAATCAAGCTACAGGTAGTCCAAAGTTAAAGCTAGCTTGCGAAAAGATCGAACCTTCTAAAGAGAAAATAATTAAAGCTTTAAATCCTTCTTCAAGTCTCTCACAAAGCCAAACCCCTACAAGCACCTCTCCAAGCCGAGACCCTATTAGCGCACATCAGTTGAGTGAGTTCATAGCTCAAATTCGGAAGCATCTCGATTTTACTAGCACCTCTTTTGATGGCTCTAATTTAAGATCATTTATGTCTTCAACAACTAAGATCAATAACCAGGAAATCGCAGCTTGGGAAAGCTTGCTCACGTTGATAGCTTATGAACTGGCTAAACTCAAGGTTGAAGGAGAAGTTTATGATCTTGCAGATTTAACACGTCAGCTTTTACAACAAGATCACGCAGCAATAACCGCAGTCAAAAAACCTTTTGGGGTCGAGTTTGATACCTACGGTGCTTTTATGAAAGCTTTAGCTAATTTAGCAGTTATTGCATCAGGTAACCCAGCAATTTCAACAGGTGAAAGTTTGAATAAAAATTTTAAAGAGCAGCTAAAACAGAGAGCAAACGCTCTCATCCAGAATTTAACAACTCTAGCGAAATTAATGTAGCCACTAATGTTTGAAGTAGCTTTAGATAGCTTAACTAACCTTCAAAGCTTCAGGTTTGATTGGCATGGGATTTGTTCAGGCCTCACTGGGGGCAGATTAGACGATTTATGTGCAGCAGTCAACAGCTACTTTTCTCTTAACCAAGACGCTCCTCCATATGGCTCTGCATCGAGCCCGATAGCAGCTGCATTAGCGACACAAGGCTATTTTGCGCAATCTCGAATTATCGACTCTATGCTTTCTGAAGGTAGTGTTTTATTTGGCATAGCACCCTTACTTTATTTATTGGCAGGTATTGGTGGCTTAATTATGTTGGCTCTTGGATCTCCTCCTAAGTTGTATCTTTGGTTTCTGATGGGCCCGTTACTTTATCACTATATTTTAAACAAAAGAGTGGAAAGCACCGGTAATGTTTGGACTATAGGATCTAGATTAATGCCTCAAAGCGAGGTAGAGCGGCTGGCAGGAATAGATACAGGTTTCGACGATCCATTTGAAGTAGACGTTAGTTTTAATGGCTTTCGCATAGGTACATTTGGTGGAACCCATACTGCTAAAGTTCCATGGGTGTTCGCTTTTGTTGACACTCTTGTAAGCAGCGCGGTTCGAGGGATCAGCTCAACATTCACACCTACTTTCACTCTTGCAAACGGCTCTGAAGAGCCGTGGTATATCATGAGCGATATCAAATGGGATTTATTAGAAACTATAACTTCGGCAAAAATTAGCAATGCAGATGTCAGAGATATTTTAAACACTTTTTTATTCTCAGAGTGTGGAACAGTTTTAAAGCAAAACCTTAATTACGCCCTATACTTAGCTGCCAGAAACGCTAAGAACTCAACTCCTCCTGATACTGTAATGTTTGATTGGGATAATTTTGTACGAGAGCTAGAATACACCTCTGTTCCTGTGCCTAGATCCTTAAAGGGGCTACTAGGCAGCGTTTATAATAGAGCGCAAAATTCTAATAGAGGGCAAAATCAAGACCCTTCGCCTAATATTCCAACTCATTTTCTGTTCCAAGAAAGCGTGTTAGGGATTAATGTTTCTACGACAAACTTAAACGTACTTTTTAACTCCCCCGAAGTAAAGTGCAACGTGCTAGCCGCAATCATAGCTGCCTCAATTAGAGCGGATGCAGGTTACACCTTTGCTAATTTAATGTCTAAGGCACCTTTAATAGTTCCATCTTTCATTGATAGAAATCCTTACTCTTTAGGTAGCATTGCGTTTAAAGTACTGGTGGGTGAGATTGTTCCAATGACGCCTTCTACCCTTTTCCACACAATGTTTGACACATGGTTTGACAAATGGGGTGGATTCGGGGGAATTTTTGGTAATTCTTTAAATTTAGGTCCATTTCGATTATCGTTTAGTAACTTACGAATACCAATAGGGGTATTGGGGGGCTTAAATCCTGACGATGAAGCTTTTGCGACTAGCATACTCACCGACTTAATTACTGCTTATATTTTCAAGAATGAGCTAGCTTTTGCGCCAGCTTTACTTTCACAACAAGGTAGTAATCCTGATGAAACAGTCAGGGCCGGTTTAACTAATATTTCATCTGTAGGTTCTAGAGCTAAATTTGCGGAGGTGTATTTATGGGGGAAGATGATTCCTCACGTTCAGGGCTTATTCCTGTACTGGCTAGCGCTGGGGTTCCCGATTGCCGTTTTACTGATGGTTTTGCCAAATTTCCACAAAGCCTTGATCACTTGGTCATTATTTTGGATATGGGTAAAGTCTTGGGATATTGGCTTCCTGTTGATTAAAAGGATTGAGCGCGTTCTTTGGGCTATGATAGGCAGCAGCGATTATCTTTTAGACTCTATCTTAAAAGCCTCTAAATTTTCATCTTTAAGCAAGGTGGTCGTTGGCTGCTTTGATTTCGAAGGGACTTCTACACAAGGACTGCTCCCTCCTTGCATCCCTGGCACGGTACCTATAGCCTTCGTTAGATCTGGCAACCATCAAGGCGCAGGAATAACTGGCAACCATCAAGCCACAGGCTCAGGAATAACTATGCTAGAGTCAGCCCAGACTATTGATCTCGGTTTAGCTTTAAGTAACACATTTTGGCTAGAGGAAGGGAATGCTTTTTATCTTTATTTGATGGCAGCGATGTATTTCGCTGTTCCAGTTATCATGGGGCAACTTATTCTTGGCTCCAAAGCTGCGATGGCAAACTTGGTCAAAGACTTCATTGGCCAACCAACTCAAGAAGCTGCAAAAGCTGCTGGGAGCGCTTACAGCGCTCAAAGGCAAGCTCAGGCCAGCGCAACATCAGCAACGTTTAATCAACAAGAAATGTTAAAAAATATGCGCGCAGATGGCCTAGCCGCTCGAGCAATCGCCAGCCAAAACATCGGCCTTGCAAATAAATTCGATGCAGCTCTTTCTCAGCAGATAGCAAGTGGCATTGACGCTAAAACAAGTATGATGGATTTGGGAATTCAGCGTATCAGAGCCAATTTAGACGCTGAAAAATCTCGAAATCTACTAGCATTCCAGATAGCTTCGGCTATGAACCGAACGGATAGCCCTTTGGGTCTGTTTGCTATGTTCGGTGCAACTGATTACATTCTAAGTCAAGCTGGCCAGGGCAACAATCGCGGGGATATCAATCTTAAGGCACTTCACCAGACAGGGGAGAAAGTTATGGAGCCTTTAGGGCGCGGTATTAGCCTTGCCGTTAATACCATGCAGAACGTCGCTACAGCTGTCAATCGAGCTACCGGCTTCGGAGATAGCTCAAACGATAGAGGAGTTGGTCAGGCAGAGATACGACATGCGGCTCAGAACGCTGATGGTCAGTATTCTATCCCTTGGGTGGCTAACCATGCAGCAAGCAGTTTCATGCATCCGGGTATTAGCCTTGCCGTTGGTACCATGCAGAACGTCGCTACAGCTGTTAACCAAGCGACCGGCTTCGGAAATAGCTCAAACGATAGAGGGGTTAGTCAGGCAGAAATACTACATGCGGCTCAGAACGCTGATGGCCGGATTTCTGTCCCTCAGGTGGCTAACGCTGCAGCAGCCAGTTTCATACATCCAATTTTTTATGGCACAGTCCAAGGTTTGACAAGTCTTTTTGAGACAGCTAACGCTCTGATCCAACCTGCCTACATGGATCAGAAAGCTAATTTCACTGCTGTCAGTAGAGGCTGGGGAATCAACAGCTTTGAGTTAAGTCAATTAGGCACAGGGCGCGACGAAGAGGCTAGAAGGCTACAAGCTGCAGCTCAATTTGCAGCTCAAGATACAACTTGGTTAGCAAGAGCTGATTACGCTAACGCGGTCTCGGCTACTTTAGCTGCTTATGGGGTTAGTCCAACAACTGTATCCCCTGGAGAGAAGCCAACAGAGATGTTAGGAGGAGCCTGGCTTGGTCAATTAGGCGAAAACGCAGCTCAAGAAGCTAGATTTGTTGACTCTAGAAACTCAA
>Ga0308417_1002427_pt1 | contig 12296 bp, 17 predicted proteins | sample HotsprSampleOS65_FD_203528 | JGI IMG/M metagenome (GOLD analysis project Ga0308417, IMG submission 203528) | Hot spring phototrophic mat microbial communities from Octopus Spring, Yellowstone National Park, Wyoming, United States - 20090730_OS65 ... | reverse complement strand
GGGCCGCGATCCAGAGGATCGCGGCCGTCCCTGCGGTCTAGCCTTAGGCCTCGTCGCGGTGGGAGCTGCGGATCCGCTCGATCGCGTCGCGCAGCACCAGGCGCTGACGCTTCATCCAGGAGAGCCGCGCGGGATCCACGGTGCGGCCGCGCTGGGCGTCGTCGACCTCGGCATCAAGCGCGCGGTGGCGTTCCTCGAGGACCTCCAGGTGGCGGGCTACATCTGCCATGGTTCGTGCTCCCGGGCGCTCGAAGGCGGGACCAGGCCGGCCGGGACGCCCCGCGGCAGGCCTGTCTTACCGAGGTAGGACGCCCCACTGCTCCCGCCCAGCGCCGGGCGTCAAGGCAGGCGCCAGGCCTCGCCAATGGCGAGGCCCCGGACGCGCAGGCCGTCGCCGAGGCAGGCCTCGTAGGAGCGGTGGTGGTGGCCATGCACGATCCAGCGCGCGCCCAGGCGCCGCGCGGCCTCCTCGACGACGGCGAAGCCCATCGGCTCACCCCGGCGCCCCAGCAGGGCGGGCGAGCGGGGGGCTTCGTGGGCGACGAGGACATCGGCGCGCTGGCCCTCCAGGGCGGCCAGATCCTCGGGATAGATCGAGACCCGGTGGCGGCGCGGCAGCCCGCCGCGCCAGCGGCGGCGGTCGGCGGACAGCCCGGGCGTCCGCTCGGGCGGCAGGACGGCTAGATGGGCGCGGCGATCGGGGAAAACGGGATGGGCAGGGGGCATCCAGACGGTGCCGCGAAACACCCCGCCCAGCCCAGCTACCCTGATCCCCTCCAGGACCTCGACCTTGGCATGCAGGTTCGCCGCTGGGGCGGCGGCGAGAAGCGCGTCGTAGAACGCGTCGCTGTCGACATCGTGATTGCCGGGGACGTAGCGCAGCGGGACGCCCGCGGCCTCTTCGAGGCGGGGGAAGGGAACGACCAGGCCAAGGTCGCCCACAAGCACGGCCGCGCCCGCCTCGTGCAAGCCCTCGAGGGGCGTGGCGTCGCCGTGAAGGTCGCCGATGAAGAACAGGCCAGCCATTGTTGAAGAAGATGGGGCCTATGCCCGTGAACCGCGCGCGGAGACCCCCTCCTCCGAAAAACGGTGAGCCCGGCGCGTCCAAGGACGGCCGGGCCCGAGGCTCAGGGGAAACGCCAGGATCACACCCGGCAAAACGCGATATAAGGCGGCCTGTTACGACGCACAAGGACACGGTTCCGAGGGGGGATGAAGAGAGAATGAAGGGGCTTGGCCGTAGAGATGAAGGGCTTTGGACCTGCACACTTCCTTCGGGACGGCTCGCCCCCATCCCACTTCCCAAACCGGTTCCAAGAAAGAGCCGGGTGCGGAACCGGACCCGGGGAGAGCCCCTTCATGACGACTCAGACGCTCGACGTTCGGCTCCGCCTCCCAGAGGCGGGACCCACCCGGGAGGAGATCGAGGTTATGGCCCGTCTTCACCGGATCTCACTCGAAGAGTTCGTGCTGCGGGCGCTGGCGCTCTACATGGCCGACTGCCATGCCCGCCTGACCGATCCCGCTTTCGCGGCCTGGGTCGCGGCCAACGCGGGTTTGGCGCCGGAGCGCATCGGATGAGGTTTGCTGCCCTCGTCCTAACCACCGCTGGCCTGCTGCCCCTCTCCGCCGCCGCCCTCTCCCTAGACGATGCTCGCGCGGTGCGCGCGCGGCAGTTCCGCCTGATGGTCGCCGCCCTCAAGTGCGACGACCACGCACTCTACAACCCCGTCGTCAATCGCCACCATGGCCTCTTCTCGCAGGCCGAGCATCTCCTGCGGGCCCGCCGGGGCGAGCAACACGACCACTGGGGCACCAAGATGGCCAACCAGGACAGCCGGCATGCCAACGGTCTCGGCGACGACGCCTACGCGAACGCGTGACCGCTGACCGAGGCTGCGCTCGCGTCTTCTCCGGAGGGGCTGCCAGCCCTTGCGCGCGCACCAGATCTCCTGGCTCCGTCCCTAACACAGGGCTTGCGCCCGAGCCTGACGCGGCCAAGCTCCTTCGCGCAGAGATCCCCTATGCTGTCCAGCCTTCTCTCCGCGCTCGGGCTCAAGGATGAGCCTCCCCTCGGCCCCGCTCCCGGCGTTCGCAGTGTCGCGCGCGCCATCGAAGTGGGGGATGTGCTCCACGCCTATGTCCCGCGGCGCGACGCCCCGAATCGTCCCGGCGTCATTGCCATGCCCTGCGTTGTGCTCGGGCGCGATGTCTCCCAGGGCCGTCCCGTTCTTCTCGTCGCCCCCCTGCGCGCCCTTTCAAAGGATGCACCGGCCCCCACCAAAACAGAGGTCGATCTGGCCGGGGCCGAGGCCCTGAAACGGACGGGCATCAACCGTCCCGCCCGGGCGGACGCAGCTGACCAACGGATCCTGCCGATGGATCCCGCCTTCTTCGCCACCGGCGCGCGTGTGGGTGCCATCGGCAGCCTCGATGACCAGACGTTCGACCGCATGCGTGACGCCTACCGCATCGCGCGACAGAGCCAAGCGATGCGCCAGGAGTCTCGGCAGATCAACCTCCGCGCCGGCTATGGGCGCGTCAGTGCCCGGCGCGGCGTCGAGGCCGAAGCCCTTTGAGCACCGCCCCTCAGGGCCGTGCCCGCTCCACCATCACGACGAACTCGGCCGGCGCGCGCAGGCCCGCGAAGCGCTCACGGTTGGGGAGGACGAAGGTAGGAGTGCGGTCAATCCCTGCCCCCTGCGCCTCAAGGCGCAGGCCTGCGATCCGACGCTCCCACCCCCCATCAGAGACGGCCCGGAAAGCATCGCCCGGGGAGAGCCCCGCCACGGGGCCCGCGCGATCCGCAACCCAACGTCGCACCTCAGCCGGCTGCAACGCCCGCGTCGGCACCCAGGCGTCGCTCTGCGCATAGAGCGCCTTGATGGCTTCGAAGCGCCGCTCCGCAGGCAGGGCGCGGACCATCACCGAGGCCATCAGGGCCACCGGATCAAGCGGGAAGTCACGATAAAGGAAGCGCAGACGTCCCGGACGCACCAAGCGTTGCTCGATCTCTGGCCAGATCTGGACCGCGAATGCCGCGCAAGCGGGACAGGTTAGGGAGGCGTACTCGACAAGCACCGGCGCGCCAAGCTGACCGACGGCCAGGTCGGCATCCGTCTCGGCCAACAAATCGCCCTCCGCCGTCCCCTGGACCAGGCGCGACACCGTGGGCGATCGCCCCCAGACGGCCGCGCCGAAGATGCCGCCCAGCACCAGCGCGCTGCCGCCCAGCCAGAGTGCGATGCGGCGGTCAATACCACCTAACCCCTTGACCGGCGGACGATCAGTACGGTGGTGCTTGCGCGAGACAGACATGGATAGGCTCTGAGAACGGAAATGGATGAGTCCTAGAGATGGGAACTTCCCCCTCCTCGACAAGCGGCCAGAGGGACGGACGGAGTCCGATCGGTTCATGTTAAGTCCGACCCAGCGGTCGCACAGGTCGTAGACGCCGTCGGCGATGGGTCGCAGTAGCCGGACTCGCCGCGGACAACCATCACGCCTCCGGTCGGAGGCCACGCCCCGGTCATAGAGCGCGCGCGACAGCGCGCCATCCGGCACTCGGAGAGGTCCTGGTTTGCAGGCCGCTGATTCAGCGCTGTCAGTGCGGCCTGCGGTTTGGATCCGAGAATGCCAGCCGGCGCGGGCGACTGCCCTGAGCGCGACAAGCGCGAGGGCAGGCAGCCGAAGGATGCGACTCATGTGAGGGTTCCCTGAGGGGATGGTCTAGGAACACCCCGCTGACGGCTGGCTCGGTAAGGACCACCAGACCGCGGTGACAGACCGCGGTGACAGACCGCGGTGACTGGACGATCAGCCAGAGGCGCGCCCCCGTTCCACGGCGGAAGCCTTGGACGGAGGACAGCGGACGGGAGGCATACCGCGATCCTCTCGCACTGCCCCCAAACTCACGCGTGCTTCTAGATCGAGGCCGCCTACGCCTTCGTCCAGACGACGATGGCCGCGATGCCGGCCCTGCTCTCCGCACCTCCCGTTCCCCGCAGCGTCTGCGCAGATCGGCGCCCCCTGGGCCATGACGATCGAGGCAGATATAGCCTTCGCCGCCCGAGCAACCGAGATCGCCGCCAGGGTCGGCGCGTCTCTCGCCAAGGCCCTGCGCCCTACCGTCTGAACCCGACGCTCAGTGCCACAGATGCGCAAGGAAAGAGCCTGGAAGTGATGCTTCCGGGCCCTCTCCATCACCAGGAAGCTACGGGATCAGAAGCGGCTCTCGTTGTCCCTAGCTCTGCCCTTCGGAGCGGCGGCCATCACGGACGGAGCCTTCTGGCCTTCGGACTGGGCGCGGGAAGCGAGCCGAGCGTTGTGCTCAGCCTCGGTCTGGGGGGAAGAGATGAGGAAGTCCGTGTCGTACCCGCCCTTGCCGTTCGGGCGGCCCTGCACAATGCGCACCTTGGCGAAGCCGACATCTTCGAAAGAGCGGAACTTCTCGATCATGTCGGCGGCGCAAGAATTGTAGGCGACGAAGCCTTGGCCAACCAAGACGGGACCGTTCTCGCGGAGATATATAAGAGTGCCTGAGACACACAAGTCGCCCTTCTCCGTGACGGAGACGAACTTGGCGCCGCCGGCGTCCGCGATGCGTTTGTAGGAGACGCGCGCCTCCGGGGAGAGCTTCTCGGGGTTGAGGCGCTTGTTTGCAGGGACGACGTTGAACTCAACATCCGAAAACTTCGCGATGAGTTCGGAATGGAGGGGGAACTCTGCCTCCGCAAGGCGGCGGACCTCTTCCTCCACAGCGCGCCAGCTCGGAACGGCGGCCGCCGCGGCCGGAGCCTTCTGGCCTTCGGACTGGGCGCGGGAAGCGAGCCAGGAGTCGCGCTCGGCCTGGGTTTGGGGAAAGAAGACCTCGAGGTCCTGGAAATGCCCGCCCTTGCCGTTCGGGCGGCCCTGCACAACACGCACCTTGGCGTAGCCGACGGCTTCGGGGGAGTTGAGGAACTTCTCGATCATGTCGGCGGCGAAGTCAAGCTTGTTGCCGTTCTTCGTCACAGAACTGTAAGCAACAAAGACCTGACCGTCCTTGGCGGAGCCGTCCTTGCGGTGCTGCATGAAGGCGCCTGAAACACCTAGCCTGCCGTCAGGCGTGACGAAGACAAAATCGACACCGCCGGCAGCCACGATGCGTTCGTACGAGGCGCGCATCTCCGGAGAGAGCTTCTCTGGGTCGGGGCGCTCGCTCGGGGAAACGCGGCGGAACTTGACGCCCGAGAACTTCGTGGTGAACTCGGTATGCTTAGCAGTGTCGCTCACGGGTTATCTCCCATTCTGGGACTGCGGGTTACGCGGTCCGGGTGGTTGGGTCACCCGGAACGGGCGTCCCGGGCCAGCTTCCTAAATGGCGGAACGGGAGATTTAACGCAAGGGGGCACATGGCAACGAAGATGCCGCCGGAAGAAATCCTAGATTATCTGGATGGACATAAAACAGCCGCCCCCGAATCCTCGAAAGCCTTCCGGGCGGCACACCGCAGCGACATGGGGATAGAAACCGCCTTCCTCGGCCCCTCGTCTCGCTCTTTTCGTCTCGCTCTTCTCGTCTCGCCCTTCGCGTCATGCGGCCACTGCTGTGGCGGACGATGGCCCTCGAGCGGGAGATGGACGCCGCCAAGACCTGCGTCTCGATCCTCGTCCTGCTGATGCCACTGAAGTTCACGCCGACCCAGCGCCGCCTCCTCGTCCATGGCGGAATCCTTCGCCTGCTGCTGTCCCTCCTGCTGCCGTGGACTCTCCTCAGGCAGCGGGCTGGTCTCCTCTCGGGCGCCGGCGACGCGGTTGGCCTCAGCGCCCATGCCCGCCTCGCGTTCGCCGGCTGGGCGCGCTTGCAGCCCTAGCGCCTCATCCCCGGGATCTGGATCGGACGGACGGAGGGACGCATCTGCGTCTGCCGCCGGAGCCAAGAGGAATGGATCCTCATGAGGACTCGGGAAGAGCGAAAACTCACATTCCCTCAACCAACACCCCCCGGAGCTACTGATGATCGTCCGACGCCTCGCCATCGCCGCCGCAGGCGCCGCTCTCCTCGGCCTTGTCGCCGTTGCTCCCTGGCACTTGTTCAACCGCTCCGACCCCCGCCGCTTCCTCGAAGACGCCCATGACCGCCTCCGCGCCGCCAGTAGCCCACGCCTGCCCGACGTCCAACGCCGCGAGGCTTTCCGGCGCTGGATCGCCGAGACCGTCGATCTCGAGACCGCCGCCGCCGAGGTCGTCGGAACGGCGTGGGAGACGACCCCGCCCGAACGCCGCCGCGACGCCCAGGCCCGCCTCGGCGACTTCCTTGCCGACCGCTATGCCCTTGCCGCGTCCCGGATCGCTGTCACATCGCTTGAGATCATCGCCATCGACGAGGACTGGCCCGTCGGCCGCCGCGCTCGCGCCCGCGCCACCTCCCCAGGCCGAGCCCCGATCGAAATCGAAATCCGGCTGCGCGAGACCGCCACAGGATGGCGGATCGCCGACATCGTCCTTGAAGGCATCTCGGTCCTACGCCAGACGGTGCGTGAGATCGGCACGCCCCGGCCAGCGGCCCGAGCCACCGCAGGGCCGCCCTGATCCATCACAGGATCAGGTCTCCGCAGACTACCGACCGTGTCGCTTCACGGGCGCCAACTCCACCTCCTGTACGGCGCGCTCGATGACCCCGTCCCAAGGCGGCGGATCGCGCAGGCGCTCGATGAAGAAGTCGAGCGCGGCGCGTACCTTCGGTGGCACGAACTGGGTGCTGGCATAGACCGCCGAGAGGACATCTGGAGGTCCCTCCCAACCGGGCAACACCCGCATCAGGCGGCCTGCCTCGATCTCGGGGCCGGCGAGATAGGTCGGCAGCAGGCCCACGCCTGCGCCGTCCTGAATCATGCGCGCGATCCCGTCAACGGCGTTGCACGCCAAGCGCAGCGGCTCGACCACGGGCACGGTGCGCCCAGCGCGATCGCGCAGCAGCCACACCGGCGCCCCCGCCCGGCAGGGGAAAGCCACCAGGCGATGCTTGGCCAGGTCGGCGGGTTCCGACGGCGCCCGATGCTCGGACAAGTAGCCTGGGGCGGCCACCAGGACAGAACGGATCATGCACAGGCGCCGCACGATGAGCTGCGAGTTGGCCAACGCCCCGATCCGGAAGCCGAGGTCCGAACCATCCTGGTTCGGATTCGGCGGCACGCCCGTCAGCACCAGCTCCACCTGCATCTCCGGGTAGCGCGCCATCAACTCCGGCAGCAGCGTGCCGATCCGCTCCCGTCCGAAGGCCTCGGGAGCGCGCAGGCGCAGCCAGCCCGCCGGTGCCGTGCGGGCCTGATCGAGCGCAGCCTCTGCCTCGGCGATATCGCGCAGGATATGTCGGCACCATGCATGGTAGGTCGCCCCGGCCTCGGTAGGGACCAGATGGCGCGTGTTGCGCTGGATGAGACGCACCGCCAGACGCTCCTCGAGGCGGGTGATGATGCGGCTGACAGCCGATGGTGTCAGGTCGAATTCGCGCGCAGCCGAGGCGATGCTGCGCTTCTCCACGACGGCGGCGAAGACGGCCATCTCGGAACGGGTATTACGCATCATGCAGGCGTCGTCCACTCGGCGTCCGCGACCGCCCAGGACGACGGTCGAAAGGCGATCTATGACCGCCCCGTCCAAAAACATAGGATCGGGCCCCAAATCCACCAAAATCCTGAGCAAGAAGGTCGGGAATGGACGCCCTCTGGCTTGCCGAGCCGCCCCCCTCAGTCCTGTAAAACGTCCACTACCCCTGGTGCACGACGCAGGAGAGGCTCGAGCGCGGCGAGGGCCTCGACGGGGATGTGCCCGGAGGGCGTGGGAAGGCCGATGGCGATGAGATCCGATTCACGCCCCGCCCGGATAATGTGGCGCCGCAGCGTCTGGACCGCGTCGCGCAGCGCCGTCTCCCGTTCCGGGGCCTGGGCCCGCATCCCGCACCCCTCGAAGACGAGGAGGAAGCGTCGGATGCCGCCGCCCGCGCGGAAGGACTTGTTCTCATACACCATGTTTTGATCATAGGCGCGTGCGCCTCTCTGCAGAAGTGTCTCGACAGGGATGCCCTTGTCGGAAACGAAAGCGGCCCCTACTTGCCAGGTCTCCCTCCTGGTGTGGGACTCCCCGCCGTCCTCGACACAGACGAGAGGTTTCTCCCCGATGACGTTCGATCAGTGGCTCGCCCGCGCGGAAGTCCCCGCGGGTCAGATCCTCTCGCCCGACCTGCTGGGGTTCAGGTTTGTCGCCCCCACCGGATGGACGGTCTCCCAGACCCCCGGCCTCAAGTCCAAGATCCTGGTTTCTAGCCCCGACACCGTCGCGCGCATCGTGGTCCTGTGCCACAAGGCCCCAGGCTACGCACATCGGACCCAGGAGGAGATCGACGCCGAGAACGCCGCGAAGCCGGTCCTCGCAGAGGACTGGCAGGCCCAACGCCTCGGTAAGGTCGTCGCTTGCGGTTCCGTCGTTCTTGATGGCCACCCAAGCGCGCTGGCGGTCCTCGACCCGCCGGTGAAGGGGATTTTCAGGATGTTCTTCCCCAACCGCCGTTCCCGCCTCGCCTGCCTCCTCGCCTCCAGGCCGGGCCAGATCTGGCAGGTCGTCGGTGCCGCCCAGGGGCTGACCGAGGCCGCAGCGCAGGCCGCTTTCGCCCAGCACGCCCCCGCCCTGCTCGGCAGCCTCCTGACCTTCCGCTGCTGGACACACTAAGCGCGTCCCAGGCAGCCATGTGTCCAACCCGCATCTTCCTTGCTGCCGCTGCCGCCGTTGCCCTCGGCGGTGTCCTCGAGGCTGCCTTCGGCCCCGAGGCACCGGCCGCCCTGGGTCCCGCCCTCCTCGCGGGGCCGGAGGGACCGATGGCTGCGTTCCCCGCCGACGGATGGTGCCCAAGCCCTCCCGACGCCTTCGCGCCCTGCGGCGGCGGGCCGGATCGGATCCGGATCCGACCCGCCACCGCCGCCGAGGCGGGCCTGCTCTCCGGCGGATCCGGCCCCGCCGCACCCTGGCGCCTCGAAGGATGGGCCGCCCGCGCCGCGGCTCTCGGGTTGCGCCCGGAAGCAGGGGATGCACCGGATGCCGATCTCTCCGCCGATGCCCTTGCCGCCGCCACCCGCCTGCCCCCCTCAACCTTCCTCGCCGCAGTGCCCGCAGGCGGTGTGCCGGGCGCGTGGCGGGCGACCCTGGATCTCTCGCGCTCCGACAGCGGCCCCTTCCCTTGGCGGCTCATCCTCCAGGATACCCGCCTGCATGCGGGACGTGCCTGGACGCTGCAGGCCGAGATTTGGAGCCCCCAGGCACCAGACGCTAGAACGCTGGCGCGGGCCCGCGCAGGCGTTGCCGCCGTCCTCGGCGCGATCGACGCCCCCGCAGCGCCCGATCCAGCACGCCGTCTCTGGGCTCAGATCGCCCGGCCCGATGGAGACGACGTCGGCGAACAGCGCGCCCGGCCTATCTCTGCCGGATGGCGCCTCGAGGGCCTGGCCGAAGATGGTCAGACCCGCGAACGACTCGCCAAGGAGGCCGCGCCGCTGCGATCCCGCCTGATCCAGGCTCTCGCCGACGGCGCCGCCGAGGACGACCTCGTCCTCGCCTTCGCCCGCGCCGCAATCCGGGCCTCCGACGGCCCGCCCGGGCCCACCTGGAGGCCGGCGGCAGCCGCTTGCGGGCGCGGCCTTCCCCTTGGTGACGGTATCGGGATCTGCCTACTGCCCGACGGGCGGGCGGCGGCGACGCGCGACATGCCCGACGGGACACGCCTCGTCCAACCGCTCGCGCGCGTTCTTGATGTCAGCGCCCCGGCGTCCCCGGTGGCGGCACCCCATTGAGGGCAAGCGACAGCGCGACCGCCGGCAGCAGGTCGCGGCGCATGTCGTCGTAGAGGCGCACCCCCGACGCCCCTTCGACGAAGGGGCGCGAGATCCCCATCGTGAAGCCAATGTCGCCGACGAAGGTGGTCGCCAGCACCACCGCCAACACCCGCCCTTCCCCACCGCGCTCAATCCCGGCCCACCAGACCGCATAGGCGTCGCGCCCAAGCACGAACCCCTCGCGACGAAACATCGGCCGCCGCGCCCTCTCCCGAACAACATCGAGGTAAGCGGCCCAACGGGTGCGCACGACCGGACGCAGATCCCCGATCATCGTTTCCGCCACCCGGTCAATCGCGGGGCCGAGCGGCAGCCCAGGCGCCAGGAGGTGCAGCAGCAGCGCGCGCGCCAGCGGGCTCTCCGCCAGGGCACGCACCATCCCACGATGGGTCCGCTCTAGGCGCACCTCGAGCGTGCCTTCAAGCCCGGGCCGCGACGGACGGAACGCCTCCGCCTGCACAAGGCCGTGCGACAGCGGCCAGCGTCGCTCCTCGAACGTCCGCCGCAGGTCGGTGCAGGGCAGGAAGCGCGCTCGGCGCGCCTCTGGCGGCGGGGGCACCAGCCGATCCAAGGCCATCGTCAGGCGCCAGCCGTCCTCGCTGACCGGTAGCGCACAGTAACCCTCGGGCAGCGCATAGCGCAGGGGGCCGAAGGGCGTCTCCAGCACCTGCAGCGCAAGCGCCCCCTCCCCGCGCGCCGGACCCTGGGCCCGCGCCAGGCCTGGTGCGCCCAGAAGAATGCCCCCAAGAAGGAGTTCGCGGCGCGCAATCATCGCCGGTTCCGCCATAGCAGAAAGCCCGCTGCTGCGAGGGCCAGCGCGTTCATCGCCGGCCAAGGGATCCCCGTTGGCGACCAAGCCCGCTGGCTGCACGGCGGCGGCGCCGCCTGGATCTGGCGCAGCAGCTCCTCCACGCTCGTCGCCCCGAAGGTCGCAGCGCTGCAAGCGGAAGGCTGGGGCAGCCATCCCTCCTCCACGCCTAGATGCCATCCAGCCAGACCCAGGCCCGCCGCAATCAGCACCCAAGCCGCCGGGATCGCCGCCCGCGCCCACGACGGGCAGACCCAAACGGCCACGGCCAGGAGCGTCAGGCCGATCCAGGGCAGGCGCTGTAAATGGCACAGGAAGCAGGGACGAATCCCAAGCCCGTACTGTGCACCGAGTGCCAGCATGAGCGGGGCCAGCGCAACGGCGAGCGCGACAGCGGGACGGGGCAAGGAGGCCATGGCCCCGGAGATGGGGCTTAAAACCGGCGCTGGGGAACCGCAGCCGGCACGAAGCCGGCGGCGCGCATGCACGGCGCCAGGCGCGCCTCCGTCGGCCACCAATCCGACGGACCCCGCTCGCCCACCCGCTCCCGCGGAATCGGGCGCATCGGCCCCGGCGGCACCGTGTCGGGAGGTGTCAAGATCCGTGGTCCGGGATCCCGTGCATCCACCGGCTCCAGCATCCCCTGCTCCGCCATCCAACGGCAGCGCGCGAAGGCAGCATGGAAGTCCGGTCCGTCCCCAACCACCCGGCGACCCCCATCCACTGGCACCCACCGCGCCGCGGGACCGGCAGCCTCCGGCGGTGGGGTGATCGAAGCCAGGCCGCTCTCGGCCATGTCCCAATACTTGGCACAGGCCCCGAGCAGCGGTAGTGATAGGGCGAAAGCGAGCAGTGGCAGACGGCGCATGGGAGGTCCTCCATTCACTGAGACTAGGCCCCCTCTACCCCGCCGTCAGCCCAACTGTCTGCGCAACCCACCTCCCCTCTCATAGACGCCCTCGCCAACCGCCTCGAGACCCTGCGCGCCGACCTCGAAGGCCCGGCCAGGAATTGTCGATTTTGTGCTCGCCAGCGCCCTCTACCAACGCCCCCTGGTGGGCGCTGGCCCGCAACGCGACCCGCGCTGGCCTACGTTTCCTCGCCGCCGGCCCGGCCCACCGTCTCGCCGTTGGACCCGCGCGCCTCCTCTTCGACATCCAAGCCCCCCGCGAACGCACCTGGGCCGCCGGCACGCCCCTCGGGATACTGATCCACACAACAGACCCGCCCAACGGACGCCCCGTCCTCCTCGGCGGTCCGCCCCGCGGCCACGCCCGCCTCGCTGCCCTTGAGGCCTTCGCCTGCTGGGCGGAAAGCGTCAGCCTCCCCGCGCCCGACGGGCAGCGCATCCCCGCGGACTGGTGGATCACCCCTGGCGCTATCCTGCGCCTCGGCCCCCTCGTCGCCGTCCTCGATCCAGCCGCCCCCGAACGCACGCAGATCACGCGACCCTGGGACTTCCGATCGGTCAGGGACCCGCCAGCAGCAGTCGCAGCGCCGCCCGATCCGCGATCCAGCCGAGCACTATCGCGATCAGCAAAAACAGCGCCCCCTCGTCAAGGCGCGTCGGCGCGCCCCCGAAGATCGGACGCCGTTCCCACAGCGCCGCTATCCCCGAGATCA
>Ga0308417_1002425_pt1 | contig 12305 bp, 12 predicted proteins | sample HotsprSampleOS65_FD_203528 | JGI IMG/M metagenome (GOLD analysis project Ga0308417, IMG submission 203528) | Hot spring phototrophic mat microbial communities from Octopus Spring, Yellowstone National Park, Wyoming, United States - 20090730_OS65 ... | reverse complement strand
TGTACTATAAAAATAAACCTGATATTATCTTTTCAGATACAAGATTTAGTATAACTGATTTTAGCAATATTTTTTTATTAGCATTTTTGATAACTGGATTCACAAAAATCTCTATAAAGGACTTTGGGTTGTGAAAAAAGACATATTGAGTAAACCAAAAGAAACAAATAAATACTATATAGAACATAATGATTCGGGTATTAATATTATTGACACCGAAGTTATTAGGAAGTTACTTTTGAATAGTATGCACAAAAATAATAACACAAACTGGATAGGCATAGACATAACTGATATTGTGAAACATGTGTCAATAAAAGATAGATTGCAAGAGATGATACACATTACTTCTCTCCCAACGATGACTTCGAGTTTTACAGTTACGAATATTATATAGATGATGATGCGGAAGAATTTTACTCGTTAGTTTGTTTGCGAAATAAATCAAATGAGACCACAAAGCATAGATTTTATATTTTTAAATCCAGTATCAATTATTTATTTAGTAGAAATGGTTATTTTAAATTAGTCGGGATGCTTGAATCAAGTGTTTCCGAGAACAGAATGCCTAGCCTGTTCTATTGGAATAAGGGACATAAATTTATTTATTCAAAATTTCTCGAAAAGTACTATAAATACACTGCATATTATGATTATAGATATAACAGAAAATCCATTAGAAAATCAATATCAGCCCCATATATTTTATCTATATTACATCTGGTGCGTCGCATCATGCCAACACTATCAGGCACGTAAGTTTTAGTATAACTCTGTAGTTTTAATGTCATAGTTATCGCTTACGAAGTCTATTGCACTAGTGGACGACCGTAGTCTCTACGGGCTACCTAAAAATTCATCCTGCGACGAAGCAGAAAAAAAGGTTGAGCAGTTCGCCAATCTTCCATATACCACGACTTTAGATATAGATTAGTATATTTACAAATGCCAATTTTTGTTAACGGACTAGTTATTCCTGATGGTTTTAGGGCTGTTGCATTTAAGCGTTCTAATGAAGACAGGTGGTATATAGAAGAGGAGATTTTACAGATTCGTTATAAAGAACCTAATGCGGGATATATATTTTCTAATGTGCTGAATGGGACACCTTCGTTGTCTGGTGCTGGTGTGTATGATGATGATTATCCAACAGAAGAAGGTTATTTTTGGGTTCGAGAAAGAACGGCTACGATAAATGGTATTACATTCGTATCTAACTCACTGAAAGATAGATTTGGTATAGTATCCATTAGACTATCTTCTAAGTATGCTTTTAATGCAAGTTATTCTGGGCCTCGGGCAGTAGCTTTTGCCAACGAGGATTATATTGTTGTTATTATGTTACACGATGCTGATACTAATGATTTTGTTAACGCGTTGCGTAATCCGTACATTGCCCCGACTTATTTCACTGGGCATACGCCTACGCCTCTTATCGTGCCCATATATACTATTACTGCTAATAATACTGCATCCTCGTTTACTACGCAGCTATATATCCCTGACTGGCGTGGCGAGACTATTAATCTAACCGATCATATTTTCTTAGAAACACGTGATTATTATCACTACTATATAGATTTTGCGGACTATATGAAAGAATTGAAGAATCGGATGGAGCAGCACCTAAGGATACCTGTTGTTCCTAAGTCTCAATACTTCAACAACGAGTTCACCGATAAAAGTAAGAGAGGGCTAAAATCCAATGAACTAGCATTTATCGTCTATACCATAGACTACCAAGATAAACATGAGATACCACTTTATCGTCATAGGGGGCCATGGGAGACACACCATTGGGTTTCAGCAAGAGTTAACTTTGAATTCCACAGTTCGGATTTTCTTATATATCGTGGGTTTGTCATTGACTTTAACTGGTTTGTTAAAGTGACGAACACTATACCATCCGTACGAGTTTTTGGTCCAGGTACTAATGCTTCAAACGCCGAGGGCTACTATGCCTCTATCAAGTGGAGCGTAGCCGAATCCGACTGGAACCTACAGGAGGACATTGACGAAGTCAACTCCTCAAAAGGCTATTATAACTATCAATACGACTTCGCCGCCGAAATATACTATTTCTGGATACGACCTAAAATGGCTAACGTGCAGGTAGAACAAATACTAGCCGTATTTACAGAACCAGCACCAATGGATTGTGAAAGTATAAGGAATGTGGTTACCAGAATCAACTGGCTTACATCAGGCAACAACCAAGTGCCAGAACCTACTCAACTAACCCCTTATAATCATTTTTACTTGTAGCCATAAACTCTTCAAATACACTTTGTATGAATTCCTTCATACGGCTATCTTTTTTATAATCATTTCTATTCTTTCCGTCTAATCGGCTTTTAACCTTTATGTATGCATTAGGATTTTTCATATACTTCCTGCATATAGTAGCCACAACAACTCTTATATTAGCCCAGTTAGACCTATATTGTGTGCGGCCATAGGAATTGTTTTCGGATAGCGTTTGCTTTATTACATTGAATGCCATTTGACGTGCCTTGTCCTCGTTATCTTCAATGCTTAAGTACGCCGTCAGACTTTTATAATAAAGGTACTTAATCTTACAGGCAACCGCATCAGATAATTCTCTAATAACCTTAGGCCATAAATCACGCTCTATATGCTCCGCTCTATTCATGAAAAAGAAATGAACATGCACACAGATATAAACCAACGAATCAATATCTATATATCCATCTCTATGAAGTTCAAAAAAAGGATAGAATAGTTCCAGATATTGTTGTTTGTTGTAAGATATTTCTTTTTCTATACTTATATCTTTATCGTTATATTCTTGACTATTCTGTTCTTCGTATTCTTCTTCATTGCGTAGGTCAACCTTTTGTAATAGACTAAGTATTTCTTCTGGGGTATAGTCATTGTCTGGGAACGCTTGTATAAAAGTAGATATACTGACTTCGCGTAAGTTTGCATATTGCTGCTGCGAGTTCTTTTTGATTGTTTCCAATATAGCTGTCTTAGGCTCGCTACCCTTGATGACTTTCAAAATAAGGTTTATAGCATGCCCTAAGCGTTTCTTATCCTCATATTTCTGTATCTCTTCCTGTATAGGCCTACCCTCTTTTAAAGTCTCGCTAATTTCAAAAATAGTAGTAATAACGTCGCCGAATGAATCTCCCAATACGTCATCATTATAAATGCTATTAACGAATCGCTCATTTCTGCTGTTGGATATAAAATTAATTATTTCTTCAACAGCCTTACTAAACATACTATTCATCGTGCTCATAATCGTATATGTTTTTGATTTGGTTCACATGATTCATTACTGGATCAAAATATATTTTAGGAAGGTTCGTATAAACTGTATAACCTGCACTCAAATTATCTAACACCCTTAATATTATTTCTCGCCTAAAGTCAACATCTTCAGTGAACTGTACTATGTCAAATAATAGAACATCGTCATTATTATCAGCCGCTTTTTGTAATATCTTATCTATATGAGGTCTTAGAACCCGCATCAGCTTATTCTCGTTGGATAGTATTGGGAGCAGAACTATTTTTTTCATTGATCGCTCGTATAATCTTTTCTTCTACCGACTTAGGCGTAGTGTATATAACTTCCATGCCGGCGGACTTAAAAATGTCTATGATAGCCTCGGGTTTGAGCTGTAGTCGCATCTCGCTAATCAGTCTTGACATAACGGACTTGTCGTTAGAAGCCAAATTCAGGAATTGTTGTAGATGTGCTAATGTTATTTGAGAAGTATTGTCTAATACAATGGCTGGATAGAAACCATTACGCATGTAGTTCTTATCGTATATAATAACCGATGCTACTTCGTCATCAATCTTTTTATCGTTAAGTATCTCTAATAGTAATAATGTATGAGTAGGATAGTTACTGAGACGGAGTGACAGGTGATGCTCGTAAGAGAGGTCTTTATCGACCTCCCTTACGAGCGCCACTGACCTGAGGGGATTACTAAGCACGACGATGAATGTACTCACCTTATTGGTCTGTTTGGGTTGTTTTCACTATCTCCTGATACGATTTGTAAAGTGTCTCAATGTTATCTTGATCGCTCAGGTATTCTATAATAGCATTCTGAGTTTCAGCTGGGATAGTGGGGTCTGTCAGTTTAGCTTGCGATATACTAAAAATATCCCTTATGCGATTACCCAAGAACTTCATGAAATCGTTATCATTATCGTACTGCACGTGTATGTTTGTAAGTAATTCCCTAATCTTGCTTGGGCTATCCTGTGTTTCATTATTCTCATTTGTAGGTGGGCTAGTGATAGGTTTAGGCTTATTAACTACAAATGTAGTGCCACGTTCTGGTTCTGCGTTACCTCGGTTATTGGTAAAGAACTCGTCTTCGCCGACAAAGTTATCTACACTTATAGCCATCTTGATAGCTACGGCGGGGAAGTATAATGCCAGCCCTTGACGGAGCGCCTGCTTACAAAGCATTACCGTAAGGTTAGGATAACTATTAATGTTTTGCTTATCCTTTAGACGCCCCAAAAGCGCTAAATCGTTCACAAAAACTGTAAAGTCTAAAGAGCCATCTACTCCATCAACATAGAACTTAACAGTAGCGCTTTTAAGACTACCATTTTCAGTATCTACTTGGAAACGATAATACTTGATGTTTGCGTGTTTCATGAATATATCGGCTAAAAGGAGATAGTGTGGGTAAACAATGAGTGTGCCGACCGAAGCGTTAGGTATGATATATATTTTATCAACGGCATCTTTGGCTTCTGGGAAGTTTTTAATAAAGAGCGCTACACGATATAGGGCATAAACTAAGTCTGCCTCGGTAATAATAAAGCTTTGGTTTGGTTTGGCCTGCCAGTTAAGAATTTGAGATTCGTTAAGCTTTAGAATCGTGTAGAGTCGATTATACATATCTTTCAAATCGCCTCGATGTTCAGGTGCTACTCTTTCCTGAACTTTGCCGTCAGGCAATGTGATACTCACGAGGTATCCCTGCGCACGGGCGTACTTCGATACAGCTTTTTTGACAATCTGTTTCCAATCGTCACGGCCAACGCCTGTGCCTTTACCTTGACCTTGATACTTGTTCGGAGCACGAAACGGGTGTGTGCTCGACTTCATACTGTTTTGTTGGGCGTTCATACCGACCATGCCGTCGAAACCGCAAGGGAAAATCTATCTTGCCAGGTCACTTAACTATACAAAACTGTACACATTTTGTACAGTCGTCCCCTGACCAGGGAGAGGGACTAGCCCGTTTCGTTTCGCCGCTCCTACCCAATCCCTTGTGAGGATGACCCTCTTCAAGGGAGAGAAGTCTCTGAAACTCTCAAGGCAGGAGAAGGCGAGGGCTACGGAGAGAACTTGCCAGCTTTTTTGCCTTACATGGGTAAGGCCCCGCACCCGTTCCATCTTACGGTTGACGGTTTGTTGGGTAGCTGACTCGCTCTCTCCGCTTTCCCGAAAGTATCTGAGTAACGTGTCTAATTCTTTTCGTGTTTTCCAAAGAACGCTTTTGAGCCTATTTCGCTTGTACTCATTTTTCTCCTCTCGTATTTCTTGTTTGAGTTTGGCAATCTTGTCTTCAATCTTTGCTATTGTGTAAGACAGAAACTCTGCATCTTTCAGGAGCCCTCTGTAGTTTTTGGGCAGTCGTTCTTTAAAACCGAGCCCTCTTCGGGCTATCACGTAAGCGCCCGCCGTGTCCTTGTCTATGTTATATAGTGGTGCGTATTTGAGCTTGCCAATGATTGATGTATAAGCTGGATTGACTTTGATGACCTGAATGCCATTTCGCCTAGCTACAATCTCAATCTTCTGCAACAGTCCTTTGTATACCCATTTGTGTAGTTTCTGCCTTAGCTTTGGTAGTCCATCTCCTCTTTTGCCTTTTGGAATCTTCTCCAAATTTTCCACAACAATCGCTTTCCTTTCTCTTTTAGCGATCTCTACTACCTGATGCGCTGTTTGCCAGCTTAAGTACTCTCTTTTCTCTGAACTACCCTCTAGTAGCTTATCTAAGTTGATTTTCTCGTATTTGCCCAGATTCCCATCCTTTGATGTATGAACTAACGCTAGATGAAAAGGGTAAGCGTTGATGTCAATCCCTATGACGCCATTGTCTTTTGTAATAGCCACTTCTGGAAGCTTCTCTTCTCTGCTGAACTGTGCGTAGATTTTCCCGTTTCTTAGTTTGAGTCGTACTGTGTATGGAAACCAGTCGCCTGTCTTCTCAGCGTGTTCTAGATCGCTGCTGAAAGCTATCCACTTGTCGGTTTTTCTTTTTGCTGACCGAATCACCTTTGCCCATACATACTCGCCATTCCCTAAATTAATCCTCAGATACCATTGATTGTTCAGATTCGCAAGCCTAAGGTTTAGATTGCCCTCTTTCGATTTTTCCCCTCTTGAATACAAAACGCCATACCTTCTTTCTCCCCATTTTTGTCTTAGTTCGTCTCTCCTCTTACCTGTTAAGTGTTTTTTCTTCAGCTGTTCAAATAGTTCTCTTGAACCGAAAACAAGCTTTTTAGGATTTTGTCCTCTTTCTACACAAGAGTCCAAAGCTTGTTGTGCCAGAAGAATCGCATCGTCTGAATATCGGGCGTTTATCCCATGCTTGCGGGATAGTAGTTTTTTCAGCTCTTTTCTTTCCGCTCCATGCAATAGTCTTTTGTAGGCAAACCTGACCATCGACGAAAACTTACGCATGAGGGTTAATACCCGCCTTTTATCATCATCTTTGTCAAATGCTAATAAACACTCTACTGTTACGAAGTCACTGTTACTTTTCTTTTCTCTCAGCATTTTTAGAACCTCTTTGTTCATATATTCTTCCTACATCTATTGATCACAACTATCTCCGTCTTAAAACTATCGAAAATCTTTTACACTTTTTACACTTAGGAGCTTCATGGCGAGGCTATGTTATAAATATACAAATTTGTACAGTAATTAGCAACTTTTGCTAACCACCGCTTTGTCCGCCGTAAAAATTCGGCTGCTCAATATTCTATGTTCATTATTCAGGACTTCTAACATGTGTGGAAGCACAGTATCTAATCCAACAATACTCTGTGTATTATAAACAACAGAAAGTTCTACATGAATAACAACAGACTCCCACATCGCCTTCAAAACTAAATCGTAAGTCTGATTAGCTATTTTGAAACCATAAGATGTCATACCTCTTGCTAATCCAACATTATCCTTTTCTAGAAACATAGCAGGCGCAATAATGGCACCATACAACTCGGGAGATTGCTCAACAGTAGTACTAAAAACATAACTCGCGTTAATAAATGCGTTATTAGGCACTTGAGCGTCAATTCTATTGTTCCTAATGAAGTCAATAAGGGGTCTGATTGAATCATTACTTATTCTATCAGTAAAGTAGTGATATCGGAGAATTCCAGCCTCATTATAGTATATTTCGTATACTTCCGGATTGTTAGTCCATCGCCAGGTCTTTAAGTTGCCTCCCATATCTGGAATATTCCTTTCGTCAACAAAAGTTGGCAGTCTCTTAAGTTCATCTACCTTTAAGTTCGGTACGGCTGCGACAACAGCCACAAAACGACGATTAGCCATGAGCTAAAAATGTATCGAAACACAAAAAGTAAAGCACAAAATGGATATAATGAGATGTGAAAAAATAAATATATTAGTATATTTAGTCATGCAAAGGGGAAATCCTAAGAGCAAAATTGAAGTCAGATCATTTAGTGGATATACATTAAAGAATAGGTATAGAAAAGAACATAAAAGAGATATACTTGTTAATGCACTATTAGATCAGTCTCACTCGATAACTCGTGGTTACAGATGGTTTAGTGTTGTGCCCAAAGATGGCAACTTAATATTTCGCTTAGCTCAACAACTTGGACCTAGGCTTGGTAATTCTATAAGTGGAATGCTGACTGCGATGAGTAGACCTTTTAGTATTCTTCTTAGACTTTTGTTTCAAAGAACGACGAAGACAATATGGGTTGGTAGCCCTAATCCTTTCTGGAAAGCCACAATATCTGTAGTTGGATTAGTTTATAAACAAGCTTATCTTACTTTGACGAAAAAATCAGGATTTACACCCCCACAAGCTGATCAGTTGTCTCAAACTGCTGCACGAATATTCTGTAACTTTATGATTACAACTAGAATTGGGTATGAATTATCTCTTTATCAGTATGGCATGATACAATCTGAAGAACCCGAAGAAAGTCAATCTGGTGAAGAAGCTCCTAACCGTGAAACCTTAGTACGAGTGCTTCGGGAATTAGACCCAGAGGTGGCTCGTGAACTCAGCAAGGAAGACATGTCTACTATTATGAGTGTTAAAGAGGTATCAAACCAAATAATAAGATCATTCAGAAGACTAAGAATTAATCAGATACTTGATGAGTTACCACCGGCATTCTATCAAAGAATAGCTTATGCGTTTATGGTTAACAGTCAAGGTTTTAAGTCTATCAACTGGACATTATATGCTAAGGGTACGCATGCATATACTAGTATTATATCTGCTCTTACTGACATTATAGTAAGTCAGGTTAAGAGTATTAGTGGTATAGGAATGCCTGTGGCAGGTGAAGTAAGTGTGGCTGCTCGCAGAAAACTCCGTTCCCGCTCTTTCAGTGATGAAATGGGTTACGAAGAGGATATGGAAGAGGATATGTGGAAAGATTCACATCCTGGTAGTAAGCATAGAAAGAAGGATAAAGACGAAATGGAAGAACTTTACAGTGATGAGGATTATATGTACGATGAAGTTTATGAAGATGAGTATGTTGATGAAGATGAATATATGGATCAAGATGGATACGCTGAGGACGAATTAGGAGAAGATGAATTAGGTGGCGAATATGATGATTATGAAGAAGAATACGACGATGAATATAATGAATATGATGAAGGTGAATATGAGTACGAAGATGAATATGGTGATGAATACGAAGATGAATACGAAGAGGCCGATGAAGGAATTGAAGAGCTGATAGTAACGGATTTAGAACCCGAAACCAGTGATTACGAGTTACCAGAATATAGTGAGAGCACTCATATAGAACCCGTATACGACGAGGATGAAGGGGATGAACAACTCATAGAAACACTAAAAAGTATAGAACCTTCTCTGAGCGCTTTTAGATTAGCAGATAAGTTCCTGCGCACACGAAGCTTTTCTAATAGTATATCGCTTAAACGTAACTTCTATAACTTCTTGGTAAATGAGTTTATCAAGACTCGTGCTTTCAATAAAAAAGAAGAAAAAGAAATGGAAGAAGCCGCAGCAGAAATAGTAGATAAGTTAGACGCACTGGCAGAAGATGTAAAAGATATACGTACTATGTTAGCGAAGGCTATTGAGGCTATGGATGTGGCGACGGCAGAAGAAAGTGGTGAAGACAGTGGAGAAAGTGATGATAGCAGTAGCTCGTGGGATGATTTTTGGCGCAGCGATAGTTCCGATGAAGAAGAAGGGGAGGGCGGGGAAGAAGATGAAGAGGAAGTAGACGAGCAGTCCGATGAGGCGGAAAGTGATGAAGAGGGTGAAGACGAGAAGGGGTATAGAAGTTATTATGCTAGGCTGCGCAGGTATAAGAAGCGCAAGATACGCATGCCTAAAAAGGCAGCAAAACCAACTAAGAAACCAAAAGCTAAAGGGATATGACGAGAAAACTACAACTGAACCTCCAAGAACTTAGGGAGGCAGAAGAAGAAAAGCTGAGAGCGGAAGAAAGCTTGCGTAAATCCACGCAAGCTGAAGCCTTGCGCAGAAAGGAAGCAGAAGACGAAGAAGAAGTTGAGGAACTTCTGCGCTTTGATGATGAAGAAGAGGATAAATTCTACAGTTCTAGTGACGATTTGGATAGGTTAGTAGCGCAGAGTGTCGCTCGCTTCTTCTCCAAAGCACAAAATCTCAAAACTCAGTAAGCTATGAGAGCTAAACTACTGATAGAAAAGGCACTTAAACAGAAGGCCTTTGTGGGTGCCTTGATGCAAAGCTCGCTAGGAAATCGCGAGTACGCATCTTCCCGACTTTCGGAATACGTGAAGGCCTACAGCAATCAGGATTCGTACGAGAAAGCTTCGTTGGAAAGGATGTTTTCGGCATTGCCTGGCTCAGCCACCACGCGCGGATTCCCCAACTACGGCGTTGTCTTACAGCTTGCATCGCTTCTAGCTAATGTGTCGTCTTTTAGTGGGTTCTTGACCATTGAGAAGACAATTGAACAACCTAACTTTGTGCTTCATTTCTTAGACTTGATTGGGACTAATGTGAGAGATAGTGGGCAGACATCGCCAGTCTTCCCAACGGTTGGACCCACGAGGTATGACAATAGCGCATATGGCTTGCAAACTTACGTTTTGACTGGTACGGCGTCAGGTAATAATCCACCAAGTATAACCATTGATGATGGTACATTTCGTGCCGCTGCTGGCATAGCCGATACTACTGCTATCCCACCTGTTATGCCTTATACTATTAAGATTGTCGTTAGAGCTTACAATGGCGCAAATCTGGTAGCTAATGAAGTCTTTACAGATAACGGGAATCGGGTTCTTGTTAATCTAGGTTTATCTGGCGGTACGATTACCATAACTGCGCCTGCTAACCCGCCGCATATTACTAGATATGGCAATCCTGCGCTACCACCGACTTCGGTTGGTCTATGGGATTTTTCATTACCGTCGATTACGATAACCGCAGCTACTACTTTGGGCGCTACTAGCTTGGAAGTTCAACTATCGTTTGCTTTCAACTATACGGAACCTATCTACTACCCTGGTCAAGAGCAAGACGAGCGTTTTACATTGAACTTGACTCGCGTTGTTGCCGTCAATACCAAACCCGCAAAGCTTACTATTGAACTCAATAAGCAAGAACTAGCGGCTATCTCTAAGAGCATGTCTCAAGACTTGCAGCCTGTTATTGTACAACGTGTTGGGGAGATATATAATAAAATGGTGAATCGTTATATTGTCCGTAAATACGTACAAAGATTTATAAATAGTGTCAATTTTAGTAACGTTGTAACTATTGATCTTGGGTCGCCTCTGGGAGGGCCTGCTAGTAATACTTTGGTCCCTGATTCGTCCTTTAATCAATACATCCCAGTTTTAGATCGTATGCGTGGTGGATTTGAAAGAGTACGGCAAGAGCTGCATAGAAAGAGTTACATTGCGAACAAGCCAACAGCTCTCTTAGTTAGTCCTAAGCTTGCCTATTTCTTGGCTAAGTCCATAATGGTAGAGCAATCCCTCTGGGTAGAAGAGAAAGTTACTTATATCAACGATTTGTTTGGTTATTACATTGGTATTCCAGTTCTGGTGCATACCGAACTAGAAACGCTTGATATGACTTTTGAGCAATGGGCTAGAACATCGAACCAGACCCCGCCTCGTCCTATGGATGGCGTGAGCAATTACGTTACGGCTGCTGTTGGTTTTGCTGTGGCTGTCCTGCCCGATAATAATCTGGCACCTATGGTACGTGCCACTTTCCTGCCTCCGACGAACACACCTACGGTCGCTAACTTCAATAATCCGCTTCAAGAAGCATTTAGTATGTTCTATCAAGAAGAGGTGGATGTGGTAGCGCCAGAACTGGTTGTACCATTCGCAGTAACGAACATGCCAGTAGCTTAATTCTAGTTCTACAATATAAAAATTATCAAGGGGGGCATTAGCCCCCCTTGAGTTTTTTAATAAGAGGAGACTATTCAAATTTTGCAATTAATCTTTCTGCTACATAGCATGATGGTCACATTTTGCCAGAGCGTGCCACACGGGCTTCAATTTGGTGCGGCCCACCCTTACGTATAATGTCGCATCAATCTTCTTCTGTCCAGTCTACTTCATCCCAATCCACTTCTTCATCTTCCCATTCTTCATCGTCCCACTCGTCGTCATCTTCCCATTCGTCATTGTCATCCCACTCCTCGTATTCTTCGATTTCTTCTAATTCGTCTTCTTCATCATCTTCTTCTTGTATCACTACGTCAGGTTCCGGACTAAACGGGAATTCATTGCTTATCTGAAAGGCTGTGAAATGTGTGTTAGTTAGTTGGCCTTTTTCAGTAACTTCCGATGTCGTCTCAAGTACTTTCTGTATCATAACCAACGTGATTATCTATCGAAAATTCGCAAATTTAGTCATGAAATTAGTTTTGAGAGCGTCAGAAATAAGTAAAATAGTATTCAAGCAAAACCCGCCTTTGGGACACGCAAATTACTCAAGTATAGACTTAATGAGTGCAGGTAAATTTATAGAGAGTTACTTAGTAAATCAAGTTTGTGGCGTTGTAGGATTAAATATTAAGTT
>Ga0308417_1002415_pt1 | contig 12331 bp, 12 predicted proteins | sample HotsprSampleOS65_FD_203528 | JGI IMG/M metagenome (GOLD analysis project Ga0308417, IMG submission 203528) | Hot spring phototrophic mat microbial communities from Octopus Spring, Yellowstone National Park, Wyoming, United States - 20090730_OS65 ... | reverse complement strand
CAGGTCCCCTATCATGAAGTTGAACCATTTTTTTTATGAGAGTTTCTGAAGTTGGAATTCGCTCTTTTCCCTTGAGATTTTCATCACGAATATATGTAGCTATATCTAGAGCTATTTTTACATTAGGATTCATCCAATACTCCTATTTACTCATACGACAAAATTTTTCTTAAACTCAAGCTTTTCAGGATATATACGGGATATAGAGTTAAAAAGAAAGCAAGAAAAGGAGAAGAAAACAAAAAAAAGAACATCAAAAAGCGAGGATACACAATAGGTAAGTTCCACCCAAAAGCATTTTTATTTATTACATTGAGAATAATAGGTCCTAAATAAATAGCACACAATATCCCAGCTATAATTCCTACTAAAACTAAAAATAAAACTTCAAAAAAAACTATACTGCCAATTTGTATAAGACTCCCTCCTATACATCTTATCATGGAAAAAATTTTTAATTTACTTTCTAAGCCATACAAAATAGCAGAAAAAAGAGCAATTCCTGCAATAAGGCAAGCTGTGTATTTTAAAGAGTTTAAGACTTGAAAAACTTTTTCAGTTCCTCTAACATATAATTCCTTCAATTGAGAAGAACTTAAAACAACTAAATTAGAATAAGAATTTAAAATTTTATTTATAGCTTGTAAAGTTTCTTCTCTCTTATTGAAATCTATGTAGTCAATTCGTAAAGCTCTATATTTTTCTGGTTGGAAATATTTTTCAAATACTTTTGAGTCCATCATAATAGTTCCATTTTCAGAAAAAAAATGTTCTCGAAACCCTCGAATAGTAAATTCCTGTTTTCCTAATTTTGTAGCTATGGGCAATTTATCGCCTATTTGGTAGCCATGTAAAAAAGCCATATTTGTAGAAATAAGTATATCCTTTTCTTCTAAACTAGGATATGTTGAACTTCCAAATCGTAATTTTTCTTTTTGAATTGCTAAGTTAAAATTATAAGAATGTATAGTAAAAATTTTATTTCCAATCTCTATTTTAGGATATAAATAAAACACATCAATAGCAGAAATATTTTCTAAAGTTTCTAGTTGATTGTAAATTTCTTTACTAACGCCTTCATCAATACCTTCTTCAATATCTTTCTTATTTACTATAGAATCTGGAAAAGGAAACTCTCTTTCTGTCCAAGAAATAATAGAAGTTTTATAGCTGTCTGTAAGTATTGAAAGAGATAAAACTAAAGAAGTTGCTAGCATTAAAGTAGCAGCAGTAAGAGTATTTTTAGAAGAGTTTACAAATAATTCTTCTATTCCTATTCTAAAACCTAAAAAACTCTTGTCAAAAATTTGTAAAAATTTTTTTACTAACTTAGTTAGTAACTGAAAAAGATAGGGAAATTGTAAGGTTTGTCCTATTACAATCATTCCTATTCCCAACAAACCAAAAATAGGAAACCTAAACTTAAAAGGAATTTGAGCTACAGGATAAGCTATAAGAACTAAAAAAAGTCCAAATAAAAACCAAAAAAATAAATTTAAATGTCCTTGTGGAAATTCTTGTTGTTCACGTACGATAGATAAGGGACTAATTTTAGAAGAGCGATAAGCAGGAGCAAAGGATGAAATAAGCGAACCAAAAATACCAATAAAAATACTATATAATAAAATATCTTTTGGAATATTTTGATAAGATAAGGTTTGTTCTAAATTAGTTACTGTAGACTCCCCACTAAAAAAAGAAATTTTCGTAAACAACATTCCTAAACTAATTCCAAGTATAGTTCCTATACAACCTAAAACAAAACCTTGAGCTAAAAACAATTGTAACATTTCAAAATTACTTATTCCAAGACATCGTAAAACTCCCATTTCTCTTTTTCGATTATAAAAAATTCCTGTCATGGTATTAGAAACCATAAAAAAAGCAATAATTACAGAAATCATAGATATGATAATAAGATTGAGATGAAAAGACTTTAAGGCATTTTCTGATCTTTGTAAAATATCTTCTTTAGTTTCTACTTCTAAACCTTGATCTATTTGATAAAGAAATTTTTTTAATACCTCTAATTTTTCTTTGGAAAAATCTTGACTTACAGAAGCTAAAACATAGGAATAAGGTAATGTCTTAGATAATCTCTTTTGAAATTGACTAAAATCTTCTAATAAGACTAGTCCACCTTCTGTATCAAAAAATTTTAATTTACTTAAAAAAATTTTTTTATCTTCGTATTCTAATTGATCAAAATCTTTTAGACCAATTTTCTTTAAACCAGAACTAGCAAATATAAACTCTTCTGAGTCTTCTACATTAAAATAAGTTTTACTGTTACTTTCTTTTATTATATCTACTCCTAGATATACAATTTGATAAGTTTCATTTTTATTTTTCCAATACATGATTTTTTGCATTCTAGGACTTAGTTTGATTATCCATCGTAACTCAGGATTATAAAAAATTTTACTAATTTCTTCATCTTTTATTCCACGTTGAGGATTGGTATGAAAAATTTTGAGATGATACTCTTCTTGTAAATAACCTAAAGAAAAATCAATAAGTGATTTTTCTGCTCTACGTCCATTAAAAGTAGTAGAAAGAAAAAGTGCTACACCTAAAGAAATTCCAAGTAAAGAAAAAATAGTCCTAATAAAATGTGTCTTAGTATATTCTAATAAGAACAAGTAGAGAATACGTTTAGAAATCATATCTCTAAACTACCATCTTTCATCTTAAGCTGAATTTCACCTAGTTTTCCTATGTTTGGATCATGAGTAACCATCAGAAAAGTAAATTTTAAAGAAGATTGAAGTTTTAATAATAATTCCATAATTTTTTTACTATTTTCAGTATCTAAATTTCCTGTAGGCTCATCTGCTAGTAAAAATTTAGGATTAGCAACTATGGCTCTAGCAATAGCTACCCTTTGTTGCTCACCCCCGGAGAGTTCTGAAGGTTTGTGTTGCATTCTTTCTTTTAGCTCTACACTTTCTAAAGCAAGCTTTGCTTTTTGGTGAGCTTCTTTTTTTCCCATTCCACTTAAGTAAAGTGGTAAGGATACATTTTCTATGGCATCTAGGTAAGGTAAAAGGTTAAAAAATTGAAAGATAATTCCAACTGTATAACGTCTATAATTTGTAATTTCTTTTTCGTTTAATTTACTAATGTCTTCTCCTAACACATGAATTTTCCCTGAATCAGCTCTATCTATTCCAGCTAAAATATGCATAAGAGTAGATTTGCCAGAGCCTGAAGGTCCCATAAGAGTAATAAATTTCCCTGCAGGTAAACTAAAGGACAGATTTCGCAAAGCGTAAACAACATGTGTTCCTGTTTTATATTGCTTTTGTAGGTTTTCAACTAAAATACCATCTTGAGCCATGAGGAACTATCCTCTAGGATGATGCTTTTTGTGAACCTCTTTGAGAGTTTTATTTGCCATATGTGTATAAATTTGAGTAGTGGATATATCAATATGTCCCAGAAGTTCTTGAACAGCTTTTAGATCAGCATGATTTTCAATTAAATGGGTTGCAAATGAATGACGCAGAGTATGGGGAGTAACTTTTTTTTTGATAGTGGTGCGTTTAAGATATAAGTTTAAAAGTCTCCAAACAGATTTTCGATTGATATAAGAACCTTTTTTAGATACAAATAAGTATTCACATTGACGTGATTTTAAAATTTCGGGACGACTTTTAGTAAGATATTCTTTCAATATATTGAGTGCTTTTTCTCCAAATGGTACAAGCCTTTCTCTTCCACCTTTTCCTTCTACTGTAAGCATCATAGAGTTCATATCTAAATCACTAAGCTTTAGATTACAAGCTTCAGAAATTCTCAGTCCTGAAGAATAAAGTAATTCAAAAATACATTTATCTCTAAGTTCATAGATGTTGTCTGTGCGAATAGAGTTAAAAAGTTCCTCTATTTCATCTATAGTTAAATAATCAGGTAAGGCACGCATTACTTCGGGAGTACCAATTTTATCGGTAGGGTTATGTGAAAGACGATGCTCTTCACGCAAATATTTATAAAACTGACGAATAGCTACAACTTCTCTAGCTAAAGTTTTAGAAGAAATTTTACGACCTTTTTCTTCTGCTAAAAATTTTGCAATATCTTGAGATTGGACCTCTAAAATGTCAATTTGACTTTTTTCTAAGTAGTTTGCAAACTTATTTAAATCATAACGATAAGAGTAAATCGAATTTTCACTTAGTCCTTTTTCTACAGATAAATATTCTTGAAAATCCTGAAGTAACTTAAGTTGTTTGTTAGAAGCCAACTTTCTTCTCTCTATTTTTCTTTTTGTGAGTTAGTACAAAATTCGGAATTTTCAACTGAAATTTTTTATCTTTTTTTTTAATTCCATTTAGGTGATTAAAAAAAAGAATGCTTACATGCAACAAAATTACTGGTTTTTAGTTTTGTTTATTTTGATAATAGGTTGTTCAAAAGAAAAAGAATTTACAAAAAAAGGCTACGAAAAAGAACAAAAAGGAAGTTATGCAGAAGCTTTCTATGACTACCAGAGAGCTCTGCAAGAAAATCCAAACTATGGACCTGCAAATAAAAGAATGGGGTTTTTGCTGTCTGAGTCGCAACTTTCTGTAGTTCCAGCCATTGTATATTTAGAAAAAGCTTTAAAAGAAGATCCTCAAGATTTAGAGGTGGTTTTAAAATTAGTTGATTTAAGCTTAGTTATAAGTGACATAAGTAGGGTCAACAAATTATTTTCAGAGTATTCTTCAAATATTCCTCAGGAAAGTTTGCTTTTCTTAGAAACAGTTAAAGCTTGTTTAGAGACAGAGCCAGAATCTAGTCAAAAAATTTTACAAAAACTAAAGACCTTAGATGTTCCAGAGAATGTAAAATTTTATTATCGTAGTGTAGTAATATGTTATCAAAAAAATGGACTTTCCGATTTAGCTGAAGATTTTGTAAAAAAATATAGGAGATAGATAGATTGAAAATATTAAAATATATTATTATATTTTTACTTACTATTTTATTTTTAGAGGTTTTTTTAAGAATTTTAAAACCTACAGCTTTACAATATTATTGGGTTCAAAGACAAATTCATAGTTTTGACCCTGATTATTTTGTAGATTTAGAACCAAATCAAAAAGTAAACATCAAACATTTCTTAGGAATTTTTAATATAAATTTTACAACTAATGAAAGAGGATATAGAGCAACTCGAGAAGTAAATAATTCATTTCCTCAAATTATTTGTATTGGGGATTCTATCACTATGGGTTTTGGTGTAAACGACGAAGATACTTTTTGTAATAAACTAGACTTATATAAAGATAGTAAAGAAAATATTTATCAATCTATAAATCTTGCAGTTGATGCTTATGGTCCTAGTGCAATTGCTTTAAAACTAAAAAAGCATTTACCAAATTTAAACCCTAAGTTACTATATTATTTTCCAAGTACTGGAGATGACGTTGACGAAATTAGTTTTCATGAAAAAAAACAAAACCCTAGTTTACAAAGGGCTTTTAAGATTCAGTTTCTACTTACAAAGTATAGCTATCTTTTTTTAGCACTGAAAGTTACTCAAGAACAAATGCAATTTCGATTTATGGAAGCTTTTGTATACCCATTTATAAGAGCTAAAAATTTGTACTTATGTATGACAGCTCAAAAACCTAAAGATGAATGTCCTATTTCTAGTTGGAAAGAAATTTTAAATGATTTATACTCTGATTTCTTTCGTCCACCTGTTAAAAATCCCAATGCTTATCCAAATTTTCCAGCTAGTGAATGTGAAGAACCTCAAGAAGAATTTGTAGCTCCCGAATCAGCATATAAAGCTATACAAGAAATTATTGACTTATCTAAAGAATTGAATTTAAAACTTGTAATGATTCTTCTACCAATAGATATAGAAACTGCCTACTGTTCTCAAAAAGGAAAAATTCATAGATACTATGGATATTTAAAAACCATGAAAAAATTTTTAGATAAACAAAAAATTGACTACATAGATATGAACTTACCCCAATATACTTTACAAATGGTAGATGAAACAGGACAACTTAATCCACGTCCTTACTATATTATTGGAGATGGTCATTATACTAGACTTGGCAATGATTGGGTATTTAAAACTCTCATTCAAAAGACAAAAGAGGTATTACCGTAATGTTGTTTAATACTTTACATTATTTTATATTTTTAACAGTTTTGCTTCCTATTTTTTTTCTTTCAAATGAAAAAAAACAGCGAAGAATCTTATTTGTATTTTCCTTATATTTTTATTCGTGTTTGAAAATTGTCTTTGTACCAATTCTATTTTTGTCGTTTGCGGCAACTTTTGTAAGTGCAATTAAAATGAAAGAAGCTACAACTCAAATCAGAAAAAAACTTTGGTTACTTCATACCTTATTTGTAAATTTGGGATTACTATTTCTTTTTAAATATGCTGACTTTTTTCGTTCTATAGAGTTTGATGTTCGTAATTTACTCGGACTTCCTCATTTAGATTTTGAACCTATTGGATTTGTTTTACCTTTGGGAATTTCTTTTTATACATTTCAGGCAGTTGCTTATGCTATAGATGTATATCGAGGAAATTTGAATCCTGAGAGAAGTTTTTTTAACTTTACACTTTTTTTATTGTTTTTCCCTCAATTAGTTGCAGGGCCTATTATGCGAGCTCATATACTTATGCCTCAACTACAATGTCAAAAAAAATTTGACTGGACGAATTTTCAACAAGGCATACCTATTATGATGTTAGGCTTTTTTAAGAAAACTATAGTAGCAGATCCTATTTCTTCAGTAATTCAACCTATATTTGCCAATCCCTCTGAATATGATTGGTTCAGTTGTGCTTTAGCTTCTTCTTTGTTTTCTATTCAGATTTATGGGGATTTTTCGGGTTATTCTGATATTGCTATAGGTACAGGAAAAATTTTAGGTTTTAATATTACTCAAAACTTTGATAGACCTTTTTTTTCTAAGTCTGCAAGTGAAACTTGGAGAAGATGGCACATGTCACTTTCAACTTGGCTACGAGATTACGTATATATTACTCTCGGAGGAAATAGAGTTAGTCGGTTAAGAAATTATTTTAACCTCTTTACTACTATGGCTATTGGTGGACTTTGGCATGGAGCAAACTGGACCTTTATTATCTGGGGATTTATCAATGCAGGATTTGTATGCTTAGAGAAATTTTTAGAAGAAGAAGGTTATGCTAAATACTTTGAAAAAATTCCTTATGTAATAAAAATTCTCTATGCTTTTTCTACTTTTACGTTAAGCGTTACATTTTTTCGTGCTGAATCTGTATCTAAAGCAATAATTCAGTTAAAAAATATTTTCTTTCTTTCTAGTGGAAATTTTAATTTAGAAGTCATTTCAATTAGTATTTGGTTTCCTGTATTTTTGTTGTTTACGTATGAAGCTTTAGTAGAGTTAAAAAAATGGGATAAGTTTGCTAATTCTAGTTGGATGGATTATGTTCAACCTGCTTTTTTTATCACCTTGTTTATCCTTTGTGTTATGATTTACACTGTAATTTCTTCTCCACAGTTTTATTATTTTCAGTTTTAAGTAAAAAGGTAAAAAGAAGAAAAAAACTACTTGTAAATATATTTTTTCTAAAGGAGAGCCGAAGAGCCTAAAAAAATAAAGCTCTTCAAACTCTATAGTTCCATATGAGGTTTGTTTTTTACATAAGTCTTTATGCTATGCAGAAACAGGATAGACAGAAATTTTTTTTCTAGATTTAGAAGCAAATTCAAAAGTAACTACCCCATCTATGAGAGCATAAAGGGTATGGTCTTTACCTACACCTACATTTTTTCCTGGGCGTACTTTTGTGCCTCTTTGTCTGACTAAAATATTTCCTGCTTTGACTACCTGCCCACCTGATCTTTTTAATCCTAGTCTCTGTGAAGCAGAGTCACGACCGTTTTTAGATGAACCTCCACCTTTTTTATGTGCCATTTTCTTCTCCTATATAAATATCAATCCACTCGGGATATTGTTTTTTTAAATCTTGCATCCCTGTCAAAAGTATGTCTAGTGCTACTTCTGACTCTAAGCAGGGACTTGAAATTTCAAATTCAAGCTTACCTTTTTGCCAAGTTACTTCTCTTAAAAGTTCCTTTTTTTGTAAATACAAAAAACAAGACTGAGATAAAGCTGAAACTCCTGCACAAAGTAAATTTTCTCCCATTTTCCCTAAGCTTGTAGGTGCATGCCCTAGTAAAGAAAGACTTGTATATCTTTCTTTAGTTTTTAACAAACGTAGAGAAATCAAATTATCCTGAAATAGAAACTACTTCTAATTTTTGTAGTTGTTGGCGATGTCCCCAAGTTCTATGATAGTTTTTACGTTTTTTATATTTAAAACCTCGAATTTTTTGACCTTTTAAGTCTTCCAATACTCGTAAAACTACTTTGGCACCATTTACAATAGGGGTTCCTATGTGAATTTTATTTTCTTGAGCTAAAAGATAGATAGGAGTTTCAAACTCAGTGCCCGCTTGATTTTGAGTTTTTTGAGAAAGAAACTTTTGTCCAGGCTCTACTTTAAATTGTTGATTTCCTAACTTTATGATCGCATACATAATTTACCAGTATTTTTATCTTCCTTTCCTAGTCAAGTGAAAAGAGTAGACACTAATCCCTTGTTAAAATTTATGGCTTATATGGAGATTCGCAATATTTGTATAATTGCCCACGTAGACCACGGTAAGACTACTCTTTTAGACGGAATCTTAAAAGAGACGGGAGCTGTTACTTCTAAAGAGTTAAAAGAAAGAATTATGGATTCCAATGAATTAGAGCAAGAACGTGGGATTACTATCATAGCTAAAAATACTGCCGTTTTATATAAAAATACTCGTATAAACATAGTAGATACTCCAGGTCATGCTGACTTTGGAGGAGAAGTTGAACGTGTTTTAAAAATGGCTGACTGTTCTTTGCTTTTAGTAGATGCTTTTGATGGACCTATGCCTCAGACTCGCTTTGTTTTAGGAAAGTCCTTACAAATTGGACATAAACCCATTGTAGTTGTCAATAAGGTAGATCGAGATGGATGTCGTCCTAATCAAGTAGTAGATATGGTCTTTGATCTTTTTCATGACCTTGGAGCTAGTGAAGAACAAATGGATTTTCCAATTATTTATTCTTCTGCAAAATTAGGTTGGGCAGTAAACGACCTAAAAGATGCTCCAGGAAAAAACTTAGAGCCCCTTTTAGACTTAGTTTTAAAACATGTTCCAGTTGCTAAAGGAAATCCAAACTCTCCCCTACAGTTTCAAGTTACTAGTTTAGATTATAATGATTACGTTGGGCGAATAGCAATTGGAAAAATTTATGCAGGAAGTATTCGTAAAAATCAAGATGTAACTTTAGTTCGCATGAAAGATAAGTCTAGTGCAAACTACAAAATTTCTCGTCTATATGGTTTTGAAGGACTACGTAGACACGAAATAGAAAAAGCTGAAGCTGGAGATATTGTTGCTATAGCTGGAATTCCTGATTTATTTATTGGCGATACAATTTGTGAATTAGGTAACCCTATTCCTCTTCCACCTATTAGTATTGATGAGCCAACTGTATCTATGTTTTTTATGGTAAATAATTCTCCTTTTGTAGGGAAAGAAGGAAAGTTTGTAACCACTAGAAATATAAGAGAGAGAATTGAAAAAGAACTTCAAACCAATGTAGCTATGAGGATGGAAGAAACAGAAGATAAAGACAGATTTAAAATTTTGGGACGGGGTGAACTACATCTTGCTATTTTTATTGAAACTATGCGTAGAGAAGGCTATGAACTACAGGTTTCTAGACCAGAGGTAATCTTTAAACAAGGACCTAATGGAGAAAAACTAGAGCCATTGGAAACCTTAGTCATGGATGTACCAGATCAGTATACGGGAAGTATAATTGCAGAGTTAAATCGTAGAAAAGGGGAAATGACTTCTATGCAAGCACATGCTTCAGGGATGACACGGATTGAATACATCATACCTACCCGTGGACTCATTGGATTTAGAGGGTTTTTCTTAACAGAAACTCGAGGAGAAGGAGTTTTAACTAGTCGTTTTTTAGAGTATGGTCCCTACAAAGGAGATATCCCAGGAAGAAAAAACGGGGTTTTAGTTTCCATGGATTCAGGGGAAACAACTGCATATGCGCTTTGGAAAATCCAAGAAAGAGGAGTTTTATTTATTGATCCTGTTACCCCTGTGTATCCAGGAATGATCATAGGAGAAAATTCTAGAGAAAATGACTTAGAAGTCAATCCTGTAAAAGAAAAAAAATTAACAAATATTCGTTCTTCTGGGGCAGATGAAGCTATTAGATTAGTTCCCCCTAGAAAACTAACTTTAGAACAAGCTATTGAGTTTATTGATGACGATGAGTTAGTAGAAGTAACTCCACAAAGTATTCGCCTTAGGAAAAAAATTTTAGACTCAACTCAAAGAAAAAGAAATAAATGATAAATTTTATTATAATCATTTTTTTTATTTTATTTTTGTTTAGTTTTATAGTTGGTACCTTTGTTGGATATAAGTTACTTCATCCATATCGATTTCCTGTCCTACAAACTTTTCAAGAACAATATGAAAGAGGAGAAATTCCAGAAGCCTTTTTAAAGAGTGAACAACATGTTTTTCGTATCCCATCTTTATATGGGTATGATATTGTAGGTTTTTATTTTTCAGGACAAGCAAAAAAAACAATTATTTTTTGTCATGGAATTGCTTGGACAAGATATGGCATGGCGAAATATCTAAAACCTTTTTTTGAAGAAGGGTGGAATATTGTCTTGTATGATCATCGTGCCTGTGGGGAAACAGGAGGGAAGTATCCTAGTTTTGGATTTTATGAAAAAAAAGATTTACAAACTGTAGTGGAATTTGCTAGAAAAAAATTTCCTAATTCTCAAGTTTTAGGATTGTTTGGAGAGTCCTTAGGAGGAGCTGTAGTTATGCAGTATGCTTGTTTAGATAAAAAAATTGACTTTGTAGTTTCCCTTTGTGCTTTTACTTCCCTACGTGATTTAGTAAGGTTTCACCTCAAGTTAGTTTTTATCCCAAAGTTTTTACATACAATTGTATTATTTTTTACTAATTGGTATGTTTGGTTTTTTGCTAACTTTCAAATTTCTGACATTGAACCAAGAGACTGTATTTTAAAATCTCAAGTTCCTCTCTTTCTCGTACATGGCACAGGTGACAAACTAGTTCCTCATTGGATGACCGAAGAACTCTATATAAAAAGAAAGGAACTTGCTTTTACAAAATTTTTAAGTATTCCAAATGCTGTTCACACTCCCGAACTATATACTCAAAATAAAAAACTTTTTGAACAAGAACTACAAGACTTCTTAAAAAAAAACTTAAAAGTTTAGAAATTATTTATCTTCTTTTTTATGCTTTAAGCCCAGAAAAAGAAAGTAAAAGTAAAAGTGTAAAGTTATAGATATTTGTTTTAAATTCCATGGTCTAGAAATTACTTTCCAAAGCCAAGTTAAATTTCTTTTGCGAAAGTACTCTGGGGTAGAGTCGGACTTTCCTGCTAAAGTATCTAGATTGTTCCAAATTCCTATAACTATAGATTTACCTAAATAAGCATTGTTATTTTCAATCCAAATTTCTTGATAGGGAAAGTCAAATCCTAAAAAGATGATATCAGGACTGGTTTTTCTTATGGCTTCTTTTACCATAAGTTCTCTTTCTTTAGAAAGTTTTCCTGAATGCCTACCCACTATACGAATTTTAGGAAAATGTTTGGTTAAGTTAAAAAAAAGTTTTTCAATTGCTTTTTCAGTACCTCCAAGAAAAAAAAGAGTTAAACCTTGTTTTTCAGAAATACGTATAAGATCCATAATTAAACTAATAGGAGTAATTATTTCTTCAAATTCCAGAGAAAACTTTTTGGCAGCCCAGCCTAAGCCGCTAGCTGAAGGAAGTATCATGGAAGCTTTTTTAGTAATTCTATGTAAGGGCCTACCTGGAAGCATAAGATCCAGTTTAATAGGATCTAAGAGTAAAATATGATGGAATTTTTCTTTTTTCTTGATAAGGTCTAAAATAATTGCAATAGCCTTATCACGAGATACATTCTCAAATTCAACACCTGCTAAATTTAACTTAGGACGAGTAGAAATATCGATGGACTGATATTCTAGGATATAGTCTCTCTCTTCCTTAGAAGATTGGTGTATGATTTCTAATCGTTCTTTCATTTTAGTCAAGTTTGAAAATTTAAAAATTTTCTGTCAAGAAAAGTTTCTTTTCATATTCTTTTGCTAAGATAGGAAAGAGGATTTCATCAGAAAAAAGAGAAATAGAGGCAGGTTTACATTCTCTTATATAAGCAACAGACCAAA
>Ga0308417_1002414_pt1 | contig 12334 bp, 8 predicted proteins | sample HotsprSampleOS65_FD_203528 | JGI IMG/M metagenome (GOLD analysis project Ga0308417, IMG submission 203528) | Hot spring phototrophic mat microbial communities from Octopus Spring, Yellowstone National Park, Wyoming, United States - 20090730_OS65 ... | reverse complement strand
TCCAACAAGATGTCGATCCCCTCGCGACGGCAGAGTTCGATCTCGCCCGCCGCGTCGATCGAGGCGGCTTCGAGAATCTTGCCGGCCAGCTTCGGTCCGACGCCGGGCACTTCGCACAATGCCGCCCGACCGGCCGCCAGCACCGCCCGGGCCGAGCCGAACCGCTCGAGCAGCGCCCTCCGTGTTCGCGGCCCAACGCCCGAGATGAGAATCAGCCGCAAGGCGTCTTCGAGCGTGTCGTTTGCGTGTGCCGACGGCGGCGCAGTCGACGTCAGGGTTGTCATTAGACTCGTTGGCGGTGTCGGCGCAGCCGGTGCCGCGTCGGGCGACGCCCGAGACGATTCGCGTGATTCATTCGGCTCAGGCGACATTTGGGCGTCGAAGTCGAAAAGGTTCGCCATGGCGGAGAGTCTCGATCGAACAACCGGTGGGCTGAAAGGAAGTCCCGCACTTCAAAGGCGATTCACCGGCAGCACCGGCATCGGCTGGAGACGGGGGTGGTTCACCGGGCCGCGATTACCCCAGCGCGGCCGCCACCTCGCGCGGATCGATCCCGCCGACTAGCTCCACGTGGCCCAAGCGGCTGGGCAGAACGAATCGCAGCGTCCCGTGGCTGACCTTCTTGTCGTGGGCCATGACCTTCAGGGCGGCCTCGGCATCGACCTTCGGCGGGGCGAACGGCAATTGCAGGCGTTCGAGCAGGGCCGTCTGCCGTGCGACAAAGGCCTCATCGACCCGCCGCAGCCGTTGGGCCAGCCGTGCCGCGCAGGTCATGCCCATCGCCACCGCTTCGCCGTGCAGCAAGTTGCCGTAACCGCCGAGCGTTTCGAAGGCATGTGCGAAGGTGTGCCCGTAATTGAGAATCGCCCGTCGCCCGCTGCGCTCGAACTCGTCGGCCTCGACCACGTCGGCCTTCAGCCGGCAGCAGCGGGTGACGACGTGCGCCAAGCAGCCCGGCTCGCGGCGGTTGAGCTGCTCGACATGAGCTTCCAGGTAGCCGAAGAACTCCGCGTCGAGGATCACGCCGTATTTGACCACCTCGGCCAAGCCGGCGCGGTACTCGCGGTCGGGCAAGGTCCCTAGCACGTTCGGATCGATCAGCACGCCGATCGGCTGCCAAAATGCCCCGACCATGTTCTTTCCCTCGGGCAGGTTGACGCCCACCTTGCCGCCCACCGAGCTATCCACTTGGGCCAAGAGCGTGGTGGGAACCTGAAAGAACCGCAGCCCGCGCAGAAACGTGGCCGCCACGAACCCGGCCAAATCGCCGACCACGCCCCCGCCGACGGCGACGACGACCGCTTGCCGGTCGGCCCCCAGTTCGAGCATGCCGTTCCACAGTCCGGCCGCCACTTCGACCGACTTGCTTTCTTCGCCCGGCTCGACGGAGATGATGTCCACGTCGATCTCTGCCGCCGATAGGCTTTCCGCCGCCGGCAGGGCGTAGGGCTCCTGCACGTTGGCATCGGTGATGACGACCGCATGAGAAACCTTGCCCAGCGAGGCCAGCAGCGGGCCGAGCCGCCCAAGCCGGCCCGAGCCGATCTCGATGTCGTAACTGCGCTCGCCCAGGGCGACATGCACGCGATGAACGTCGTCGGTCATAACTCCTCGAAGGGCATTGATGTTCTTCAGAATCGCCGTCGTTTGCGGTTCGCCCGGTCGGTGTGCGGGAACCGTCTCCGGGGTCTGTTCTCGGGATAAGTTCTGGGAATCAGTGGGCGCGACGGTCCGTCTCGACCACGCGCAGCACGGCCTCCCAGCGGCTGATCTCGCCGCCGACGGGCACGTGCGGGGGCTGTTCCAGATAGTTCAGGTAAAGCCGGTCGGTGGCTCGGCCGCGTTCCATTTTCGCCGCGGCGAAATAGGCTGCCCGCAGCGGCGCCGTGCCGGCGATCTTGAGTCGGCCATCGATGGTGATGTTCGTGGCGGGGGACGGGCCAATCCGCGTCGCGCCGAGGGCGGCGACTTCCGTTTCGCGGTCGTCGAAGCGGATGGCGCGCCGTCCGCGTTCGTACACCCAATTCGGGTTGTTCAGAATGCCGATCAGTCCGGTGGCGCACTGAGATAGTTGGACATCGGCCAAAGCGGTCAGTGTTTCGCTCAGCAGCAGCGATCCGTCGGCTCGCGATTCCACGGTGAGCTTCGCGCGGACATGAGTGCCGTGATCGACTTCGAGCACGGCGCGGAATCCGCCCGAGGCCGATTCGGGCAACGAGTCGCTCGGGCGAACGTCGGCCGATCGAGCTTCCGCGACGGGCGGCAGAAGCTCGACCGTTGCGCTTTGCAGTTTCACCGGCAGCGGCTTGTTCTGCCCTTGCAAGACGACCTGGCCGATGCCGTTGCGTTGGTCGGGCGAAACGATCCGATCGTCGTCGAACGCCGCCAGTTGAGCCATCACCACCGCGCCCCAACTGAGCGAATGAATCGCCCGAGGCGTGCGGTGAATAATGATCTTGCCCGATTCCCACTGCCGCACGCCGAGCAGCGGCCGCGGGGCGGCAGGCCGCGGCATGGCGGGGTCGGCCGTTTGCAGCACGAGCCAGGCTTGGGCGAGCGAACGGAATTGCAATTGCTGCATCGAGGCGAAATACCATTCGCTCGGAGCGAAGATTGCGCCCGAGGCGTTCCTCGCTTGCATCTTCTCCAATGTTCTCAGCGATTGCAGCGCGAGTGCCCAAGCGTCGCGGTCGTCGGCATAGATCGCCATTTGGAGGTGAACGCCGAACCAATTCGGGTTGCGAAACAATTCCCAATCTTGGCCGCTAGGATAGACGAAGCCTCCGTCGGGCAGGTGGAACCACTTGAGGTTGTCGTAAATCGGGCGGACGTTGTAGAGCAGCGCTTCAGGCGGTTTTCGACCGCTGAGCACGAAATCGACCTGCGTGCTGAGCGTCTGGTCGAAGCAGGTCATGTAGTCGGGATGGACGAAGCCGTGATTCTCCAGCGTGAAGTCGTCGGAGAGGTTCGCGCCGGTGAACTGCTCGGCGACAGTGCGGCCGTCGATCACCGCCTGCGACCGTGCATCGGCCGGCCGAAGGAACGACGAAAGCGTCCATCGTTGGAAACCCTCGCTCCAGCGGGGGTGCCGCGGGTCGCCGGGCGCGATGAGCATCGCGGCATGGAAGATCAGCGCGTTCCAGGCGTTTTCCTCGGCCTTGGTGTCGTAGGTAATCTGATGCGGCGGTGCGACGTGGAGAAAGCGGTCGGCTTCGTGCAGCACAACCTTTCGCACCGATTGCCGCAGGTCGTCGGGCAAGTCGTCCCAAAGCCACCAGGCGGCACGGCCTAACATATAGGCCCAGTAGGCCGACTGCCAGGCATTGCCCCAGCATTTGCCGTCGTCGGTCGGCCGGCCGCCGCTTATGTGCGTGGCCGTGCAATAACGCATCATGGGAACGATCGTTTCGGCGAGCAACGTTTGCCGCGACACGCCGACAACCTGCTCGTCGTACGGCCCGAACCGGTAGAGAAACGCTAGCCCCTCGATGGTTGAGGTGTTCGAACGAATCATGTTCTCGCCGCTGGCGCTGGCGGTCAACAGCTTCAAGGAGGGATCGGTCGGCCACGGGCGAACCTGGGCCAACAGGTGGCGCGCCTGCTTCTCGGCCGCCCGATAGATCCGCTGCGGTAGGCCGTCGAAAGCATCGGCCCCCAAGTTGGGCAACGCCTTGATCGGCAGCACATCGCGGGCGCCGTCTTCCGCGGCGAGGGCAGGCCGGCCGTCGAGGGCCAAAAGGGCGACGAGCGTTGCCGCGATCACTACCGCCCAGCGCGGCGCCGTTGCCTGCCCGCCCGTCGCCGTGCCGACGCGCGCACCGGCTGAAACGGCCCACCGCAATTGCCGCGGACGAATGGCCGAAATGGGAGAATTCAGGGCACGACCAATCGGCTGCCCGCGCTGTCGTCGGCAATGTTGCTTGCTTGGCATGAAGCGAATCAACCTCCCTTTTGCGATCCCTTTTTCGGCCCCGGCTGTTTGCGCGCGACGATCCGCGACTCGATCCGCCGCTGTTCGAGCCGCTTCTTCAATTGCGGGAACTTCGTGGCGGGCATCCGTGCCCCCTGCTTGCCTTGGCCCTTGCCCATGGTCGCGTCTCCAAGGGAAAACGTTGGGCGGCTCCAGCAAACCGCTCGGTCAAACGACGGAAAATGGGAAGCCGCTTGCGCGGGCGTTGCGCGATTGGCCGCTCCCGGCTTCTCCACTGGCGGGAAGCATCGCCAGATTATCACGAGCCTGCGTCGGCGGCAATCCGCTGACGCTTCTGTTTCGCGCTTCTGCGGCGTGCACCCGCTTGCCAGACCCGTCGCGGGATCCCGGTTGCGTGCGAAGCCGGATCAACTCTATAATTCTCGCGCTTTGAAATGATCGCTTTTCTCCTGCAAGAAAAGAGGCCTTGTCGAACAATTGGTGTTTTCGTCCGAGATGTTAAGGCGACCTCCCGTGTGCTATCACAAGATGCGGGATTGAAACACGGTTGTGCGACAAGGCCAAGAAAAGATGTCATTTCGCGCCGTGCGAGGTAGAAAATGCGCGGCGATCTGTCGTTCGGCCTATGGCCGAAGCGGCGGCCGACATTGCGCCCCCGTAGCTCAGTAGGATAGAGCGGAGCTTTCCTAAAGCTCAGGTCGCAGGTTCGAATCCTGCCGGGGGTGCCTTTTCTACCGCCCGCGAGTTGAAACGATCGCTTTTTGCAAGAGAGAGGCCTTTTCGAGCAAATCGTTCTCCGTCGCAGATGTTGTGCCAACATCCCGCGTGCGGTCGCACGATGCGGCCTTGAAGCACGGTTGTTCGACAAGGCCCGAGAGAAATGCGATTTCGTGCAGCGCGAGTCGTTCGCGCCGGCCGTCGGGCGACTGCACAGTTGTTCGGCCATTGGGTAGAATGCCGGCGATTGTACGAAGCAACGCCGGGAAAGCGCCGAAGAATGCCTACGCTCGATTGGATCGGAAAGAACGCGGTAGTGAACCACCATCGAGAGGTTCCCTACCACCTCTTGAAATGCGATGCGAAGCTATCGGTGGGCGATGCCGGCAGCGGCAACCTGCTCGTGCAGGGCGACAACCTGCTGGCGCTGAAGGCCCTGCTGCCCTACTACGCCGGCAAGGTGAAGTGCATCTACATCGACCCGCCCTACAACACGGGCAACGAGAACTGGGTGTACAACGACAACGTCAACAGCCCGGAAATCCGCAAGTGGCTCGGCAAGGTCGTCGGGGCCGAGGCCGAAGACCTCTCCCGCCACGACAAATGGCTCTGCATGATGTACCCGCGGCTGGTGCTGCTGCGCGAGTTCCTGCGAGACGACGGAGCTATCTTCGTCAGTATTGATGATGGTGAAGTTCACCACTTGCGGGCTCTGATGGATGAAATTTTTGGACCACGCAATTTCATCGCAACGATTGTGTGGCAGAAAAAGCAGTCACCTCAGAATGACGCGATTAACCTCTCCGACATGCACGACTATCTTGTCGTTTACGCCAATCGCGCGAAACAGAACCGAGACGATCCAAACGGGTGGAATCGGAATATGCTACCACGCGAGGCAACTCAGGATGCACGTTATAGCAACCCGGACAACGATCCTCGCGGGCCGTGGACTTCTTCCGATTACACTTGCAACAAGACGGCCGACGAAAGGCCGAACCTTTTTTACGCGATAACTCATCCTGTCACCGGTGAGAAAGTGTGGCCCTCCAGACGGCGCGTCTGGACATTTGATGAAGCAACGCATGAGCGCAACGTCCGCGAGAACCGCGTTTGGTGGGGAACCGGGAGAAGAACCCGGCCACGGCTCAAGAAATTCCTTTGCGAAGTGCGTGAAGGGGTTGTGCCAACAACTTGGTGGCCCCGAGAATTTGCAGGAGACAACCAGGAGGCACGTCGAGAACTGCGCGCTGCCATAGCTGATGAGCAGTTGGACTTTCAGACCCCCAAGCCAACCCGGCTGGTCAAGCGGATCCTCGAAATTGCCAGCGACAAAGACAGCTTGGTCCTGGATTCGTTCGCCGGCAGCGGGACGACGGGCCATGCGGTCTTGGACCTCAACAAGGCGGACGGCGGCAACCGGCGGTTCATTCTCGTCGAAATGGAGGAAAACATTTGCCAAAACGTGACCGCGCAGCGCCTGAAACGAGTGATTGAGGGCTACACAAAGCCCAACGGCGAGCCGGTCGAGGGTCTCGGCGGCGGGTTCCGCTACTGCCGGCTGGGGCCGACGATCTTCGATGAATCGGGCAGCATCCGCGCGGGCGTCACGTTCGCCGAACTGGCCGCCCATGTCTATTTCGCCGAAACAGGCGAACCGCTTCCGAAACGCACCAACGGCAAAACGCCCCTGCTGGGCGTCCACCACGGCAAGGCAATCTACCTGCTCTTCAACGGCATCCTCGGCGACCGTAGCCCCCGCGGCGGTAATGTGCTGACCGACGCCGTGCTGGCGGCCCTGCCGCCGCACGACGGGCCGCGGATCATCTACGGCGAAGGCTGCCGACTGGGCGCTGCCCGTCTCAAACGCGAAAACATCGTGTTCAGGCAAATACCCTACGGGATCAAAGTGACGTAGAAGAGGGATCGCGAAAACGCGAAAAGGCGAAAACGCGAAAGGGGAGACGACGGGAGGGATCGCGAAAGCGCGAAAAGGCGAAAACGCGAAAAAGAAGAAAGAGAGCCAGAGGGAGGATTTCAAGCGGGATGGCGAAGAGGTTGGGAAGAGATAAAGGGAACAGCGAGGGGAAGGGCGCGATTGCAGCCGCCGTTTATCGCTTGTTCGCACTTCTCGGTTTGCGCGATAAATGATCTTCGCCAATCCGGTGGACGTAAACGTGCGGAATCTCACCTCGACTTTTGCCATTTTCGTGCTTGCAATAGGTTAGGAAATCCCGGGAATATGGGCATCCGCTGACTTTCTGCACGCCCTCGAAAACGCCCTGCCGTACAAAAAGTCGGCGGCGGTTTGCGAAACTTCCGGAAAATAGGGCGTTTCCGAGCATGGCGAAATGGCAGAAGTCGAGCTCACGGTCAAACACGTCGCTTGGTTGGACGAACCCCAAGGAAAATAGAACCCTTTCGCGCTTTCGCTTTTTCGCGTTTTCGCGATTGACCATAGAACCGTTTCGCGTTTTCGCGATTGACCATTGAAGCGTTTCGCGTTTCGGCTACGAGATCGCAGGAGTCTTTCATGGGGCATGCGTTCGACGAGTTGTCGGGGCGGGTCATCAGCGCGGCCATTGCGGTCCACCGCGAGCTTGGTCCGGGCTTTCTCGAGTCGATCTATGAAAGCGCCTTGAAGACGGCGTTGCGTCACCGCGGAATCACTTACGAGGCCCAAAAGGACGTTACCGTCGTCTTCGAGGGCGAGGAGGTCGGCGTCCATCGGCTCGATTTGCTCGTCGAGAACGAGATTGTGGTCGAATTGAAGGCGGTCAAGGCGTTGGAAGAGGTCCACTTCGCGCAGGTCAAGTCGTATTTGAAGGCCACCGGACTCCACGTCGGATTGCTGCTGAATTTCAACGCGCCGACGCTGATCGTCAAGCGAGTCGTGCTCGACTTCAGGCCGGCGCCGCTGGCTTGCGAATAGAGGCCGGCTTTCGCGTTTTCGCCGGTTCGCGATTTCGCGATTGATGAGAAGGAACGAGAGGGGCCTTCGATGCTTGAGTTGCGAGATTATCAGCGGCGCAGTTTAGACGCCTTGGAGAGCTACCTTCGACTCGCGGCGCAACACGGCGCGAAGATGGCTTTTCTGCATCAAACGGAGCGCCCGTATCGGGCGGTGCCGCAACTGCCGGAGCTGCCCTACATTTGTCTGCGCGTTCCGACCGGCGGCGGCAAGACGCTGATGGCCTGCCACGCCCTGGGCATTGTTGCCAAGGAGTACCTTCAGGCGGAACGGGCCGTGTGCCTTTGGCTGGTGCCGTCGAATACGATCCGCGACCAGACCTTGGCGGCGTTGCGCGACCGGCAACACCCGTATCGCCAGGCGGTGGACGCCCATTTCGGCGGAATGGTGACGGTGATGGACCTGACCGAGGCCCTCTACGTGTCGCGCGGCACGTTGGCGGGCGAAACGTGCGTCATTGTCGCCACGCTGGCCGCGCTGCGGGTGGAAGACACCGAAGGGCGCAAGGTGTATGAAACGGCCGGCGCATTGATGGATCATTTCAGCGGGCTGTCGGCCGAACTGGAGTCGATGCTGGAACGCAGCGGCGACGGGGTGATTCCCTACTCGCTGTGCAACGTGCTGAGGTTATGGCGGCCCGTGGTGATCATGGACGAAGCCCACAACGCGCGGACGCAGCTTTCGTTCGACACGCTGGCGCGGTTCAATCCGTCGTGCATCGTCGAGTTCACGGCAACGCCGGAAACGACCCACAAGCCGGAGAAGGGGCAGTTCGCCAGCAATGTGTTGCACCATGTTTCGGCGGCCGAACTGAAGGCCGAAGACATGATCAAGCTGCCGATCAAGCTGGAAACGCGGTCGGATTGGAAAGAGGTGTTGTCCGAGGCGTTGAAGACGCAACGAAGGCTCGAATCGCTGGCGGCGGAAGAGGAACGAGAAACGGGGGAATACATTCGGCCGATCGTGCTTTTTCAAGCGCAGCCGAAGCACAAGGAGCGGGAAACGCTGACCGTGGAGGTGGTGCGGCAATCGCTTATCGATGACTTCCGTATTCCGGAGGAGCAGATTGCCGTGGCGACGGGGCAGACGCGGGAAATCGACGACGTGGACCTGTTTGCGCGGGATTGTCCGATTCGGTTCATTATCACGGTGGCCGCGCTGAAAGAAGGCTGGGATTGCTCGTTTGCCTACGTGTTGTGTTCGGTGGCGGAGATCGGGTCGGCGCGGGCGGTGGAGCAAGTGCTCGGCCGAGTGTTGCGGTTGCCGCGGGCGAGGCGAAAGAAGCGTCCCGAGTTGAACTGTGCCTACGCGTTGGCGGTTTCGCGGCGGTTTATCGAGGCGGCGGCATCGCTGAAGGACGCGCTGATCGAAAACGGCTTTCAGCGGATTGAGGCCGAACTCTTCGTTCCCGCGGAGCAGCCGCCCGCGACGTTCTTCGACGCGGGAACGCTGTTCTTCAAAGCGGAACAAGTGGTGCCGGAATCGCCCGACCTCAGCCGGTTGCCGTCCGAATTGCAGGGGCGTGTAACCTTCGACCCGCAGACCAAGACGCTGGCCGTGACCAAAGCCCTGACCGAAACGGACAAGGCTGCGTTGGAACAGTGCTTTTCCACCCCCGAGGGCAAAGAAGCGGTCGAGGCGATTGTTCAACAATCGCAGGGTCGGGCGAGCGCTGAGCGGCTGAAGCCCGCGCAGCGCATCGCCTTCCGAGTGCCGATGATGGCGATTCGCGTGAATGGCCGGCTGGAACTGTTCGAGGAAGGACATTTTCTCGATACGCCCTGGCGGCTTTCGGAGTGCGATCCCTCGTTGACGGAGGCCGACTTCCCTTCCGAGTATGTCGGCGGGGCGAGCGGCGAAATCAGCGTAACCGACGAAGGCCGGGTTGCGGTTCACTTCGCCCGCCAAATCCACCGGCAATTGCAATTGCTCGGCATCGAACCGGGCTGGGATTTGCGCGGCCTGACCAATTGGCTGGACCGCCAGATTCCTCACCCGGATATTGTCCGCGCGGAATCGACGCTGTTCATCGAGCGGGCGCTCAGCGAGCTGATGGAATCGCGGGGCCTGACGATTGAACAACTGGCCGCCCAAAAGTTCCGCTTGCGCACCGCGTTGGCCGCGAAGATCGATCAACACCGGCGAGCGGCGGCCGCCGAGGCGTTTCAGCAGGTGGTGTTCTCGGCCGAAGCCGAACCGATCGAAGTCCGTCCGGAAATCAGCTTCGACTACGCGGAAGACCGCTACTCGCCCAACTGGTATTACGAAGGGGCCTACAAGTTCCGCAAGCATTTCTTCCCGCTGGTGGGCGAACTAAAGAGCGACGGAGAGGAATACGAGTGCGCCGTTTTCTTGGACCAGCTCGACGCCGTGACATGCTGGGTCCGCAATTTGGAACGCCGGCCGGAGTCGTCCTTCTGGCTGCAAACGTCCACCGACAAGTTCTATCCCGACTTTGTCGCCTTGCTCAACGACGGGCGGATTCTGGTTGTGGAATACAAGGGCGAAGATCGCTGGAGCAACGAAGACTCACGGGAGAAACGAGCGATCGGCGAACTGTGGGCGAACCGGAGCAACGGGCAATGCCTCTTCGTTATGCCTCGGGGCGCGGACTGGCAGGCGATTCAAGCCCAGGTGCGTTGAAAGCGGCCTGCTACGACTGGCCGGCGGCCGGGACCGCGGGAGCGGCCGGACGTTGACCGCCGCCGCGGCCGCGCGAGAACTGCGGATGTTCACCGCTCGCCATCGGCCAATGCGCGCAGAGCATGCGCGCCCCCGGCGCGCGAGGTAAAAAGAGGACGGCGGTAAAACGCGGCGCGCGGGCCGTCGGGAGGTTGCCGATGGCACCGCGCGGGCAATCGCGGATTCGCCGCCTGTTGAAAAACGACACCCAAAGGAGCGTGCGTAACGGCGTCCCCGGGGAAAGGCACCCATCGTTGCCCGGCCCGAGCGATTCAACCGTGTGATCGCGTTAGGGAAACCTCGGGAAAAACACCGCGTCCTCGGGAAAGACGCCGTGTCTTTGCGAAAGACAGCGTGTCCTCGCGAAGGGCAGCGTCGGCAACGGGCGAAACCGACTTCCCCACCGGGCCGTTAGGCCTTGGCCTTTGCATAGCACTGGGCAACGAAGTCCCAATTGACCTTCGTCCAGAAGTTTTCGACGAAGCGGGCTCGCTCGTTGCGGTAGTCGATGTAGTAGGCGTGCTCCCAAACATCGACCGTCAGCAGCGGCGTTTTCCCGTGGCGAAGCGGGTTGTCGGCATTGCCGGCCGGGATGATTTCCAGCTTGCCCTGCTTGTCGGACGCCAGCCAGCCCCAACCCGAGCCGAACACCTTCACCGACGCATCGGTGAACAGCTTTCGGAACTCGGCCATGCCGCCGAAGTCGCGGACAATGGCGGCAAGCAACTCGCCGTTCGGCTCCCGGCCGCCAGTGGGCGACAAGCAGTTCCAGAAGAACGTGTGGTTCCACGCCTGCGCGGCATTATTGAAGATCGCGCCCGAGCCTTTCACTACCAAATCGTCAAGCGACATTTGGGCCTCGGGCTTGCCTTCGACCAAGCCGTTGAGGTTCTTGAAATACGCGGCATGGTGCTTGCCGTAGTGGAACGAAACCTGTTCTTCCGAGAAGAGCGGCTTCAATGCGTCCATCGGGTAGGGCAGCGGCGGTTGTTCAAAGGGCATCTTTGCGACTCCTGTGTGTGTGCTCGGCGGCGACTCGCCGGCCGACAGATTGTTGCCAAGATACGCCCCGGCCGACGCGGCGGCCAGAGTCCCCACGACAAACTCGCGGCGTTGCATGATGTTTCTCCCGGAAAACCCTTCGATGATCGGCTCAATCGGTCTGCACTATTCGGAAAGCGACGGCAAGCTTGGCGAAACGGCCGACAGCGAGTCGTTCGCGAACGGGACCGATGTTCGCTTTTCGCGGTTCGCTTCCGCTGGCGCTTGAAGCGGCAAACGTCTGTCCCTGCCGTGGCTCTGGTCCTGTCGCGGCCCTCGACGCCAAAACTGCCGCCTGGGCGGCCCGTTGCCCCCCTGCGGGCCGTGGTTGGGATGTCCGTATCTACCGATGGATTCTACCCGAGCGGTCAAGACGATCAACGTAATCGACATTGCGGCGACGGAACGGCAAGCGATACAACCGATTACGGACCGACTGGCTGCAAGAACGTTCCTGGGAATGCTTCGCCACGCCGATGCCGTTCCATGGCGGCAATTCGAGAATACGGCCGACAAGGATCGTTTCGACCGACATGCCGCGGCGACGAGCCGTTATAGATCTTCGCAAGCCGTGTCGACGCAGGATTGCGAAGTCTTGGGTCAAACCGGTTGCTCGGCTCGGCGAAGCCCAACGAAAACAGAGCTGCCGGTTGTCGAGTAGGTGCGCAGTGACTGACGGGATGAGCAAGCCGGGCATCCGGACGACGATCAACCGGCACGAAAGGCATTCGCCGCCAAGACAAGTAGGCGGCAGGCAATCACCGCCGCAGGGGCGACCGGATCGTATAGGATAAGACCCAATCGCCCGGACGGCGGGCAGAGCGCCCGCCGCCACCGCCCGCACGGTCGTGCCGTGCTTTGCCTGCGCGATTGCCAATACTGTTCGGCCCGAGAGTTGCTTGCATCGGTCGTTCTTGCCGGCGGAAAAAATCCGCACCATTCCTGCAATTGGCACGCAATTTGCGCCAGGGGATGACGAGTGGAGGTTTTCC
>Ga0308417_1002413_pt1 | contig 12337 bp, 8 predicted proteins | sample HotsprSampleOS65_FD_203528 | JGI IMG/M metagenome (GOLD analysis project Ga0308417, IMG submission 203528) | Hot spring phototrophic mat microbial communities from Octopus Spring, Yellowstone National Park, Wyoming, United States - 20090730_OS65 ... | reverse complement strand
AGCGCAGCGCCCAGGCCAACAGGCAGAGCAGCAGCATGAGCGCTCTTTACTGGCGGGCCGCGATCCCTGTCAGCCGCTCAAGCGCTTTGATAAGCGCGTGATTGCCCTCTCCGCCCAATCCCTGGGCCTGCAGGGTGCGGTACAGCGCAGCGACCATGCCGGTTGCCAGCAGTGGGACGCCCAGCGCATCAGCGGTTTCCTGCACCAGCCGCAGGTCTTTCTGCTGCAGATCAATGGTGAAGCCGGGCCGCCAGTCGCCGCTGAGCACCTGCGGCCCGCGGTTCGACAGCATCCAACTGCCGGCAGCCCCGCCGCTGACGGCCTCCAGCGTGCGCGCCAAATCCAGGCCGCCGGCCTTGGCGAACACCAGCGCCTCGCTGATCCCCAGCATGGTGACCACTACCAGAATCTGGTTCACCAGTTTGACCATCTGGCCGGCGCCCTGCTCGCCCACGTGCGTGATTGTCTGCCCGATCGCCCTGAGATAGGGCATGGCCCGCGCCACCTGCTCGGCGCTGCCGCCCACCATCACGCTCAACGTGCCGCGCGCCGCGCCCTCGCTGCCGCCGCTGACCGGCGCATCCAGCAGGTGCACGCCTTTCTCGGCCAGCCGCGCCGCGATGGCGCGCGCTGCCTGTGGGCTAATGGTGCTGGTGTCAATCACCAGGCTGCCGCGGCGCGCGCCGTGAATTACGCCGTGCTCGCCCAGCACCACCGCCTCTACGTCTGGCGTGTCGCTCACGCAGATAAAGACGATGTCGGCCCAGGCGGCCACAGCTGCCGGGCTGGCGGCCGGTTCAGCGCCGGCTGCTGCCAGCGCGTCCATGCGGGCGGCGGTGCGGTTCCACACGCACAGCGGGTGACCGGCCTGGAGCAGGTTGCGTGCCATGCCGCTGCCCATGATCCCCAGCCCGATAAACCCGATACGCTCGCTCATTCAGTGCTCCTGTGTGCTGCCGGTCAAACAGGGTGATGCCTACAAGTTTAACACCGCCAGCGCCAGCTTGCGCTGCACGGTTTTGGAGTTGAAACGCTTCCAGACAGCCGGGAACTGGGCCAGCAGCGTCGGTCGCTCGGCGTCCAGATGCTCCAGGTACAGCCACAGCGCAGCAGACTGGTCGCCCTCTAGGTCTGCCATCAGCGCGCCGAGCTGTTCGTGCGCCACCGCGATGTCGTTCAGCCGCCCCAGGTGGTCTTGAATGGCTTTTAGCTCGGCGATGAAACCGCTGATTTCCGGCCCCAGCAGATTGTCGAACAGCGCTATCGTGTAGCGCAGGCCTTTGAAGGCGATGCGGAGCTGGTGCAGGGTAGGCGCGTCATCGGTAGGCAGCACTACGTCATAGGCGCGCACATCCGCCAGCCGCTCGTAGATCATCGGCGGCACAACATGGCGCACCTGATACGGCACTGGCCCGTCGCCGTTGAGGCTGCGCACGCCCGCCGCCGGCGTGGTGAGGAACGCGGCGAAATCGTGACAGAAGCGCCGGTAGGTTTTGGCGTCCAGCACGCGCACCAGATTCGCCCGCGCCACCACGCGCCGCTGATCCAGGCTGTCAATCACGCCTTGCATAGCCGAGACACGGCTTTCGTCCAACTGGGGCAGAAAAGCGGTCAGGTCGTGGATCATCACGTCCAGGTCGCGCACCTCGCCCAGAGCCTGCATGACCACGCGCAGACTGCGCCGGTAGGGTTGGATTGCCTTGGGGCGGTAGTAGCCGCCTAGCAGCCGGAACACGCTGCGCATGCGCCGGATAGCCACGCGCATGTCATGGACGTCTTCGATATCATCCCCGGCGCGCGCGCCGTCCTCCTTGCGCAGCATCCTGATGAACTCGCCCAGCATGAGTTTGCGACCGGCTTCAGCGATGCTGTCGTCAGCCTGCACCGGCTCTGCGCGCTCTGCCAGCGCGGCCGTTAGGTCGGTGTTTTTCCCTGCCTGTGGACTCATAAAGAATGCCCCCGTACATACGACATCGAGCAGTTTGATTTTATCAGATAGTTATGTACTTGTTAAGTTTTCTTAAATAAAAAATATTTTTTTGGTTTGTCTAAAAAACGACATGCTGTCACTTCACTTTAGAGACGTTGGCACTGCAGTGCCTGCATTTTATTTGCGTACTGCTGCCTATCCAGGCTGTGTGCTGACCGCCCTGGCTGATGTCTCAGCGGCGTACTATCATGTTTCGCGTCTGAGCAGAGACAGCCAAAGGCGCAGAAAATGGTGAAGCTGGGCCGCGTTATCGTGATCGTCGGTGGGCTGGTGGGCGCGCTGTTCAGCGCCGCGGCGGCCTACTTGTTGACCGGGCCTGCGCCGCTGCCGGTTGCACTGGCCGCGCTGGTCGGAGCAGCGATATACGGAGGACTGTGGCGGCAGCAGAGACGCATCAGCGCGCGCGGAAACCAACGGCGAGCGCGCTGGCTGGCGTCCGGTCTGATGGCGCTGCCGGTGCTGCTGACCGCTGCTTTCGCCGGCGGCACGGTCTACGCGCTCTACAACGCGGGGCAGATTCTCGTGCCCACCGATGACCGTATCGCCAACTTCGAGCGCCTGTGGATTGCGGTGCGCGACAACTATCCCTATTTTGACATCAAGAATGTGGACTGGAACGCAGTGGGCGCGCGCTTCCGTCCGCGGGTGGCAGCGGCGTCAACCGATGAAGAATATCATGCGCTGGTCGCCGAAATGCTGTACGAGCTGCGAGACGGGCATGCATTCCTGGCGCAGCCACATCCGGTGGAAACCTGGCGCTTTGGCGCGTTGGCCGATGTGGATGGCCAGGCGGTGATTGCTGCGCTGGACGACGTGGCGCGCGCTGCTGGGCTGGCGCGCGGCGACATTGTCACCGCCATCAACGGCCGCAGCGTGGACAACGCTATTGCTGCGCTGCACCCCACACTGCACGTCGCCTCGACGCCGTGGAGCGAGCGGGCGTGGGGGCTGCACAATCTGCTGGTGGCTTGGGACGACGCCCGCGAGCTGGCTGTCGCCGTCGCTGGCGCGGATGGCACAGCGCGCACGGTCATGCTGGTTGTGCCCAGCCAGCTAGCGCAGATGGGCGAGCTGGGGCCGATCATCACCGGCCGTCGGCTGTCGTCGGACATCGGCCTGATTCGCATTCCGACGTTCGGCGGCAGCAGCGAGGCGCTGGTTGCTGAGTTCGACGCGGCGCTGGACGCGCTCATGGACGCGCCGGCGCTCATCCTCGATGCGCGCGGTAACGGCGGCGGCAGCAGCCTGACAGCCGCTGAGATGGCCGGACGGCTGCTGGCCGAGCCGTTTGAATACGCGCGGGAGTGTTATCGCCAGCGGCTGCCGGCGCGCCTGTGGCTGGCGTGCAGCGCGCGCCAGGTCCACCCGCGCGGCCCGCGCTACGACGGCCCAGCCGCTGTGCTGATTGACGCCCGGACGGGCAGCAGCGCTGAGGAATTCGCGCTGATGCTGATTGAAAGCGGGCGCGCCGTTGCGGTGGGCCGCACCAGCGGCGGCTCAGCCGGCAATCCGCTGGCCTTTCCCCTCACAGGCGGTGGCAGCGCCCGTTTTTCCAGCGGCGACCTGCGCCTGCTGGACGGCCGACGCCTGGAGGGGCAGGGCATCGCGCCGGCCGTGCCCGTGCGCTGGACGCTTGATGACTGGCGGGCTGGCGCTGATCCAGACATCGCCGCTGCCGAGCGCCTGCTGGCCGGCGGCTGAGCGCCCGGTGGGTCGCTGTCACGCTGCGCCGTCCAGCGCGATTGTGGTCGCTGTTGTGCAGCAGATGATGACGCAGCGCTATCTTCTCAGTAGCCGACACTGTGTATGTTAGTCATATATAAAACAATGCAAGCGCGTTAGGTCAGGGCTGCGCTGGTCAACCGCTGACCGCGTTGGCAAGCTGCATCATCAGGCGCACAGCCCGGCCCGGCGCGGCAATCTGGTTGATCGTCCCCGTCAGATACAGCGCCTTTTCCGGGCAGTGATAAGCGAACGACCCAGTTGATCCGGAGTGCCCCAGGTATGCAGGAGGCGGGCGCAGCGGTGAAAAGACGCGCGGCAGCTTTAGGCGCATCAGGCCACAGCCGTACTGGAAGGGGAAGAAGATCGCGTTCCACTGGGCGGTCATACGGCTGAAATGCCGGCGATCGAACAGCCTGCCGTCGAAAAAAGCGCGCAGGAATGACAGATTCTCGCGCGCTGTTGAGACAATGCCGCCGTCAGTCACATTAGATGAGAAGAAGCGCGGCAGGTTGAGCGCCTCATCTCTAAAGAAGATGGCCGCTGGCGCTGGCCGCCCATCTATCAGCGCCATGTCGTATACGTAGGTGGCGCGCAGGCCAAGCGAGGCGAAGATGGTCTGTTCAAAGACGGCAATGGTGGTCTGGCCGGTGACGGCTTCGATAACGGCTCCCAGCAGGCGGAAGTTGGTGTCGGAGTAGTGGGCTTTGCCGGGCGCGCCAGGCTCAAACCGGGCTGGAGTCGCGCGCGCAAGCGCTGTCACGTTCTCGATTGTGAGCGCAAGGTCGCGTCCCTGCTTGAGTTGGTCGAACACGCTTTTGCTGCCTGGCGGCGTGTCTAAGAAATAGTCAGGCAGGCCGGACGTGTGACTAAGCAGGTGGTGTACTCTGATCTGAGCGGTGCTGTCGCGCCCGTCCCGGCGGTGGATGCCGCTGATGAGCGAGGCTGGCAGATACTGCGCTATGGGCGCGTCCAGGTCGAGCAGTTCGTCATCGCACAGCTTGAACACCACAGACGCCGTGTACAGCTTAGTCACGCTGGCCAGCGCATACGGTGTGTCCGGCTGCATGGGCGCGCTGCCCCCTGCATCTGCCGTCCCAGCCGCGCCGGTGAAGTCAACGCGGCCGTCCTCGGACTGCACAGCCGCTGTGATGCTGCGCACACTGCGCCCGATCTGCCGATCCAGAAGGGCCTGTAGTTTTGCCTGGTTCACGCTGGCCCCCCGTGCTCGCTGATAAACGCCCGCATCTCAGCCACGGCGGAGTCAAGCACGAACATGAAGTGGCCGCCGCGCTCGAAGGGAATCCAGCGCGCGTCGGGGATGTTCTGGGCGCTGTGCTGTCCCTGCGCAATGGGGATGAGTGCATCGTCAACGGCATGCAGCACCAGTGTCGGCACGCGAATATCTGCAAGGGGCATTGCTTCCACTTCCGGCTGGCTTTGTTCGACTGCGTCGAGGTTCATGCCGGGGATGCGCCGGCTCATTGGCATCATTGCGTGGACCACGGCCGTCATGCGGTCATATTCGGCCGAGCTGATCTGCTGCTGCGCCTCCCACGTCAGGCCGACGACGTTGAGAAAGGCGCCCGGCCAGTAAGTGGCCGCTGCCCAATAGACGAAGTCCGACAGCATGGCCGGCGATGGCCCGCTGCTGTCGTCGCGGATGGGGCGCAGCGTGCTGATGGCCGACACCAGCACCAGCGCATCCACGCGATCGGGGTGACGTAGGGCGAACGCCAGCGCGGACGGCCCGCCAGCCGACCCGGCGACAACTGAAACGCGGTCCACCCCCAGGTAATCGAGCAGACAGGCGTAGGCGTCCGCCTGGGCGAACACCGAGCCATCCGTCGGCACAGGCGAGTTGAGATAGCCGAAGCGCGATGGGGCTATCGTGCGGAAGCCCGTGCCAAACGCTTCGGTCGTCAGCAGCCCTTGATCGTAGCCGCCACCTGCGCCGTGCAGCGCCAGCACCGGCTGGCCCGTGCCCCGTTCGCCATACTCGATAACCCCACACGGTGTTTCAGCGAGTTTGCTGCCAGCGGCGATTCGGTCTTCAGCGGCAGCCATGTCCTGGCGATAGCGCACGTAAGCCAACACGCCGCCCAGCGCGGCCAGCACCGTCACTGCCAGCAGACCGCGTACCAGATGCCAGCCCCGCGAACGCTGTGAACTGTTCATGCGAGTCTTCCCCCCCCATTTGAATTATCTCATGTGCAGATACGCAGAGGGTGAGGGGAGAGTTGCGCCGCTGTAGCGTCTCTGCGCGCGCATGTTACAATTCAAGCGGCTCATGCGGCGCGAGCGCCCGCCGCGCACAACATCACTGATTGTACAGAAAGCGAGCTGGCACAAAATGGCTTACCTGCTGGGACTCGACATCAGCACGACCGGGGCCAAGGCCCTGATTGTTGACGAGCGCGGGGCGGTGATCGCCTCGCACACCACGCCGCAGCCTATCAGCACGCCGCGCCCGCTGTGGAGCGAACAGAACCCGTCTGACTGGTGGGACGGCATCGCTGCCTCCATCCGCGCGGCGCTGGCCGCCAGCGGCGTCACCGGCGAGCAGATCGCGGCGGTCGGCCTCACCGGCCAGATGCACGGCTTGGTGCTGATGGACGCGGCCGGCACCGTGCTGCGCCCGGCCATTCTGTGGAACGACCAGCGCACACAGGCGCAGTGCGACTACATAACGGAGAAGATCGGCTTTGAGCGGCTTATCCAGCTCACTGGCAACCGCGCCCTGACTGGTTTCACCGCGCCCAAAATCCTGTGGGTGCGCCAGCACGAGCCGGATGTTTACGCGAAGGCCGCCCATTTCCTGCTGCCGAAGGACTACATCCGCTACAAACTGACGGGCGAGTATGCGATTGACGTGTCGGACGCGGCGGGCACGTCGCTGCTCAACGTCGCCGAGCGCCGCTGGTCGCGCGAGGTGGTGAGCGAGCTGGAGATTCCCGAGTCATGGCTGCCGCGCACGGTGGAGGGGCCTGAAATCTCCGGCGCAGTCCACGCCCAGGCCGCCGCCGAGACGGGACTGAAGGCCGGGACGCCGGTGGTGGGCGGCGGCGGCGATCAAGCGGCGGGCGCGGTGGGCGTGGGCGCAGTGCGCCCCGGCGTGATCGGGCTGGTGGTGGGCACGTCGGGCGTGGTGTTTGCCCCACTGGATCGCTACGCCTACGAGCCGGCGGGCCGGCTGCACGCCTTCTGCCACGCTGTGCCAGGTATGTGGCACTTCATGGGCGTGATGCTCAGCGCTGCCGGCAGCCTGCAGTGGTTCCGCGACACATTGGCGCCCGGCGAGTCGTTCGACGACCTGCTGCGCCCGGCGGCAGACATCGAGCCGGGCAGCGACGGCCTGTTGTTCTTACCCTATCTCACCGGCGAACGCACGCCGCACCCCGACCCGCTGGCGCGCGGCGCGTTTGTCGGTCTGACAATACGCCATACGCGGGCGCACATGACGCGGGCTGTGCTGGAAGGCGTGGCATTCGGCCTAAAGGACGCCTTTGAGTTAATTGCCGAGGCTGGCCTGCCGGGTGACGTCGAGGTGCGCGTCAGCGGCGGCGGCGCGCGCAGCCTGCTGTGGAAGCAGATCATGGCCGACGCGCTGGGCGCAACGCTTGTCACAACGAACTCGACAGAGGGTGCGGCTTTCGGCGCAGCGCTGCTGGCGGCGGTGGGTGTTGGCATCTATCCTGATGTAGTGACAGCCTGCGCGCAGACCATCCGCACGGCCGATCCAGTGACCCCAGGGCCGCAGGCCGGCGCATATAACCGGTCTTACAAACTGTATCGAGGGCTGTATCCGGCCCTTAAGGAAACATTTGCAGAAATCTAATGCGTCTGTTTTACTGTGGTTAACGTCAGCTAGTCTATCTCGAGTCAGGAATAATCATGCAATACGGACCGAAGAACACCGGGAACAAGCCGCCTGGCAGCGGCCCCCCGCAGCCCCCCCCATTTCGCATCCCGGGCTGGATTTGGCCGATCGCCTGGGTGCTGATCCTGTTCTGGCTGTTTTTCCGCGTGCCTTCGATGGTGAACACGTTCACGCAAGAGCCGCCTATCGAAGTGCCGTACTCGTTTCTGTACCGGCAGGCAGCGGCTGGCAACGTGGCAGAGATCACGCTGGAAGCCAACAGCGCCACGGGGCGCTTTCGCGCGCCCGTTACTTGGCCGCTGACCGAACCCGCCAGCGGGCAGGCTGCTCAGCCGCGCACGTCCTCGGCTTTTACGGCCAGCGTGCCAGCGGGCGATGAAGCCCTGCTGGAGGCGCTGCGCGAAAACAACGCGATTATCTCTTACCAGCCGACTTCGACCTCGCCAATTCTGCTGTTCCTGCTCAACTTTGGCCCGATCCTGCTGCTGCTGGGCTTCTTCCTGTGGACGGCGCGCCGCACACAGGGGCAGATGGGCAATGTGTTCGGCTTCGGGCGCTCTCAGGCGCGCCAGTACGACGCCGAGCGCCCGCAGGTCACGTTTGCTGACGTAGCCGGCCAGGATGCTGCCAAGGCTGAGCTGGTCGAGATTGTGGACTTTCTCAAAGAGCCGGATAAGTACGTGGCGTTGGGCGCGCGCATTCCGCGCGGCGTGCTGCTGGTGGGGCCGCCTGGCACTGGCAAGACGCTGATGGCCCGCGCAGTGGCTGGCGAGGCCCATGTCGCCTTTTTCAGCCTGGCAGCGTCCGAGTTTGTTGAGATGTTCGTGGGCGTCGGCGCGTCCCGCGTGCGCGACCTGTTCAAGCGGGCCAAAGAGAACGCGCCCAGCATCATCTTCATTGACGAGATTGACGCGGTGGGGCGCCGGCGCGGCGCTGGCCTGGGCGGCGGCCACGATGAGCGCGAGCAAACGCTCAACCAGATGCTCTCCGAGATGGACGGTTTTGACCAGTCGGAGACAGTAATCGTCATGGCGGCCACCAACCGCGCTGACGTGCTGGACCCGGCGCTGCTGCGCCCTGGCCGTTTTGACCGCCAGGTGACGGTGAGCTTGCCGGACCGCAACGGGCGGCTGGCAATCCTCAAGATTCACACGCGGGGCAAGCCGCTGGCGGACGACGTTGACCTGGAAGAGATAGCGCGCGCCACTATCGGCTTTAGCGGCGCTGACCTGGCCAACCTGGCCAACGAGGCGGCGCTGAACGCGGCGCGCGGTGGGCGCAAACGCATCACGATGGACGATTTTTCCGAGGCCTTCGAGCGCATCGTGCTGGGCATCAAAAGCCCGCCCTTGGCCAACGAGCACGAGCGCAGGGTGGTCGCCTACCACGAGGCGGGCCACGCCTTGGTGGCGGCCCTTACGCCTCAGGCCGACCCGGTGTTCAAGGTGACGATTGTCCCGCGCGGCCAGGCGCTGGGCATCACCGCGCAGCTGCCGGATGATGACCGGCGCAACTACTCGCGCAGCTACCTGGAAGCGCGCATGCTGGTGCTGTTGGGGGGGCGAGCCGCTGAAGAGGTCGCGCTGGGCGAGATCACGACCGGGGCCAGCAACGACCTGCAGCGTGTCACAGAGCTGGCGCGCCGCATGGTCAAGCAGTTCGGCATGAGCGAGGTGATCGGCCCGCTGAACTTCGGCGACGAAGAGGTGCAGCCATTCTTGGGATATGCGCTAACACAAGAGCGCCCGTACAGTGAGGGCACGGCCGCCATTATTGACGCTGAGGTAAAGCGGCTGGTTGAGGACGCCTACAAGCAGACTGTTCATCTGCTGAAAGAGAACCGCGACAAGTTGGACACCCTGGCGCAGGAGCTGCTGGCTAAGGAAGTCGTCGAGCGCCAGCGCGTGCTGGAAATTGCCGGTGTAGAGCAGGGCGCGGGTGACATGGTGGTCGCCGCAGAGAGCGAGCAGGACAACCTGTAGCGCCCGCGCGCTAAAAAAACGCGAGTGAAATGAACAGCGCCCCGCTGAATGCCGGGGCGCTGCTGTCTCTGGTGGCTGCCGAGGGCCGTCAGGCTTCGGCCTTGGCCTTGTTGGCGTCAATCACAGCCTGGGCGAGGTGGGCTGGGACCTGCTCGTAGTGGCTGAACGTCAGGGTGTAGATGCCGCGTCCGCCGGTCATCGAGCGCAGGTCGTTGCCGTAGCGCAGCATCTCCGCCAGCGGGACCTGCGCGCTGACCACGCTGCGGCCCGCTTCGGTGTCCATGCCCTGCACACGGCCGCGCCGCGAGTTGAGGTCGCCCATGATGTCGCCCATCATGCTCTCCGGCACAGTCACCTTGACGTTCATGATCGGCTCTAGCAGCACCGGCCCGGCTTTGAGAAAAGCCTCTTTGAAACCCTCGCGCCCGGCAATCTGGAACGCGATGTCCTTCGAGTCGACCGGGTGCTCTTTGCCGTCGAACACAGTCACCTTGACGTCAATCACCGGGAAACCGGCGATCACGCCCTCCGGGATGACGGATTGGATGCCCTTGTCAATGGACGGCAGGAACGAGGCTGAGATTACACCGCCGACGATGGCGGTCACATACTCATAGCCCTTGCCGGGGTTCGGCTCCAGCCGCAGGCTGACCTCGGCAAACTGGCCAGCGCCGCCGGTCTGCTTCTTGTGACGGTAAGTGGTCTCGGCGGTGCGCAGGATTGTCTCTTTGTAGGGCACCTTGGGCATGTGGATGTCCAAGCCCACGCCGAACCTCTCGGCGCGGCTGATGGCCAGGTTAACGTGCGCTTCGCCCATGCCTTCCAGGATAGTCTGGTGGGTGTCGGGGTCTTGGCGCCAGCGCAGTGTGGGGTCGGACTCGGCCAGGCTGGTGAGCACAGTGCCCATCTTCGTGCCGTCAGCCTGGGTGCGGGGCACAACGGCCACCATGTAAAGCGGGGCCGGGAACTCTGGCCGCGTCACTTCCAGGGGGTTGGCGCGGGTGGTCAGCGTGTCGCCAGTTTTGGTGCTGCTCAGCTTGGCAGCCACGCCGATGTCGCCGGCGTGCAGCGTGGTGACAGCGATCTGCTCTTTGCCGCGCATAACGAACAGGCTGCCCAGGCGCTCTTCGGACTGGCGGGTAACGTTGAAGTAGCGCTGATCGGCCTGAATGCTGCCGGAGAAAATGCGGAAGAACGACAGCGCGCCCACGAAGCGGTCGTTGATGGATTTGAACACGTAAGCCGCCAGCGGGCCGCTGTCGCTCTGCGGCGGCATCAGGTAGGTCTTTTCGCCGCTGGAGTCGGTGACCTGGACGCGGCGTACGGAAGGCGGCGAAGCATAGGCGATGAGCGCCTCGAGCAGCGGCACTGTGCCGATGTTCTTGGTTCCAGAGGTGACAAACACCGGCACGGTGTTGAGTTCGTGGTTGCGGGCCGCCTTGCGCATGCCGTCGCGGATCTCCTCGTTGGAGAGCGCGCCTTCCTCAAAGTATTTCTCGATGAGCTGGTCGTCTGCTTCGGCGGCGGCTTCAGTCAGCACCATGCGGGCCTCTTCGGCGGCGGCGCTCATGTCGGCGGGCAGGTCAGCGCGCTCGGCCCCGGCGCCGTAATACGCCTTCATCGTCAACAGGTTGACCACCCCCTTGAAATCGGCCTGCTGGCCAATCGGCAGCATCACGGGGATGAACTTGTAGCCAGGGAAACGTTCGCGCAGGCTGTTGAGTGTGCGCTCGAAGTCGGCGTTGTCGCGATCCATTTTGTTGATGGTCACGATGATGGGCTGCTGGTAGGCCTGGGCGTATTCCCACGCCAGCTCAGTGCCCACCTCGACCCCGGCAACGGCGTCTACCACTACTACCACAGAGTCGACCACGCGGATGGCGTTCTTCACCTCGCCCTGGAAGTCAGTGTAGCCCGGCGTGTCGAGGATGTTGATCTTGTGGTCGTTGAACTCGACGGGAATAAGCGAGGTTGACAGCGAAAGGCCGCGTTCTTTTTCATCTTCGTCCCAGTCGGAGACGGTGTTCCGCTCCTCCACCCTGCCGAGACGGGTAATTGCGCCGGTATTGTAGAGCAGGGCTTCTACCAGTGAAGTTTTACCGGCGCCCTGGTGGCCCACCAGAGCGATATTCCTGAGCTGTTCAGTTGTGTACTCTTTCATAAGACGTGCTCGGCGCGCTGCGGCTGCAGGCGCTTTCCCCTTTCTACTGATTACGTATCACGATAAAGGTCTGCAAGCGCGCGCAGGGCAGCGCCGCACCCCTGTTTACCTTTGTTTGGTACTGCCGTGGGGACAAGGCGCGGCCAGGAGCGGCGAGCGCTCCTGACCGTGTTGTGCCACGCGATGATTTTAAGGCGGCGCTAACGGAATGTCAAAGTGCAGTTAGCCTCAGTCCCAGGGGAGGGGGCCTTGTAGGCCAAAATGCGCGCCGATCAGCGACAGATCGCGGATGTCCACCCAGCCGTCGCCGTTCAAATCGGCCTGCGGGACCAGCGCCGGGCCGTTGAAGTTGGCCGCTACCAGCGCCGCGTCGCGCACGTCAACGACGTTGTCGCCATTGGTGTCGCCGGCGTACAGTGTAGGCGGCGGCAGCTCTGCGCGCTGGCCCTCCGCCAGCGTGAAGGCCGCCCGCACTGTCAGCAGGCGCAGGCCCACCGCTTCTACCACATAGTCCCCTGGCAGCAGGCTTTCGAAGGCGAAGGCTCCGTTGGCATCTGGCACAGCGCTGACCCGAGTCCCGTCTGGCAGCGTCAGAATGATGT
>Ga0308417_1002412_pt1 | contig 12340 bp, 9 predicted proteins | sample HotsprSampleOS65_FD_203528 | JGI IMG/M metagenome (GOLD analysis project Ga0308417, IMG submission 203528) | Hot spring phototrophic mat microbial communities from Octopus Spring, Yellowstone National Park, Wyoming, United States - 20090730_OS65 ... | reverse complement strand
CGGTGCGTGGTTGGCCGGCGCCGTCGGCGGCCGTCAGATCGGGTCGCGGATCAGCGGCGCGGTCGAGCAGTGGATGCCGCCGCCGCCCTGGCAGACGGCGCTGTAGGGCACGACGCGCACCGAGATTCCCGCCCGGTCGAGCCGTTCCGCCGTGCGCGGGCTCGCCGCCTCCGCCATCAAGACGCGCCCCGGTCTGACCGCGAGGCAGTTGATCGTCCACACCGGGTCGTCGGGGTGGATCTCGATGGTGCGGATTCGCATCGCCTTGAGCTCATCGAGGAACCAGAAGGGAAGCTGGACCGGGTTGATGATCGCCGTGTCGGTATCGATCATAACGAAGGCGCCGTCGATGTGCAGGCGATAGCCGGTAAGGTGCACGCGCAGCAGCTTCACACCGAGAACGGCGAGCACCTCCTCCACCTGGCGGGCGCCTTCCTCGTTCACCCGCGAGGATAGGCCGACCACCGCGACCTTAGGCGTGATGAAGGCGAAGGAGCCACCCTCCATGATGCCGGTGCCGTGGATCGTGCGCAGGATCGGCATGCCGAGGCGCGCGAGAGTCTCGGTCACCGGCGCCTCCTCGCCGCGACGGATCGGCGCGCCCATCCGGCAGACGATCGCCCCGCCCTCGACCGCGATCACCTGGTCGCGCGTGTAGACCGACTTCATACGCCCGGGCGCGCAACGGTCGAGGAAGACGACCTCGACGCCCTCCTCGCGCAGCGCGGCGACGAGCCCGTCATGCTGTGCCTGTTGCGTCGCGAGGTCGGGGATCTCGCGGCCGCGCCAGTACCAGCCTTTCTCAGGGTCGCCATAGGCACCGAGCTCTTCGATCCGCTTCGACGGATCGACGATCGAGAGCTCGTCCCCGGGGCGGTGCATCAGGACGAGGCGAAGCCGGCCCACGTCGCTCGTGCAGCCCCAGCGTCTGCCCCACACCGCCACCTGCTGCGCCTCGGTCTCGAACGCCGGGGAGGGCGCCGAGGCGAAGGTCTTGATCAGCATGTTGTAGCGGTACTCGCTCTCGGTCATCGCGCTCATGGCGGGCCTCTCAGCGGGACAGTGACGGATCAGGAACTGTGTACTCCTCGCCGCGCGCGGTGCTGACGTATTCCGGCCAGCGGTAGTGGATCGGCGCAGGGCAGTTCCTCGGCAGGAGCGGGGCGAGCCAGCGTTCACCGCCGATGCCGCCGCCAGTGCGCTCGGCGAACTCGGCGCGCGCGGCGGCGAGCGCTTCAGGGCGTTCGAGAAGCTCGACGAAGGTCGCCGCCGTCACCTCCGCCGCCTTGAGCCACATCGGGTCGATGCAGGCGGGCACGCCGCCCATGGCGTAGCGGGTCCAGTCCGGCCAGTTGCGGCCTGGCTCATCGACGCGGAGCTGCGCGCGGCCGACATAGAGACGCGCGGTGGGGCAATGCCAGGTCCACTCCGTGTAGTCGTCGGAGGTGTAGTTCCTCTGCCACGGCGGCAGATGCGCCCGCAGAGCGGCCTCTGCCTCGCGCGGCGTCGCAAGGCGGGTGATCTCGGGCGGGAAGGGGTCATCGACCGGCGGCGCGCCGCAGGCGATCCGCAGGTCGTTGGCGAAGCGTACCGCCTCCGCTCCGTAGGCGGGCGGGCCGAGCCGGGCGAAGTTGCGGAACGTCGTCTCGGCGAGCGCGTGGTTGGCGAGGCCGGGGCGGGTCTTGGTCACCCACGCCTTGGTCACCGTGCAGTGGGTCATCGCCGCCACATGGTCGGCGTTGCGGTCGAGCACCGTCCAGACGCGCTCCTGCATCTCGATGGTCGGCGCTCGGAGCGCGTACTGGATCACGGAGAGGCCGGGGGCCAGGTTGTCGGCCGTGGCCTGGCCGGCCTGCAGGATCGCCTCGTTGAGGCTCCACGCGCCCTGGTGGGGGAGCATGTTCTCCTTGAGATACTTGGCCGCGGTGTACATCAGGCACACCGCATCGATCGCTCCCGGAGCGCGGCTCACCGAGTGCGAGGAATGCACCCCCGTCCGGGCGATGGCGGAGGACCACGTTTCTGGCGAGAGGCATTCGAAGGTGTAGATCCGGCTCCAGTAGGTGGCGCAGTGGGTGTCCCAGAGGCAGGAATTGGCAAGCGACAGGAAGGAGGTCGGATGCCAGGAGATCGCGGCGGAGAAATCGTCATAGTAGCCATGAGCGGCGTGGACAGGTTTCGAGCCGCACATCTTCTCGGCCGGTTCCCCCATCAGCACGAGCGTTCCCTTCAGCCCGTGTCTCTCCATGGCCGCTCTGGCCGCGAGCACTCCTGCGAGCGCGCCTATGCCGAGCGCCGAATGCGGATCCGTATGGCCGGCGGCATGGAGATGGGTTCCCGCGCGCGGTTCGCGCCGTGCAATCGCCTCCTGGCTTGCTCCCGGAACGGCGTCATACTCGGCGATGGTGGCGAGCACCGGCGCACCTCGTGCCGTTCCGGGTGCGGTCCAGCGCGCGGCGAAGGCCGTCGGCATGCCCGCCGTGCCCGCCTCGACGGCGAAACCCTCGGCGCGCAGCCGATCGACGAACCAGGCGGCAGAGCGGTACTCGCGCCAGGAGGGTTCGGCGAGCCGCCAGAGATGCAGATGATCGGCAGAGAGGGAGAGGGCGTGCGCGGCGACCCAGGCGGTGGCGGTACGCTGCGCCTCGGTCAGCGTGCCTCTGTCATCACGCATCGGGTCGTTGGTCATTCGCTGCGCCTCTTCCGTACCCAGAGCTCGATCCCGAGCATGAGCATCGACAGCATGATCATCACGCAGGCCGCGACCGCCATGACGGGATCGAGGTTCTCGTTGATGCCGTCCCACATGCGCCGCGGCAGGGTGAACAGCGCGCGGGAAGCGATGAAGAGGATCAGCACCGCCTCGTCCCAGGAATGGATGAAGGCGAAAACCGCACCCGAGAGCACGCCCGGCATGATCCTCGGCAGGATCACCCAAGCGAGCGTCTGGCCGAGCGAGGCGCCCATGCCGCGCGCCGCCTGCTCGAGGCGAGGGTCGAAGTTCGCAAGCGCAGTCGAGACCGTGATGACAACGTAAGGGATGCCGGTGACGCCGTGCACCAGGATGACGCCCGTGTAGGTGTCGAGCAGGTCGAGCCGGATCCAGAACCGGTAGATGCCGAGCGCGTAGACGATCGACGGCACGATGATCGGCAGGAGCATCAGCGCGCGGACGAGCTCGGTCGCGCGCGTCGAAAGCTTCCAGCAGCCGATCGCGCAGGCCGTCCCGGTCGCGACCGCAAGCACGGTCGAGGCGACGGCGATGACGAGGCTCTGCCAGGTGGAGGAAAGCCAGCGCTCGGAGGTGAAGAAGGTCGCGTAGTGCTGCAGCGAAACCCCGTGATAGGGCAGCGACAGGAAGCGCTGGTCGGTCAGGCTGACCGGGAAGATCACCGTGATCGGCAGGAGCAGGAACAGGAGCACCGACCAGGCGAGCACATTCGCCGCCGGGCCTGCCTGGGCGGAACGGTCCATCGCCTTCGCCCCAGTCTCAGCCCTGGCCGAACACGCGTCGGATGTCGACGAGTCGCGACACCAGAGCGAGCAGGAGGAGGATGGCGATCAGCAGCGTCGAGGCCATCATCGTGCCGAGCCCCCAGCGGATCAGGTCTAGGATCTGCAGCTTGATGTATTCGGCGATCATCATCGTCCGCCCGCCGCCGAGGATCGCGGGCGTGACGTAGAAGCCGAGGGAGAAGATGAACACGAGCACGGTGGCGGCGATGATGCCGGGGCGCGTCAGCGGCAGGAAGACGCGCCGGAAGGCCTCGAACCGGGAGGCACCAAGGCCCCGCGCCGCCGGCACGAGGCGCGGGTCGATGTCCCGCATCGAGGCATAGAGCGGCAGCACGGCATAGGGGATCATGTAGTGCACCATGCCCACCGCGATGCCGAACTCGTTCCAGATCAGGCGCAGCGGCTCGTCGATCAGCCCAAGCCCGATCAGCGCCTCGTTGACCAGCCCCTGGCGGCGCAATAGCGTCACCCAGGCGAAGGCGCGCACGAGCACGCTGATCCAGAGCGGCAGAAGCACGAGGAGGAACATCCAGCGCTGCAGCCGCGGCGGGGCCGAGGCGATGGCATAGGCGACGACATAGCCGCACAGGAGGGTGATGACAGTGGTGATGACGCAGATCCTGAGCGTCGTCATCCACACGCGCTGCACCGACGCGCTCGTGAACAGGCGCTCGTAGTTGCCCAAGCCCGGCTCGGGCTCGGTGACGCTGATCCAGAGGACCTCGGCGAGCGGATAGGCGTAGAACACAAGCATCAGGACAAGCGCGGGAAGGATCAGCAGCCACCAGGGCAGCGAGGCGCCGAGCAAGCGCGGAGCGGGAGCGACGGGCGCCTCCGCCATCAGTCCGCCAGCACGCGGACGGAGGCCTCCGCGCTCCAGGCAAGGTGGACCGACCGGCCCTCCGCCGGCTCGATCGGGCAGCGCCAGGCGGGAACGGTCGCCTGCAGGCGCCCGACCGGTGTGTCGACGAGGAGGGAGAAGGCGGAACCGAAATAGGACCAGGCGGCGATCGTGCCGGCAACGGTATTCAGCGCAGCGTCTGGCGGCGGTGCGGCCAGGACGTCGATCTTCTCGGGGCGCAGCGCCACGAGAACCGGCGCGCCTGCGGCAAGCCCGTCCGGCGCGCCGTGCTGCACAAAGCGCGCCGGCCCCGCGGCGTAGGCGAAGCCGTCGCCGCGCACGGCCTCGACGCGGCCCTTGAGGAAGTTGGACTTGCCGAGAAAGTCGGCGACGAACCTTGTGGCGGGACGCTCGTAGAGCACGCCGGGCGCTCCCTCCTGCACGAGCCTGCCGTCGCGTAGGATGGCGATGCGATCGGACATCGACAGCGCCTCCTCCTGATCGTGGGTGACGTAGATGAAGGTGAGACCGACGCGTCGGTGCAGGTCCTTCAGCTCGACCTGGAGCTCGGCGCGGAGCTTCTTGTCGAGCGCCGAGAGCGGCTCGTCGAGCAAGAGGAGCGAGGGCTCGAACACGAGCGCGCGGGCAAGTGCGACGCGCTGCTGCTGCCCGCCGGAGAGCTGCTTGGGCAGCCGGTCGGCGAGATGGGCGAGCTGGACGAGCGCGAGCGCCTCCGTCACCCGCCGCTCGGCTTCGGCCCGGGCAACCTTTCGCACGCGCAACGGAAACATCACATTCTCGGCGACGGTCATGTGCGGGAACAGCGCATAGCCCTGGAACACCATGCCGAAGTTGCGCTTCTCCGGCGGCAGCGGCGTGATCGGCACGTCGTCGAGCAGGATCCTTCCCGAGGTCGGCGCGACGAAGCCCGCGATCGCCATCAGGATGGTCGTCTTGCCAGAGCCGGAGGGGCCGAGCAGGGTGACGAAGGCGCCGCGCCCGATCCTCAGCGAGACATCGTCGACGGCGCGGACAGGCCCGTAATGCTTGCTGACGCGCTCGACCGTGAGCGCGTGCGACAGAACCGCCATCAGACCGAAGGCGCGTCAGTCACGGTAGGTCGGGTCCTCGCGATCGAGCAGGCGCCGCAGCGCCGCCCAGACGCGCCAGCCCTTGCCCGCGCCGCTGTCGAACTGCGCTCGCGTGCGCTCGACGACAGCGGGAGGCGGAATCGCGAGCGGCCGGCCCATCGAGGTGGCGGCGACCTGGATGCGGCAGGCCATCTCCAGATAGTACATGTAGTAGAACGCCTCGGCGACGGTTGCGCCCACTGTGAGCAGGCCGTGGTTGCGCAGTATGGCGCAGTTGAGCGACCCGAGATCGCGCACAAGCCGCTCGCGTTCTGAGAGATTGTCCTCTGCCGCGATCCCCTCGTACGCGTGCACGGCGACCCGGCCGACGAACTCCATGCTCATCTGGTTCAGCGGCAGGATCCCGTCCGCCGTCGCCGCCACCGCCATGCCGGCGAGGGTGTGCGTGTGCATCACGCAGTGCGCATCCTCGCGGCCCATGTGGATGGCGGAATGGATCACGAAGCCGGCCGGATTGACGGGCCAGATCTGCTCGCCGACCGCGTTGCCGTCGACATCCACCACGACGAGCGAGGAGGCGGTGATCTCGGAGAACAGCATGCCGTAGGGGTTGATCAGGAACCTTGGCTCGCCCTCGCCCGGCAGGCGCGCGGAGAGATGGGTGTAGATGAGGTCGTCCATGCCGAAGCGGGCGATCAGTCGGTAGGCTGCGGCAAGGTCCTCGCGGAGGTCGCGTTCCGACGGGGTGTGGTTCGGCTGCGGCGGGCGCGGGGCGATGAGGGTCATGGCAGGCGGTCCCGGTGGTGTGGCGGGGGCAGCATCGGCCGGAATCGCCGCGGCGTCCAGGCCGTGGCGGTCCGCCCGGCCAGGCTAGCCGGTGATCGCGTCGAGATACTCCGCGTTGGTGGCGATGTAGTTCTGCCCCCACCACTCAGCGCCGATCACCACCTGCTTCGCCGCGTTTGCCGGGTCGGTCGGGTTGAAGATCCGGAACGCCTCTGGCACGCGGGCCGCGGCCTCCTTGTGCGTCGGGCCATTGCCGAGGAACTGCAAGAGGCCGACCTGCGGATCGGGCTTCGACAGCATTGAGGCAAGCAGCCGCTGCGCCATCTCGCCGGCTGGATTGCCGCGAGGGATGACGAAGATGCCCTGCTGCAGCACGCCCTGGTTCCACTCCCAGGTGATCCGCCCCTGCGTCTCCTCGTGCAGCACTTTGGCGCGTGTGTGCCAGATCATCCCCATCACCGCCTCGCCCGAGCGCATCGCCTGTTCGCTCTCCGACCCAGAGTTCCAGAAGATCAGGTTGCGCCGGAGTTCGCGCACGCGGGCGAGCGCGGCGCGGACGTCGATCGGGTAGAGGTTCTCCTTCGTCCGCCCGAGCGACATCATCGCTGCATCGAGCGTGGGGAGGGCGTCGCGGCGGAGCAGACGAGTGCCCGGGAACTTCCTGAGGTCCCAGAAATCGGCCCAGGACTTCGGCGGCTCTGGGAACTTCGACTTGTCGTAGACGAGCACCGAGGAGAACGAGTAGGGGGCCGCGCCGAATTCGAGCGTGAAGGAGGGGTCGATCACCGTGTCGCGCGGCACGATCGAATAGTCGATCCGGTTGACCAGGTTCAGCGCGCCGAGCTGGATCGAGGAGGAGGAGCTGTCGCAGAGGTCCCAAGTGACACGGCCCGACTCGACCTGGGCACGAATCCGCCCGAGCGAGGGGCCGGAGCTGTCCTGAACCACGGTCCAGCCCGGATTCTCGGCCATGAAGGGCTCGCCGTAGAAGCGCCCGAAGGCCTGGTTGGCGATGCCGCCCCAGTTCACCATGCGGATCTCGCGCGTCCCTTGCGCCTGCGCCCCGCCCGCAGCGGCCGGAACGACGCCGAGCGCGGCGAGGCCAGCGAGCAGCGTGCGGCGATCGACACGGCCGCGGCGGTAGAGTTCGTGCGCAAGCACGATGCAGTCCTCGTGAAAGCTCTGCGGTTCGATCGTCATCGTCCCGTCTCCCTGCTTGAGGAGCGCCTCGCCCCCGTCCACTCTCGCAGCCGATGATAGCCGTCCGGCAGGAGCGCGCGGGGGGGAAGGATTCGATGACGAGGGTGATCTCCGAAGGGCTGAGGACGACGCCGTGGTGGTGGGAGGCGGCAGAGCCCGCACCGCCGCAGCCTGCCCCCCTGCCCGAGGAGGCTGAGGTCGCGATCATCGGCGGTGGCTACACGGGGCTCTCGGCAGCGCTGACTCTCGGCCGGCTCGGCATCGGCGCGACCGTGATTGAGGCGGAACGGATCGGCTTCGGCGCCTCGAGTCGCAACGGTGGCATGGTCTCGGGCGGGCTCAAGCTCGCGCGCTCCGATCTCGCGCGGCGCTTCGGCGCCGACCGGGCCGACCGGCTCGTGCGCGAGGCGGCCGGCAGCCTGGCCTTTCTCGAGGAGACGCTGGCGCGCGAGGGCATCGACTGCCACTACCGGCGCACTGGCCGCTTCGTCGCTGCCTGGACGCGGTCGCACTACGAGGCGATGGCGCGGCGGGTTGACTGGCTCGCCGATGTCACCGGGGGCGAGGTGCGCATGGTCCCGCCCCAGCGGGCCGGCGAGGAGCTCGGGTCTGACCACTACCGCGGCGGCATGGTGGTGGAGATGGCCGGAGCGCTGCACCCCGCCCTCTACGTGCAGGGCCTCGCTGCTGCGGCGAGGCGGGCAGGGGCGCTGCTGATCGATGGCACGCGCGTGGCGGGCGTGGTGCGGCAGGGAGACGGGTTCCGCCTCGCCACCATGCGCGGGGCGCTCAAGGCGCGTGCTCTGCTCGTCGCCACCAACGGGTACACCGGGCCTGCCACGCCCTGGGTGCGGCGGCGGCTCATCCCCGTCGGCAGCTACATGATCGCGACCGAGGCCCTGCCGGAAGAGACGGTTCGCCGGCTCTTTCCAACCGGACGGATGATCAGCGACACAAAGCGTGTGCTGAACTATTTCCGGCCCTCGCCGGAGGGGACTTGCGTGCTCTGGGGCGGGCGGGCGAGCTTCGCGCCGACCACGCCTGAGGCAGCGGCGCCGGTGCTGCACCGGTTCATGACCGAGGTGTTCCCGGCACTCCGCGGCGTGCGTCTCACCCACGCCTGGACCGGCAATGTCGCCTTCACCTTCGACTTCCTGCCGCATCTCGGCATCCACCAGGGGATGCACTATGCCGTCGGCTGCCAGGGCAGCGGGGTGGCGATGCAGACCTGGCTCGGGCATCGCGCCGCGTTGCGTATCTCAGGCCAGGCCAACGCCGCCACCGCCTTCGACGATCTGCCCTTTCCGACCATGCCCTTCTACTCGGGCACGCCCTGGTTCCTGCCGATCGTCGGCAGCTGGTACCGGCTGAAGGACCGGCTTGACCGGCTGGCAGCCTGAACTGGTGGCAACCCGAGGATGCATCGGCGCGACTGCCGCGTCTGAAAATCGCGCCTCCGTGTCAAAACCTATCGAAGTCCGCTTGCTCGTTTTGCGTGATTCCGGTAGCAAAGTGACTGAGCGCCGGCCGTCAGGCTCTGTCCCTCAGTCGGCGAAGGGTCACATGGGCCGTGAGGGGCGGCCCTAGTCTGGAGCGGCACGGCAGACAGGGGGGCTGGCCGCCGCTCTCCGGGGGCGGCGGGGCATAGGAGCCGCCGCCCCCGATGCATCGGCGACACTTCACACCAGCCACGCCTCGGGCAAGGCTCGACGCCGCCAAGACGAGGAGTGCCGGATGCCCCTCCACCCCGAGGTGATCCTGCTGAACGGGCGGATCGTCACGAACGACCCGACTCTGCCTCTGGTCGAGGCGCTGGCAGTCAAGGCGGGACGCGTTGTCGCGCGCGGCGCGACCGGGGAGATCCGCGCTCTCGCCGGGCCGGACACCGTGATCGAGGACCTGGAGGGGGCGACCGCCATCCCAGGGATCGTCGACAGCCACGCCCACCCCGATACCTACGCGATCCGGCTTGCGCGCTGGCGCCTGCTCGAGCCGGCCGTGGTCCCCACCCGCGCCGCACTGCTCGACATCGTCGCCCGCGACTGTGCCGCGCTCCCGCCCGGGCAGTGGTTCGCCGGCTTCCGGTTCAACGAGAACAAGTCAGGGGGCTATCCAACACTTGCCGAGCTCGACTCTGCGTCCGGCGGCCGGCCGCTGTTCATCCTCCGCACCGACGGGCATCTCGGCCTCGCCAACACAGCTGCCTTCGCCGCCTGCGGCATAGACGCCGATGCCGCCGACCCGCCCTTCGGCCGCTTCGACCGCCATCCCGACACGGGGCGGTTTACGGGCCTCGTGCGCGAGACAGCCGCGCACATCTTCCTCAATGCCGTCCACCGCCAGGACACTGAGGCAGACATCGCCCGAGGCATGAAGGCCGTGCACGCCGAATGCCTGCGCCATGGCATAACCTCGGTCTACAACAGCCTCACCCCCGCGAAGGCAATCCGTGCCTATCAGACGATGAAGGCGGAAGGACGGCTCGCCGTCCGCACCGGCATCATCGTCTCGGGGCGCGAGGAGGGTCTGGTCGAGGCCTTCATCGCCGCCGGCATACGCTCAGGCTTCGGCGACGACGACCTGCGCGTGATCGGCGTCGAGTGGTGCCCCGACTGCTCGACATCGGGGCGCACCGCCGCGTACTGGGAACCCTATGTCGGCAACCCCGTCCCCGGCGAGCCGGTGCCCAACACGGGCATGCTTCTGTACGAGGCCGGCGACCTCGCCGCGCGCGCGACCGCAGCGCACAGGGCCGGGCTGCTCGTGATGATCGAGGGGGTGGGGGATCGCGGCATCGACTTCGCCCTCGATGCGATCGAGGCGGCGCTCAAGGCCCACCCGGTGGTCGACCACAGGATGCGCGTCGAGCACTGCTGCTACGTCACGCCAGCCGTGCGGAAGCGGATCAAGCGGCTCGGCGTGGTGGACAGTTCCGCCACCGGGTTCATGTGGGAACTCGGCGACGCCTACATCGCCAATCGCGGCCAAGCAGCGATGCGCCACATGTGGCCGCACCGCACGCTGATCGACGAGGGCATCCCTGCCCCCGGCCACAGCGACTTCGCCGTCTGCTCGATGAACCCCTGGACGGCCATCCACGCCATGGTCAACCGCGAGACCGACACGGGGGGCGATCTCTGCCGGGACGAGGCAGTGACGGTCGCCGAGGCGCTCGCGGCCTATACCACGCTCGGTGCCTGGTCGGGACGCGAGGAGGCATCGAAGGGAGCGCTCACGATCGGGCGGCTTGCCGACGTCGCAGTGCTCGACCGCGACCCCTTCGCGATCGACCCGGCCGGGCTCAAGGACGTGCGCACCCGCGCAACCTTCGTCGGAGGCGAGCGCCGCTTCACCGCCTGAGCCCGGTCGCATCACCCAGCCTCTGCAGCGCAAGGCGCCGCGCCCGGCCTGCCAAGACCAAGCCAGAGATGCGATTGCGGGAAATCCCGGCGCGGCCCTGTTCCGCAGTGCCTGCCGCGTCAGGCCCTCGCGCAACGGTTGATCTGCCGCAATGAGGCGTGTCGGAAGGATGCGCATCCTGCCGCGCCATGGATGCAACCGTGCCTTGGGCTGAGCTGATCGCGCGCTGGGATGGCCGGATCCCGCGCTACACGAGCTACCCCACAGCCGTGTCGTTCCATGCGGGCGTCGATGCGCGGACGGTCGAGACTTGGCTCGGGCGGCTCGATCCCGCGATGCCTCTGTCGCTCTACCTGCACGTGCCGTTCTGCCGGCGCATGTGCTGGTACTGCGGCTGCCACACCGTGGTCGCCAACACCCAGGCACCGGTCGAGGCCTATGCGCGCGACCTGGTCGCCGAGGCTATGCTGCTTGCTTCGCGCCTGCCGGGCCGGATGCGGCTTGCGCGGATCCATTGGGGCGGCGGCACGCCGTCGATTCTTGGCCCTCTGCAGTGGCGTCGGGTGGACGAGGCGATCCGGACGCATTTCGACATCGACCCGGAGGCGGAGATCGCGGTCGAGCTCGACCCGCGCACGCTGACGCAGCCGATGGTCAACGCGCTCGCCGCCGCGGGCGTCAATCGCGCCTCGATCGGGGTGCAGGACTTCGATCCGCGCGTGCAACAGGCGGTGAACCGGATCCAGCCCTTCGACATGGTCGCCGAGGCGGTCGCGCGGCTGCGCGGCGCGCGAATCGAGGCACTCAATCTCGACCTGATGTACGGCCTGCCCTACCAGGACGAGCTCTCGGTTGCCCGCACCGCCCGCGAGGCGCTGAAGCTCGCGCCTGACCGGATCGCGCTGTTCGGCTATGCGCATGTTCCGTGGATGAAGCGGCACCAGCGGATGATCGAGGAGGCTTCGCTGCCCGGCGCGGTCTCGCGTCTTGCGCAGTTCCAGGCCGCAGCCAGCGTGTTCGCCGCCGCCGGATACGTCTCGATCGGGCTCGACCATTTCGCGCGCCCCGAAGATCCGCTCGCGCGCGCGCAGGCCGAGGGACGGATGCGTCGGAACTTCCAGGGCTACACCGACGACACGGCGCCGGTGCTGCTCGGCCTCGGCGCTTCCGCGATCAGCGCGCTGCCGGAGGGGTTTGCGCAGAACGCCGCCGCCGTGCCGGACTGGCGCGCCGCCGTTCTCGCCGGGCGCCTGCCGGTGGTCCGCGGCGTGGCGCCGACGGAGGAGGACAGGCTGCGCGGAGCGCTGATCGAGCGGCTGATGTGCGACCTCGCGCTCGACATTGGCGCTGTGTGCCGCGCGCACGGCGCCCGGCCGCAGCGCTTCGCCGATCTCTTGCCGCGGCTCGACGCGATGGCAGTCGACGGGCTGCTTTCGCGCGAGGGCTGGCGGATCGCCGTGACGCCAATCGGGCGGCTGTTCCTGCGCAGCATCGCCGCCGTGTTCGACGGCAGGCTCGAACAGTCCGGCGGCCGGCACGCCCGGGC
>Ga0308417_1002408_pt1 | contig 12364 bp, 10 predicted proteins | sample HotsprSampleOS65_FD_203528 | JGI IMG/M metagenome (GOLD analysis project Ga0308417, IMG submission 203528) | Hot spring phototrophic mat microbial communities from Octopus Spring, Yellowstone National Park, Wyoming, United States - 20090730_OS65 ... | reverse complement strand
CGCCGCACCAGCGCAAGCCAAGCCACGGTTGCGCTCGGACCGAGCGGTTCAGAGGCTGCCGCGAAACTTTTGCAGGTCAAGTGCAGCGTCCCGTCGCGGATCCTCGAGCTGCCCATTGGGCTCCGCGGCACTGATCGCATGATCGATAGCCTTCGGAAAATCGCGGGAGTAAAGGTTCCCCCCGAGATCAACGCCGAGCGAGGCCGGCTTGTCGATCTGATTACCGACATGCATCAGTACTTCCATGGAAAGCGAGTCGCTCTGTGGGGCGATCCGGATCAGCTCGTGGCACTCGTCGAATTCCTAGCCGACATCGATATGCGCCCCGTGTATATCGTAACCGGCACGCCCGGCGGACGCTTCGCGGATCGCATCGCCGCGGCGTTGGCGGGCCGAGTTCCCGAGGCCGTTGTGCGTCAGGGGCCAGGGGCCGACATGTTCTTGATGCATCAATGGATCAAGAAGCAGCCGGTAGACCTGCTGATCGGCAATACCTACGGCAAATATATCGCCCGCGACGAGAACATTCCGCTGGTCAGGCACGGGTTCCCCATCCTCGATCGCGTCGGCCATTCGTACTTCCCCACAGTGGGTTACGCGGGCGGCGTGCGTTTGTTGGAAAAGATCCTCGATGCCCTGCTCGATCGAACCGACCGCATTTGTCCCGAGGAGAGCTTCGAACTGGTCATGTAGCCGGTTGGCGACGGCCGACTCGCTGCCTCAGTTGCGCACATTACCGGTGATCTCATGGTCGAAATCCTTGACGCCCGCAAACCGCAGATCCACGAAACCGGTGCTCGGCCGTTCGCCATGGCCTGCGACAAGCGAAGCCTGGCCGGCGCGGTCAGTCAGCGGGCATGCGTCTTCTGTGGATCGCGGGTCGTGCTTTATCCGGTGGCCGACGCCCTTCACCTGATTCACGGCCCGATCGGCTGTGCCGCCTACACATGGGACATCCGCGGGGCACTCAGTTCCGGCCCAGAGCTGCATCGTAAGAGCTTCTCGACGGATTTGCGCGAACGCGACGTGATCTACGGCGGAGAGGCGAAGCTCTATCGGTCGCTGTGCGAACTGATCGACCGTTACCGGCCGAAGGCCGCTTTCGTCTATTCCACATGCATCGTCGGTTTGATCGGCGACGACGTGGCCGCCGTTTGCCGCCGCGTGTCGCGAGAGAAATCGATTGACGTTCTGCCGATCCATTGCGAGGGATTTCGCGGCACGAAGAAAGACGGATATCGCGCCGCATGCGACGGTTTGGCGCAACTCGTGGGCACCGGCGACACCGCGGGAATAGGACCGTTCAGCATCAACATTCTGGGCGAGTTCAATCTCGCTGGCGAAACCTGGATGATCCGCGACTACTACCGGCAGATCGGCATCGAGGTGGTTGCCACGATCACCGGCGACGGCCGCGTGGACGACATTCGCAAGGCGCACGGCGCAAGGCTCGACGTGGTGCAGTGTTCCGGTTCGATGATCCATTTGGCCCGAACGATGCACGAACGCTACGGCATTCCGTACCTGCGCGTGTCGTACTTTGGTCTCGAAGACATGGCGGAGTCGCTCTACGCGGTGGCCCGACATTTCGGCGATGCAGGGATTCTCCAGCGGGCCCGCGACCTTGTGGGGCGCGAGATTTCGGCGATTTTGCCCGAGCTGCGCGAGCATCGGCGCGCCCTTGAGGGACGACGGGCGGCGATCTACACCGGCGGAGCGTTCAAGGCGTTTTCGCTGGTCCGATCGCTGCGAACACTGGGGATGGCTTCGGTGGTTGTCGGATCGCAAACCGGAGGCCGCGACGACTACCGCGCCCTGGCCGAGCTTTGCGACGAAGGAACCGTATTGATCGACGACGCCAACCCGCTGGAGCTTTCGCGGTTCCTCCGCGAAAAGAAGGTCGATCTGTTGATCGGCGGCGTGAAGGAACGCCCGATCGCCTACAAACTGGGAATCGGTTTTTGCGACCACAATCACGAGCGCAAGACAGCGCTGGCTGGCTTCCAGGGGATGTTGAATTTCGCACGCGAGGTCCGGTCGTCGGCAACCTCGCCCGTCTGGAAATTCTGCCGCGGCGGTCAACGAGGTGTGCTATGAATCGGGCAACCGAATCGGCCGCGAATCATGCGCGATCGGCGACGGAGAACACCTGCCGCCTCTGTGCGCCCTTGGGTGCGTGCCTTGCGTTCCGCGGAATCGCAGGGGCGATGCCGCTATTGCACGGCTCGCAAGGCTGTGCCACGTATATCCGCCGTTACATGATCAGCCACTTCCGCGAGCCGCTTGATATTGCCTCGACGAGTTTCAGCGAGGAGACGGCGGTATTCGGCGGCCGCGACAACCTGCGCACCGCGATGGCAAATGTCATTCGCCAATACGAGCCGCGGCTGATCGGAATTGCCACCACATGCCTGGCAGAGACGATTGGCGACGATGTGGCGCTATTCCTCCGCGAAATCGTCGCCGAAGAATCGCTGCCCGTGCCCAAGCTGGTCCACGTGTCGACGCCCAGCTATTGCGACAGCTACGAAGACGGCTATCGTGCCGCGACGGCGGCGATCGTTCGCTCTTTGGCGAGCGGCCGCGAACGCCATAATGCCGTCAACCTGATCGCGCCGCCGAGTTCGCCTGCGGACCTGCGCGAGTTGAAAACCCTGTTTCGCGCGCGCGGGATCGAAGCGATCGTCGTCCCCGATTTCTCCGACACCCTCGACGGCCCGACGTGGTCGGAGTATCACCGCATCCCGCCCGGCGGAACACCCATCGAGGAGATCGTTCGCATGGGAGGATCGCGGTTGACCATCGAATTCGCCGACGGCGGCGCCGGGCCGACAGCGGGCGAGTTCTTGCAGGATCGATTCGGCGTTCCGCGGGAGGTGCTTCCGCTGCCGATCGGGATCGCCGCCGCCGATCGACTTTACGCGATTCTCGACTCGCTGGCCGGCGCACCCGCCTGCGACCAATGGGCCGACCGTCGCGGTCGTTTGATCGACTCGTATGTCGATGCACACAAGTACGTCTTCGGCAAACGCGTCGTGGTCTGCGGCCAACGGGATCTGGTGGCGGCCATCGCGGGGTTTCTCGACGAAATCGGAATGAAGCCTGTCTTATGCGCCACCGGTGCCAAGGGGCTGAGTCTGCCGCAGGTGCAGCACGCGGAGGGAAACGATCCCGGTGATTGCAACCCGCGCGGCGCATCGCCGCGCGGCCCGGCCTATGACCTGGATTCCGCCGCCGACGAAGGCACACTGCCGCTGGTGCGCGACGACACCGATTTCGCCGACATCGAAGAACTGGCCGTGCGGCTCCAGCCCGATCTCATCGTGGGAAGCAGCAAGGGCTATGCCTTGGCTCGGCGCCTGAACGTGCCGTTGGTGCGGGTGGGGTTTCCCATCCACGATCGGATCGACGGGCCGCGTTTGCTGCACTTGGGCTACGCGGGCACTCAGCAGTTGTTTGATCGGATCGTCAACGCATTGATCGAGAAGTCGCAGGAGACGTCGCCGGTCGGGTACAGCTACATGTAAAAGGCGGGAGGGGGCTATGACTTTAGATCTTTCTCGACATCCGTGTTTCACGCCCGAGGCTCGGAGCCGATTCGCCCGAGTTCATCTGCCCGTGGCGCCCGACTGCAACGTCCAGTGCAACTTCTGCAGGCGCGTGTACGACTGCGCGAACGAGAGCCGACCGGGGGTAACGACGGCCGTCCTTTCGCCCCAGCAAGCGTTGGCCTATCTGCACGAGGCGCGGCAATTCGATCCGCGCATCACGGTTGTCGGCATTGCCGGTCCGGGCGATCCCTTCGCCACGGCGGAACGCACGATCGAAACCCTTCGACTGGTGCGAGCGTCCGATCCGCACTTGCTGCTTTGCGTAGCGTCGAATGGGCTGAACGTGGCCCCGTATGTGGAACAACTTGCCGAGGTGCAAACCAGCCATGTCACGCTGACGGTCAACGCGGTCGATCCGGTTGGCGGCGCGCAGATTTACGCTTGGGTCCGATATGACAAGCGGGTGTATCGCGGCACGGCGGCCGCCGAGCTGCTTGGGCAACAGCAGGCCGAGGCGATTCGCCGATTGCATCGCGTCGGCATTAAGGTGAAGATCAACACGATCCTCATTCCGGGAATCAACGATCGGCATGTCGCCGAGGTGGCCGAGCGCACGGCCGAATTGGGGGCGTCGATCAGCAACATCGTTCCATTGTATCCCCTGGCCGGTACGCCTTTCGGCTCGATTCCGCCGCCGTCGCACGGCATGGTCGAAGCGGCGCGGACCGAAGCGCGCCAATACCTTCCCACAATGAGCCATTGCACGCGATGCCGCGCGGACGCGGTCGGATTGCTGGGCGAGCCGATTCCCGCTCGAGCGGAATTGGCCCTTCTTTCAGCCGCCGCCGGATCGATCGCTTCGGCCGAGGAGCGGCCGAATATTGCTGCGGCCACCGCCGAAGGGGTTCTGGTCAATTTGCACTTGGGCGAGGCTTCGCACCTGGCGATTTTCGCCCGCGGACCGAACGGTTTCATACAAGTCGACACTCGATCAGCGCCGCCTCCGGGCGGCGGGCGCGACCGCTGGCTCGCGTTGGCCGATGTGCTGCACGATTGCCGCGCGGTGCTGGCGGCCGGCGCCGGCGAGGCCCCCCGTCGCGTGCTTGCCGAACGCGGAATCGAACTCGTGCTGATGGAGGGATTGATCGAGGACGGTATCGATGCCGTGGTTCGCAACGTCAAGCTCCGATCTCCGCTGCGGACTGTACATCGCTGCGGCAGCGGAAGCGGTTGCGGCGGCAACGGGCAAGGATGCAACTGACAGCCGAGTTCGGCCCGATCCCCTGCCGCGAGATGGGGCGAAATTCTCGCGCCGTTTTGATAAACCGAGCGACGCCATCGTGCCGCAGAATAAGGCCGGTTGGCAACACGGCCGGCTTCGACGCTCGGCAATCGTCGCCGCTGCCGTCGCGACTGCGGTGCTTCGCCGCCGATGGCTACGTCTTTTTGAAAGGAACGTGACGATGCAGAAACCTCAGTATCACTTCTTTCTCTGCAATAGTTTTCGTGTCAACGGCGATCCGCAAGGGTCGTGCAACCGAAAGGGTGCGCCCGACTTGCTACAGTACCTCCAAAGCGAGATCGCCGACCGCGGCCTCGATGCCATTGTCTCCACCACCAGTTGCTTGAACGTCTGCGAGAAAGGACCGGTGCTGGTGATCTATCCGAAAGAATGGTGGTATTTCGACCTGAGCGAGGAAAAAGTGGACCAAATCCTCGATGCCCTGGAACGCGACGAGCCGGTGCCCGAGCTGCTGCTGACCTGATGGGAACCAGCCGCGGCGAAACGCGGCCGACGACTGGGGAAGGCATCGGCTGTTTGGCGCCGTTCGATCGAACCCGAGAGACCGACCGATGATCGACGATGAACTTCACCGACCGTGGCTGGTGGATACAACGCTTCGCGACGGAGAGCAATCGCCCGGCGTGGTGTTCTCAACGGCCGACAAGTGCGCCATTGCCGCGGCCTTGGCCGAGGCGGGCGTTCCCGAAATCGAGGCGGGCACTCCGGCCATGGGAGAAGAGGAGATCGCGGCCATTCGCGCCGTGGTCCGGCTCCGCTTGCCCTCGCGGATTTCCGTCTGGTGCCGAGCCAAGCAGAGCGACCTCGAATGCGCGCTTCGCTGCGGCAGTTCCGCGGTCCACATCTCCTTTCCCGCCTCCCCGATCCATGTGGCGGCGATAAAGAAGTCGCGGACGTGGCTCGTTGAACAGATCGGTTCTTCGGTCGATTGGTCGCGAGGCCGTTTCGAGTTCGTCTCGGTCGGCGTCCAAGATGCTTCGCGCGCCGATCGCGGGCTGCTGAGCGATTGCGCGCGAATTGCCCGGGCGGCGGGCGCCGATCGGTTTCGCCTTGCCGACACGGTTGGGGTGTGGCACCCCTCGGCCGTCTGCGATGCCGTGAGACACTTGCGCGCAGCCGCGCCCGGGCTGCTTTTCGCGTTCCATGCTCACAACGATTTGGGGCTGGCCACGGCCAACACGCTGGCCGCCCTGGAAGCTGGTGCTGAGGCCGTCGACGTGACGATCAACGGTTTGGGCGAGAGGGCCGGCAATGCGCCGCTGGAGGAAGTCGTGATGGCCCTAAAGATCGCAGTCGGTCGCGAAACGGGGATTTCGCCGCGCTGCCTGCCGCGTTTGTCGCGATTGGTGGCGGCCGCTGCGGGTCGTCCCGTTTCTCCGAACAAACCGATCGTCGGCGCTGACTTATTTCGCCACGAATCGGGCGTTCATGTCCGCGGCTTGCTCTACAACCCCTTGACCTACGAACCCTTTGACCCTGCGGAGGTCGGCGCTCAGCGGGCGATCGTCCTCGGCAAGCATTCCGGAACGTCTGCGGTGCGACACGTCTTGGCTATGCGGGGCGGTGAAGTGACTGCGGAAGAGGCGGCTCGGTTGCTCGCCGCGATTCGACGCCGCGCCGCCCTTGCCGCCCGCAATCGCAAAATGAGCGCGATTGCGTCCGAGCCGGCCGAAGTTCCGATCCGTCCCGCGGATGCCGAGCCGTCCTATCGCTGAGCAGCCGCCGTGAGAATTGCCTGTTCTCTCGGCGCATGTTGCAGACATTTGGCCGTTAGATGGTGAAAACCTCGCAGGCCCGTGAACAGGTTGGCCCGCATGGCCCGGCCGGCCGTGCAGGTTGGAAAAAAAGAGAGTATGTGCCTCTTGATTTGACAAAGCCGGCATACTCTGCGGCGTCTGAACGACCGCGCAAACAAAAGCTCCGTCGTGTTCCGCGACTTCCGCGACCGGCAACCGCCGGCACGGTTCACTTCAAGCATGAGAAGTGGCGCCTCGGCACCGTGAGGCCGGCTGCAATCATTCTTATGACAAACTCGGATCTAATTCTCGCAGGCTCGTTCTTTGCGGCTGCCGTACTGTATTCATCGGTCGGCCATGCGGGAGCCTCGGGGTATTTGGCGGCCATGGCGTTCATGGCGATCGACCCGCCGATCATGAAGCCGATTGCCCTGGTGCTCAATATTCTGGTGGCGAGTATCGCTTCGATCCGCTATCTTAGGGCGGGGCACATGTCGTGGCGTTTGGCATGGCCGTTCATGCTCGGCGCCGTTCCCCTGGCGTTCGTCGGCGGCTCGCTTCGCTTCGACGGTTTCGCCTATAAGGCGCTGGTGGCCGTCGTTCTTTTCATGTCGGCTTGGCGTTTAACGATAACGACCCGCGCCGCACCGGATGAGCCTCTCGACGCGAAGCGACCATCGATACCTCTAGCCATCGCCGGAGGCGCGGGCATTGGACTGCTTGCCGGCCTGACCGGCACCGGCGGGGGCATCTTCCTCTCGCCGTTGTTGCTTTTCACGGGCTGGGCCTCGCTCCGCACGTCGTTCGGCATTTGTGCCGTCTTCATCCTGTCCAATTCGATTGCCGGTCTGGCGGGGAACCTTTCCAGCGTTCGGGACTTGCCCGATCCTTTGTGGCTCTGGGCCTTGGCGGCAGGGGCGGGCGGAGTCATTGGTTCCCAGCTAGGCAGCCGCATACTGCCTCAGATTGTGCTTCGCCGAATACTGGCCTTGGTGCTGGCCGCGGCAGGCGTCAAACTTATGCTCCCCTGATCAACAGCCATCACTCGGCCATCTGCGTCGGCGTATTTTCCGATTTGGCCGCCGAACTCACACCGTGGCACTCCAGCCCGTACTCGCCCAGTCGCGGGTTTCACCCCAGCGATTGCACCAATAGTCATAGTCCCACAAGGACTTGCTCCAAGTAGCCGTCCCCGGCGGCGGTGAGGCGTTTGTTCTTTACCCCGACCTTCTCTGTCGTCTCGTTGCGGAGCATGTTCAACGCCGCTCGCCGAAGGATGCTCGGGTTCACATCGGCATGACCTTTGCGCACCCGACATCGGTTTTCCTGAAAGGTCACATCGAGCTGCCAATGCAACTGATTCTCGATCCCCCAATGGCCGCGCACCGCGCGGGCAAACTCGCGCGCAGGCAAATAGCGGCTGAGGATGTAATAGCGAGTCTGGCAGCAATTCTTCCCGTCGCGGGCGTTGTCGAACAACCGTGTTTTAATGCCGCATCTTGTGATAGCACACGGGGGGTTGGCACAACATCTGGAACAAAAAGCCAATTGTTCGACGAGGCCTCTTCACGACGTTCGTTGTGGTCGGCCGATCCGTCCGCGCCGCCCGATTTGCCTGTTCCGCCCGATCGGACGGATTGGCGAACGATTCACTTGGCCTGTCGTTCCGCATCGGCGTTTTTGACGCGGCCTGCCGCTTTCCGCCACTTCCAGTCGCCCATCTCGCCGATCCATCGGGCGCACTCGTCGGATGCGAGCCATTGTTTCGCTTTTTCGTCGCCGCGGAGGTAGGCATTCCAAAATGCCGTGCTGACGGTGCGGACGACCGCGCGAACGGCGTTCGGATCGGGACCTTCTCCTCGACGCAGGAGGGTGCCCGGACGACTGACGCCGGCGAATACCCCGTGATCTCCGTCGGTGAAGACCAATTGAAAGCAGTCGACCGATTTGGTGTATTCATAGGGCAGGAGTCGTTGTTGCGGGGTGACGTTGGTGATGCGCGCGCCGTCGTCTCGCGTGCCGGTCATGTACAGCATGGGAATTCGAATGCCGCCGAACGCCTCTTCGAGCTTGCCGGGGTTATCGGCGGTGCCGCTGGGCGGCGAGGGGCTCATGGCGAAGCCGGCCTTCACCCGCGGCTCGTCGTAGCGCAATTCACGAGCCAACGCGGTCCGCGACAGTCCCGCGATGCCTTGCGTCGTGACGGCCCCGAACGAATGCCCCGACATCCCAATGCGTTCGAGATCGAAACGGCCTTTGTATTGCGAGTCGTCGCGGGCGAGCTGCTCCAATTGATCGAGCGCGAACGATACATCGCGAAGCCGATCGTAGGCGACGCCGGGCTTCTTGATTGCGTCACGAAGGCTTTGCAACGGATTCGCGGCGCCGCGCCAGACTTCGACATCGCTTCCCGAATGTTGCAGATGGATGACGGCGTATCCGTGCGACGCCCAATGGCTGCCGAGGTACTCATACGCCAGTCGCGAACCTCCCAGTCCGTGCGAAAACACCACGACCGGCGCCGGCTTAGCCGGAGACTTCGGCACATAGAGCTTCACGGGAACGGTGCGATCCCTTTTTGCGTCGCGCCAATCGAATAGAACCGTGTCGATTTCGTGATTGCCCGGGGCGGGGCCGTACGGAGTCTCGGCAAGCCGCGCAGGTGCGGCTGATTGGCCCGAACTGACCAGAACGGTGGTCGTCAGGATCAATGACAAGATCGATGAACGGTGCGGAGCGATGCGGTTCATGGCGGTGTCCTCTCGGCATACCGGGTAATGGTTCCCCCGCCCGGATCCCTCGAAGTCGATGGCGAACGCTCAACACGAAAAGAAGACGCCGAAAACAGACGACGCTGAAAACAGGAATCGCAAAGCGGCCCCGGCGGTCGCGGCTTGCAATCGACCATTGTACTGCGCCGGCGACTGATTCTTGGGAAGGAAACGCCGCGTAGCCTTGGTAACGCATGAGCCGCTCGGCGGCACTGCCTGATGGTTGTTCGATTCCGGCAATCCCTTCAGTTTGCGCTGAATGGCGGCGGGAATTCAAGGGCCGCCGATCCCGTTGCATCGAGAAATTCGAGCCTTTCCAACAGTTGAGCGGCCCGGGTAAGAACGTTGGTCTCCGCCAACAGCGCGTATTTGTCGGCAACCGGAATGTCCATCATATACGCGATCACGTCGGTGAGCGTAGGCAAATCGATCTTGCCTGCGATGAGCTGATCGATCTGGTCGCGGGCCTCGGGCAGAAACGGGGTGAACCGGGCGAAAACGGCTTGAAGCCGTTGCAACGACTCGGCCAGCATCTTTGCCTGGTTCGGCGGCGTGCAATCGGGGAGCAGTCGCACACGCGCCTCGCGATAGAGATGCAGCGGCGGAAGCTCTTCGACGATCTCGAATCGCCGCAATCCCGTCAACAAGAGGTTGTAGGTCCCGTCTTCCATGCGACAGTGCGCAGCGACCCGTCCCAGGCAACCCACCGACATCAGGGGCGGGCGGCCTTCGTAATCCGACTCCCAACCGGGCGCCAGCAGGGCCATTCCGATCAGATGATCGTCGGCCAGGGCCGCTTCGAGCATTGCTCGATAACGTGGTTCGAAGATGTGCAGCGGCTGCATCACATGCGGAAAGAGCACGAGATTGGGCAATGGAAAGAGCCGCACGACGCCTCGAAAGGCGGTTTCCCAAGTGTCCGAGGCTTCTTGCGACGACATGCCCAACTCCCGATCACGCAATTCACGCAATTTCCGATTGTCCTGCCTCGGCTGATTCGTCCGCGTTTGAACATTGGCGACCGGCGATGTGTGCGCCGCATTCGCCCGCCATCGCATCCGCCGGCGAACCAGACACGACCGATTGCTCGGCCGCGAAGTACGGGGCCGGCGGTTGCAGACCGTCTCGTTCCACCGCTTCGAGGCATTTGTTCACGCCTTGGGCCGACTCGCCGACGGCGGCGCTCAAGGCGGTTGGCGGGGCTTGAGCGACAATCAACCGGGCGGAATCCAGCAATTTGGCACAACCGTGCCGGTTTCCCCGCTGAAAATGGTACATTGCGGCGGCCAGTTGAATCAATGCCTTCGAGATGCCGCGTTCGGGCCGTCCCAAGGCGATCCACCATTGCTCCCAGTGCTCGTGAGCGAGGAAGTACGCCCCGCGATTAAACGCCGTTGCGCCTTCGAAATAGCCGGGTGTCAATCGGTCGATGGGCGGATCGTAATCTTTAGTGGCGTCTTCGTGCGTCATCGTCAGGCAGGCGGTTTGGAAAAAAGTTGCAACGCGGCCGGAATAGCGGCCGGAGAATTATAGGCAAGGTGAGTATCGAAGGCCATTCGCTCGGCGGCTGCTTCGACCAGCTTCGCGGCCTTGGCAGAGCCGGATCGGCAAAACCATTTCGACAAAACCAATTCGGCAAGGCCGGATCGGCAAAGCCGGTGTTGGGGAGCGCAACGTTTCAGGGCCGGCCGAAGCGATGCGGTTCGATTCCATCGAGCCGAAGAGGCCAGCTTTGTGACGAAATGGTAGTGGACGGCCCACGGGCGCGTTATAATGATCAGCCGGAACAGACTTCCCTCCAATGCATAGCCACGACACCTTGCCGGGCGGCCGTTGCGCCGCGTTTCGGGTCGGCAATTGTGGAGTGTGACGGTTCGGATGCAGGCGGCGCGGATCGGGTCGTTCTTGCCTTCTGCGTTGGCGATGGCGGACCGGCCGCACACGATCGAGCGGCGGACGATTGACCAGGCAGTGCTCCTCCGTCGCGGGCGCTGTCCTCGTCAATCACCACGAAACGGAGCAGATGCACTTGTTGTCCGAGCGACGGAACGAGGGTGGTCGGTCTTCCCCTGGAATAACGGTTGGTCGTCGTCGAAAAGAACAGCCGGTCTTGGCGCAGGGCGGCAGCGCCGCCAACCTAGCCATGCTGCCGCACCCGGCCCAAGACTTGCTGTGGTTGGTTGTTCGAACTTTCGCCGAGAGAACGAGTAATCCGGGGTTCTGCGGAACAGGAGATGCGTTCATTTTTGGCGCGGGAGATTAACCGGCGGCTGGCACTACGGAGGTGAAATACCGATGAAAATCGCGGTCGCAAGGGCGGGGATGCTTGGGTTGGTCGTCGGTGTGCTTCTCGGGGGATGGGTGCCGCCGTGCGGCAGCGCTGCCTGCGGCGCTGAGGGGAGGGCCGACGTGGCATCGCGGCAATATGCGGCGGCCGTCGCCTTGCAGAACAAGGGCGAATATGCCTTGGCGGCGGACGAGTGGTCGCGGTTTCTTTCGGAGAACAAGGACGATCCGCGGCGCGATCGGGCGTATTACTACCTGGGTATTTGCCAGTTGAAGTTGGGCAACGCCAACGCCGCCCGCGACGCATTCGACACAGTGATCGACAATTTCGCCGATTCGAGAAACATCGAGTCAGCCTATTTCTTCAAGGGATTGGCCAACTATATCGCGGGTCAGCAGGGCAAGGCTGAACAGTTCGATGCCGCAGCCGCGGCGTTTGCCGCATTCGTCGAGAAGTTCCCGAAGAGCGAACGGGCGGCAGAGGCCCTCTTCTATCAGGGCGAAAGCCTGTACGCTCGGCAGAAAAAGGCGGACGCAGCGAAATTGTATGAAGCGGCCTTGGCCAAGAAGCCCGGCGAAAAACTGGCGGCCGACGCGTTGTATGCGTTGGGCGTCTCACGGGAAGAGTTGAACGAACATGCAGCGGCGGCGAGGGCGTATGATCGATTCCTGGAGCAGTTCAAGGATCATCCGCTGCGGACCGAGGTGTTGATGCGC
>Ga0308417_1002404_pt1 | contig 12367 bp, 12 predicted proteins | sample HotsprSampleOS65_FD_203528 | JGI IMG/M metagenome (GOLD analysis project Ga0308417, IMG submission 203528) | Hot spring phototrophic mat microbial communities from Octopus Spring, Yellowstone National Park, Wyoming, United States - 20090730_OS65 ... | reverse complement strand
GTCGTCGCGCAACAACGGCTCCCCGCCCGTGAGGTTGAGGGCGACGACGCCGAGCGCCTCCGCCTCCTCGAGCACGCGCACCCAGTCGGCGGTGGCGAGCGCGTCGTGCCGCCTCGCCCAGTCGAGCAGGTTCGAGCAGTAGGGGCAGCGCAAGGGGCAGCGATACGTTAGCTCCGCCACCAGGGTCCAGGGCCGCGGCGCCGTCATGGCGCACCGACCGGAGGGATGAGCCGGACCGGCCCGCGCGCGACGAGGGACTTGAGGAAGGGGAGGACCTCGGCGAGCACGGCGTCCCTGTCGCGACCGAATCGTTCCGCAAGAAGGTGCGAGATCTCGGCAACCGTTCTGAGACCGTCGCAAAGCGAGAGCGTTGCCGCGGCAGAAGCGTTGAGCAGAAGCCGGGCCTCCGGATAGAGGAGCAGCGTCCTGCCCGTCTGCCGGTCCGGCCTGAGCCGCGCGCGGGGGCTCAGCGCGGGGCGCGAATCCGGCGTCATCGCGCTCTCACTCGGCCGCGCGCGCCTGCCCGCGCGCGGTCTCCGCCTCGATGCAGTCGAGCAGATGCCAGAGGATCTCCGTCTTGCGGATCAGCGCAGCCACGCAGGCCTGCTGCTTCGCGTAGGTATCCGCGTGGCGGACGACGAAGCCGATCGCCTCCGCGCTGTCGACCTTCGCCTGGGTTACGCGACTGCGGAAGTAGGTGAGCGTTGCCGGGTCGACCCAGGGATAGTGCGTCTCCCAGGCGGCGATCCGCCGGCTCATGATGTCGGGCGAGAAGAACTCGGTCAGCGAGGAGGCGACCGCCTCGAGCAAGGAGCGCTCGCGCACGAGCGCGACATAGTGGTCGCAGGCGAAACGGACTCCGGGCAGCACATCTGCGCAGGAGCGCACGCGCGCGACATCGAGGCCGACGCCGCCCGCAAGCCTGAGCCAGAGCGCGAGCCCGCCCTCGCCTTCCGCCTCGCCGTCATGCTCGCGGATACGGCGTATCCACATGCGGCGGAATGCCGGGTCCTCGGACTTCGAGAGGATGATCGCGTCCTTGATAGGGATTCGCGTCTGGTAGTGGTAGCGATTGCGGACCCAGGCCTGGATCTCCTCGCGCGTCAGCGAGCCGGCGTGCATCCTGTGATGGAAGGGGTGGTGGTCGTGATAGCGCGCCGCTCCTTCGCGGCGCAGCCACTCGACGAACTCGGCCTCGGGCAGCGGCGCCCGAAGCGGGTCTGTCGTTCCACTCACAACACGATCTCCAGTCCGTCCTCGGCGACCTCCCAGCCGGCGGCCTCGGCCGCGCGGCGCTCGGCGCTGTCCTCGTCGAGCAGGGGGTTGGTGTTGTTGAGATGGATGAGAATGCGGCGTCGCGCCGCAAGGCCGGCGAGCGTGGCAAGGCTGCCGTCTGGGCCGCCGACCGGGAGATGGCCCATGCTGCGCGCTGTCGCCTGGCTGAGGCCTTGCGCGATCAGCTCGTCGTCAGACCAGCAGGTGCCGTCGAGGAACACGGCCTCCGCCCCCGCCATCAGCGCCTCGAGTTTGGGCGTGATCTCTGCCGTGCCGGGCACGTAGGCAAGCCTGCGGCCCTGCGCGTCCGCGAGCGCAAGGCCGATGTTCTCGAGCGGGTCGTCAGGCAGATTGCCCTTGAGGTGGGGCGGCGGGCGGCCTGGAGCGGGTGCGGCCGTGAGAGTCAGGCCGAGCGGCAGTCCGTCCGGATCAGCAAGCTCTGTTGCGGGCCCATCGTCGATTGCGCGCCAGAGCACCTGGCCGGGGAAGCGTTCGAGCGTGCGGGCAAGCCTGTTGCCCTCGACGAAGCCGCGGCGCACCGCCTCGGTCGCGTAGACGGCAAGCCTCTGGCCCTCGCGCAAGGAAAGTAGGCCGAGCACGTGGTCGAGGTCGCCGCTGGTCAAGACGATAGCGGCGATTGGCGTGTGCCTGCTGCCGCGCGGGTGGAGCGCCAGGAAGGCCTCGATCTGCGCCCTGATCTCTGGGCTTGCGTTGAGCAGCACCCAGCGGTCGCCGTCAGCGCTGACGGCGTTGCACTCCTGGCTGCGCGGGCGCGCACGCACATTGCCCGTGCGCACGCCATGGCAGAGGCGGCAGCCGCAGTTCCATTGCGGAAACCCGCCTCCCGCCGCTGACCCCAGCACGCGCACGCGCATCGCTTAGGCGAAGCCGCCGGAGGCAGGAGAATTCCGGCCGCCAGGGCGCGGTCAGTCCTCGTCCTCGGCGAAGTCGCAGGCGTAGGAGCCGATCTCGGCATCCATGCGGATCTCTTCGAAGGCGGGCGTTGCCCAGGTCTCTGTCATTGTCTTCTCCCACATGCGGTCTTTCGCCGCGGCGCCATACTGGCGCGCAAGCGTTGCGCGCGCCAGACGCGAGAACGCAACGGGGGCGTGATGACGCCGCACGCGGCATGTCGGCGACGTCTCGCTGCGCGCGCGACCGGACGGAGCGGAAACCGGACGGTGCGATAGTTTCTGCACGAGCGGAAACGCCTTTCAGGATCGCCCTCTGTGTAGGATCGCGCTCGCGCAACGATAGACGGGGCTTTGACAGGCAGGGCGAGTTCCGAGCCGGGGCCGGTCGCCCGGCCCCTGCGGCGGCGGCACCCGGATCAGAAGCGCGTTGAACGGCGCCAGGGTGTTGATGCAGGATCATTCCAACCCGGCCGGGTATGTTCCTTGCGCTGGGACAACGAGTGGGAGAGAAACGATGCATCGCCGTCAGTTCGGCGCCGCCTTCGCAGCGACGCTTCTTGCCGCCACGTCCCTCGACGCGCGGAGAACCCTTGCCCAGACAGCACAACCACGGACCTTCCAGGCGGCCGGAGACCCGCTGCTCAACTTCGACTACCGGCAGATCGCCGTCGCAGAGGGTCTCGAACACCCCTGGTCGATCGCCTGGCTGCCAGACGGGACGGCGCTCGTCACCGAACGGCCGGGTCGTCTGCGCGCCATCCGCAACGGCCGGCTCGACCCGACCCCGATCGCCGGAACGCCGCCCGTGCTCGTCGCCCCCGAACGCGGCCTGATCTACCAATCGGGCCTGTTCGAGGTCTCGCCGCATCCGAACTTCGCACAGAACCGCCTGATCTATCTCACCTACGCGCACGGCACGCAGGCGGACAACAGGCTGAGGCTCGCGCGCGCGACCTTCGACGGGCAACGTCTGTCGAACCTGCAGGTGCTGTTCGAGGTGAGCCAGGGCAAGCCCGAGTACCAGCACTACGGCGGGCGCCTCCTGTGGCTGCCGGACGGGACGCTCCTGCTCTCGGTCGGCGATGGCGGCAACCCGCCGGTGATGATCGAGGGAAGGCTCGCGCGCCTGAACGCCCAGGAGCTCGGCAGCCATATCGGCAAGATCCTCAGGCTGCGTGACGACGGTACGGCCCCGGCCGACAACCCCTTCGTCGGCCGCCAGGGCGCGAAGCCGGAGGTCTTCTCCTACGGGCATCGCCACATCCAGGGCCTCGCCCGGCACCCCGACGGCCGGATCTTCGCCAGCGAACACGGCCCCTTGGGCGGCGACGAACTCAACCTAATCCGCCCGGGCGGCAACTATGGCTGGCCGGTCGTCACCTGGGGCCGTGACTATGCCGGGGCGGCGCAGATCGGCACCGGGCAGCGGTCCGCGCCGGGGATGATCGACCCCGTCCTTGTCTGGTTCCCGGCAGCGACCGCGCCGTCCGGGCTCATGATCTATACCGGCGACAAGTTCCCGAACTGGCGCGGCAACATCTTCTCCGGCGGGCTCGCCACGCAGGACATCCGCCGGATCGTCGTCAACAGCGACAATGTGGTGACCGCGCACGAGTCGATGCGGATCGGCCAGCGCGTGCGCGACGTCCGCCAGGGGCCGGACGGCTTCGTCTATGTGCTGACGGACGAGATCCACGGCCGCGTCTTCCGCCTCGAACCCGCGGCGGCGTCGTAGCCGGTCAGCGCTTGGCCTGCCCGACAGGGCCGGGCTGGATCGGGCCGGGCGGCAACGCCCGGCCCTTTCGCTTGCGCGGCTGCGTTGCCGCACCGCAGCGTTTCGGCTACTCCCCGGGGCGATGGACGGCACCGGAGAGGCAGCGAACGTCGCGGGCGAGGGCCCCCTTCCTGCCTGGCGCGCGCGAGTCGCACGCGGCGAACTCGTTCCGGACCAGGCGCAGGAATTCGCAGCCCAACGGCTGCAGGGGCTCTGGCGCGCGCTCGCGGGCTATGCGCCGCAGCCACGCCAGGGCGGGGTACTCGAGGCACTGCGCGGCCGGTTCGGCTTCGGCCGGTCCTCGGGAGAGCAGCGCCAGCGCCGGGTGCGCGAGGACGGGATGGATTCGCCCCAGGGCCTCTACCTCGTAGGCGCGGTCGGGCGCGGCAAGTCGATGCTGATGGACCTCTTCTTCGCCACGGTTCCGCTCGCGCGGAAGCGGCGGGTGCATTTCCACGCCTTCATGCAGGAGGTGCACGGCTTCCTACATCTGTTCCGCCAGAAGGCAAGCCATGCAGACCCGATCCCTGTGCTCGCTGACCAGGTGGCGGCGCGCGCCGTCCTCCTCTGCTTCGACGAGTTCCAGGTGCACGACATCGCCGATGCGATGATCCTCGGGCGGCTGTTCGAGGCGCTGTTTGCTCGCGGTGTCGTCGTGGTTGCGACCTCGAACACGGAGCCGGACGAACTCTACAGGGACGGGCTGCAGCGCGACCGTTTCCTGCCCTTCATCGAGATGATCAAGCAGCGGCTCGAGGTGATCGTGCTCGATGGCGGGCGCGACTACCGCCGCGACCGGATCCTCGGCATGCGCACCTGGTGGTCGCCTGCCGATGCGCGAGCCGAGGCCGCGCTCGGCGACGCCTTCACCGCGCTCGCGGGCAAGGGAAAGCCGGGCCCGCTCACCCTCGAGGTGCTCGGCCGCCGGATCGTTCTGCCGCTGGCGCTGAACCACGTCGCGCGGGCGGATTTCGAGACGCTCTGCGGCGCCGCACTTGGCCCGGCCGACTACCTCGCCATGGCCACACACCTGCACGCTCTGGTGCTCGACGCCATTCCCCGGCTCTCGCCGGCGAATTTCGACCGCGCGCGGCGGTTCATCACGCTGATCGATGCGCTCTATGAGCACCGGGTGAAGCTCATCGCCTCCGCGGCAGATATCCCCGACAGGCTCTACGAGCGGGGAGAAAACGCGGCGATGTTCCAGCGCACGGCGAGCCGGCTGATGGAGATGCAGAGCGAGGACTATCTCGCCCTACCGCATCTGACATGAGGCGACCGACAGGAGAAGACCAGCGATGGCAGAAGGCGAGGCGCCGGAGAGGCCGCCCGAGGGAGAGCCCGCTCTGCGGACCCTGGCGATGCCAGGGGATACCAACCCGGCGGGCGACATCTTCGGCGGCTGGCTGCTCGCGCAGATGGATCTCGCCGGCGGAATCGCCGCCGCACGCTTGGCGAAGGGCAGGGTGGCGACCGTCGCTGTTGACGCTCTCTCCTTCCACCGCCCGGTGAAGGTCGGCGACGAGGTCTCCGTCTGGGCGGAACTGCTCGGCGTCGGCCGTAGCTCTTTGCGCTTCCGCGTCAGCGCTTGGCGGCGGCCGCGCGAGGCGGCGTTCCACGAGCGTGTCACGGTCGCGACCTTCACCTTCGTGGCGCTCGACGCGCATGGCAGGCCGCGGCCGATCGCCCCTCTGGAGAGCGGGTTGGAAGCTTGAAAAAGGGAAGTTGCCCGCGCAATTCTGTGTAGCGGGGAACGCCACAGCATAGATGAGGGTGTCACATGAAGGCCTTTCTCGCCGCTGCCGCGATCGCGGTTGCACTCGCCGTCGCCGCAAGCTGGGTGCTTGAGGAGAAGTTCCAGCAGACCGCCGAGAGCGCCTTCTCGACCACTGCCGTGCGGCTCTGAAGGCGGGCTGGCCGGCAGAGCCACGGAAGGCCTGAACGCTCAGGCGAGCTCGCTGAACGGCAGGAATGCGATGGTCTCGCCGGGGGAGACCGTCGTCGTCTCCTCGGCCAGCTCAACGAGACCGTCGCTTTCCACCAGGGAGGAGAGGATCCCCGCCCCGTCGCGGGGGAACTTCCGCGCCTCCGTCGTCCCGTCTTCGCCGCGCGCGAGCGTGACGCGGACATATTCGCGGCGTCCTCGCTTCTTGCGGTAGTCGAACGCAGCGCGCACGGCGAAGCGCGTCGGCGGTGACGCCAAAGCCCCGGCCAGATGCAGGACGAGCGGGCGGACGATGTGCGCGAAGGTGACCATCACGGCGACGGGGTTGCCAGGCAGGCCGACGAAAGCTGTGCCGCTGACCTGGCCCATCGCCACCGGCCTGCCCGGCTTGATCGCAAGACGCCACAGGAAGAGGGACCCTGTCGCCTCAACAGCCGCTTTGACGTGATCCTCCTCTCCCGTCGAGACGCCGCCTGAGGTGAGGATCAGGTCGTGCCCGGGCGCGGCAGAGGCGAGCGCCTCGGCCACGGACTCGCGCCGGTCGGGCAGGATCCCGAGATCGGTGACGCGGCAGCCGAGGCAGCGCAGCAGCGCCCCGAGGGTGAAGCGGTTGCTGTCGTAGAGCTGCCCGGGGGCGAGCGGCCTTCCCGGCTCGGCGATCTCGTCCCCGGTCGAGAACAGCGCCACGCGAAGCGGCGTGCGCACCGCGATCTCGGTCAGCCCCACCGAGGCAGCGAGGCCCAGATCCTGCGGCCGCAGCCGCCTGCCGGCGCGCAGGATCACGCTGCCCGCCGCCACGTCCTCCCCCGCCGCGCGCGCGTTCGCGCCCCGCTTGAGGCCGGCAGGCAGGCGCACAGCGCCGTCGCCAAGCGCCTCGACGTCCTCCTGCATGAATACCGTGTCAGCGCCCTCCGGCAGAGGCGCGCCGGTGAAGATCCGGATCGCCTCGCGGGGGCGGAGCGCCCGACCGAGCGCGCCTCCGGCTGCCACCCTGCCGCCGACCTGGAGCACCGTCTCCCCCTCCGCCGAGAGGTCTGCGTGGCGGACGGCATAGCCGTCGACGGCGCTGTTGGCGAAAGGCGGAACATCGATCGGCGCAACGAGATCGGCAGCGAGCACGCGCCCGGCGGCTTCGTGCAGGCCGACCGTCTCTGTGCCCGTGACGGGGCGAAGCCGCGCCGCAAGCAGCCCGAGCGCCTCCTCCACCCGCATGAGCGCGCCGCCGAAGGCGAAGCAGTCGTCTGAGAGCTGCGCCATGACGCAGGGCCTCAGGCTGGCTTCTGCCGTAGCCCGGCTGCCTCGACGATGAAGCCAGCGATCGCCTCCGCGTCGTCGAGAGCGAGAACCGGCAGCGGGCAGCCGGGGACCGGCCCATCGGAGGCGACGGCCAGGACGGAAGGGTCGTCCGGCCAGAGCGGCGGCTTGCCGGTCGCGCTTCGCCACACTTCGAGTTTCCGGTGCCTTCCGTGCTTGAACCCCTCGACCAGCACGAGATCGACCGGCGCAAGCCGCGCAGCGAGCTCCTCGAGGCTCGGCTCCGGCGCGCCGCGCAACTCGTGGATCAGGGCGTAACGCGACGCCGAACCGACCAGAACCTCGGTCGCCCCGGCTAGGCGATGAGTGTGACTGTCCTTGCCCGGCGTGTCGAGATCGAAACTGTGATGCGCATGCTTGATGGTCGAGACGGTGAGGCCGCGCGCAACCAGGGCCGGGATCAGACGGGCAAGCAGAGTCGTCTTGCCGGAGCCAGACCAGCCTGCGATCCCGAACAAGGTCATGCGCGCAACGCGGTGTTGGCAAAGAGAGTCGGGCAAACAAATGGGGGCTGGCGGACCCGCTCCGCCAGCCCCCCAGCGCGATCGGTCGTGCGTCTTCTCAGTCTGCGCCGGCCTTGCTCGCCCCGGCAGGCACGGAGGCGCCCCTGCCGCCCGACATCACCTCGTCGACCCAGAGCCCGTGATGCTCCTTGGCCCAGTTGAGATCGACCTTGCCGCTGCCCATGGCGGCGAAGGCCCCCTCCATGCCGATCGAGCCGATGTAGATGTGGGCGAGGATCAGCGCGATCATCAGAAGAGAGATTATCCCGTGCAGCTTGGTGGCGAGCTGCATGCCCTCCATGGTCGTCACGACCTGGAAGGGGAACATCATGATGAACCCGGTGGCGGCGATCGCGCCTCCGCCGAGCACGGTCGCCCAGAAGACCACCTTCTGGCCGCCGTTGAAGCGCCGCGACGGCGGGTGAGAGTGTCCGATCAGACCGCCGCCTGCCGCGAACCATTTCACGTCGTCGCCGTTCGGGATGTTGTCCTTGATCCAGAGGACGAGCATCAGAAGCACGCCAAGCGTGAAGGGGAAGGAGAGAAAGTTGTGCGCCACCTTGGCCCATTGCGACCAGGCGGCAAAGGCCTCAGCCCCCATCAGAGGCAGAAGCAGCTCGCGACCGAAGCTGATGTTCAGCCCGGTGATCCCGAGCACGATGAAGCAAGAGGCTGTCAGCCAGTGGGCGAAGCGCTCCACCCCGTTGAAGCGCTCGATCGTCCGCCCCGACGGCCCGGCTTCGATCCGCACCTTGCCGCGGATCATGTAGAACAGGATCAGGACGACAAGCATGCCGCCGATCGCGATCCCGCCCAGCCACTTGAGCGTGGTGCGGTGGTAGTGCTGGAAGTCCCGCCCCTGCGGCTGGATCAGCAGGGCGGCGCGCTGGTCCGGAATGGTGACCCGCCCCTGCACGCTGCCCTGGAGGTAATTGAACAGCATCTGCTCGTTCGCAGCGCTCGGCGCGGCTGGGGCCTGCGCTGCTGCCGGCTCGACGGTCGCAGGCGCTGTGGCCGCCGCAAGCGCCAATCCGAACAGGGCGGCGGCGACCGCGCCGCGCACCCGGGTGAGGAAATGTGTCATGCGGTGCTCCTGCCGCTCTGGTTCCGCCCGGGGCGGGATGACGCCGCACTCCGGCGCGCCCCGCCCCGTCCTCCTCAGCGACCGGTTCAGCCGGTCGTCATATCCTTGTAGGCTGTACGCCAGCCCCAGGCGCCAGAGCCGTAGCCGCGGCGCGTGACGCGCTCGGCGTAGATCTGGGCGATGATGTCGCCGTCTCCGGCAAGCAGCGCCTTGGTCGAGCACATCTCGGCGCAAATCGGCAGCTTGCCCTCGGCAAGGCGGTTGGCGCCGTACTTTGCGTATTCCGCCGGGGTATTGTCCGCCTCCGGGCCACCGGCGCAGTAGGTGCATTTGTCCATCTTGCCGCGGGTGCCGAAATTGCCGAGCCGCGGGTATTGCGGCGCGCCGAACGGGCAGGCGTAGAAGCAGTAGCCGCAGCCGATGCAGAGGTCCTTCGAGTGCAGCACCACGCCGTCAGCGGTGGTGAAGAAGCAGTCTGTGGGGCAGACGGCGGCGCAGGGCGCGTCGGTGCAGTGCATGCAGGCCATGGAGATCGAGCGTTCTCCGGGCTTGCCGTCATTGATGGTGACGACGCGCCGGCGGTTGATGCCCCAGGGCACCTCGTTCTCGTTCTTGCAGGCCGTGACACAGGCGTTGCACTCGATGCAGCGGTCGCTGTCGCAGAGGAACTTCATGCGGGCCATGGTCGTGTCTCCCCTCTTCTGGCCGCTCACGCCGCCCTGATCTGGCACAGCGTGCACTTGGTCTCCTGCATCGAGGTGACCGGGTCGTAGCCATAGGTGGTGACGGTGTTCACGCTCTCGCCGAGCACGATCGGGTCCGTGCCCGGCGGGTACTTGCGCCTCTGGTCCTCCTGCATGAACCAGCCGGCGAAGTGGAACGGCATGAAGGCGACACCGCGTCCGACTCGGTCGGTCACAAGCGCCTTCACGCGCACCGCCTTGCCCTCTGGCATCTCCGGCCCCGTCACCAGCACCCACTGGCCGTCGCGGATGTTCCGCTCGGCGGCATCCTGGGTGTTGATCTCGACGAACATGTCCTGCTGCAGCTCGGCGAGCCACTTGTTCGAGCGCGTCTCCTCGCCGCCGCCCTCGTACTCGACGAGCCGGCCGGAGGTGAGCACGATCGGGAATTTGCGCGCCACGTTGTTCGCGACCGCGCGCTCCTGGATCGTCTTGCCGATGTTGCGGACCCTGTGCGCCATGAAGTTGTCGCGCGTCGGGTACTGCGCCACTAGGTCGGGGCGCGGGCTGTAGATCGGCTCGCGGTGGACTGGGATCGGGTCGGGCAGGTTCCAGGCATTGGCGCGCGCCTTCGCATTGCCGAAGGGCGAGCAGCCGTGCTTCAGCGCCACCCGAATGATTCCGCCCGAGAGATCGGTCGCCCAGCTCACTCGGTCGGCGTTGGCGCCGCCGATGCGCTCGATCGTCGCACGCTCGGCCTCAGTCAGATCGGCGTCCCAGCCGAGGCGCTTGAGCAGCGCGTAGGTGAACTCCGGGTAGCCGTCCTGGATCTCAGAGCCCTTCGAGTAGCTGCCCTCGGCGAGGAGGGTCTGGCCGTTGCGCTCGACACCGAAGCGCGCCCGGAACGTTCCGCCCCCTTCCATCACATGCAGATGCGTGTTGTAGAGGATGTGCGTACCGGGATGGCGAAGCTCAGGCGTGCCCCAGCACGGCCAGGGAAGGCCGTAGTAGTCCCCCTTCACCTCCGCCGGCGCGTCCGGCTTCGCCCGCAGAGTCACGAGGTCGAACGCACCCTGGTTCGCCATGTGCGCCTTCAGACGCTCGGGGCTCTGGCCGGTGTAGCCGGTCGCCCACGCGCCGCGGTTGATCTCGCGCAGAATGCTCTCCGGCTCGGGCTCCTTGCCGTTGACCGTGATGTGCTTGAACATCTCGTTGGCGAAACCGAGCTTCTCGGCAAGCCGGTAGATCACCTCATAGTCGTTCTTGCTCTCGAAGATCGGCTTGACGATCTGTTCGCCCCACTGGACAGAGCGGTTCGAGGCGGTGCGGCTGCCCGAGCACTCGAACTGGGTGCAGATCGGCAGCACGTAGGTGTTGTCCCGCCGGTTCGAGAGCACGGCGAAGGTGGTCGGGTGCGGGTCAGCGATCACGAGGAGATCGAGCTTCTCGAGAGCGGCCGCCGCCTCCGGCATGCGCGTGACGGTGTTGCCGCCGTGGCCGAACACCAGCATGCCGCGGTAGTTCGGCTGGCCTTGCGCCAGATTAGCCGTGTCGCCGGACCCGGGCGGCAGGGTGATCGCGTCGAGATAACGCGTCGAGGTGATGCCTGGCATCTCCATCATGCGCTTGCGCATCGCGTCATCGGCGCCCGGAGGCCCGAAACGGCTGCGCAGATAGTCGTAGGAGACGTCCCACACACGCGCCCAATGGCGCCAGGCCCCCTCGTCCAGACCGTAATAGGCGGGCAGCGTCGTCACATCGAGGCCGAAATCGGTCGCGCCCTGCACGTTGCAGTGGCCGCGGAAGATGTTTGCGCCGTTGCCTGGGCCACCGACATTGCCGGTCGCAAGCAGGAGGATGCAGGCCGCACGCACATTCGCCGTGCCGACGGTCTTCTGCGTCATCCCCATGCACCAGACAAGCGTCGCAGGCTTCTGCTTGGCGAACATCTCCGCCACCTTGCGGAGCTGCGCCCCAGGCACGCCGGTGACACGCTCGACCTCAGCCGGGTTCCACTTCGCCACTTCCTTGCGCACGTCCTCCATGCCGTAGACGCGCTGGCGGATGAACTCCTTGTCCTCCCAGCCGTTCTCGAAGATGTGCCACAACAGGCCCCAGAGCACGGGAATGTCAGTGCCAGGCCGGAAGCGCACATACTCCGTCGCGTGCGCTGCCGTGCGGGTGAAGCGCGGGTCGGCAACGATCAGGTTGGCGCGGTTGATCTCCTTGCCCTGCAGCACATGCTGCAGCGACACAGGATGCGCCTCAGCTGGGTTGCCGCCCATGATCAAAATCGTCTTGGCGTTGCGGATGTCATTGTAGCTGTTCGTCTGCGCGCCGTAGCCCCAGGTATTGGCCACACCCGCAACCGTCGTCGAGTGGCAGATCCGCGCCTGGTGGTCGACGTTGTTCGTGCCCCAGAAGGCCGCGAACTTGCGGAACAGATAGGCGCCCTCGTTGCTGAATTTCGCGGAGCCGAGCAGGAACACCGCATCCGGCCCAGACTGCTGGCGTATCTCGAGCAGCTTGTCGCCGATCTCGCTTATCGCCTGGTCCCAGCTCATCCGGGTCCACTGCCCGTTGACAAGCTTCATCGGATACTTCAGCCGACGGTCGCCGTGCACGAGCTCGCGCACGGCCGCGCCCTTGGCGCAGTGCGTGCCGCGGTTGATCGGGCTCTCCCAGGCAGGCTCCTGCCCAACCCAGACGCCATTCTGCACCTCGGCAACCACCGTGCAGCCGACCGAGCAGTGGGTGCAGATGTTCTTCTTCCGAACCACAGCGGCGCCGGGCTGCATCGGCCCGGCCTCTGCCTTCCGCACGGTGCCGGCGCCAACCGCGCCGAGCGCGCCGAGCCCGCCAGCGACAACGCCCG
>Ga0308417_1002403_pt1 | contig 12372 bp, 10 predicted proteins | sample HotsprSampleOS65_FD_203528 | JGI IMG/M metagenome (GOLD analysis project Ga0308417, IMG submission 203528) | Hot spring phototrophic mat microbial communities from Octopus Spring, Yellowstone National Park, Wyoming, United States - 20090730_OS65 ... | reverse complement strand
GGGAGCGTTCTTTCAATCCCGGCTCGCCTTCCTCCTGGTAGCGCCGCAGCCACTTGCGCACGGTGTTACGGGAGCAGCCAAACAGGCGGCTGGCGGCGCGGATGCCTTTCTCGATCGCCGTCTGGACGAGGCGATAGCGCAAATGGAAGCCTGGATTGTGGGAACGAATCATCTCACACTAGGGAGGGCACAAGGGAACGCTCCGGCGGAGTGGAGTTTCATCCCCGACATTCTAGCCGGAAAGATCCTTGTGTCTTTGCTGTTATTAGGCCCGGCGCCGCCACGCCAGCTCCCAGGTGAGCCAGCAGGGGCGGCGCCGCGCTTCGGGTTCGGGGTTTCCTCCGCCTCCGCTCCGCTTCGGCTTCGTCAACCCCGAACCCGCCCATTGCTAGAGGATCTGTTTCAGTTGCTGCCACCTGTGTGCTGTGAGAATCCGCAACCGGGGTGGGTCACGATGTGCCTGGATAGGAAAGGCGCCCCCTCCGCGACGTTTGACACCCGGAATCCCCATATACTATCGTGGTGATTCTCGTAGGGTGAAGGTCGCGGGCAACGAGCATGCCTGAGGAAAACAAGGCCGACAGTTCACCGCCGCCGGGCAAGCCTGCCGCCACCCCTCCGAAGGCCGCCGGCGGGGGGGAAAAGAAGCCTCCGCCGCCGAAAAAGCCGGCCGTCATGGAGACCAGCCCCTGGGAGAGCGAACTGACCGCTCAGCTCGGCCGAGTCTTCGGAGAACAGATCCTGGAGTTCGCTTCCTACCTCGGTCAGAACTTCCTCGTCGCCCGGCCGGAGGCGGTCGTCCCCATCCTGAAATACCTGCGCGACGAAGCCGGATTCGACTATCTGGTCGACGTGACCGCCGTCGACTATCCGGAGCGCGAAGAGCGTTTCGATCTGATTTACATCGTCTACAGCTTCGGCCGCAACGAGCGGATCCGCATCAAGACGCGCATCCGGGACGGCTACGAGCCGGAGACGGCCACCGTCGTGCACCCGACGGCGAACTGGCTCGAGCGCGAAGTCTACGACATGTTCGGCATTCGCTTTGCCCATCATCCGGACATGAGGCGCATCCTGCTGCCGGACGACTGGCAGGGCCATCCCCTGCGAAAAGATTACGGAATTCTCGAAATGGACAACCGCTGGGTGAAAGACAACCTCGGCATCGAAAGCGGTCAGTGAGCCATGCCCGAGGCGACGTTTCTCGACGCCAACGAGCTTGTGCTGAACATGGGTCCGCAGCACCCGTCCACGCACGGGGTGCTGCGGGTGATCCTCAAGCTCGACGGCGAGAAGATCCTGGGGACCGAGTGCGTCATCGGTTACCTGCACCGCGGGGTGGAGAAGATCGGCGAGAACCGCACCTACGCGATGTTCGCCCCCTACGTGGACCGGATGGATTACGTCGCGGCGGTCTCCAACGGCCTGGGCTACTGCCTGGCGGTGGAGAAGCTGCTCAACGTCGAGGCGCCGCCGCGGGCTCAGGCGGTGCGGGTGATTCTCACCGAGCTGAACCGTATCGCCAGCCACTTGTTGTGGCTCGGCACCCATGCGCTCGATATCGGCGCCATCACGCCGCTGTTCTACGTGATGCGCGAGCGCGAGGAGATTCTCAACATCTTCGAGGCCTATTGCGGCGCGCGCCTGACCACGCACGCCTTCCGCATCGGCGGGCTCCAGTACGAGGTTTACGAGGGCATGGAGAGGCAGGTGAAGGCGTTCTGCAAAATGTTCCTGCCCCGGGTGGACGAGTACGAGGAGCTGCTGACGGAGAACCGCATCTGGAAGGATCGGCTGGTCGGCGTGGGCGTGCTGACGGCCGAGCAGTGCAAACAGTTCGGCGTGACCGGGCCGCTGTTGCGCGCCGCCGGCGTCAAATGGGATCTGCGCAAGGCGCAGCCCTATTCGGGCTACGAAAAATACGATTTCGAGATCCCGACGCGGTCTAACGGGGACACCTACGACCGCTACATTGTCCGGATCCAGGAGATGCGCCAGTCGGTGCGCATCATCGAACAGGCGGTCGAGGGGATTCCCGAGGGCCCGATCCTCGCCAAGGTGGGCAAGGTGATCAAGCCGCCCGTGGGCGAGGCCTACGTCTCCATCGAGGCGCCCAAAGGCGAGCTGGGCTACTTTATCGTCAGCGACGGCTCGACTCAGCCCTACCGGGTGCGGGTCCGGCCGCCGTCGTTCGTGAATTTGCAAGCGCTCGATACGATGGCGCGCGGCGGGCTGGTGGCCGATATCGTGGCGATCATCGGTACGATAGATATTGTGCTCGGCGAGGTCGACCGGTAGGCGCTCTGCGTCGCCGGCACCCGCTTGGAGGAATGCATGCGGAAGCTGCTGCGAACCGTTTTCCTGGTCGACCTGATTCAGGGGCTGTGGGTCACGTTCCGCAACCAGCATCCCAGAAACATTTACACCGAGCAGTACCCGGCCCAGCGGCCCCGGATCGCGGAGCGCTACCGCGGCGCTCCCCGACTCAACATCAATCCGGAGACGGGTGAAACGCTGTGCATCGCCTGTGACTTGTGCGCGCTCGCCTGTCCCGAGAATCTGATCGTCGTCTCAAGCGAGCGCAACAAACAGACTCGCCGCAAGGAGCTCACGACATTCACCTACGACATCTCGCGGTGCATGTTCTGCGGCTTGTGCGAGGATGCCTGCCCGGTGGACGCCCTCGAGCTGACGCAAGACTTTGAGCTCGCAAGCTACACCCGGGAGGGCGCCATCTGGGACCGGCAGATGCTCGAGGAAGGGCCGAAGCCCACCTGGTATCGTTATTAGCGGGCGGCGAGCGATGATCGGCCGTCCCGTGCCACCAAGCCGAGCAACAGGCCGAGACGGGCAACTACCGTATGACTGATACGATCCTCTTCTACATCTTCGCGGCCCTCGTCCTGGGTGGGGGCGTTCTCACCGTCACGCGGCGCAACTCTGTGCACAGCGCGCTGTGGTTGATCGTCTCGCTGCTCGGTACGGCCGGACTGTTCCTTCTGCAACAGGCCGAGTTTCTTTTTGCCGTGCAGATCGTGCTCTACATCGGCGGCGTGGTGCTGCTGATTCTGTTCGTGGTGATGCTGGTGAATCTGGACGAGACGGCGCGTCTGAGGCAGTTCAACAAGGCCTGGTGGGTGGCGCTGGCCTGCGCCGCGGTGGTCGGCGCCGAGCTCTGGTACGTGCTCAGCCGAGGCCTGGAGACGCTGGAGCTGGCCGAGGCGCCCCCGGCGCCTGCGGAAGTCGAGGGCAACACGGAGCGGCTGGCGGACGTGCTGTTTTCCGAGTATCTGTTGCCGTTTGAGATCGCCTCCGTGTTGCTGCTGGTGGCCATCGTCGGCAGCGTCGTCATGGCGAAAAAGAGAATCTGAATGCTTCACCCGATTACAAGTGCGCATTATCTGGTGCTCAGCGCGGCTTTGCTGCTCATCGGCACGATCGGCGTGCTTACCCGCCGGAACATGGTGGTGATTCTCATGTCGATCGAGCTGATCCTGAACGCGGTCAACATCAATCTGGTCACCTTCTCCCGCCATTTCGGCGACGTGCACGGACAGATCTTCGCCATCTTCGTGATTACGGTGGCGGCGGCGGAGACGGCGGTGGGCTTGGGCATCCTGATCGCGTTGTTCCGCAACCGGGAAACGGTTCTGGCTGACGAGGTCGACCTGTTGAAATGGTGAACTTTCTCGATCTGATCTGGCTGATCCCATTGTTCCTGGCGGCCGGCGCCGTTCTGATGCTCCTCCTCGGGCGGCGTCTGGATCCGCAGCCGCCGTCGGAAGCGGCCCTGGCGCCGGGGGTCGCGGCCGGCTCCGGCGAGCACCCTAACGCCGGCGCTCATGGCGCCCATCCCGCGGCGCCATGGCGCTTCCTGATCAGCCTGCTCGGCCCGGGAACGGTGTTCGTCTCGTTGATCCTCTCCCTCGGAGCCGTGATTCAACTGGCCGGACTTCCCGAAAGAGTCCACGAGGTCATCAAGTACACCTGGATCCCCGCCTTTCCGTTTCATACCGCCGACGGCGGCGCGGCGCGGTTGGCGGCCGACTTTGGCTTCCTGCTCGATCCGCTCAGCGCGGTGATGATCCTGGTGGTGACCCTGGTCGGCTTCCTGATCCATGTGTACTCGATCGGCTACATGGGCCACGAAGGCGGCTACTACCGCTTCTTCGGCTACATGAACCTGTTCGTCTTCTTCATGCTGACGCTGGTGCTGGCGAACAACTATCTGCTCATGTTCGTCGGCTGGGAGGGCGTCGGCCTTTGTAGCTATTTGTTGATCGGATTCTACTTCCACAGGAAGTCGGCCGGGGATGCGGGCAAGAAGGCCTTCGTGGTGAACCGGATCGGGGACGCCGGCTTCATTGTCGGCATCCTGCTGATGCTCGCGGTCTTCGGCACCGTGCGTTTTCTCGACGTCAACGCGGCGCTCGCCGACCGGCAAGTGGAGACCGGCTTCGGCGTCTTGAGCGCGATGGCGCTGCTGTTGTTTGTCGGCGCCACGGGTAAATCGGCCCAGATTCCGCTGTTCACCTGGTTACCGGACGCCATGGAAGGCCCGACGCCCGTCTCCGCCCTGATCCACGCGGCGACGATGGTGACCGCCGGCGTCTACATGGTTGCGCGCTCGAGCGCGCTGTTTGCCCTCACGCCGCAGACCTCGTTCCTGGTGGCGGCGATCGGAGCGGCGACGGCCATCCTGGCCGCCTCGATCGCCCTGGTGCAGAACGACATCAAGCGGGTGCTGGCCTACTCGACGGTCAGCCAGCTCGGTTACATGTTCCTGGCCGCCGGCGTCGGCGCCTACTGGGTGGCGATCTTCCACCTGTACACGCACGCCTTCTTCAAGGCGCTCCTGTTTCTCGGCGCCGGTTCGGTGATTCACGCCCTGGGCGGCGAGCAGGACATCCGCCGGATGGGCGGCCTGAAGGACAAGATTCCGGTGACCTACCGCACCATGTGGATCGCCTCGCTGGCGATCGCCGGAATTCCGCCGCTGGCGGGCTTCTTTTCCAAGGACGAGATTCTCTGGCAAACCTGGAGCTCGCCGCTCGGCTCGAAAGCCCTCTGGGCGGTCGGAGTGGTGACGGCGTTTCTGACCGCCTTCTACATGTGGCGATTGATGTTCCTCACCTTCCACGGCCGGCCGCGCCTGAGCGAAGAGACGGCCCGGCGCCTCCACGAGTCCCCTCCGGTGATGACGGTGCCGCTGGTGGCGCTGGCGGCCGGCAGCGTCGCCGCGGGCTGGATCGGGGTGCCGAAGATCTGGACGTGGTTCGGCGAGGGCTTCCGCCTGTTCGAGCATTGGCTCGAGCCGGTCTTCGCCGCCGCCACCACCCGGTGGCATGCCGAGGCCGGGGCGCACCACCACCACCACGCTTCGACCGAATGGGCCCTGATGATCCTCTCGGTCGCGATCGCGGCCGGCGGCATTGCGCTGGCGCGGCACCTGTATGTCGTGCGACCGGAGGCCCCGGAGGCGATTCGCCAGCGGGCGGCGCCCGTCTACGACGTTTTGTACAACAAATGGTACGTCGACGAGATCTACGACTTCCTGTTCGTCAACGGCCTGGCGAAAGGAGGCGGCAGCCTGCTCAGCCGCTTCGACAGCGCGGTCGTCGACGGCGGCGTCAACGGCACCGGCTGGCTGACTCGCTTCACCTCGAGCATCTCCGTGTGGTGGGACACCTGGGTCGTCGACGGCACGGTGCGCCTGCTGGCCTTCACCGTCAAGATGTTTTCCTATCCGATGCGTTTGTTGCAGACGGGGTATCTGCAATCCTACGCCTTAGTGATCCTGGTGGGGGTGGCGGTGGCGCTCGGCTACTATCTCGTGCGGTGAGCGGATCATGAGCGACCATCTGCTGAGCATCGTCCTGTTTACGCCGCTCGCCGGCATGCTGGTCCTGCTCCTTTTGCCGGCCTCCAACAAGACCCTCATCCGCATCTGGGCCAACGTGGCGGCCGCCGCAGGATTCCTGGTCTCGCTGCCGCTGGTGTTTCGCTTCGACAAGAAGGCCGAAGGCTTCCAGATGGTGGAGCGCTACGACTGGATTCCGGCCCTCGGCGTCAAGTACTACCTGGGCATCGACGGCATCAGCCTGCTGTTGGTGATGCTGACGACGCTCGTCGGCTTTCTGGCGATCCTCTCCTCCTGGAGCGCCATCGACCGGCACCTGAAGGCCTACTACGCCATGTTCCTGCTCCAGCAGACGGGAATGATCGGCGTCTTCATCTCCCTGGACTTCTTCCTCTTCTATGTCTTCTGGGAGGTGGTGCTGGTGCCGATGTACTTCATCATCGGCGTCTGGGGCGGGCCGCGCAAGCTCTACGCGGCCATCAAGTTCCTCCTATATACGCTGGCGGGCAGCGTCCTGATGCTGCTCGGCATCCTCACGCTTTACTTCCAACACTTCGAGCAACACGGCTTCTACACCTTCGAGATCTCGGAGCTCCTGAAGCTCGACATGCCGCTCGCGCTCGAGCGGTGGGTCTTCTGGGCCTTCTTCATCGGCTTCGCTATCAAGGTGCCGATGTTCCCGTTCCATACGTGGCTGCCCGACGCGCACACGGAGGCGCCGACGGCCGGTTCGGTGATCCTGGCGGCGATTCTGCTGAAGATGGGCACTTACGGTTTCCTGCGCTTCTCGCTGCCGCTTCTGCCTGAGGCCTCGATCGATCCCTGGATCGTGCAAACGATGGCGGCTCTGTCGATCGTGGCCATCATCTACGGGGCGCTGGTCAGCCTGATGCAGGATGACTGGAAGCGTTTGGTGGCCTTCTCTTCGGTGAGCCATCTCGGCTTCTGCACGCTGGGCATCTTCGCCTTGAATCCGAACGGCATCGCCGGCAGCGTGATCCAGCAGATCAACCACGGCATCTCGACCGGGATGTTGTTTTTGATCGTCGGCGTCGCCTACGAACGCCGGCACACGCGGCTGATCCGCGACTACGGCGGCCTGGCGCACGTGATGCCGAACTTCTCCTTCGTGTTCGCCTTCGCGATGCTGAGCTCGGCGGGCCTGCCGCTACTCAACGGCTTCGTGGGTGAGTTCACGATTCTTCAAGGCGCCTTCGAGGCCAACCGGGCCTGGGCCGCCTTCGCCGTCACGGGAATCATTCTCGGCGCCGCCTACCTGCTTTGGCTCTACCAGCGGACCATGCTCGGGCAGATTACCAACCCGAAGAACCTCCGGCTGCCGGACTTGAACCTCCGCGAATGGGCGGTGTTTCTGCCTTTCATGGCCTGGGCGCTCTGGATCGGCATCTATCCGAGGCCCTACTTTGAGGTGTTGGAAAAACCGGTGGCCCAGCTCGTCGAGCGGGTGCGGCCGGGCTACTTCGCCGCCGAGACCGCAGCGGTTCCGGCTCGGGCGTCGGGCGCTGCGCAGGCAGGTGAGCGATGAGCCAGTTCTACACCAGCACGGATCACTTCGTCCTCGTGCCGGCCATCATGCTGGCGCTGTTCGGCTGCGCGGTGCTGCTATTCGACTTCTTCCTGTTTCCGGAGCCGCGCCAGCGCAAGCGCCTGGTGTGGTTCTTGATCGCCGGCGAGATCTTCACCGCCGCGGCCTTGTGGCGGCAGCACTCGTTTCTGGTCTCCGAGGGCCTTCCCGAACTCACCGCCTTTCAGGGCACGCTGACGGTGGACGGGTTTTCGTTGTTCTTCAACTGGATCTTCGTCGCCGCCTCGCTTCTGGTGGCGATCGTCTCCTGGCGCTATCTGGAGATCGAAGGCGAGCATCACGGCGAGTATTACGGCCTCATCCTGCTTGCCCAGTGCGGCATGTATTTCCTGGCCACCGGCACCGACCTGATCACGCTGTTTCTCGGCGTGGAGCTCATGGCTCTGTGCTTCTACGTGATGGTCGGATTCCTGCGCGAGCGCAAGCGCTCCAACGAAGCGGCGATGAAGTACCTGCTGCTCGGAGCGTTTTCGAGCGGGTTGATGGTGTACGGCTTCTCGGTCATGTACGGGCTGGCCGGCTCGACCAAGCTGCGTGCGGTGGCCGCGGCGATCGCTTCGCGGGAGCCCTGGGATCCGGTGGTCTTCCTGGCCACGGCCACCACCGCCGTGGGCATCCTGTTCAAGGTCTCCGCCGCTCCATTCCACATGTGGGCGCCCGATGCCTACGAAGGCGCACCGACGACGGTGACGGCGTTCCTGGCCGTGGGCTCCAAGGCCGCCTCGTTCGCCTTCCTGATGCGGATCTTCCTAGGGCCGCTCGAGACCGTGCGCGAGGCCTGGGAGCCGCTGCTCATCGTGGTTGCCGTGCTGAGCCTGACGATCGGCAACCTGGCGGCGATTACGCAGAGTAACGTCAAGCGGCTTCTGGCCTACAGCTCGATCTCGCACGCAGGCTATATCCTGCTTGGTCTGATCGCCGGCAACGCCACCGGTCTCAAAGGCATGGCCGTCTACATCCTGGTTTACGCCTTCATGACGCTCGGCGCGTTCCTGGTCGTGGTGGCGCTCCGGCGCGAGAACCTGATCGGCGAGGAGGTGGACGACATGGCGGGGCTGATGCAACGCAGCCCCGGCTACGCCGTGCTGATGCTGATCTTCCTGCTGTCGCTGGCCGGGATTCCGCCCACGGCGGGTTTCATCGGCAAGTATTACATCTTCCTGGCGCTGCTTGAGACGGGACACTACGTGCTTGCGGCGCTGGCGGCGCTGTACGTGGCCGTCGCCATTTACTATTACTTCCGAATCGTACGCAGCATGTTCATCAGCGAACCGGTCGAGGCGCCACCTCTGGCGAGCACTTTCGGCCTCCGCGTGGCGCTCGCCGTCACCGGCGTGTTGACCCTCGTCATCGGCGTCTATCCGGAGCCGTTCCTCATGCTGGCCCAAACCTCGCTGATCCGTTGAGGCTATGGAGAGCATCGTTCAACATCCGCTGTTTGCGCCGGTTCTAATCATGCTCGTGATCGTCGGGGTCTTTCCCCTTCTGGCCGGCTACATCGTCCTGCTGGAGCGCAAGGTGCTCGCCGATATTCAGGTGCGGCTGGGGCCGATGCGAGTCGGACCGCACGGCATCTTGCAGCCGATCGCCGACGCGCTGAAGCTGCTGGCCAAGGAGGACGTGATCCCGGCGGCCGCCGACCGGGCGCTGTTCTGGCTGGCGCCGGTGATCCCCGCTTTCACCGCTCTCACCGCCTTCGCCGTCCTGCCGTTCAGCGACTACATCGTCGTCACGGACGTCAACGTCGGTTTGCTCGTGATCACGGCGATGTCGGCGGTGGGCGTGCTGGGCATCATCGTCGGCGGCTGGTCCTCTAACAGCCACTATCCCCTGCTTGGCGCCCTGCGCAGTTCCGCCCAGTTGGTCAGCTACGAAGTGGCTCTCGCGCTGGCGCTCATCTGCGGCGTCATGGCCGCAGGCACGCTCAGCATGGTCGAAATTGTGGAGCGCCAGATGGAGCGGCAGATCTGGTTCGTCTTCGACCATTACGGGCTGATGATCATCCCGTTCATGGTCTTTCTGATCGCCGCCATCGCCGAAACCAACCGGCTGCCGTTCGATCTGCCGGAGGCCGAATCGGAACTGGTAGCCGGCTTCATGACTGAGTACAGCGGTTTCCGCTGGGCTCTCTATTTCCTCGCCGAATATGCGAGCATCTTCGTGATTGGCGGCGCGGGGGTGACGCTGTTCTGGGGCGGCTGGCTGCGACCGTTCCCAAACGTCGCCTGGCTGGAGTGGCCGCTCAACGTAGCCTTCCCGCTTCTGCTGTTCGCAAGCGGGGGCGCAGGTTGCCTGTGGCTGACCAGGCGGCTATGGCCGTTGAGCCGGTGGCGGGCCGTCTTTCTGGCCGTGATCGCGGTGACGCTCGTCGCAGCCGGCCTCGCTTTCCTGATCCCCGCCGTCAACCGGGCCGTGGTCGGCTTGTTCTGGTTTTTGCTCAAGGTAGGCCTGATTGTCTACCTGATGATTTGGATTCGCGGCACATTTCCGCGCTTCCGCTACGACCAGCTCATGAACATCGGCTGGAAGTATCTAATCCCGATCGGTATGGCCTCGGTGCTGGCCAACGCCGTCGTCGGGATGCTCTGAGGCAAGCCGCGGTAGAATCTGGCTCAGACGATGGAGGAGACCCGGGCGCCACGTTACTTGCTGTTTCGCGTTTTGATCGTGGTGGGCGGCGTGCTCGGCGTGCTGCTGCTCGTGCAATCGGTACGCACCTACCAGTTCGTGGCGCGGCGACTCGTCGAGGACGACTTGTGGCGCCAGGCGGCGCGCCATGCGGTCTCCTTCTCCCGGCAGGTCTTCCAGGCGAACGCTCACGAGCCCGAGGAGCTGGAAGCGATTTTTCGCGAGGCGCTTCAGGAGGAGCGGAATCTGGTTTGGGTGCGCGTGCTGGGCCCGCGCGGCGAGGTGCTCGCGGAGGCCGGCGAGGCGTCCGGAGCGCACTTTTCCGCCCAGCACGTCGCGATGCTGCTCGATCCGACGGCGCGCCTCTATGTGCATGCCAATGCCCGGGGCGGCCCGGTGCTCGTGGCCCTGTTTCCTTTCCGGCCGCGCCTTCGCGGTCGCCCGCCGGCCGGCTTGGCGCCGGAAGGACGCCCTCGCGCTCCCTCGCCGCGCTATGCGGCCATCGAGATCGCCATCGCGGAGGAGGCCGCCGGGCCGAGTTTCGCGCAGTTGCGGCGAAACCTTGTGGTGAGCGTTTCCGCAGCGGTGGCGCTTCTGGCTTCGATGGGGATCCTCGGCCTGAGGCTGAATCATTATGTTCGGGGCAAACAGTTCGAGCAACAGGTGGCGCTCGCCCGGCGCGTCCAGCAGGACCTGCTGCCTTCGGGGTGTCCGGACTGCAAGGGTATCGACTTCGCAGCGGCATGCGAACCGGCCTGGCAGGTGGGCGGAGATTTCTATGACATCTTTCCCGTCGATGGCGGGAGAATCGCCATCATCCTCGGGGACGTATCCGGCAAAGGCGTTCCCGCCGCACTGCTGATGTCGTTGCTGCACGGCGCCGTCCGCTCGGCGGCCGCCACTGGTGAGGGGAGGACGCTGGAGGACGCCTGCCGCCACCTCAATCAGCTGCTCACGGTGCGCTCCTCGGTGGAACGTTTCGCGAGTCTGATCTGGTGCCTGTACGACCCCCGGGATGGCTGTTTGAGCTACGTCAATGCCGGGCATCTGCCGCCGCTGGTCCTACGCGCAGGTGATGCCGGGCACGCGGCCTTCGAGCGCCTGGAGTGCGGCGGGCCGGTCATGGGGGTCCTGACGGACGCCTCCTACAGACAGGGGCAGACGGCTTTCAGCCAGGGTGACGTCCTGATCATGTTCTCCGACGGGTTGGTCGAAGCAACCAACGCCGACGGCGAGGAGTTCGGCGAGGCGCGCCTGGCCGGATTGGTCCGCGAGCATTGGCGGCAACCGGCGGCCGAGATCCGCGACCGCATCCTCGAACAGGTGCACGAATTCATCGGCCGGCGGCCCCTGGACGACGACCTCACTCTGTTGGTGGTAAAGGGCGGAACGGCGCCTTCTACCCGAATTTCTTGACGGCTTCGGCGATGCCCGGACCCGCCTTGGCCAGATCCCCCGGCGTCATGACAAAATGAAATCTGACGCGGGCATTGAACGCCAGAAACCACGGTTCCGCGACGCGTGGTATTTCGGAGGCATCCGCCAGATTCACGACTAGGAAGGCGGTTCGTTCCCCTTTATCGTCGCCGAAGTAAGCCGCCTCCGGCTTTAAATCCTCAAGAATCGACTGGATGGTGCTTCCTAGCGTGCCCTTGCGCGCCGCCTCGTTGGCGGCTTCTGTGTCCAAATGGAACTTGACCAGGAATCGCTTGACCGTGCCCCTCCTCTGACAGGCGCCTTCATCGTAGCATCTTCGGAAACGAGAAGCACGCGGCGACCGTCCGTATGGAGCGTGAGGCGCCTGTCCCGGTCGCATTTGCTCCTCGTTGCTCTGGCGGCTCTCCTTGGCGCCGACGCCGCCGCGGCCCAGGGGCGGTTGGATCGCTTCGCGCTGATTCTCGAGCAATCCCCGCTTGCCGGGAAACTGAATCAAAGTCCTGACGGGCGCCGACTCGCCTCGGCCGCCGACCGAGCGCCGATCGAGGCCGCGCAGCAGGTGGTGCGGGCGGCCCTGGCGGAGAGAGGGATCACCGTGCTCGGCGCCACCCAGATCGTGCTCAATGCCATCTATGTCGCGGCGCCGGGCGCTCAGGAATCGGATTTGGCCGCCCTGCCTGGCGTGGCGCGAGTCCAGCGGATGCGGCCCCTCCGCCGACACATGAATCGGGCGCTCGAGCTGGTGCGAGCCCGAGCCGCCTGGCCGGCGGTCGGCGGAATGGCTAACGCCGGCGCGGGCGTGAAGATCGGGATTCTCGACACCGGCATCGATCACACGCAT
>Ga0308417_1002400_pt1 | contig 12376 bp, 17 predicted proteins | sample HotsprSampleOS65_FD_203528 | JGI IMG/M metagenome (GOLD analysis project Ga0308417, IMG submission 203528) | Hot spring phototrophic mat microbial communities from Octopus Spring, Yellowstone National Park, Wyoming, United States - 20090730_OS65 ... | reverse complement strand
CTTCTTGTCTTAATCCTCTTCTGAGCGAGGCGGTGTTTTCGATAATAAGGGCGTGCGGGTCATCCCGCACGCCACAGAAGAGTCTTAATCCTCTTCTGAGCGAGGCGGTGTTTTCGATCGGTTGAGCCCTGATCCCCCCGGGGAGGCGCGGTGAGGTCTTAATCCTCTTCTGAGCGAGGCGGTGTTTTCGATAAGGAGGTAAATATGGTGACCCTTTACAAAAGGGAGTAGTCTTAATCCTCTTCTGAGCGAGGCGGTGTTTTCGATGTCTTAAAGGGGGGCGCTAAACGCCCCCCTCTTTTTTTGTCTTAATCCTCTTCTGAGCGAGGCGGTGTTTTCGATGTTGTCGGGGTTTTGCCGATGAACCTGGCGGCGCTTGGTCTTAATCCTCTTCTGAGCGAGGCGGTGTTTTCGATAATAGCGCAGCCTCCCCGCACCTATGTGGTGCGGGACGTCTTAATCCTCTTCTGAGCGAGGCGGTGTTTTCGATGGGGCGGCACGTCATCGGCGTGTTGCCCCTCAACCTGGTCTTAATCCTCTTCTGAGCGAGGCGGTGTTTTCGATCAGGTCATCCCGCACGCCTCGCCCGATGACGTGCGGGGGTCTTAATCCTCTTCTGAGCGAGGCGGTGTTTTCGATGTGGGAAACGCGGCGCCCACAACACGACCACGGCACCGTCTTAATCCTCTTCTGAGCGAGGCGGTGTTTTCGATACTAATAGAAGGCCGCGGTGGCGGCCCATAATCGAGTGTGTCTTAATCCTCTTCTGAGCGAGGCGGTGTTTTCGATGTTGACCGCTCCGCCTTGGCCTTGTTCTCCCTGCGCGAGTCTTAATCCTCTTCTGAGCGAGGCGGTGTTTTCGATCGGGGTGATCCGCATCCGCGGGAAGGGCCGCACGGAGGTCTTAATCCTCTTCTGAGCGAGGCGGTGTTTTCGATAATACGCCGCTCCAGACTATGGTGTAAGGGACGGGAGCGGGTCTTAATCCTCTTCTGAGCGAGGCGGTGTTTTCGATCTCGGAGGTCCTCGGGTCTCGCGGTCCGGTCCTCCTTAGTCTTAATCCTCTTCTGAGCGAGGCGGTGTTTTCGATGCGGACGGATACCAAGGCGTTGAGGGACCGCGCCCTCGTCTTAATCCTCTTCTGAGCGAGGCGGTGTTTTCGATCCGGTCCCTGGTGAACATGGCCCGCCTCTTCGGGATGGTCTTAATCCTCTTCTGAGCGAGGCGGTGTTTTCGATTTTTGCACAACACGGTTAGCACCCAGTTCCCCGAACGTAGTCTTAATCCTCTTCTGAGCGAGGCGGTGTTTTCGATCGATCTATAAACGGGAATATTTCTACGGGCGGCGCCCTAGTCTTAATCCTCTTCTGAGCGAGGCGGTGTTTTCGATCTCCGCCCGGGCGAATACGCCCACGCGGAGTACGGATGTCTTAATCCTCTTCTGAGCGAGGCGGTGTTTTCGATTCATGGTGTGTTCCACTTGGCGGGCCTCATCGGTACTAGTCTTAATCCTCTTCTGAGCGAGGCGGTGTTTTCGATGGACCCGCGTTGACCGGAGTTTTGGCTTTCTGGTGACGTCTTAATCCTCTTCTGAGCGAGGCGGTGTTTTCGATGCGATACAAGCACGTCATCGGAGTCATCCCTGTGCGGATGTCTTAATCCTCTTCTGAGCGAGGCGGTGTTTTCGATGCGCCGCGGCCTCGTGGTCTGAGCGCCACGAGGAGGTCTTAATCCTCTTCTGAGCGAGGCGGTGTTTTCGATCCCGTCACACCTCGCTCGTGGAGCTGCTCCGCGAGCGTCTTAATCCTCTTCTGAGCGAGGCGGTGTTTTCGATGTGGACTGATTGTGGGGGGGGCGCACTGACGCGCCCCCCGTCTTAATCCTCTTCTGAGCGAGGCGGTGTTTTCGATGAAAACCAAACTCGTCCTCTCCACCGCTGCGGGCGTTCGTCTTAATCCTCTTCTGAGCGAGGCGGTGTTTTCGATTCAGCCAGGATTTGCGCCAAGTCGGCTGGCGTGAGCCCGTCTTAATCCTCTTCTGAGCGAGGCGGTGTTTTCGATGAAAGGGGCGCGGAAAGGAGGTAAAGAGGTATGGTTAAGTCTTAATCCTCTTCTGAGCGAGGCGGTGTTTTCGATTCGTCGTCGTAACCCGTCACACCTCGCTCGTGGAGCTGCTCGTCTTAATCCTCTTCTGAGCGAGGCGGTGTTTTCGATTGGCGTGCGGGTCATCCCGCACGCCACAGAAGAGGATGGTCTTAATCCTCTTCTGAGCGAGGCGGTGTTTTCGATGGGGTATTCAGCCGGTGGCGCTGCCGCTGGCGGATATCGTCTTAATCCTCTTCTGAGCGAGGCGGTGTTTTCGATGGGCCGCGACCACGCGCGCGGCCGACCGCGGCGAGGCCGTCTTAATCCTCTTCTGAGCGAGGCGGTGTTTTCGATGAGACCGCAAAAACTGCAATGGCGCCCGGGGCGATCGCGTCTTAATCCTCTTCTGAGCGAGGCGGTGTTTTCGATGAAGGGCAGGCGATGGCCCACATCGCCTGCCTAAAAACCGTCTTAATCCTCTTCTGAGCGAGGCGGTGTTTTCGATCCGCAGATCGATCTCGCCAGCGAGCTGCGGGAGAAGTCTTAATCCTCTTCTGAGCGAGGCGGTGTTTTCGATGCGTCCCTCCGCGGTAACCTTTACTATCTCCGGCACGTCTTAATCCTCTTCTGAGCGAGGCGGTGTTTTCGATGCGTGGACGCAGTTGTTGTAACTCGCCACGCCTCGCTCGTCTTAATCCTCTTCTGAGCGAGGCGGTGTTTTCGATTCGGTCTTTGCGGCCCTCCTCCGTGAGTCGGCGGAGGTCTTAATCCTCTTCTGAGCGAGGCGGTGTTTTCGATGAACTGCTCCGGCGACACGGGAGCTCGCCGGAGCTCTGGTCTTAATCCTCTTCTGAGCGAGGCGGTGTTTTCGATTGGCCACCGCTGCGGGCGTCAGGGGCGCCCGCAGCGTGTCTTAATCCTCTTCTGAGCGAGGCGGTGTTTTCGATGTATGGCCTGAAGCGGGGCAGGAGGGTCCGCCCCGCTGTCTTAATCCTCTTCTGAGCGAGGCGGTGTTTTCGATGCGGCCCTCCTCCGTGAGTCGGCGGAGGAGGGCTGGGTGTCTTAATCCTCTTCTGAGCGAGGCGGTGTTTTCGATTATGGCCTGAAGCGGGGCAGGAGGGTCCGCCCCGCTTAGTCTTAATCCTCTTCTGAGCGAGGCGGTGTTTTCGATGCAATTGCCCGCTTCTCGTGGTCTGAGCGCCACGAGGGTCTTAATCCTCTTCTGAGCGAGGCGGTGTTTTCGATGCACAAGGCGCGCTGGGCCGATGAGGACGGTCGCGCCAGTCTTAATCCTCTTCTGAGCGAGGCGGTGTTTTCGATCGGTTATGGCAACGAGGGCGCTGTGAGCGCCCTCAGGGAGTCTTAATCCTCTTCTGAGCGAGGCGGTGTTTTCGATGCGCGGCCGACCGTGGCGAGGCGGGGCGCATTGGGCTCCCGTCTTAATCCTCTTCTGAGCGAGGCGGTGTTTTCGATCAGAGGGGGCGCGGAAGGGAGAAAAAAGTGGTAAAAGGTCTTAATCCTCTTCTGAGCGAGGCGGTGTTTTCGATGCGGCGCCCAGTTTGGGCGCCGCTGACCGGCGAGGACGTCTTAATCCTCTTCTGAGCGAGGCGGTGTTTTCGATGAGATCATCGCGGGCCTCCGCGGCGAGATTTATAGGCTCGTCTTAATCCTCTTCTGAGCGAGGCGGTGTTTTCGATCAGTGAGGAGGTACTACTAGGACTAGCGGAGGGCCGTCTTAATCCTCTTCTGAGCGAGGCGGTGTTTTCGATGGTGGGCCGCGACCACGCGCGCGGCCGACCGCGGCGAGTCTTAATCCTCTTCTGAGCGAGGCGGTGTTTTCGATGTGCGGGACATCACTGAGGAGGCGGGGTGAGCTTTAGCGTCTTAATCCTCTTCTGAGCGAGGCGGTGTTTTCGATTCGACGTGGCCACGCGCGCGCATCTGCATCCACGATGTAGTCTTAATCCTCTTCTGAGCGAGGCGGTGTTTTCGATGCGATGGCCCACATCGCCTGCTTAAAAACCCTCTGGTAGTCTTAATCCTCTTCTGAGCGAGGCGGTGTTTTCGATGCGGCCAATAGTCGAGTGCGATTCGGAGGGGCAGGCGAGTCTTAATCCTCTTCTGAGCGAGGCGGTGTTTTCGATCTGGTAATACCGCACGCCACCCCCGACGATGTGCGCGTCTTAATCCTCTTCTGAGCGAGGCGGTGTTTTCGATCTGTCTTTGGATCGCCTGCGCCAGGTGGCGCAGGCGCCCGTCTTAATCCTCTTCTGAGCGAGGCGGTGTTTTCGATGAAGTATGGAAGTCATTGTCGTAACTCGCCACGCCTCGTCTTAATCCTCTTCTGAGCGAGGCGGTGTTTTCGATCTCCCCTCTTTTTTTTTGCCCCGGGGAGGCGCAGAAAGTCTTAATCCTCTTCTGAGCGAGGCGGTGTTTTCGATGGCAGCGGCCAACATGGACGCCGCTGCGAGATGAGAATGTCTTAATCCTCTTCTGAGCGAGGCGGTGTTTTCGATCTGGGCGGTCTTTGTGTTTGCCCCGGCCTCGGCCGGCCGTCTTAATCCTCTTCTGAGCGAGGCGGTGTTTTCGATCTTGGACGCGCTACGGCATGTGCCCGGCGTGTCTAGAGGTCTTAATCCTCTTCTGAGCGAGGCGGTGTTTTCGATCCAGGGTGACTGAGGTCCCCTTGGTCCTCTCCCCGGAGTCTTAATCCTCTTCTGAGCGAGGCGGTGTTTTCGATGGGCTGGGCCGTGGCCGGCCCCGTCCGCCTGTTTTACGTCTTAATCCTCTTCTGAGCGAGGCGGTGTTTTCGATCCGGTTGTGTGGGATCATCCACGGGGGCCACTGTGGTTGTCTTAATCCTCTTCTGAGCGAGGCGGTGTTTTCGATTCTTGTGGAGCCGCGTAGCCGCTCTTAAATCAGCGATCGTCTTAATCCTCTTCTGAGCGAGGCGGTGTTTTCGATGTCGTGGGAGGCCACAAATGTCCCGATCACTGGCAGCGGTCTTAATCCTCTTCTGAGCGAGGCGGTGTTTTCGATTTTTTACGGGCGCACCCCCACGTGGGTGCCGCTCACGTCTTAATCCTCTTCTGAGCGAGGCGGTGTTTTCGATCGCCAGCGGGTATGGCAACGAGGGCGCCGTCCGCGCCCGTCTTAATCCTCTTCTGAGCGAGGCGGTGTTTTCGATGATGAATGTTCAAATCTATAGGAAAGAGTTCTTTTACGTCTTAATCCTCTTCTGAGCGAGGCGGTGTTTTCGATGGAGTGCCTCCGCAAGGAGTTGGCGAGGACCACGTACGTCTTAATCCTCTTCTGAGCGAGGCGGTGTTTTCGATGAGGTCTCGTGCGTGGCGTGCCGCGCCACCGCGCGCGTGTCTTAATCCTCTTCTGAGCGAGGCGGTGTTTTCGATCTTGTGCGCCCAGCGCGCCGGCGACCACGCGCCAATGTCTTAATCCTCTTCTGAGCGAGGCGGTGTTTTCGATGAGCGGCGGACCCAAGGCGGACGCGAGCTCGCCACCCGTCTTAATCCTCTTCTGAGCGAGGCGGTGTTTTCGATGTCCGCCTGTTTTACCAGGCGGCCGTGGATGGCCGACGTCTTAATCCTCTTCTGAGCGAGGCGGTGTTTTCGATCGGGGGAAGGAATTGCCCATTGAGCGCCTGCGCGAAAGTCTTAATCCTCTTCTGAGCGAGGCGGTGTTTTCGATCATGGACGCGAAAACCGTCGCCCGCATGGTGGAGGAGTCTTAATCCTCTTCTGAGCGAGGCGGTGTTTTCGATCGCAAAAACCTCTAGAATGCATGGCGCGTCCAATCAGAAGTCTTAATCCTCTTCTGAGCGAGGCGGTGTTTTCGATCGGCGGCGATATCCCCAGACGATTCAGAGCCCTACAGTCTTAATCCTCTTCTGAGCGAGGCGGTGTTTTCGATCAGAGGGGGCGCGGAAGGGAGGAAGGAAAAATGTACGTCTTAATCCTCTTCTGAGCGAGGCGGTGTTTTCGATTAAGAGAGCATTTTATAGGCAAGCGGCCGCGGTGGCGGCGTCTTAATCCTCTTCTGAGCGAGGCGGTGTTTTCGATGAGGGTTTATCATGAAAACGAAGCTTGTTTTGGCCACGTCTTAATCCTCTTCTGAGCGAGGCGGTGTTTTCGATGAGATCGCGCAGCCTCCCCGCACCTATGTGGTGCGGGACGTCTTAATCCTCTTCTGAGCGAGGCGGTGTTTTCGATGCGGTGGCTGATGCGATGGCCCGGGGTGATTACGGCCGTCTTAATCCTCTTCTGAGCGAGGCGGTGTTTTCGATAGGTGGGGCGGAGAGTCCGCCCCGTTTAACAGAAGGGAGGTCTTAATCCTCTTCTGAGCGAGGCGGTGTTTTCGATCCCGTTTAACAGAAGGGAGGCGCAGCACGCGCCTCCCTGTCTTAATCCTCTTCTGAGCGAGGCGGTGTTTTCGATGAGGTTGTTGTTGTAACTCGCCATGCCTCGCTCGTGGAGGTCTTAATCCTCTTCTGAGCGAGGCGGTGTTTTCGATGGGCAGCACGTCATCGGCGTGCTTCCCTTATCGCTGGCGTCTTAATCCTCTTCTGAGCGAGGCGGTGTTTTCGATAAAAGGTAGTTATAACGAGGCATCCCGCCCTCGTTGAGTCTTAATCCTCTTCTGAGCGAGGCGGTGTTTTCGATCCAGAGGGGGCGCAGAAAGGAGAAAGGGAGATGCAAAAGTCTTAATCCTCTTCTGAGCGAGGCGGTGTTTTCGATGAGAGTCCGCCCCGTTTAAAAAACCCAGGGAGGCGCCGTCTTAATCCTCTTCTGAGCGAGGCGGTGTTTTCGATGAGGATGTCCGGCGCGCGCCGGAAATTCTGGCGCGCGCGTCTTAATCCTCTTCTGAGCGAGGCGGTGTTTTCGATGACCACGTACGAGGTCTCGTGCGTGGCGTGCCGCGCCGTCTTAATCCTCTTCTGAGCGAGGCGGTGTTTTCGATGTACTTTTACGGAAAGAGGCCGCGCTGGCGGCCTATAAGTCTTAATCCTCTTCTGAGCGAGGCGGTGTTTTCGATGTGGGTGCTCCCCGCAACCGACGAAATCCGCGCAAAGCTGTCTTAATCCTCTTCTGAGCGAGGCGGTGTTTTCGATTCATCGGCGATGGCGTGCGGGTAATACCGCACGCCACCGTCTTAATCCTCTTCTGAGCGAGGCGGTGTTTTCGATTCGCCGCGGGCCTCCGTGGCAACATTTATCGCCTCCGGGTCTTAATCCTCTTCTGAGCGAGGCGGTGTTTTCGATCCGAGGGGCAGGCGATGGCCCACATCGCCTGCCTCAAGTCTTAATCCTCTTCTGAGCGAGGCGGTGTTTTCGATGAGGGGGCGCGGAAGGGAGGAAGGAAAATGGTCAAGTCTTAATCCTCTTCTGAGCGAGGCGGTGTTTTCGATACAACAGGACGATTAGCGGAAATCTCGATCGCGCCATCAGTCTTAATCCTCTTCTGAGCGAGGCGGTGTTTTCGATTGGCGGCGCTGGCCGCCAGCGTAACCGAGGTTCCCCTGGTCTTAATCCTCTTCTGAGCGAGGCGGTGTTTTCGATCCCTGCACTACTACCGGGCCGGGCGCCTCGCGGAGGCCTGTCTTAATCCTCTTCTGAGCGAGGCGGTGTTTTCGATGGCCGCCCGGTCGCATGGGCGCTCGCGCACGGTGCGCGTCTTAATCCTCTTCTGAGCGAGGCGGTGTTTTCGATTGCGATGGCCCGGGGTGATTACGGCCGGGCGTGGACCTGTCTTAATCCTCTTCTGAGCGAGGCGGTGTTTTCGATGGCGTCTCGTACGCCGCGCTCAGTGACGCTGTGCACGTCTTAATCCTCTTCTGAGCGAGGCGGTGTTTTCGATTGCGCAAAGCGCGCGGTCTAAAATCGCGGGCGGCGAAGTCTTAATCCTCTTCTGAGCGAGGCGGTGTTTTCGATACCTCTTCAAGCTCAAAATGCTGCCGGAAATGCTGCGGTCTTAATCCTCTTCTGAGCGAGGCGGTGTTTTCGATCGGATTACGGGATAAAGGATTCAACCGGGCGGATACGTCTTAATCCTCTTCTGAGCGAGGCGGTGTTTTCGATTTTACGGTCGGCGCCCGATCTGGCGCCACTAACCGAGAAGTCTTAATCCTCTTCTGAGCGAGGCGGTGTTTTCGATATCTTAGGCAAAGGCGCGCCCCCAAGGCGGGGCGCAGAAGTCTTAATCCTCTTCTGAGCGAGGCGGTGTTTTCGATGTCCCTGGCGGCGCTGGCCGCCAGCGTAACCGAGGTTGTCTTAATCCTCTTCTGAGCGAGGCGGTGTTTTCGATGATGTCACCGAGGAGCTGGGGTGAAGACTCACCCCAGCGTCTTAATCCTCTTCTGAGCGAGGCGGTGTTTTCGATCGCCGGGGAGTCAATTTTTACAGCCCTCCTCCGTGAGGTCTTAATCCTCTTCTGAGCGAGGCGGTGTTTTCGATTACAGACGAGAGTTTTTCGTGGGAAAACGGCCGCGATGGTCTTAATCCTCTTCTGAGCGAGGCGGTGTTTTCGATTTGCTGTGGCACCGCGTGGCCGCCCTGAAGGCGGCCATTGTCTTAATCCTCTTCTGAGCGAGGCGGTGTTTTCGATGCCGCCACCATCGAAGACGCAGCCCGGCTCATCGCCGGTCTTAATCCTCTTCTGAGCGAGGCGGTGTTTTCGATATGGAGGTCATTGTCGTAACTCGCCATGCCTCGCTCGTGTCTTAATCCTCTTCTGAGCGAGGCGGTGTTTTCGATATGTTATTGGCGTCCTGCCCATGCACCTGGCGGCTAAAGGTCTTAATCCTCTTCTGAGCGAGGCGGTGTTTTCGATCATCGCGCGAATTTGCGCCCCAATCATCGGCGGCCCACGTCTTAATCCTCTTCTGAGCGAGGCGGTGTTTTCGATGCGAAGATGAAAGAGACGGATGTTAAAATCTATCGGAGGTCTTAATCCTCTTCTGAGCGAGGCGGTGTTTTCGATCATCGGACGCTCCCGCGGATACGTCGAGCGGCACGAAATGTCTTAATCCTCTTCTGAGCGAGGCGGTGTTTTCGATCGCATGGCAGGCGGTGCAGCGGCGGTTATCGCTCACGTCTTAATCCTCTTCTGAGCGAGGCGGTGTTTTCGATCCTCCACACCGGAGGCTGCGGGCTCGGGGCGCAGCGTAAGTCTTAATCCTCTTCTGAGCGAGGCGGTGTTTTCGATGCCCTCGCCCCCGAGGACCGGGGGCGCGAATTGTCCAGTCTTAATCCTCTTCTGAGCGAGGCGGTGTTTTCGATCAGTCGGCCCGCACCTATGTGGTGCGGGATGTAACCGAGTCTTAATCCTCTTCTGAGCGAGGCGGTGTTTTCGATCAGGGTTGCCGCGACGAAAATGCTAAAGGCGGCGATGTCTTAATCCTCTTCTGAGCGAGGCGGTGTTTTCGATGATGGGGGAAGTCATTGTCGTAACTCGCCACGCCGCGCTCGTCTTAATCCTCTTCTGAGCGAGGCGGTGTTTTCGATCCGCCGACTGCGCCGTCTGCCAGCGCAAGGAGTTGGCGCGTCTTAATCCTCTTCTGAGCGAGGCGGTGTTTTCGATAAGTGGCGCAGTCGGCCCGCACCTATGTGGTGCGGGATGTGTCTTAATCCTCTTCTGAGCGAGGCGGTGTTTTCGATTGGTCACTGAAGTGCCCCTGGCCCTCGCCCCCGAGGACGTCTTAATCCTCTTCTGAGCGAGGCGGTGTTTTCGATGCGCCCCAGAAGGGGCGCGGAAAGGAGTGATATGGAGTCTTAATCCTCTTCTGAGCGAGGCGGTGTTTTCGATAAAAACCCTCTGGTACAGGCTCCGCCCGGGCGAATACGTCTTAATCCTCTTCTGAGCGAGGCGGTGTTTTCGATAGGCGGGCCGCGGCTCCAGCCGCGCCTAGCACAATATGTCTTAATCCTCTTCTGAGCGAGGCGGTGTTTTCGATAATCGAGGACGCGACCCGACTTATTGCCGAGCTGCGGGTCTTAATCCTCTTCTGAGCGAGGCGGTGTTTTCGATGCGGCGGAGGACGGCTGGGAGATTTACCCGCCGCCCGTGGTCTTAATCCTCTTCTGAGCGAGGCGGTGTTTTCGATTTCCGACGGACCTGAAGCGATTTCGGCAAAGCGTGCTGGTCTTAATCCTCTTCTGAGCGAGGCGGTGTTTTCGATGAGTACGGATTAAAGCGGGGCAGGAGGGTCCGCCCCGTGTCTTAATCCTCTTCTGAGCGAGGCGGTGTTTTCGATGCACGCCACAGAAGAGGATGTGAAGGGGCGGCACGTCGTGTCTTAATCCTCTTCTGAGCGAGGCGGTGTTTTCGATAAGGGGCGCGGAAAGGAGTGATATGGAAGAGGTCATCGGTCTTAATCCTCTTCTGAGCGAGGCGGTGTTTTCGATGAATTGTCCCTTGAGAGGCTGCGCGAGATCGCGCAGCCGTCTTAATCCTCTTCTGAGCGAGGCGGTGTTTTCGATGTTTTAGCCACCGCTGCGGGCGTTCGCGGCGCCCGCAAGTCTTAATCCTCTTCTGAGCGAGGCGGTGTTTTCGATGCGCGGGAGGTCGTTGCGGGCCTCCGCGGAAGCGTTTAGTCTTAATCCTCTTCTGAGCGAGGCGGTGTTTTCGATGGGGGGGGCGCTCACCGCGCCCCCCCTTCGTTTTAAGTCTTAATCCTCTTCTGAGCGAGGCGGTGTTTTCGATCGGCCGCTCGTGGAATGCGATTCCGAAGGGCAGGCGATGTCTTAATCCTCTTCTGAGCGAGGCGGTGTTTTCGATGGCGTGCGGGTAATACCGCACGCCTCGCCCGATGACGTCTTAATCCTCTTCTGAGCGAGGCGGTGTTTTCGATCGATGACGTGCGGGGGAAGCACGTCGTCGGCGTGCTTCGTCTTAATCCTCTTCTGAGCGAGGCGGTGTTTTCGATCCCGTGGCGCTGCCGCTGGCGGATATCGCCGCCAGCGTCTTAATCCTCTTCTGAGCGAGGCGGTGTTTTCGATTATTTACGGCCCTCCTCCGTGAGTCGGCGGAGGAGGGCTGGTCTTAATCCTCTTCTGAGCGAGGCGGTGTTTTCGATCGGGGGCGCAAACTGTCGCTTGAAAGGCTGCGTGAAAGTCTTAATCCTCTTCTGAGCGAGGCGGTGTTTTCGATTTTGTGTTTGCCCCGGCCTCGGCCGGCCGGTGGGCCGCGGTCTTAATCCTCTTCTGAGCGAGGCGGTGTTTTCGATTCGCTCGTGGAGTTTCTTAAAGAGCGAGGCATCATCGTCTTAATCCTCTTCTGAGCGAGGCGGTGTTTTCGATGGGCGCAGAAAGGAGGCAAAGATGAAAGAAGTTGAAGTCTTAATCCTCTTCTGAGCGAGGCGGTGTTTTCGATAGAGAGGCTGCGCCAAGTGGCGCAGCCCGCCCGCACCTAGTCTTAATCCTCTTCTGAGCGAGGCGGTGTTTTCGATAAGTTGAAATCCACAGCAGGCAGTACTTCTACGGGCAGTCTTAATCCTCTTCTGAGCGAGGCGGTGTTTTCGATGGCCGATGCGTATCTTGAGGATGCCATCCGCGCGCACGTCTTAATCCTCTTCTGAGCGAGGCGGTGTTTTCGATGGCCCATGGTGGCCGCCACCGCGGAGGACGCGATCAGGTCTTAATCCTCTTCTGAGCGAGGCGGTGTTTTCGATCAACGAGGGCGCTGTGAGCGCCCTCAGGGACTTGCTCGTCTTAATCCTCTTCTGAGCGAGGCGGTGTTTTCGATTCTCCAGGGCTGGAAGACCGCCGGTCGCTGGGATCACTACGTCTTAATCCTCTTCTGAGCGAGGCGGTGTTTTCGATTATTGGTACACCGTCGCACCGTCCATCAGCGCGTCGTTGTCTTAATCCTCTTCTGAGCGAGGCGGTGTTTTCGATCAGAGGGGGCGCGGAAAGGAGGCAAGAATGGTGACGTCTTAATCCTCTTCTGAGCGAGGCGGTGTTTTCGATAACAGTGCGACAACGAGGGGCAGGCGATGGAGTACATCGTCTTAATCCTCTTCTGAGCGAGGCGGTGTTTTCGATACGTCCGCCGCGCGCCAGAGGTACTGGCGCGCGCGGAGTCTTAATCCTCTTCTGAGCGAGGCGGTGTTTTCGATAAAAAATCTATCGGAGGGAGTACTTTTACGGGCGGCGCCGTCTTAATCCTCTTCTGAGCGAGGCGGTGTTTTCGATCCTTCTGTCCCAACCCGTTGGAGGAACCGGACGAACCGGTGCTGGGGTGCAGAACCCCGACTCCCCGTTTCCAGCACGGGCGGCCGGA
>Ga0308417_1002398_pt1 | contig 12378 bp, 4 predicted proteins | sample HotsprSampleOS65_FD_203528 | JGI IMG/M metagenome (GOLD analysis project Ga0308417, IMG submission 203528) | Hot spring phototrophic mat microbial communities from Octopus Spring, Yellowstone National Park, Wyoming, United States - 20090730_OS65 ... | reverse complement strand
GCCGAGAAGGGAAAGCGCTGGGCGAAGCAGGGCGTAGACCGTCTCGGCAGACGCTGCCGGCGCCTCCCGCCACAGCACCACCGCGCAGGCCCCAGCCTCCGGGTCTGGCAGGACGAGGCAGCCCGGCGCGGAAAACACGGAAGGGAAGGCGCGCGCTGCGGCGGAGAGGCGCGCGGGATCGGGCAGCGCGAGCGTCTCTCCCGAATCGAGCGCCTCCTCCATCGCCATCGCGAGCGCACGGGCAAGTTCGGTGCGCGGGTTCAGAGAGGGCTGATCGGACAGCGCAAGGGTGCTGATCCGGCCTGACCGGAAGAGCCCGAGCGCGAGCCTCGTGCCAGGCGGCAGCAGGCTTGCGAGCCGAGACGCAGCCGCCGCGAGCCCCGAAGCCGGATCCTCAGCGGCGAAGGCGGCCCGTGCCGCCTCGGCAGCAGCCGCAGCTGGGGCGAGGGACGAGGCGGCAGCCGCCGCGGCCGTCGCCTCGGCGAGGGCGGAGATCAGGGCGAGCCGCTCCCGCGTCAGCGCGCGGTCGACCGGCGATACACCCCGCACGAGCAGGGCGAGCGCTGTCGCGGCATCGAGCGGCACGGCCATGAGCCAGGCGCCCGGGGACGCCTCGCGGGCGACGACCCCGCGCGCCTCAAGGGCTGAGCGCGCCGCCAGAGCCCAAGCCAACGGCACAGGCTCGGCTGCGGGCGGTGCGAGAACCCGAAGCCCCGCCTCTGAGGCCGCGATCACGGCGCCAGCCTCGGCCATCGTCAGGTCCCGCGCGAGCGCGAGCAGCCGCGAGGGCCAGTCGGGAGCAAGACGCCGTTCGCAGAGCTCGGCGAGCCTTCGCGCAAGCGTATCGGCCCCGGGCTGCGCTGCCCCGGGCGCGTTCATTCCCCGATGCTCCTGAGGTCGAGAGAGGCCTCCATCCCCGCAGGCAGGGCGAGATCGGCATTGGCAATGGTGAACACGGCGCGGAACCGCCCGGAGGCGGCATCGAGCACTGGGTCGGCCGAGCGCAGCACAGCCTCGACCTCGCGCTCGACCGGCGCGGCGAGGTGAAGCCGGTAGCTCGCCCCGATCCTGAGCTTGGGCCAGGCCGGAGCGGGCAGGAACAGCACCGCTTCCAGGGCAGAGAGGTCGGCCACGGTCACAAGGCGGTCGGAACGGTTCACTGTCGCTCCCGCAACGACGTCGACCCGCGTGACGATGCCGTCGAACGGGGCGCGAAGCCTCTGCTGCTCGGCGGCTGCGCGCTCGACATCGAGCCGGCGCGCCTCGAGCCGGCGCTTCTCCTCTGCGCTGTCGACGCCGGCCCGGGCAAGCTCGACGCGGGCGCGCGCCTGCCGCACCTCCCATTCCCCCGCCGCACCCCGCCCTGCCGCCGTGACGGTCCGCTCGAGCACGGCGATGGCCTCAGCGAGCGTCACCCGCGCCTGGCGAAGCTCCGCCTCGTTCGCGGCAGCCGCCTCGGCCAGAGCGATCCTCGCCTGCTGCAGCGAGTCCTCGAGCGCGAGAAGGAGGTCGCCCTGACGCACACGGTCGCCTTCAGCCACCGCCACATGCCTCACGATTCCGTCCGCCTGCGGAGCGAGGGAGACAAGAGCCTGCGGCCTGGTGGGGCCGCGCACGATCTCCTGCGCCCCTGCCGGCGGGGAAAGAAGGAGGAGAAGCGCAAGGATCGCCCTCATGCGCCGAGCCGCTGCTGAAACAGACGCCGCGCCTCGCGCCAGAGCTGGGCCGCGAGCGGTTCGGCAGGCAGGGGCAGGCGCGCCTCGACGCGGGTTCCGTGCATCAGCCCGGCGGCTGCGAGGGGTTCCTCCGGCAGGAGCCTGAGCTCGAACACCCGTGCCGCCGTGCGCAAGCCCTCCTCGCCCGGCCGCAGCGCGAAGGGGCCGCCATTCGGCGCGGCAAGCGCCGCTGACGGCAGCTCGTCGCGCGCCGCAGGCCGGGCGCTCTCGGCGCGGGCGGTCAGGAGCGGCCGGGCCTCGCCGTATCGCCGCACCGCAATCCCCACAGCCGGCGACCGGCCGAGCCAGTCGAGCACCTGCGGCCCCTGCGCCTAGTCGAGCACGAGCCGGATCACCACAGGGCCCTGGCCAAGGATCGCCCCGAGCGGGCGGTTGTCGTCGCGCCGCACCCAGGCCCCGGCCAGCCGCTCCGCCCGCAGCGGCTCCCAGGCGGCGCCGAGCGGCGCGGCGACGGCCCAGGCAGCCATCTCCGTCGCAAGTGTCGCGTCCTGCGCTGCGACGGCGGCGGCGCGCTCCGCCACCGAGTCGATCCGGCCCGGAGCGACGGCGCGGGCCTGCCTCGCCTCGATCGCGAGCGCCTCGGCTTCGAGCGCGAGCTGCTGCCGCAGCCGCCGCGTCTCAGGGTTGTCGAGGACAAGCACTGTCCCGCTTGCCCCAGCCGGAGCGACTGAGACGATTCGGCCGTCAGCACCGGGGAAGACGAGCGAGAGGGACTCGTTCCAGGCGACCCCGTGCGCGACGGTCCAGGCAGGCAAAGGGAGGAACACCGCCAAAGCCCCAGCGCCTGCGAACCCGGCAGCGACAATGGTCGCCCGCAGCGGCCGCGTGCGCCCAGCACGAAGCAAAGAAAAGAGCCCCGTGGTCATCGGCACGAGGAGATAGAGAATTGCGATCACCGCCGCCACAAGCGCAGCGAGCGTCCAGTGCGCCCGGGCGGCGAGCCAGAATACGCCGGCGAAGAGCACGAAGCGCCAGGCAAGCGAGGCAAGCCCGTAGGCGGCGAGGGCGGCATCGCCAGGCTGCGGCCGTGCCATGCCAAGAAGCAGCCCGAGCCAGCGCTGCAGCGCAGCCGTCGCGCGCGCCTGCAGGTTCGGGACCCCCGCGAGGTCGGTGAGCACGTAGTAGCCGTCGAGCCGCACGAGCGGGTTGGCGTTGAACAGAAGCGAGCTTGCGCCGGCTATGACCACGAGTTCGGAGAGCCGGTCGCGCAGCGCCCCCTCGGCGAGGAAGGCAGCGACCGAGGCCGCCGCGGCGGCGACCAGGAGGTCCATCCAGATCCCGGCCATGCCAACGGCGGCGCGGCGCCAGCGATCGGCGACGAACCAGATGCCGCTGACATCGACATAGGGGGCGGGCAGCAGGAACAGGAAGGCGAGGCCGAAGGGGAAGGTCCCGATCCGGTGCCCCTCCGCGGCGGCCATGCGCTCGGCCGCGGCGGCATGGCCGCATTCATGCAGGAACTTGCTCGCCGCGAACAGGAGGTACCAGCTGGCGAGGTCGCCGAGCGAGGGGTCAGCCATGCGCGCGAGCTGGAGGGCGAGCACCTCGCCGCGACCGGCCCAGAGCAGCAGGGCGGCTGCGATCAGCAGAGCGACGAGTGGGGCGCCTGAGCGGGTGTAGGGCCAGAAGAGCAGAGGGCCAGCGCGGTCGATCACCGCGCCGAGATCGCCGAGCCGCAGGCGCGTGACGACCGCGCCGCGCAAGAGCGCGAGCCAGTCGGGCGCGCGGCGCGGCGGCGTCGGGGCGAGGCCCGGGAAGGCGATCACCCCCGCGGCGGCAAGTGAAGGAAGGGCGTCGCGCAGAGCGGAATCGTCAGGTTCTCCCGCGCGCGGCGGCGGCAGCGCTGCGAGCGCCTCGCCGACCGTCCGACTCCCGTCAAGACGCCGCAACAGCGCCCAGCCGCGCGGGGTGGTGCGCAGGTAGCGCCCGGTTGCCGGGTTGTGCAGCACCCACACGGGCTCTCCGCCAGAGGCGATGCGGCGAGCGCGTATGCCCGCGGAGAGGACTGGCCGCGCCGCCTCGAGCGCGGCCTCGCGCAGCTGCCCGGCCACGGCGGCGGCCGCTGCTAGAAGCGGAAATCCACCGTGCGGCCGCCGGCGCCGAGGCACCGGCCGGAGCCGCCGCCGTCGAAGCCGCGCGCCGGGTTGAGCAGGCGGAAGCTGCAGGAGAGTGTCGTGGTGCCGTCGGTGATCTCGCCTGCCATCTCCGTGTCGGTCACGAAAGGGGTGGGCGCCGTGCCGCCGGCTGCGAGCGGTACGAGCACGGGGCGTTCGGCGCGTAAGAGCCTGCCGGTGAGAAGCACGCCGTCTGCGCCGACGAGTTCCATGCGCTGCCCGCCGCCATCGGGCGACAGGCGCGCGGTAGCGACTCGTGGCGCCTCGCCTGCGCGCAGGCTGTCGGCGCCATCGAGCAGCACGGGTCTGCTCGCAGGCCCTGCGCAGGCAGCAGTCAAGGCGATTGCAAAGGCGATGATGGTCGCGCGTGTCATTGGTTCCGTCCTGTCCGTGATGCGGGTTGCGCCGGACGGCCTTCTGCCGCGGAGCTGCGCTGGAGGACGTAGCTCGGCCCGCGGGCCGCGTCGTCGATCCTGCGCACGTCGAGTTGCTCGAGGCTCGTGAATGTGCCCTGCACGCGGGCGAGCACGAGGAAGGCGAGGGTGAAGCCGACCTGGGCCGCGGCGAGGCGCTCTTCGGCGTCTGCCAGACGCTCCTGCGCCTGGAGCAGGAGGTCGAGCGCGGTTGCTCCGGCAAGCCCGCCGCCCAGCCCTTGGCGGAAGCGTTCGGTCTGGATGCCGACCTCGGTCTCTGCCGCGCGCATCGCGACCGCCCGCGCCGCCACCTCGCGGAAGGCGACGTTGTACTCGTTCAGAGTCACCTCGCTTTCGGCGACGATCGTGGCGAGCGTGGCGCGGCCCTGGCTCTCGACCTGGCGGGTCTCCAGGCGGCGCCGTTCGAGCCTGGCGGCGAGGTCGTCTGTCTGCAGCGGCACCTCGAGGCGAAGGCCCAGCGCAGCACCCGGACGGCGCAGGTCGTTGTAGCTGTCGAAGGCCTGGCCGAACTGGTAGCGGTTCAGGCCTCGGCCGCCGAGATTGCCCTCGATCACCATGTCGAAGCGCGGCAGCGCCTCGATCTGCGCCTGGCCCTCGCGCAGCACCGCCGCCCGGTGCTGCAGGTAGAGCTGGTGCACCTCGGGGCGAAGCGCGATCGCGCGCTCGAGCACCGTTGCGAGCCCGATCGGCTCGAAGCGGTCGAGCGGCGGATCCGACGGCATGAGCTCGGTGATGCCCTGCTGGCCGAAGCGAGGGTCGTTGACGAGGCCGCGCAGCCGCACCTCGGCGTTGCGCACGCCTGCGCGGGCGCGCAGGACATCCGCCTCGCGTGTGGCGAGCGCCGTACGCACGCGGTTCAGAAGGAGCCCGTCCGCGTCGATCGCCCGGCGCGCCTCGAGCTGGGCAGCGATCGGCCGCACGGCGGACAGAAGCCGCTCCTTCACGAGCAGCGTTACGCGCGCAAGATGCAGCGTCCAGTAAGCGCGCGCGACCTCGAGCAGGTGGTTCTCCGCCTGGCGGCGGAACTCGCTCTGCGCCACCCGCGCATCGACGCGCGCGACCTCGTGGATCGAACGCACATAGGCCGTGCCGGAATCGCGCAGAAGCGGCTGGACGATGGTGATGAAGCTCTGCGCCACCGTCTGCCGCTGCGGCTGGAAGTCGACCGAGTTGGTCGAGAAGTTGAGGAAGCGCTGGCCCATCGAGACCTCGCCCCCGGTGATGATCCGCTGGCGCAGGCCGAACTCAGCGGCCGTCTCGTTGCGCAAAAGCCGCTCCGACCCGAGCGTGTTGGCGACACTGCGGGTCGGGTCGTTCACCTGCCCCACCCTTCCCTCGGCGAAGCCGCGCGGCGCGAGGCGGCCAGCGACCTCCGCCTCCTGCGTGTCGCGGATCGCCGGCAGGTCTCCGAACACGCGCAGCTGCGCCGAATAGAGGATGGCGCTGTCATACATGTAGGCGAGGCTGACCGGGATCGCCCGCCCGCCTTGGTCCAGCGGCCGCACGACCGCCTGCTGCCACCAGGGACGGAGGTTGCGCACCAGTGCCTGCTCGGCCGCGCTCGGCGCAGGCAGAGGCTGCGGGCGTATGCCGGCGCGCTCAAACTCCTCCCTGAGCTCGTTTCGGTAGCGCGCGGTGATCTGGTCGACGTTGCTGATCGCGTTGTTGAACCGGTCGGAGAACCATCCCTGCGCCACGGCAGGCAGCGGCGCGACAGCCGCGAACAGGATCGGCAGCAGGCGTTTCCCGGTCATATGCGGCCCCCCCCTCCCCGACTCGATTGAACGCCGCAGCATGCATCAGTTCAGGCGACCGCTGGGAACGGTGGAGCCGGCGAGGAACTCCATGGCGAACTTGTTGAGCGCGAGGCCGAAGGGGCGCGACACGCCAGGGATGGCCTGCGCGAACGCAGCGATCCCGCCCAGACTCGCCTCGCCGAGCGCATCCACAGGGCCGGTGCCGAAGGTCGAGGGCCCGCCAGCGCCGGCGAAGTAGAGCCGCGTGTTGTCGGCCTCGCCCTTGGCGGCGAGCAGTGTGGCGAGCCCCTGCTGCGGGGTGAGAGACAGGGCGGCGCCAGCGGTGGCGGAGGATGGCGGCGGCGCCTCTCGGGTGACCGAGGGCAGGTCGGCGTTGACGTTGCGGATCGGGCCGCCGGCCACGGGCATCGAGGCGCGCAGCGTCTCCGTGTTCTCCTTCGGCGCGGGCCTCGTTTCCATGGCTGGCATGGAGACGAGCCAGTTGCCGCCGAGATCGGCATGGCGCGTCTCCTGCGCGGCGATGGCGCCGGTGGCGTCGCGCAGGACGAAGGTGATGGCCGCTCCGGGCGTTGCGGTTCCCGAATAGATCGGCGAAGGAACGGGGCGGGGAACCGGTAGGGCCTCGGAGAGGAACCGCTCGAGCGCGTCCAGACGCGCGAACGGGAAGCCGTCGGCGAAGCCGCCGTTGACGATCACAACCGTCGTGTCGCTGCCGGAGAAAGGCCGCACGAAGCCTGGCGGGCCGCTGGGCGCCGAGGCGGCGGCGAACTCGGCCGTGTTCGGCGCCTCACCGGCTGGCGCAGGCACCGCGACCGGCACTGCCTGGAACGTCACGACGATGCTCTGCCCGAGCGGCAGGACCGAAGCGGTCACTCGCACCGCCGTGTCGCCGCCGCCATTGCCGCTCTCGATCGTGCCGAAGCTCGTCGTCACGCTGCCGGCGACGAGGCTGAGCGCGGTGCCGGCGAGCGTGTCGCCGAGCACGACATTGAAGGCCGGCGCCGTCGATCCGGGCGCATGCGCGAGCACGAGCGTGTAGGTGACAGGCTCGCCGAGGATGGCGAAGGCTCGGTCGGCCGACTTGTCGATCGCAAGCAGAGGCGCGACCACGTCGGCTCCGGCAACCGCTCCGGCAACCAGGGTTCCGCGCGGGTTGTCTGGGGCGGTCGGTGCCGTGACGGTCAGCCTGGAGTCGTTGACGAGCAGGGTCCCCGCCTGGTTCGAGGGCAGGTCGGCCACCCGCGCCATGACCTCGATGGTGATCGTGTCGTCAGCGGAATCGTTGTTGCCGGCAGTGACGAGGACACCGAGGTCGAAGGTCACGGACTGGCCGGCGATCGCGCCGGGCGTGCCGACAAGGCCTGGCGGAAGGCCCGCGCCGACCGCGGTGATCGCCGCCGTCTCGGGCACGAGCCCCTCGGGCAGAGTGTCGGCGATCACCACACGCTGCGTGCCCTCGCCGAGGGTCGCGACGAGCCGATAGGTCACAACCTCGCCGATCGCAAGGTCCGGCCGCGCCGGGTCGAAGAGGTCGGAGCCAGTGTCGGCGAGCGAGGTCGCGATGATCGCCTTCTCGAGCGCGATCGGGAAGGCGCCGGCCACGATCACGCTGTCGCTGCCACTGCCTGGGCGGCTGACCGGCCCGGGCGACGATTGCCAGCTCACCGTCGCGCCGTTGGCGACGATCTGCCCCGGCTCGACCGTGTCCGTGAAGCGCACCGTGTAGGTGAGCACAACCGGCGAATCCGTCGGCAGCAGCAGGGGAAGGGTGAGCGTGATCGCCTGGCCGGCGATCGTTGCGGTGCCTGCCGAGGCGCTTGCCGAGACCGGCACCAGCACCGGGTCGAGCACGTCGGTGACGACGACGTCGAAGGCCGGGCCGCTTCCCCCGGGCGTGAGGGTGACCGTGTAGGTGAACAAGTCTCCCGCATCGCCCGCTAGCCGATCGACCGTCTTGGCGATCGCGATCTTGGGCTCAACGACGACGACCGCGATGACAGCATCCTCCCCGCCTGACTCGCCGCGGATCGTGTAGTCGAGCCGCGCGGTGTTCGCCAGCACCACACCCTCCGTGACGAAGGCGATGTCGGCCACCTCTGCGACGATCCGCACAGACACCTGGTCCTCGCTACCGATGGCGGGGCCTGAGCCGTTCGCGACCGCGCCGAAATCGAACCGGACGGACTGGCCTGAGATCGTCCCCGACGCCCCGGGCGCAAGCGCGCTGCCGGTGACGCCGGAACCGATCGAGACGACCGTCGCCGAGAGAGGGACGAGCCCGGGCGGCAGCAGGTCCGCGATCACGAGATCGCCGATCGTGCCCTGCGGCAGGGTGGCGACCAGTTCGTAGGTGATCCGTTCCCCGACCGCGACGGAATCTCCCGCGGTCTGCCCGATCGAGGTCGAGACGATGGACTTTGCGAACCCAGGCGCGAGCGGCACGGCAGCATCATCCGCCACCGTGCCGGGCCGGCCCCCGGGGCCTGGGCTCGTGTCGAACCTGGCCGTTCCGGTATTCAGCACGGTGCCAGCCGCAGGCGCAGAGGCAGCGACCTCGGCGGTGAAGCTCACGGTCACGACCTCGCCGACAGGGTGCGACTCGAGCGCGACCGCGATCGTCGTATCGCCCGCAGCGTTGCCGGCAACGACCGTGCCAGCGGTCGTGGTCACGGTGCCGGGGACGAGCGAAAGATTCCCGTCCGCAAGCGTGTCGGCGATCACGAGGTCGTAGGCGGGGGCGGTAGACCCTGGCGCATGCCGAAGCGTCAGCGTGTAGGTGATCGTCTCGCCAGGCCTCGCGAAGCCGCCTTGTTCGGTCTTGTCGAGGAGCAGCACCGGCTCGACAACATCGACGACGGCACGGTCGGCGCGCAGGATCCGCACCAGCGGGTCCGACGGAGCCCCGACCGCGACCTCGCCGTCGTTGCGCAGCTGCAGGCCCGCGACGTTGGCGGGAATGTCGGCGACCTGCGCACGGATCACCACGGCGACCTGGTCGCGCGAGTCGGTCACATTGTCGCCGGCGTTCACCACCGTGCCGAAGTCGAACGTCACTGTGTTGCCCGCCACCACGCCCGGATCGCCGACCGCGAGCGCCCCGCCCGAGATGTTGGCGCCGATCGCGTCCACGCGCGCGTCGATCACTTGCAGGTTCCCCAAAAGCGGCAGGAGATCGCGAAGTACCAAAGTCTGCGTGCCCTCGCCGATCGTGGCGACGATCCGATAGCTGATGATCTCGCCGATCGCGACATCTGGAGCGGCCGGGTCAAAGAACGCGAAACTCGTCTCCGCAAGCGAGGTGACGACGACTCCCTTCGCGACCGACGGGTCCATCGCCACGACGATCCGGGCCGTGTCGGACGCGGCGTAGTCGCGCTGGAAGGAGGGCGCCGACCGGTAGGCGAGGTCCGCGCGGTTGTCGATCGCCTGCTGCGGCTCGATGCTGTCCTTCAGCACAGCGTCGAAGGTGATGGTGATCGCGTTGCCGCCTGGCAGAAGTGTCGGCAGCGCGACGATCACGACCTCGTCGCCGGCGTTGTTGCCGGCCACCACCGTGCCAGCTGTGGTCGCCACAGTGCCTGCGACCAGCGCCATGTCGGGCGCCAGGAGGTCGGTCAGCCGCACCCCGTAGGCGGGGCCGGTCATCCCCGCAGCGGGTGCGACGACGACGCTGTAGGTGATGCGGTCTCCCGCGTCGCCGGTCGCAGGGCTTGCGGCCTTGTCGATCACCAGAAGCGGCTCGACCACATCGACGGCCGCGGTCGCGGGAGCCTGCGGCAGTGTGTCGAGGAAGGTCTGGGCGGTGTTGACGAGCACCCGGCCGGAGACGTTGCCGGGCACATCCACCACCCGGCCGGTGAGGAGCAGCACGATCTGGTCGTTCTCGTCGATCACGTTGTCGGGCTGGTTCGTCCCGGTCCCGAAATCGATGGCGAGCCTGTCTGCCAAGCCGTCACCATTCGTATCGGCAACGGTCGCGATCTCGGTTCCGGGGACGAAGGTCAGGTTCGTCGTCTCCGGCAGCGGTAGGATTTGGTAGCTCAGGTATTCCATCGCGCCCGGGGCGGTCGGCATCTGATCGACCAGCCTGAGCAGGATGTTGGTTGCTTCCGGAAGGGTGACGGTGAGGCGGAACACCACCGTCTCGCCGATCGCGACGTCCGGCCGGCCCGGGGCGAACTGGCCACTGCCGGTCTCGGGCAGCGAGGTCTCGAACACCTCCTTCGCGAGCTGAGGCACGCCGATGCGCACCGTCTCGGCGTCCGCCCCCGTGAGCACGACTTCGCCCGGGCGGATTCCGGGGTGGGTGTCGCTCTCGAAGCGCGCGACATTGTCGGCGCGCGAACCGGCGATCACCGAGTCCTCGATCCGCGCCTGGTAGGTGAGCGTCAGCGTCTGGCCGGGGAGGATGCGGTCAATCGCGACGCGGATCACGGAATCGCCCGAACCATTGCCTTCACGGATCGTTGCGGGCACGCCAGAAACCGTCACGGACCCGGGGACAAGCGTCAGGTCCGGGTCCTCGAACAGGTCGCTCAGCGTGATGTCGTAGGCGGGGGCGGAGAAGGAGCCCTCGAGGTCGCGCAGACGCACGGTGTAGGTGACGATGTCTCCGCCGTCCGCGGTCAGCCGGTCAGCCAGCTTCTCGATCACAAGCCGCGGCAGCACGGTCTCGATCGCCGCCTGGGCCGTAACAGCGCGATCGGAGCCTTCGGAGCGGAAGGCGAGGCTGCCGCTGTTCGTCAGCACCACGCCGGCCGCTGCGCCGAGATCGCCGCGCAGCCTGGCCGTCACCTCGAACACGATCACGTCGGCATCGTTCGCCACCCCGTCGGGGCGGTTGAACACGTCTCCGAGCACGAAGGTCACGGTATCGTCGAAGCCGTTGCCGTTACGGTCGCCGATCAGTCCCGGAGCACCGACGACGGCACCAGGGGCGGTGATGTTCGCCCCGACCGAGAGGATTGAGGCGGAGCGCGCCTCGAGCACGAGCCCGAGCGGCAAAAGGTCGGTCAGTGTCGCGTTGAAGGTCGTTCCCTCTGCGAACCGGGCGGTCAGCCGGAACGTCACCTCCTCGCCGAAGGCGAGGTCGGGACGCGTCGGGTTGCCCTGGCCAGAGCCCGTGTCGGCAAGGCTTGTCGAGAACACAATCTTCGAGAGTGCCGGCGCCGCGATCCGCACAGTCTCCGTGTCCTGCACGCTGTAGCTGCGCTGCCCCGGCACGTCTCCTGGCGCGCTGTCGCCCTGCGCGATCGCCGTGTTGAGCACGGCGCGGCCGCTTTCGACCGTGTCGCTGATGCGCCCCTGATACGTGATGACCAGGGTCTCGCCCGGGTCCAGCCTCGCGATGAAGACGCGTAGGCTCTGATCGGTCGGCCCGTTGCCGATGAGGATCGAGGCGCGCCCCGCCGCAGAGCCGCCGAGCGCGACGGAGCCGACCACGAGGCTGAGATCGGGGTCGTTGAAGATGTCGCGGATGTTGAGGTCGAACAGCGGGGCGGAAACCTCGCCCACCACCGGGTTGGTGACGGTGAGCGTGTAGGTGACGGTGTCGCCGCCGTCCGCCGTGGTGCGGTCCGCCCGCTTGTCGATCAGCGGCCCGGGCTCGATGATTGTGACGCTGTCCGTGCCGACGACGCTGCGCGTCAGGCCGGCGGCGTCGGTGAAGGTGACGGAGGCGGTGTTGACCAGCACGTCGCCGCGGTTGTTCTGCGGCAGGTCGAGCACGGCCGCGCGTACCTCGAACACGATCTGGTCGCGCGCGTCATAGACATTGTCGGCGAGGTTGGTCGTGTCGCCGAGCGGGATGATGATCGGCCCAGTCTGCGCGACACCGATCGGCGGCGCCGCACCGGTGAAAGCGATGTTCGATCCGACTGAAACGAGCGTCCAGTCACGCAAGGTGAGCACGCCGGGCGTCCCGGGCAGGATGTCGGCGAGCACGAGGTCGCGCGTGAGCCCCTCGCGCAGCGACACGACGACGCGGAACAGGGCCTCCTCGCCGATCAGCACGAAGGGGTCGACGCTCTCAGTCAGCGAGGTCGAGACGAGGACCTTCCGGGCGATCGGATCGCCGGTGACCACCGTGGCGCTGTCGAGACGATCTTCGGGCAGTAGGTTCACCGCGAAATCGCTGCCTCCCTCGACCGCGGCATAGAACGCGATCTCCGCGGTGTTGGTCATCGCAAGCCCGGTCGCCCATGCGGTGTCGGCGACGCGCAGGTCGTAGACGATCAGCGCGAGGTTCTTGCCGGTCGGCGCTGTCGGCGGCGACCCTGGTTCGCCTTCCGTGGTCAGGCGCGTCAGAGCGCCGCGGAGGTCGGTCGAGTCGAGATCG
>Ga0308417_1002395_pt1 | contig 12398 bp, 7 predicted proteins | sample HotsprSampleOS65_FD_203528 | JGI IMG/M metagenome (GOLD analysis project Ga0308417, IMG submission 203528) | Hot spring phototrophic mat microbial communities from Octopus Spring, Yellowstone National Park, Wyoming, United States - 20090730_OS65 ... | reverse complement strand
ACCCTCTCCCGGAAGGCGAGGGGACCTGTGTTCAGGACCTTTCGGACGGCCTCTCAGCGGCTTGCTTCGAAATTCTCGACCGCCTTCGTCTCCGGGCGATCCGCGCCGCGCAGGCCCGCGGCATTCACATCGATGGCTTCGATCAACGCTCGGGCCCGCCGTAGCAACCCTCGGAGCGTTGTGCGACGGCGAGACGATCCGTTCCGCCCCGCGACGGCTTACTCGCCGCGCCGGCAAGCGCAACGTATGACGACCTTGCCGATGCGATCAATTGTGTCGGTCGTGTCGGGGCCGACTCGGCCAAGTTAAGCCCGACGGTGAATTTGCGTCTGCGCGAAGGCCGCAGGCAGCCACTTTGCGCGATAGGTTTGAGTTGCGGAGTCTGATACCTTATCCAGCACCTTGTCCTCAACACACAGGGACTTCGCAGTGTCTGTCGGTGTGCTTGCGCCTTTGCACGAGTGGGACGGATTTGAAGCGGCCTGCGCCGAGCTTCAGGCCTGCTCGGCCGATGTCGCCCGGTTTCTCGATGCCGAGATTGCCGAGCTGGACCGTTGGCAAACGGCCTTGCAACAAGTGTCAGCCGCCGGCGCCGCTGCGGCCGCTTCGCCCGTGCCCGGCCCGACGCCCCGCGGCCGTCTCGCCTGCGATGTCTCGGAAGCGGCCGACGAGTCGGCATCCGCAAACCGCCGCTCGGCCGTTGCCGACGCCGGCTCCGAGCTGGTCGCGCGATTGGAAGTGCTCTGCAACCGCCTCGAAGAAGAATTAGATCGCGCGCCGATCCTCGCGGTCAGCAACGCCTCGGACCGTGCGGACGAACATTCGTACGAAAGCGCAGCCGATGAGCGGTGGGAAGAAGCCGGGCCGGAAAAGGGCGAATCGGCGTCGCAGTCGTATCGTCGTCGGCTTCGGGCCTTGGCCGAACAGGTGCTCATTCTCGAACGCGATCGGTGCGGCACCGCCGCGGAGCTGGCCGCCGCCCGATTGCGGGCGCGCCAGTTGGCCCGCGAACTCAAACGGCAGAAGAATGCATTCAGCGTCGAGCGCCGCCGCTGGCGGCGAAAGCTTTCCGCAATCGAACGCGCTTTGGAGACGCTTTCCGCACCCAATGCCGCAACAGGCACTCGTCGGCTGAACCCCGCCGAGCACAGCGCGGCGCAAAAGGCCAAGGCCCTCGGAACAACGAGCGTCGGCCTGACCGACGAACTGCTGATCGAAGCGATTATGGCCAAATGCGAAATGTCGCCGGAAAGCCGCGCGGGCTAGCGCCGATGCCCGCCCTGCCGCAATCGCCGAGCAGCCCGTGCCTTCGGCGCCGCGGCCGCCGGACGAGCATCACGCGTGCGGCGAGCATCACCGGATCTTCCCCTTGATCTCCATCGACGGCAGCGGCAACTCGCTAAACGTCTTCCACTCGGCCTCGATCCATTCGCTCGACGACGCTCCGGCGTGCATCCACAGCCCATAGCGCAGCCGCAACGGCTCATTCGGAGCAATGCGCACCCGCCGATCCAGTGTGAGGCATGCTCCCATCCAGCCGTCGTTGCGGACATGAAACGCCGCGGGGTGATTGGGATTCTTCGGATGATCGAACAGCGCAATCCCACCGGCAAGGCGATTGGTCAGCGGCCCGGAATAATCGCACCACTTGGCCGGTTTGCGAAAGACTTCGGATTCGTTGCGCTGTCCTTCGCTGTTGAGGATTCGGCCCCCGCCGTCGTTCACACCGATCGTCTTTGCCATGCGCACGCCGATCACGCCGAACGGGTTCTGCATGAACTCGACCGCCGCATCGCCGGGCGACTCGAATTGCAAGTCGATCAGCAAGAGCCAGTCCCAATCCTTCGGCGCCATAACCTCGATCCGGCGGCGTTCCACGACGAGGCATTTGCCGTCGCCGCCGATCCAATGGTTGGTCGCCAGCAGCCAAGCCGACAGGTCGCCGTCCTCGAACCGCTCGATCCGTTGGTGGACAATCCGCCCGGGCTCTGCCCCCGCCGCGAGCCGGTCGGCCCAAAAATCGACGCCCGCTACGTTTTGATGCGAAATCCACACCGAATTGTGATGGCTGTGGCCGAACGGGTCGCGCGGATGCCCCATCCGCGTCAAGCACTGTCCTTCCGGCCCGACGAGCGGATAAAGAAACGGCCGCCGCAGCGATTCGCCGAAGTGATAGCAGGTCAGTTCCCGGCCATCGCACCGAAACGAAGCCTTGCCGTCGGGCAAGGGAATCACCTGCATCCGCGGCACCGGCTTCGCATCGGGAAACTCGGGATGCTCGACCTCCGCCGTCCCAATCGACGCTCCCGCTGCGTCGCCCGATGAAGCCGGTGTCTGAACCGCTGCCGGCCGGTCGCTCCCGCGTTCGGCCGCCGACGCAAGCGCAATCGGAACCGAAAGCGCGATCGCAAGCGCAGCCGCAAATACCCGCCCCCCGACCAACCCAAAAACCAGCGAACAAGGAACAAACGACCGTTTCACGGCACGCTCCCGAATCTGGCAGGGAAACGACACACTCGGACGATTCCGTCCCGAAGAAAGCAATTCGGCCGTATCCGCCCGCGGCCGCGGAATCGCGTCGACCAACGGCGGTTCAATAATCTAACATGCCCAGGCGGTGCAACGCCATCACCAGCCGTTTGGTTACGGCACCGGCCACCACCGCCCCGCTGCCCCCGTGTTCGATCGCGACGGAAAACGCGAATCGCGGTCGATCGGCGGGCACATACCCGACGAACCATGCGTGCGGCGGCCGTCCCGGCGCGCTTTCGGCCGTGCCGGTCTTTCCGGCGATCTCGACCAAGTCGCAAAACACCGCGGCATGCGCCGTGCCGGTTTCGTCGGCCACCGCCCGATGCAATCCGTCGCGAAGCACTTCCAAAACACCGGGATCGATCCCGTCGATCGGGCAAGCGGGCGGAGCCGTCCACAGCGGCCCGCGCCCCATCGGCTCGCCTTCCGACGCACGGCCCGGCGGAACCGTCAGGGCCGGTTCTTCAGCCCCATCAGCGTCCGCGGTGGTCAACATCTCGCCGGCGAGAAGATGCGGCTGTACCCGCCTTCCGCCGTTGGCCACTGCCGCCATTACGACCGCCATTTGCAGCGGGGTGGTCGTTAGCGATCCTTGTCCGATCGCAAGATTCAACGTCTCTGATGCCGAAATGCTCGGCCCGGCGCGACCGTCGGCGACGATCGCCGGGATCGAGCCGGTGCCCTCCGCCGGCAGATCGATGCCCGTGCGACGCCCCAAGCCGAATCGCTCCGCCCATTCGACCAACGGACCGGCGCCGATCTCGGCCGCATGATGGAAGAAATAGACGTTGCAGCTCTCGGTCAATGCGTCGCTCAGAGTCATTGCGCCGTGCCCGCGCCCGGTGCGAACAAACAGTTCGCATCGTTGTCGATCGGCCCGCTCAAAATACCCTCGACAAACCAGAGGGCGCGACGGATCGAACCCGTGCTGGTGCAAAAGCGCGGCCGCCGAAACCACCTTGAAGGCCGAACCCGGCGGCAGCGCCATTTGCGTCGCACGATCGAACAACGGACGAGAAGGATCGGCCGACAAGCGCGCCGCATCCGCGCGATCCGCCGAGAGGAACACATTCGGGTCGTAGCGGGGCGCAGAGGCGGCGGCAATCACCGCTCCGCTGGAAACATCGAGCACGACGACCGCACCGCCGCGAGGCGCAGCGGCCTCGAAGGCCTCGGCCCGTTGCAGCGCGGCATCGAGCAGTTCCTCGGCCTGACGTTGCAGCCGCAGATCGATCGTCAACATCAAGTCGCGGCCCGGCAACGGCGGCGGAGCATCAAAGGCGGCCAACACCCGGCCGCCGGCCGTCGGATAGACCACATGCCGGCCGCGCCGACCGCGCAGCTCGATCTCGTACTGCCGCTCGATGCCCGTTGCGCCCACCCAATCATCGGACGAGTACTCGATCTGATCCCTCAGCACGAGCGATTCATCGTCGTCGGTCCGCAGCTCCGAATCTGCCCCGTTTCCGCCGCCGGCGGCCGAAGCCGCGCGTTCCGCATCGGGCGTTCTTCCGCCGTTGGCGGCCGTGTCTGCAAACGCCCGTTTCCATCGTTCATTCCATGGTCCGATCTCTTCCGGACCGATCGCGCCCATATAGCCGATCAAATGCGAGGCCGTCGCGCCCTGAGGATAGAACCGCTTCGTTCGCGCAATCAAGCGAATCGACGGAACGCTTTCGAACTCGCGGCGGATCGCCTCGACGGTCTCGCTCGGCAAATCATCGACCACAATGTGATGTTGCCTCTGTTCGGCGACGACGATCGGCTGCCCGTCGCCCGCTTCGCCCGCGGAACGCACCGCCTCGACCATCTTCGCCCACAGGCGGCCCAAAAAAGACGCCGACGCCGCCGGAACGGCCTGCGCAGGCCGACGCACGTCGCGGTCGTTCACCCACTCGACGATTCGTTGAACGCGCAATTGAATCGCCGCGGTCCGCTGTTTCCAAACCTCGGACGGCAGACCGCACAACTCGGCCAAGCGCGTCATCTGCGCCTCGCGCCACTGGAGGAACTCGCGTTCCGCCCGTTCGAGCCGAACCGGATCGCTCCGAAACGGGCGATCGACCCGCGCCCGCGCCTGCCGCCGCAGCCAAACCGGATCGGGCGGATCTTCAAGAAAGCGGTAGTGAACCGCCAAGGCAATGCTCTGACGATGATCGGCCAACACTCGGCCGTCCGCCGAATAGATCCTTCCGCGCGGGGCAACGACCGACTCGATACGTCGCTGCGGACGAGCCGCCGCGGCACGGTAGGCCTCGCCCCACACGCGATGCTGCACGACCAGCACGATCCAAAGGAATAACAGCAGTGCCGTATAGCCGAATAGGCACACGCTCATCCGCCGCTGCGGATCAACCGCCGCCGCGCGCTTCGGAATGCGCAGCCAGAACAGATTGAACTGACGCCCCGCATCCTGCATCGCCATTGTCCATCAATCGGAAACCAATCGGGAGACAGAAAGCCGAGAGAACACCGCCGCCGCTTCTTCCGCCGCTGCTTCCGCCGTCGCTGCTTCCGCCACTGCCGGCGATACCGTCGCCGCCGCTCCCCCGGCTGCCGCCGCTGCTTCCGCCGATACGCGAAATGGCGTTCCGAAAAGAGCGCCGTGCACATCACGGTTTGGCGGCCAACGCCAGCGCGCCGTGAACGACTACCTCCTCGCCCAATACGGCCGGCAGAATCCGAAACGTGCCGCGAAGCGGCGGGAATACGTAGCGGTTGACCTCTTCGCGAAGCGGGACCCAAAAGAGATTCTCGCCCGCCAGCGACACCCCGCCGCCGACGACGACCACCTCGGGCGACAACAGCGTAATCATTTGCCCCAAGGCCCATCCCAACGCGCGCGTCGCCTGCCGAAAGGCCGCCTCGGCCAAGCGATTGCCGTCCTCGGCCGCTTCGGCAATCATCTTCGTCGTCAGCGAATCGAGATCGCCTCCGCAGCGCTGCCGCAGGTCGTGGCCCGACTCCGCATCGGCCTCTTCCGCGGCCAGCAACCGTCGGCGCACGTCCGCTTCATCGCCGGGCGGCCCGCCCGAAAGAAACGGCGCCAACGGCCGACTGATCGCCTCGGTCAGTTGAGACTGAATCGCGGCCGCAATCCCCCAGCCGCTGGCCAGCGACTCGACGGTCAGCTCCGGCCGGTCGGCGTGCAGCCCGGGACGCAAATGGCCGATCTCCGACGCAATGCCGGCGCCGCCCAAATACACCTCTCCGTCAAGCACCAATGCCCCGCCGATCCCGCTGCCCACCGTCGTGTAGAAGACAACGCGGCGTCCCCGGCCTGCGCCGAAGCGCGCCTCGGCCAGCCCGGCCAAGTCGGCATCGTTGCCGATTCGGGCCGGCAGCCCGAGAACCTGCCGACACCAATCGGCCAGCGGGTAGTCCTCCCAACCATCGATCTGATGGCTCTTCAGCGTCCGACCGGTCAGGCAATCGACCGGGCCGCCGAACCCAATCCCCGCAGACTGCGGCTGGTGCCGCGCGATCAGAGGAGCAGCCAGGGCTTCGATCTGACGGCGAATGCCGGCCGCACCGGCCGAGCGATCGACCGTGCGCCGTTCCAAGGCGACCAATGCATTTCCGTCTCCCGCACCCACGCCGACTTGCAGTTTGGTGCCGCCGATCTCAATGCCCAAGTACATCGTCGCTGTTTCCAACCAACCGGAAAACATCCAAAAGTCGAACTCTTTTCCCAGCCCAGCCAGGTGCGGCTCAATCGCCCGCCCCTTAAGCTGCGGCAACCAGTAACATAGCATCTCCCGGCGTTCATCAGGAGCCGGGCAACGGAACACGGCAAATAAGCCTGAAGGTCAACAGCCCCTTGAACAAGCCCAAGCGGGCGACAGACGGGTGCCGACGCCTTCCGGAACGACCCAGCCCGTAGCGACGTCATAACCGATCTTTTCCACAGGCCGTTCGGCCAGATGCCGGCCACTCCGGCCGAACCGGCGCCTTCAGCGCCGGGGGCCGGCCGACAAAGCCACCCCCCGGCGGTGTTCAAAAGCCACATCATCCGGCGCGGGGCAGAAAGCCGACAATCGCAGACCCGCATTTCGCACAGGACCAACACGAAGACCAGGCCACCGCGAAGGCTCTTCCGGCGGCCGAACGTGTGGACGTTCCGGCGGCCGTCGGGCTACAATGACTCGGCGGAGTTGAACCCATGGCCGGCGTCGAACGACACGGATTGCTGCGGCACGGAATCTCTCTGGCCGTCATCGTGACGGCCGGCTTGATCACTTCGTGGACGATCTATCGCAGCCTGGCCGAACGCGAACAACGGATCGCCGCGGGCCGCTTCGAGCTTGACTCCGCCCGACTTGCCGCCCGCGTCGCAAGCGAACTGAATGCCGGCAGCCATACCGTCGCTGCACTCAAAGCGTTCTTCGATGCCTCCGAGAAGGTCGAGCCAGACGAGTTTCGCATCTTCGCCCGCGCCATCCTGACGGGGCACCGCGCGCTGGTCGCGTTTTGCTGGGCGCCCTGCGTCCCGCCCGGCCGCGTTGAGCAGCATTGCGCCGAAGCCCGGGCGATGGGGTTCAATGCCTACCGCGTTCATCAATTGCCGTTGCCCAACGGCCTCCTGCCCGCAGACAACCCGCGCGTTCCCCAACGCGACCATTTTCCGCTGCTGTTCATCGAGTCGCAGCAAACAGAGGGCATCGACACCGGTCTCGATCTAGCCAGCCATCCCCTGATTGCCGAGGCGATCGACCGGGCCGCGGCGCACCAGCGCACCGATTGCCTCGGAGGGCTTTCCCTCGGACGCGGCGACGAGGCCGCCTTCGACTGCCTCTTCCTCGCGCCCGTCTATCGCCGCGGAGAGCCGACCGCCACGGCCGAACAGCGGCGGCAAAGCATCGAGGGAGTTTCGGTGGTCGTTGCCCGGCTCGATCAATTGCTCCTCGAAGCGTGCCGCGGCGCCAGCCACGAGCATTTCCGCATTTGCCTCTTCGAATCATTCGCCTCGGGCGACGTGCGGTGCCTGGCCGCGTTGGCGGCCGGAAATCCCTATCAAGGCCGCGCAGCCGACCTGGCCCCCTCCGACAACCGCAACGGCGACGTGCTGCCCGGCTTCCGCCGCACAGTGCTCGACTTGCCCGGGCATCAATGGAGCGTCGAGGTTCTGGCCTCGCCCGAGTACATTGCCGCGCAGCGAACATGGCTTCCGCCGTTGGCGCTGCTCGGCGGGTTGGTGCTCACCGGTTTGGTCGTCGGCTTGGTCGGATCGCTCGTCGGCCGCGCCGACCGCATTCGCGCACAGGTCGCCCGCCGCACCCGCGAATTGCAGCACGAGGTGGCCGAGCATGCGCGGACCCAAGCTCATCTGCGCGATTCTCAGGCGCTCTACTCGTCGCTGGTCGATGCCCTGCCGGTTTATCTGTTGCGCAAAGATCTTCAGGGTCGGTTCACATTCGCCAACAAGCTGTTTTGCGACCTGCTCGGCCGCACCTGGGAGGAAATCGCCGGAAAGACGGATTTCGATTTCTACCCGCGCGCCTTGGCCGAAAAATACCAGCGCGACGACCGCCGCGTGATTTCCACCGGGCAAGTCTTCGAGGATGTCGAACAGAACGAACAAGACGGCGAAACGCATTACGTGGAGGTGCTCAAGTCGCCGGTTCTCGACGCCTCGGGCGCCATTATCGGAACGCAGGCGATTTTCTGGGACGTGACCGCGCGGCGGCGCGCCGAGCTGGCCTTCGAGCGCGAGCGCTATCTTCTCAACTCGCTGATGGATCATGTGCCCGATCATATTTTCTTCAAAGACCGCCAGGGCCGCTTCTTGCGCGTCAATACGGCGCTGGCCCGCCGGTTCGGCCTAAGCGATCCCGCCGAGGCGGTGGGCAAGAGCGATTTCGACTTCTTCACCCGCGAGCATGCCCAACAAGCCTTCGACGACGAACAGCGGGTGATGGCCACCGGCCAGCCGATGATCGGATTCGAGGAAAAGGAAACCTGGCCCGACGGAAGCATCACTTGGGTGTCCACCACCAAGTTGCCGCTGCTCGATCCGGAGGGGCGCATCATGGGCACCTTCGGCATTTCGCGCGACATCACCGTGCAGCGACAGGCGGCCGAGGCCCTGCGGCAGGCCAAGGAAGCCGCCGAGGCCGCCAGCCGCGCCAAAAGCGATTTTCTGGCCAACATGAGCCACGAAATCCGCACGCCCTTGAACGCCATCATCGGCATGACCGAACTGCTGCTCGACATGCAACTGACCCCGGGCCAGCGCGAGTATCTGCGGATGGTCTGCGAGTCGGGCGAGGCCCTGCTCGGCGTGATCAACGACATCCTCGACTTCTCGAAGATCGAGGCGGGCAAGCTGCGGCTCGAACACGCCGAGTTCGCCCTCCGCGAACGGCTCGGCGACACGATGAAGTTCCTCGGTCTGCGGGCACACACAAAAGGCCTGGAACTCGCCTATGAAATCGCCCCCGACGTGCCGGACGGCCTGGTGGGCGACGTGGGCCGCTTGCGGCAAATCGTCGTCAATCTCGTGGGCAACGCCATCAAGTTCACCGAGCGCGGCGAGGTCGTTGTTTCGGTCGATTGCGCCGCCCGGCGGGGCGACCAAGTCGAGCTTCACTTCGCCGTGCGCGACACCGGCATCGGAATCCCGCCCGAGAAAATCTCTCGCATCTTTCAAGCGTTCGAACAGGCCGACACCTCGACCACCCGCCGTTTCGGCGGCACGGGCTTGGGGCTCACGATTTCGTCGCGGCTGGTGGAAAGCATGGGCGGGCGCATCTGGGTCGAAAGCCGGGTCGGCGCCGGCAGCACCTTCCATTTCACCGCCGTGTTCACCGTGCGCTATGATGAAGTCCGCGAGCCGGAGCGCGGGCTCGTCCCGCCCTTGGAAGGACTGAAAGTGCTGATCGTGGACGACAACGCGACAAACCGCCTGATTCTCGCCGAGATTGTCCGCAATTGGCGCATGCGATCGGCAACGGCCGCCGGCACGGACGAGGCGCTGGCGGCCATTGCCGCGGCCGAGGCGGCCGGCGATCCGTTCCGCCTGATCCTCACCGACGCCCACATGCCCGGACGCGACGGCTTCGCGCTGGTCGAAGAGCTGCGCCGTCGCGGGGCGGCCCAGGGCGTGCCGATCATGATGCTCACCTCCGGAGATCACCGCGACGATCTGACCCGCTGCGAAGAGCTGGCCATCGCCCGTCATCTGATCAAGCCGATCAAACAATCGGAACTGTTCGACGCGATTGCCGGAGCACTCGCGCCCGACGCGGAGGCCGCGACGCAAACGATTGCCGCCTCGAACCTCGATTCGCTGCCGCGGCTGCCCCCGCTGAGAATCCTGCTCGCCGAAGATAGTCTGGTCAATCAGCGGCTCGCCGTCGGCCTGTTGCAACAACAAGGCCACGAGGTCGCCGTTGCCCATAACGGCAACGAGGCGCTGGCCGCCCTGCAATCGCGGCGGTTCGATCTGGTGTTGATGGACGTGCAAATGCCCGAGCGCGACGGTTTGGAAACCACGGCCGAAATCCGTCGCCGCGAACAGCGGATCGGCGGCCATGTGCCGATCATCGCCATGACCGCTCACGCCATGAAGGGCGATGAGGAAAAATGCCTCGCCGCCGGTATGGACGCGTATGTCGCCAAGCCGATTCGGGCCCGACAGTTGTTCGAAACCATCGCCCGCGTGCTCGGCCGAGAGCCGATTGGCGACCTTCCCTTGCCGGGCGACGACGTGATCGACTGGCCGCACGCGATGAACACCGTTCGGGGCGATCAGAAGCTGCTGCGTTCGATCGTCGCCGCCTTCGTCGACGAATGCCCGACCGTGCTCAGCCAACTGCGTCAGGCCGTCGCCGCCGCCGACCCCAAGGCCATCCGCTTGGCCGCGCACACCCTCAAGGGCGGCATCCGATATTTCGGGGCGAAACCGGCCTTCGATCGGGCCCTCGAGCTGGAGAACATCGGCAAGTCGGGCAGTGCCGACGGCGCCGCGGCCGCGCTGGTCGCGCTGGAAAAAGAACTCGATCGCGTGCTGTCGCCGCTGCGGCAGTTTATCGGCCGAGAGCCTCAATCGCCTGCATCCGATCTCGCAGTCGGCGACGGCACTCCCCCCCCGGCGCAATCCCCGAGCTAGAATCTATCGTTGCCATGCCGCGCATCCTGATTGTTGACGATTCGGCTACCGACCGCTGCATGGTCGGATCGCTTGTGGCGGAAGACAACTGCGCGGAGATCGAGTATGCCCTCGACGGTCTCGACGCCCTGGCCGCCATCGGCAAACGCCGGCCCGATTTAGTGATCACCGATCTGGTCATGCCCCGCATGAACGGGCTGGAATTGACCGCCGAAGTGCGGCGCGGTTTTCCCGGCATCCCGATCATTCTCATGACCTCGCAAGGCAACGAGGAGATCGCCGTCGAGGCCTTGCAGCGCGGCGCGGCCAGCTACGTGAGCAAATCGAAACTCGCCGCGAAGATGCGCGATACCGTGCAAATGGTCTTGGCCGCCGCCGACCGCTTGCAGAGTCAGGCCCGTCTCGAACGCTATTTGGTCCGCAGCCGCCGCGAGTTCGTCTTGGAAAACGATCCCTCCTTGTTCGGACCGCTCCTGGCGTGTCTGCAAGAAGAGTCCGATCGCTTCCGCCTTTGGGACGACGCGGAGCGAACTCGCGTGGGCATCGCCCTGCAAGAGGCGCTGACCAACGCGGTCTTCCACGGCAATCTCGAACTCAGCGGCGCCCTGCGAGAAGAAGACGAAGACGCCTACCATTCCCTCGCCGTGCTTCGCCGCCATCAATCGCCCTACGCCGAACGGCAAGTCCGCGTCGAAGCGGACTTTTCCCAAACCGTGGCGCGGTTCGTCATCCGCGACGAAGGCCCCGGGTTCGATCCCCGCCAACTGCCCGACCCCACCGATCCGGCCAACCTCGAGCGCGTCAGCGGGCGAGGCATCCTCTTAATGCGGACCTTTATGGACGAAGTGCAATACAACGAAGTGGGCAACCAAGTCGCCATGGTCAAACACGCATGCGGTTCGTTTCGACGCCAAGCAGCCGGTTAGCCCCGGGGCGCCGCGGGCCGCGGGCCTGTTTGAAAAACAGGCCGTCACATCATTCGCCTCGCCCCCCGATTGTGCAAACAAAGAAACGTCGTCCCGAGCGATTTGACGAGGAAGCGACTGCGGCGAACAATTGGCAGTAACCGGCGGTAACGCCGCAATACGGTTCGCGCTGTTTTGGCGCCGCGGCGAAAAACGGCTCGGCCAAGCGCCGCGCACCCGCCGGCCGCGGGCGCCGGGCCGCAAAGCGCGGTACGATCACCGACATCCCAGGGAGCACCAGCAATGAGCGCACTTCGCGCACGTGTTGACGCCGACAAATGCATCGCCTGCGGGCTGTGCATCGAAGTTTGCCCCGCCGTCTTCGAGGCCGAAGACGACGGCCGAGCGGTGGTGCGCATCGCCTCCGTTCCGGCCGAAGAACACGACGCCTGCCGCGAGGCGGCCGCGCAGTGTCCGGTTGAAGCGATTGTTTTGAACGAATCGGATGCGTAAGCCGCCGGTTGGAACGAGAGACGCTTTTCGACGAAGCCGATCAACCGGCCGCCTCCGCGGCTGCGGCGAGCGACCGCAACAGCGCGTCGGCAAGCGCGTCGGCCTGAGCTTCCACCACCACTTCCATGTTGTGCCGCCAGGTCGGCACCCGCCGGCGATCGAACACCGTCATTCCCGTGGTCAGCTCGCCCATCGTCTCGACATCGCCCGCCATCTCGCGGGCGACGACCAGTTCAGGGTGCAAAGCCGCCATCAGCGTCACCGAATCGTGAATGTGAATCCCTTCGATGCCGAATTGCTGGCGGTAGGCGCGGAAAACCGGCGGCAAGATGCTGCGA
>Ga0308417_1002392_pt1 | contig 12400 bp, 6 predicted proteins | sample HotsprSampleOS65_FD_203528 | JGI IMG/M metagenome (GOLD analysis project Ga0308417, IMG submission 203528) | Hot spring phototrophic mat microbial communities from Octopus Spring, Yellowstone National Park, Wyoming, United States - 20090730_OS65 ... | reverse complement strand
GAGCCTCGATGGCATTTGAGATTTGAGACCGCCAGAAATGGCCCCATCAAACGATCTTTCGTCCGACGATCGGTTTGCCCCCTGGCCGCATGTGCAGGCCTGGATTCTCGCCTGCGCCGTGTTTCCCTTGCTGTGGATCGGCGGAATGGTGACGACTTACGAGGCCGGCATGTCCGTCGAGGACTGGCCGACGACCTACGGGCATTGGTTCTACCCGATCCAAAAATGGATTTCCGGCCATTGGGATATGTTTCTCGAACACGGCCACCGAACATACGCGCAGTTTGTCGGCCTCTTGGCCGTTCTCGCCGCGGCAGCCCTCGGAATGAAATACCGATCTCGCGGCAAGTGGCTGCTTGCGGCCGCGCTACTGGCCGGCGTGGCGGTGCAGGCCACGCTCGGCGGCTTTCGGGTGCTTTGGGACGAGCGATTGCTGGCCAAGATTCACGGCTGCGTCGCCGCGGCCTACTTCGGACTGTGCTCGGCCGCCGTGGTCGTCACTTCGCGCCGCTGGCACAGCGGGCCCTTCGAACACTTGTCGGCTGCCGCAAACGCGCGGCGTTGGGGCTTGGCCGTAACCGCCCTGCTTTATCTCGACGTTGTGCTGGGCACACAATTGCGGCACAACGTCGGCGGCGAGTCGCCGGCCTGGTTCACGCTTTGGCTCTGGCTGAAAATCATTTCGGCAACCGCAGCGGCGTGCGCGACAGGCTTTTTGGCCTTCGGATTGCTTCGGCCGAGTGAAAGCCCGCGGCTCGTCCGGCGCGGCCGTTGGCTTTTTTGGGGAATCATCGCCCAATTGGTTCTGGGCGCCGCCACGTGGCTGGTCAACTACGGAGTGCCGGCCTGGTTCCGAGAGTACCTTTTCCCCTGGTCCTACGCGGTCACGGCCGAGGGCTTTTGGCAGGTTCAGGTCACGACGGCACACGTGGCCTTCGGATCGCTGCTGTTCGTTCTTTCGCTGAGCATCACGCTTTGGGCGCACCGGATGTATGCTGCCCCCCGGCAGATCGCAAATGGCTGAACCGAACGTGGAAACGGCGCCGCAACCGGAACGATCGCCGTCCCAGCAACATACCAGTGCCAATCCCGTTGGCCGCAACGGGGAAATAACGGTGCCATCCGAAGAATTGTCGCCGATGGCTGACGGCAGTCGCACCGGCGCAAGCGAAACGCGAGAGGCCATCGCCTCGTGGGTCGCCCTGTTGCGGCCGCGTATTCTCGGGTTGGTGGCCGTTGCCATGGCGGCCTCGGCCTGGCTTTCGGGACAGACGCAACCATCGTTGCCGGCCGTTGTTCACATCCTTTGGGGCACGCTTTGGGTGATGGCCGGCTCGGTTGCCTTGAATCAGGCAATCGAAAGCCGGAGCGATGCGATGATGCCGCGGACCGCGCACCGGCCCGTGCCAGTGGGCCGGGTTTCGGCTCGACAGGCTGCTCTTTTCGGGGCGATGGCCATTGCGGCCGGTTGCGGCTATCTAGCATGGTTTGCCGGAGGGACGGTCGCTCTGCTGGCGGGCGTCAATGCCCTGGGCTACGTTGCCCTCTATACGCCGCTCAAGTCGCGGTCGCCGTGGCAAACTCCGGTCGGAGCAGCCGCCGGCGCGCTGCCGGTGCTGCTGGGCGCGGCCGCAGCCGACGCCATGTTCAGTTTCCGGGCCCTGACGTTGTTCGGGCTGCTTTTCTTCTGGCAGTTTCCCCATTCGATGGCCATCGCCTGGCTCTATCGCGAGCAATTCGCGGCCTCGGGCACGCGGTTGGCCGTCGTGGTCGATCCCAGCGGCCGGTCGGCCGGTCGCTGGGCGTGCGTCGGGGCCGTTGCCCTGGTGCCGCTCGGACTGGCGATGACGGCCGAATACGGCATCGTATGGGCTGCGGGCGCCGGGATGCTCGGCTTGAGCGGCTTGGCCGTCGCCGCCCGCTTCGCCGCACAGCCCTCCGACCAGACTGCGCGGACGATGCTCCGCTGGTCCCTGGCCTTTTTGCCGGCATTCTTGGCGTGGGCCATTGCCGCAAAGCATTGGCAATGATCTACTTATGTCGCAACCGCGTCAGACGGCGTTTCTTTCGTCCGAAACCAAACGACTGCCTTACGCTTCGAGCCTGAACGCACGGAGCGAATCCGGTGCTCGGAGCTTCAAGCCTTGGGGCACAAGCCATGTCTTTTCGGGAAAGGCCATTGTGTCCGAGGCAGCCGGCGTCAACAGCCCAGAATTTTCCGAGAGCAAACACCAGCCGATGGGAACTTTTCGGCGAGCAGAAACGTCTGATCGGGTAGTTGTGCGCCTCCTATCGCTATTGTTCTCGAAGGCTGGCGTATCTTCAACGGCGCGTGCGACTGCCGAACCGGTGTTGCGCCCTCGGGCGGTTCGGCGATGATCGTTTTGAAACGATGCGACGAAGTTGCGAAAGAATCCAACGCATCGGACGACCCATCAGTCGTCTCGATGAACAAACCGATTGACAAACAACGCATTGCGGAGTTCTCTACGAAGAAAGGACTGCTCCTATGAGTCGGCCGTACCTGCCGTGGTTCTGTGTCGGATTGATCGCGGTGGTCTGTTTGGCGTCGATCGGCGCCGGACCGCGTGAAGACCAATGGAAGAAGGTAAACCAAGCAGTGGAAAAGGGACTACCGAAAACGGCGATCGAGCATCTTGAGCCAATCATCGCCGGAGCGATTCGCGACAAAGCCTATCCCGAAGCGATCCGGGCCATCGCCAAGAAGGCGGCCTTGACCGGCACGATCGAGGGCAACAAGCCCGAGGAGAAAATCGTCCGGCTCGAGGCTGAAATCGAGAAAGCGCCGGCCGAAATGCGGCCGATGATGACGGCCGTGTTGGCCCATTGGTATTGGCACTTCTTCCAGCAGAACCGCTGGCGGTTTATGCAGCGGACAGCGACGGCGCAATCGCCGGGCAGCGACATCAACACCTGGGACCTGCCTCGCATCCTGGCCGAGATCGACAAGCAGTTCACCAAGGCCCTGGAAGCCGAGGAGGAACTCAAGAAGATCCCGGTTGCCGAGTACGACGAACTGCTCGTCAAGGGCAACATGCCCGACTCTTATCGGCCGACGCTGTTCGACTTCGTCGCCTTCGAGGCCCTGCAATTCTATTCCTCGGGCGAACAGGCCGGCTCGAAAGCGGAAGACGCCTTCGAGCTGTCGGCCGACGGTCCGGCCTTCGCACCGGCCGCTGATTTCCTCAAATGGAAGATCGAAACCACCGACGAAAACTCGCTGACGGTCAAGGCATTGCGTCTTTATCAGAAAGTGATGAAGTTCCACGAGGACGATAAAACGCCCGATGCCCTCCTCGATGCCGATCTGGGCCGGCTGGCCTTCGCCCACTCGAAGGCCGTGGGCGAGGAAAAAGACGCCCGCTACAAGGCCGCGCTCCAACGATTCGTCGATCGGCACGGCGATCACCCGGTTTCGGCGCTGGCGCGGCACTACTGGGCGTCGGTCCTTCACGGCGAGGGCGACTGGGTCGAAGCCCGGCGGATTGCCCAGCAAGGCGCCAACGCCTTCCCGCGCACCCCCGGCGGCAACTTGTGCTTCAATCTCGTGCAGCAGATCGAGCAGCCCGAGTTGGCCGTGGTGGCCGATCGGGTGTGGAACAGCCCCTGGCCCGCACTCGATGTCCGCTATCGCAACATCAAGGAAGTCCATTTCCGCTTGGTGGCCCGCGATTGGAAGACATGGATCACCAAGTATGATCCCGGGGCGCGTTGGCTCGACGAGGCGTCGATGAAAGCAGCCCTCTCCGATGCGCCGGTGAAGCAATGGTCGGCGCAATTGCCGGCTACCGAAGACTTCCAGCAACGCAGCGAAGAGGTCGCCGTTCCCCAAGACCTCAAGCCCGGCTGGTACTTCCTGGTGGCCAGCGTTCGGCCCGATTTCTCGCAGAAAGACAACATCATTCTCTTTCGCGCCGTTTGGGTGAGCAAGCTCGGACTGGTGCTCCGCACCCGCAGCGGCGAGGCAACGATCGAAGGGTTCGTTCTCGACAACGAGTCGGGCGAACCGATCGCCGGCGCCGACGTGCAGGTGTTCATCAACGACAATCGCAGGGACGGCTACGGGCCGGCCGGCCAATCGGTGAAGACCGATCAAAACGGTCTGTTTCGGGCGGCAGGTCAACATCAGCGGTCGGCGGTGGTGCTCGTCTCTCACGGCGATCAAAAGCTGGCCAACGAAGACGACCTTTATCTCTACCAGGGCGGCGGCCGACAACGGAGAGCCGAACAAACCGTCTTCTTCACCGATCGATCACTGTATCGCCCGGGCCAAACAATTCAGTACAAGGGCATCTGTGTCGCGATTGATCACGAGCGCGACGAGTACTCGGCCGTGGCCCACCGCGACCTGACCGTGGTGTTCGTCGATCCGAACGGCAAGGAAATCGCCAAACAGAAGCAGCGCACGAATCAGTTCGGCTCGTTCAGCGGCAGTTTCACCGCTCCACGCGATCGGCTGATGGGGCGGATGCAAATCCGCGTTGAATCGGGCCCGCCCGGCGGAACCGGGTTCAATGTCGAGGAGTACAAGCGGCCCAAGTTCCAGGTGGAACTCGACGCCCCGAAGACGCCCGCCAAGCTCAACGAAACGGTCCAAATCACCGGCAAGGCGACGGCCTACACCGGAGCGGCCATCGGCGGGGCGAAGGTTCGCTACCGCGTGGTCCGCGAGGTTCGGTATCCCGATTGGTGGTATTGGTTGTGCTGGTGGATGCCGCGCGGCGGCAACAGCCAAGAGATCGCCCACGGCAGCACGACCACCGAATCGGACGGCTCGTTCAAGATCGAGTTCGTTGCCAAACCCGACCTGAGCGTTTCGGAGAAGGACGAGCCTGTATTCCAATACTCCGTGACGGCCGAGGTGACAGACACGACGGGCGAGACGCGGGTCGGCGACCGGACCGTCAACGTGGCCTACACGGCGCTGAGGGCCTCGATGTCGGCCCCGCAATGGCTCACCGCCGAGAAACCAGTCGAAGTGACCATTAGCACAACCACTCACGACGGCGAAGGCCAGAAGGCCGAGGGCGCGGTCAAGATTTACGCCCTGAAGCAGCCTGCCAAAGTGCAGCGGCCCAAGGCGCAGGGCGTTCACGTGCCGCGGTTCGAAGGCCGCGGCAAGGCGGCCAAGAACCCGCCCCCGCCCGATCCGGCCGACATCAATTCCTGGGAATTGGGCGACTTGGCCGCCGAGGAAGGTTTCACTACCGCCGCAACCGGCCAAACGGTGATTAAAGTTACTCTGAAGCCCGGTCCCTATCGCGTCATGCTGGAAACGCAAGACCGCTACAACAAGCCGATCAAGGCCGTGCTGCCGCTGTTGGTTCTCGACCCGAACGCCCGAGCATTGCCGGTGAAACTGCCCAATTTGGTCGCAGCGCCGAAATGGGCGTTGGAACCGGGCGAGGAGTTCATGGCCCTTTGGGGCAGCGGTTACGAGAAGGCCCGCGCGTTCATCGAAGTCGAGCATCGCCGCAAGGTGATTCAGGCGTTTTGGACCGAGCAAGGCGCTTCGCAGCAGAAGGTCGTTCAGAAAGTGGATGAAGCGATGCGCGGCGGGTTTACCGTCCGTGTAACGATGGTTCGCGAGAATCGCGGCTATGTATCGAGCCACTACGTCAGCGTTCCCTGGAGCAACAAGCAGTTGAGCATCGCTTGGGAACGATTCGTCTCGAAGCTCGAGCCGGCTCAAAAGGAGACGTTCACAGCGATCATCACCGGCCCCGACGCGAAGAAGGCGGCCGCCGAAATGGTCGCCACGTTGTACGACAAGTCGCTCGACGCCTACTTGCCGCACAATTGGCCGGGCTTCGGCGGTCTGTTCCGCAGCGATTACACGAATCTTAACGCACAGTTCCAGAACACCAGCCAATGGCTCAACCAAATTGCCTACTCGCTCCACCGCGAATACCGCGATGGTTCGATCAAGTACCGTCAATTCCCGCCCGAACTGACGGCCAATCTCTGGGGATATCAATTCGGACGCCGCGCTGCGATGCTTAGGGGCGGTTTTGGCGGCATGGGCGGCATGGCCGCGGACGGCGCCGCCATGCCGGCGGCCGCGGCCCCGATGGCCGACCGCCTCGAAATGCAGGCCGCCGGCGCACCCATGGAAGGGGGAGAAAGAGAACAGGCGAAACTCGAGGAGGAAAAGAACGGCGTCGCGGACAAACGGGCACTCCGCAAGGCCGGCAACGCAGACCCGGGCCGCCCCGACGCCGGACCCGACCTGAGCAAGGTGGCCGCACGCACCAACTTGAACGAAACAGCCTTCTTCTTCCCGCATCTGATCTCGGGCGAAGACGGCACGGTGCGCATGGAGTTCACCATGCCCGAGGCGCTGACGACCTGGAAGCTCATCGGCTTCGCGCACGACGAGAAGCTGCGATCGGGCATGATCGGCGGCGAGGTGATCACGGCCAAGGACTTGATGTGCCAGCCGAACCCGCCGCGATTCCTCCGCGAAGGCGATGTGCTGGCCTTCAGCGTCAAGGTGTCGAACCAATCGGCCGGCCGTCTCGCGGGCAAGGTGCGGTTGACGTTCTTCGACCCCGTCAGCGAGAAACCGCTCGACGCGGCCTTGGGCAATTCGGCGGTCGATCAGGCCTTCGACATCGCATCGAAGGAATCGGCCTCGTTCACCTGGCAAATCACCGTCCCCGACGGCATGGGGCCGGTGGCCTATAAGGCGGTTGCGGCTTCCGACCGGCTGAGCGACGGCGAACAAGCGATGCTGCCGGTGCTGTCGCGCCGCGTGCTGGTCACCGAATCGCTGCCGCTACCGATTCGCGGCCCGCAAACCAAGAAGTTCACCTTCGCGCGGCTGGCCGATTCGGGCAAGTCCGACACCTTGCAGCACCAAACCCTCACCGTGCAAATGGTGTCGAACCCCTCGTGGTACGCCGTCATGGCGCTGCCCTACCTGATGGAATATCCCTACGAATGCAGCGAGCAGGTGTTCAATCGCCTCTATGCGAACTCGCTGGCGCGGCATATCGCCCTGTCGAGTCCCCGCATCCGCCGGGTGTTCGATCAATGGCGGGATACACCGGCGCTGGATAGCCCGCTGGAGAAGAACCAAGACCTCAAGGCGGTGATGCTCGAAGAGACGCCTTGGCTCCGCCAGGCTCAGGCCGAAAGCCAGGCCCGCCGCAACGTGGGCATCTTGTTCGACGACAACCGCCTGAACGAAGAGACCGGGCGCCTGCTGGCCAAACTGGCCGAAATGCAGCACGAAGACGGCGCCTGGCCCTGGTTCCCCGGCGGCCCGGGCAACGACTATATCACGTTGTATATCACCACGGGCTTCGGACGACTCCGCCACTTGGGCGTCAAGCTCGATGCCGCCCCGGCGATCAAGTCGCTTACCCGGCTGGACGGGTGGATCGACCGCACCTACCGCGAAATCCTCCGCCATGGGCACAAAGACAAGAATAACCTCTCGACCACTATCGCCTTATATCTCTACGGACGAAGCTTCTTTCTGGAAAACAAGCCCATCGCGGCCGAACACCGCGAGGCGGTGGATTACTTCCTCGGGCAGGCGAAGGCCCACTGGTTGAAACTCGACGTTCGCCAATCGCAGGCCCATCTGGCCGTGGCGCTGAAGCGGTTCGGCGACATCGAAACCGCCCGCGACATCATGCGGTCAATCAAAGAGCGCTCGGTGAGCAACGAAGAGATGGGCATGTTCTGGCGCGATCTGGAGCTGTCGTGGTGGTGGTATCGCGCCCCGATCGAAACCCAGGCGATGATGATCGAGGCCTTCGACGAAGTGATGAACGACGCCCAGGCCGTCGAAGAGTGCAAGGTTTGGCTGCTCAAACAGAAGCAAACCCAAGATTGGAAGACCACCAAGGCCACGGCGGATGCGATCTACGCCCTGCTGCTCCGCGGCGAGAACCTGCTGGCGGCCGACGCTTTGGTCGAGGTGGCCCTCGGCGGCCGCACGATCAAGCCCGAAAAGGTCGAGGCCGGCACCGGCTTCTACGAACAGCGGTTCGTCCGCGGCGAAATCCAGCCGAAGATGGCCGAGGTTACGGTGAAGAAGACCGATCCTGGCGTCGCGTGGGGCAGCGTGCATTGGCAATACCTGGAAGACATGAGCAAGGTGACCGCGTTCGAAGGAACGCCGCTGAAGATCACCAAAAATCTCTTCGTCCGCGAGTACGCCAAGACGGGCCCGGTGCTCAAGCCGATTGCCGGGACGGTCAAGGTGGGCGATGAGATCGTGGTGCGGCTCGTGCTGCGGACCGATCGCGACATGGAGTACGTCCACCTGAAGGACTATCGCGGCAGCGGCACCGAACCGGTCAACGTGTTGTCGCGGTACAAGTACCAAGACGGCCTGGGCTACTACGAATCGACCCGCGACACGGCCTCGCACTTCTTCATCGATTACCTGCCCAAGGGAACCTACGTGTTCGAGTACGCCGTCCGCGTGGTACACAAGGGCAAGTATCAGACGGGTTTCGCAGCCATCCAGTGCATGTACGCTCCCGAGTTCAATAGCCACTCGGAGAGCATCGTGCTCCAAGTGGACTAAGCTGCCCAGCCAACGGCGGAAAGACTCGCGGATTGCACGGCCTCGGTCGGAATCGATTCGGTTCCCTCCGGGGCCGTGCCGTTTTCTTCTCCGCGCCGGATTCCAGGCGGCTTACAGGCGGCCGCCGTTGAGCGAATCGCCGGCCGTCGCCCCGGCTTTGAGAAAGAGCGAAAGAGCGGTTGGCGAGACGTCTGCCGCCGGTCCGCTGCCCTCCCCCGGCGATATGCCGATCCGCCGATGCCCGCCGATCCGCCGATGCGTGCCGATCTCCAATGGCCCCGGCGGTCGCCTGAGTGCCCGCGACGGTTGGGCGATTACTCGAACGATCTCGGCTGGCCGGTTGCCGAAAGCACGGCGTTCCAAAGCTCGCCCTCGACGTTGACCCGGCGCTTCTGGCCCACCGACATCGCAATCGGCACATGCACGAAGGTGCCGCTGAGGTGCCCGAGCAGCACGCCGGTTTTGCCCGCCATCGCGGCATGTACCGCGCGGCGGCCGAACTGATCGCAAAGGATGTCATCCTCGCAATTGGCCGGCACGCTGCGAATCACGTAACTCGGGTCGATATACTTCACGTCCACCGGTGGACCGTTCTCGGCGAAGTATTTCAGAATCGCATCTTTGAGCACCGGCCCGATGTCGGGCAATTTCAGGTTGCCGGAGGCATCGCGTTGGGCGGTCTGCCGATCGACCATCGCGGCGCCGACTCCTTCGGCGACGACGATCACGGCATGTTCGCGTTCGAGCATCCGCCGCCGAAGCGTCGCCAAGAAGCCCTTCGGACCGTCGAGCCGCAACGGAACCTCGGGGATCAGGGTGAAGTTCACCTCTTGGCTGGCCAGCGTAGCGGCCGCGGCGATGAACCCCGCCTCGCGCCCCATCACCTTGACCAGCCCGATTCCGTACCGCGGCCCCTTGGCCTCGACATGCGCGCCGGCAATCACTCGCTCGGCTTCCTCGACGGCCGTGGTGAAACCGAAGGTGCGGTCGCAGAAGGCGATGTCGTTGTCGATTGTTTTCGGAATCCCCACGATTGCGATCGGCAGGCCGCGGCGCGTGATCTCTTCGTACAAGGCATGCGCGCCGCGCTGCGTTCCGTCGCCGCCGACGCAAAAGAGGATGTCGATCTTCCGATCCGCAAGAAAGTCGGCCATGACGGCCGGGTCTTGCGAACCGCGCGACGTTCCCAAAATCGTGCCGCCCAATTGATGGATGCCTTCCACCATCGAAAGCGTCAAACGGAGCGGCTCGCGTCCCTGCTTGGGGTTAAGCCCTTGATAGCCGTAACGGATGCCGAGAACTTCGGGCACGCCGTAGTTCATCGTCAGTTCGAGAAAGACCGAACGGATCACGTTGTTCAACCCCGGCGATAGCCCGCCGCAGGTAACGATTGCCGCACGAGTCCGCGGCGGATCGAAGAAAATCCGCTGCCTCGCCCCGGCCTTCTCGAAGAGCAGTTCTTCCTCGGCCGGGCGGTCGAGATGGTAGTCAACCAGAGCGCGAACGAAATGGCCTTCACCGACGAAGTTTGCGGCCGACCCGCCGCGTTTCGCTTCGGCGCAAAGGGGCGAATTGTACCGCGGCTCGCCCAATATCGGTGACTGAACGACTCGCATGGCCAACGCTCCTATTGTAAACCGGGCCGATGCCCTTGGGATCAGTGGTACAGGCGACGGCCTCGAAACAATGGTGCAATCGCAACGCGGCTAAGCCATTGATCTTCGCAGCCGACTTGCGCTTCGGAAAGACCCCGCGCGCCCGTTTCTTCTTCAGCGCGTGATGCTCGTTTCTCCCGCGGCTTTCTGTCGCCCCTCTTGCCCGGGGAACAGCCTAAGGCGAAAATACGACGACCAATGATCGCCGAACCAATGTGGGCCGGCTGTTCGGTTGAGCGTATCCAAGTCGAGTGTGAGCAGTGGCAGTCGGGGTTCCCTCGTTCAATCCCCGCAAGCATCGAAAACGCGAACACTTTGCAGGAAAGCGAGTAGCAATGGTCGACAAACCCCGAGTGATTCTTTCCGGTTTTGCCGACGAATCGGCCCTCGACAAGACCGCGCCGCAGCAATTCGCCGTGTTTGCCGCGCTGGGGCTTCAGTATTACACGATTCGATTTATCGATGTCGGCTCGGGCGTCAAAAACGTCATGAAGCTGACGGTTTCCGAAATCCAAAAGATCCGGCAGTTGCAGAACGATTTCGGCCTGAATGTTTCGTCGATCGGTTCGCCGATCGGAAAGGTCAAGCTGTGCGACGTTGACGACGGCACGAAGAACGTTTACATCCCGTTCAAGAAATACCTTGCGCACGAGGTGAAGAAAGTCTGCGAGCTGGCGCACGCCTTCGAGACGAAGCTGATTCGCGGGTTTTCCTTCTATCATCCGAAAGGCTCCGATCCTCGCGATCACCTGTCGCAAGCCGTCGATCAGCTCGGACAAATTGCCGAGTTCTGCCATCGCTCTGATTTGACGTTCGGCCTGGAAATCGAGGCGAATCTGGTCGGCTGCCGCGGCGACCTGCTGGCCGAAATCTACCGAAAGGTCAATCATCCGGCAATGGTCCTTATCTTCGACGCCGCCAACGTCATCGTGCAAGGGTTCGGGCCGCAGGAGGTTTATGAGCAATACCAAGCCATGAAGCCTGGCCTCGGCTGGCTGCACATCAAAGACTACCGAGATCCCGGCCCCGTGGATAAGAGCGGCCATGTCAACGAAGACAAACTGGCCAATTTCGTGCCGGCCGACCTCGGCGACGCCGCGCACGAGCGCATCCTGCGCGACTTCGCCGGCATCATCCCCTCGCTGGAACGCAAACTCCGCCGTCGCGGCGTGCCCGGGGTGTTTCTCGATCTCGAACCGCATGTCAAGGGCGGCGGACAGTTCGGCGGGTTCAGCGGCCCCGACGGCATGGGCGTGGCCCTTCGCGGCTTGTGCCGCGTGCTCGACTACGTGGGAATCGAATACCATCTGCGCGATTTTGAAGACGTGAAAGCCTCGCGCGGGTTCTGAGCGATCGAATGGCGAACAAGGTGCTGCCCGAGCCGGCGGCCCGCCGCGCCGGGAGCTCGCCGTGGGACGAAATGGGCATGAGGCCGATAGAAGATCGTGCGGCTCGTGTGCTGACCCGCGAACAATGCCGGCGTGTCGATCAATGGGCCGTCGAACGCTACGGCATTCCCATCATCGTTTTGATGGAAAACGCCGGGCGCGGGGTCGTTGAGGGAATGATTCGGCTCGGCCTCCCCGGCCCGTGGCTGATCTGTTGCGGACGAGGAAACAATGCAGGCGACGGATTCGTGATCGCTCGGCACGCGGAGATTCGCGGCGTTGCTGCGATCACCCTGCTCTATTGCGAGCCGGACCGCCTGACGGGCGATGCCGCCGTCAACTACCGCATCCTCGCGGCCTCGGGCGCAACGATCATCGTTTGCGGCCATCAGTTCGATCCGGCCGTCTTCAACCGATACGCGACTGATGCGGGAGCAATCGTCGACGCCCTGCTCGGAACGGGCGCCGTCGGCGCGCCGCGCCCGCCGCTGGACATGCTCATCACACACATGAATGCGTGTGCGGCCCCGATCGTAGCCGTCGATCTGCCCAGCGGCCTCGACTGCGATACCGGCGTCGCTGCCGCGCCGACGGTCCGCGCCCATTGCACGTTTACGTTTGTCGCTCAAAAGCCGGGGTTCCTCGTTCCCGGCGCCGAGCGATTCACCGGTTCCGTTCATGTCTGCGACATCGGCGTTCCGCCCCGGCTGATCGCCGAGGCAGCTTCCGGCGGAATTTGCGGCGCCTAAGCACCGGCTCTTAGAGCCTATCCCAAAATGATGTTTATTGAA
>Ga0308417_1002390_pt1 | contig 12402 bp, 9 predicted proteins | sample HotsprSampleOS65_FD_203528 | JGI IMG/M metagenome (GOLD analysis project Ga0308417, IMG submission 203528) | Hot spring phototrophic mat microbial communities from Octopus Spring, Yellowstone National Park, Wyoming, United States - 20090730_OS65 ... | reverse complement strand
TTCGAGGATGCGGTTGAGTCGCTTGCGCACCAGCGGCAGGAACATCACATGGGGAATGCGGCGCAGCTCCCGTGTCCCGGTCGCGTTGTAGACGATGAGCGTGCCGGCCAGCCCCAACAGCAGCTCGAACACGTCGGGATAGTAGGTGCGGATCGTCTTGGCGCCGCGGCCCAGCGAATCGTCCATGCGGCCGAAGGAGTAGTGCTCGAACTCGTTGTGCGTGATGCGCCACCGATCATTGATGCGGCCCCACAGCAGCATGAGCAGGTACGGCACGAGGAGGATGATGCTGACGGCCAGGCCGAAGCTGCGATCGTACTGGACGCCGAGCCGCACAAACCAGCGGTAGATGTCCCCGAAGAAGGTGAAATGCTTGACGTCGTGCAGCCACAGACCCAAAACGTAAAGCGCAATGACGAGAATGACCCAGAAGGCCGCCTGGTTGCGATCGACGTCGACGCCCAGCGTCAGAAACACCAGCACCATGATCCAGATGTAGATCCAGCCGAGGACATGCAGACGGCGCGAGATCGAACGGCCCGGTGAGACGGCGGCGGGCGAGTCCCCGGTGCTGTCGTGCGCGTGTTCGCCCTGGACGGTGGGCACCGACGGCGGACCCTCAGAGGCGGGCGCAGCAGGTTTGCCCAGCGGCCAGAAGACGAATCCCGCGAGAATCAGCGGCCAGATGAACAGGAGCTTCGGGTACGTCACGAACGTGACTTCGTGAACGCCCCGATCCTTGGGAACGCTGCTCGGGACCGCAGGTCCCTCGGCGCCCGCGGGAGCAGCGGCGGGCAACTCCGTCGGTCGGTCGGCGGGCGGCGGGGCAGAAGATGTACTCATGGCGAACTCCTGACGGCATAGGCTGTGGACGTGTGCGGACGCCGTGCCGGCGGCGAACGCGAATCGGCCGCGCCCGGACGCAGACGAAGGCAGGCGAGAACGATCGCCGCACTCGACAGCAATGCCAGAATCGTCATCAGCCATTCGAAGGGCGCGGTGCGCGCCCGGGCACTCCAGTAGTTCGCCTCGGCCCGCCGGAGCACCTCCGCCAGACTGACCGCCGGCGGCTGGGGGCTCTGGGCGACCGCCTGCTCGTAATCACGGGTTATGGCCTGGCGGATCTCCGCCCAGGTCCCAGGCTTGGTACCCAGCCACAGTGGCCAGGTCATCTGGCACATGGAGAGAATCACCATCACGACCAGGGCCGGGACCACGTGCCAGGTCAGGGCGGCCAGCACGCCGAGGAACGGCAGCACGACGACGATGTAGCGCTCGTGCACTTCCGTGGGCAGCATGATGAAGAAGAGCAGGCTGAGGGTGGACCAGAGGACATAGCCGCGTGGGTCGCGGCGCCACCGCCACACCACTAGAGCGAACCCCGCCAGCAGGGCCAAGAGCAGGTAGAGCTTTCCCCAGGCACCGCGGCTCAGGCCGAGCCAGATGGCGCGCGCGTCGAGCGAGTCGGTGACGAGAAGGTGCAGGTACCAGATGTTGAAGGCTTTCAGCGTCGTCAGATGCGCATACGTGGAGAAAAGATTCTCGTAATAGCTCCGCTGAAACCACGCCCACCCACTGTGCAGTTGGAACGGCAATGCCGTCAGCAGCAGCGTCGCCAACGCCACCACTCCGCCCAGCACAGGCCGCCAAAAGCGTGCGGCGGCAAACAGCGCATAGCCCCACAGCGGCACGAACAGGATTCCCTGCGGCTTGAGCGCCAGCGCCAGACCCCACAGCAGCCCGGCCACAAGCCAGCGCTGACGAATCATGAAGTAGACCATCCATATCGCCGGCGCCAGCAGCACCGTGTCCATCTGGGCCCAGATAATCGAATCCCACCAGAACGGCGGCAGAAACAGCGCCAGCGCGTATGTCCACAGCGCGACGGCCCGCGAGCGAAACAGCCAGACCAGCGCGGCCATTCCGGCGGCGGTGACGAAATCCGCCACCAGACTCCAGAACGAGAACAGTGCGTGGGAGGTAACCGTGTTGATGAGACGGTCCGTGCTGACGGCCTTGAAGACCATGCCGGACAGCCACAGCAGCCACGCGGACCCGGGTGGGTAGTTGCAGACGCGGTCGAAGTTGCGGTAGCCGCGGACCCACTGCTGGCCGTCCCAGACCTGCCACGGGTGGCGGGCCGGCGCCTCGCTGTACAGCGACAGGACGCCGCGGTCGGTGGCCTGGATGCCCCAACGGACGAAGTCGTCGTGGTCGCCGGGGTAGAGGACGCCAGTCCCCGTCAGCAGTAGAACGCCGCGCAGCGCCAACGCCAGGAGTGTGATCACCACCCACGGCCCCGGTTTGAGCCCGCGTGCCTCGACGTGCACCGCAGGCGGGCGGGTACCGCCGGACGAGGCTCGGGAGGAGGGCGTCTTGCGTCGTGACATGCGGTCTCCCGCGTCTGCCAGCCGAACTCAAGATCTCAGGCTGGCCATTCGGAGGACGATGCCCGCGTCGGGGTTGCCGACCCGCGGAACACACGGCACATACGCGGCACGCGTCGGGCTTGGCACCCTCAGCCGCGACCGTCCTTACGGCGTGCCCTAGTATTGAAGCCCTCGCAACGCTTGGCAACACACTTTACGGCGTCCCGGCTCGTCGACCGGCTCGGCCGAGTCGTTTGTCGATGTGCACGCCTTCCTGCCGCTGGAATTCACGTCATCTGTGGCCCACGGCATTTCGCAGGAGAACGGCCTTACGCACGTCGTTGGCGGTGGCTACAACAGCGCTACGGGCCGCAACGAGGCGCTGATGTGGATCATCCCCGAGCCGGCCAGCCTGCTGGGCTTGGGCCTGGCGCTGGCCCTCTTCCCGCGGCGGCGTTAGACCGTCGGCCGCCACGGTCCAGCGTGTTTGCACACTTGAGCTAACGCAGGGTGGGCTGAGCGCTGCAAAGCCCACCCTGTGCCATTTGTCGCCTGTGGGCCGCGGGACGTCCGCGTCACCCTAGAGTGGGTCCCGGCGCGCGAAGTAGCCCGGCGAGCGCGGGAAGAACACCGCCAGATCGACGAAGTGCCAGCAAACGGCGACTGCCAGCAGCCCGAGGTTGACGGCAACCACCCAGCGCAGCCAGCCCGCGTATCGCTGCCGACCGAGCCAAGACCAGCCCGCGGCAAACAGCACCACGAACGCTGCGAACGCCCACAACGCGTACGTGGCCTTCATCGAGCAGCGGTGCGGCACCCGCAGCGTCTGGAGCAAGGGGGTTGCGACCCCCGCCAGGAAGGTCGCCACGATCAGCAGTCCGATGGGCACAAACCACGGTTGCCGCCAGATCGTCACCAGACCGAGCAGGCACAGCAACGTTGGCAGGAGCCCGAGGGCGACCAGCACACGTCCCTGCCGCAGCAGACCGGGATGAACAACGTCCGTCGTCCAGGTCAGGCCACGGCGATCGCGTTCCGGGCCCGGCAGCGACCGGTCACGCAGGATCGGCCAGAGATGATTGAGCCACGGCCAGTATTGATAGATCGTGCTGGCCGTTCCGTGGTCGAACCAGAGTTCCCCGTAGATCTGTGTCCAGAAAGAGTTGACCGTCTCCACGTGCGTCCAGGGATATTGCAGGAGGGCACCGAGGCGTAGCGAGACGAACGAAGTGTTGGCGACGGTGCCGGGCAACTGGTCCCGGATGTTGTTCGGCCGCAAGGTGACGTTGCTCGCCAGCGGGTCGCCGGTATACCGATACAACCGCACGTAGGGCCACATGCCGAGCAGGACGGCCAGCGCCAGTGCCACGGCGGCGCCGCGCATCTGGACACGTCGCGCCTCAGCCTGTCGGACCCACGCCGCCGCCGGAATGAGCAGCGCGAGCACGCCCAGCAGCGGCACGGCATACTGCTTGGTCCACAACGCCAATGCTGCGGCCAGGCCCGCAGCGATCCACCAGCCATACGGGTTGGCACGCTGCGCCGACGGCGGGCCAGTCCGATGCCCTCGGTCGCCAGGCGTTTTCGCGGACCGCGCCGGCGGTGCAGCATGCGAATAGTCGCTCGACAGGGGCAGCGCCCGCAGCACGCTGTACACGCACAGCGCTGTCCAGAGGTACGTCAGCGCGTCGTTGGTTGCCATCCCGCTCATGTAAATGTGCCGCGGCAGCAGGGCCGCGAAGGCCAGCCCGACCGACTGCACCCCGTAATCGTTGGGAAACAGTCGCCGCAGCGCCAGCCACACGAGTCCGAGCGTCGCGATGCCGGCGAGCGTCGAGATGAGCTGAACGGCCTTCCGACCGGCCACATGGCGCGGGTACGGGCAGGGCACTCCGTGCGGCGAGCTGGCCGCCTCGGGCGTCGCGACGTAGGGTGGCGGAGGCATTCCGGGACCCGCCACGGCGCGATAGACCACCGCTCCGAGCCAGTGATACAGGGGCGGCTGGTAGGTTTCCCAGCCCTCGTCCGGACGCGGCCAGCGCCCTTCCCGCACCATGATGCGGATCACGTGGAAATGATCGTCGTACACGTTGCGCGGGTCGCTGCCGACGGTATAGACCAGCCGCAACAGACTCCCGCCGAGCAGGATGAGCATCGGCAGCCATCGCAGAAAGCGGTGCCTGCGCGCCACCATCGGCTCCGACAGGTTGGCTGCGTTGCGGCGGCGCTGAACTGACGATGCCATGACAATCCCCTGGAACGCCACGCAGGAGGTTGCGCACTTTCGCACAGGCTACATCGTACGATCTGAGGCGCAGTGCGCCCCTACCCGTCACCTGCCGCGGACGCCGGCGAAACGAATTCACACATGGAACACGCTTCTCCCGCGTGGCGTCCGACCGCGGCACGGCCGTCGCCGCTCACTCCATCAGCCAGCTTCGCAGCCGCTCCGTGTTTTTCAGCAACCAGGATACTTTGCGCTCCACCATCTGAAGCACACCAAAACCGGGCAGACGGCCGAAGGTCCCGGTAACCGCGATCGGAACGACCGTCTCGCCGATCAGCGCCTCGATCATCAGGTCGGGCACGATGGCGCGCTGCGGAGGGGGTAGCGGCAACTGTGACAGGTAGCCGGCCAGAAACCGGCGCGTCCGCGATTCGTCGCTGAAGTCGGGCCACTCCTCGGGCCCGGCGCTGCCCCGCAGAATGGAAAACTGGAGCATCCCGTACGCCACGTCGATGATGGCCGGCTGGTGGCGGGCGGCGTCGAAGTCGAGCACGGCGCACACGCGGGGCCCGCAAAACAGCATGTTGCCCGGGTGCCAGTCCCCGTGAATGATCGTGACGGGCCAGTCGGGAAAGCCGGCCCGGTTGACCCGTTCGGCCGCCTCGTCGTAGCGGTCGTGCAGGTCCTGCGTCAGCTTGAGCAACTCGGCCTCGTGTCCGATCACCGAGTCATGCCCGGACGCCGTCGTGGGAATCGCGTTCAGCCCGGCCCGGACTGACGGCGAATCGTGGTAGCTGCCCGCCGGCGGCGTCCACTCGGTGACAAAGTCGGCCACCGCCACATGAAACCGCGCCAACGTAACCGCCGCACTGGTCGTCTGCTCCAGCGAACTGTCGTAGCGCTCGCCTTCGACGTACTCGAACAGCTCGTACACGTGTCCGCCAAGCTGGAGCAACGAATTGTTCTCGTCCCGCGTGCCGATCAGCGCCGGCACCGGAAACCCCTTGCTGCGCAGGTGTGCAATCAGCGCGTGGGAGAACGCCACCCGAAACGGATCGTCCTTCCCCGTCGCCCGGCGCTTAAGCAAAAAGCGGCCACGGGGCGTCTTGAGCAGCAGCTTCGGGGCACGCCGCGAGCCGCGCGGAAACTCTTTGGCGCTCTCGATCACGCCCACGTCATAGTGACTCAGGACGACCGCCAGCTCGCTGGGTGAGAAACGTTCCCGATCCGTCGCAAACATCCGCGTCACCACCGACCCGGCCCGGCGGCCGGGGCGCCGCCCCGCCGCATCATACCGCTGGCCTGGAGCTTCCAACAAACGGCGTGGCGCTGCCACCATCGGGTAGCGCGTGTAGACTATCTGACCGGCTGGTGTCGCGAAACCGCCCACGCGATGTCCTTCGGGCAGATGTTTCGGGCGCAGCGCGAGAACAGGTAATAACAGGAGCAGCCGTCATGGCGCACACGCCAAACCTCCCTGCCGCAACTTTCGCAGTCATTGTCCGCAAGATCGTCGTAGCCGTCGGCTTTACGGTCGTAGTGGTCGTGCTGTTGCTCGCACTGGCCGGCAAATTCGCACGCAAGATCGCTCCAGAGCGTATGGGCACCGCGGCGGCTCCGGGCCGCCCCTTGAAAGGCGAAACCCTTGTGCCCGTCGCGGTTCGTCGGATCCCGACGATCGAGTCCGCCGTCGGGACGATTCGCGCCGTCCACGAGACGGCGGTCGGCTCTAAGCTGTTGGCCAAGGTCGTCGCCGTGCACGTGCAGGCCGGCCAGGAGGTCAAGAACGGCGATGTCCTGGTCCGACTTGACGACCGGGACCTGGTAGCCCAGGTGCGGCAGGCTGAGGCGCGGGTCAACGCCGCCCGGGCGGCCCGCGACCTGGCCCAGACGGAGTTCGACCGCATCAAGCCGCTGTACGAGCGCGGTGTAGAGGCCAAGTCGGCCTACGACCAGGCCGAGGCTGCCCTGAAGACGACGCAGGCCGAGCTGGAACAGGCCGAACAGGCCCTGGAGCATGCCCGGGCCAGCCTCGAATACGCAACCATCCGCAGCCCGATCGATGGAAAAGTGATCGACAAACGCGTTGAGGTCGGCGACACCGTGACCCCGGGCCAAACCGTCGTCACCCTGTTCGATCCGACCCGCATGCAGCTTGTGGCCAGCGTGCGCGAATCCCTCACCCACCGGCTCAGCACCGGCCAGATGATCGGCGTGCACATTGACGCGCTGAATCTGACCTGCGAAGGGCGTGTCAGCGAAATCGTTCCCGAGGCGGAATCCGCCAGCCGGACCTTCGCCGTCAAGGTCACTGGGCCGTGCCCGTCGGGGGTTTACTCGGGCATGTTCGGGCGGCTGCTGATCCCGCTGGACGAGGAGGAAGTCCTCACGGTTCCGCAACGAGCCGTCCGCAAAGTCGGCCAGCTCGACATCGTGGACGTCGCCCAGTCTGACAGCAGTGGCCAGAAGTGGCTCGTGCGCCGCGTTGTGCAGCTCGGCCGACCGTTGGGCGATGACGTGCAGGTGCTTTCCGGCCTACGGGCTGGCGAGGAGGTGGCCCTGCCTTCAGAAGCTCCCGCCACCGAGCACCCGCGGTAAACCCGCGCCGAAGTTCTTCGATGGCGGGTTGATCGCTGGCAGGCCGGCGATCTCCGCGGTCAAGGCCCTGATTAAACCCACCTACGAAGATTCCCACGGGCCGCGCCCCCGCTACGACCGTCAAAGGCGGCGGCACGCGCTATACTTGAGCAACGTTAACGTACGAGGCACGGTGAAGTATGTTCGAAAAGCTCCCTCTGCCACTGTTCCTGCTGCCGCCCATTCTGGTGTCAGGCATCGTCGGCTGCGGACAGCTGAGTCCGTGTCCGCATGCGCCTGACCCCAGCACCGAGGTCCTGCCGGCCAGCGCTGAGTCTGTGTATCGCGGCAGCGGCGACCCATACAGCCCTGGGCCGCTGTCCGTGTGCAGCATTCGACTGAATGCACAGGCCGCAGGCAACCCTGTTCCCCTGCTGATCATCGCCCCGCAAACGCCCGGTCCCTACCCCGTGGTCGTCTTCCAGCACGGTTTCATGGCGAGGAATACAGCGTACTCCGCTCTGCTTACGCACCTGGCGACGCACGGCTTCGTCGTAGTGGCGCCCCAGATGTACGAGCCGGGACTGTCGGTGCTGTTCGGAAACCCCACTGCACAGGAGGAAGCGGTCAAAGCGGCTGAGCTGCTCCGCTGGCTGCCCGCCGGGCTGCCCGCTGTCCTCGGCTACAGCCCCCAGACCGCACGACTGGGGCTGGCGGGACATTCGCGCGGTGCCAAAGTCGCATGGCTGGTGCTGACGCGCGCTGCGGCGGCAGCGCAGGACACCACCGACAGCGCAAGCGAAGAACCGCCGGTCGCGGTTGATCTGCCCTGTCGCGCCGTCGCGGGCGTGGATCCGGTCGACGGGCGGGGCGGGCCGCGGGGCAACCAGGCGCGCGTCGTGCAGGGCACGTTCCCCTTTGAGCTTCCTACGCTGGTGATCGGCTGCGGTTTGGCGGGCGCGTGTGCCCCCGCCGGCGATAACCACGAGCAGTTTTACGCGGCCAGTCGCCCGCCGGCGTGGCATGTCGTGATCGCAGACGCCGGCCATGCGGACATGCTGGACGACGGACCTGCTCTGGCGGCCAGCCTGGTATGTCCCAGCGGCCCGAATCGGGCCGCAGCCCGGCAAGCGATGGCCGGTCTGCTGGTGACCTTTTTCCGGGCCAGCCTGCAAGACCAGCCGAGCGCGTACGCCGCCCTGACCGACCCGGCGGGCGCGCCACTGTCCTTTGTCGCCGAAGTGAAATAAACAGCGCGCACCTTCAGCGTCCCCGGGTGTAAGCGAAGTGCGGCGGCGCGCCGCGCGTGGCGTACATAGCGGCACGCGACCTCCCAGTCCGCGCGCGGGCCCGGCCTGCGCTAGCCGCGATGCACTTTGACGTTGGCATGAGGCCGCCGATTCGGATATTCTGGACCGGCAAGGAGCCTGCCCGCAGTACGAGGAGACCGGCCCATGTTCGGCAGCGAAGAAGTCAAGATCACCCCCGGAATGCAGAGGTATATCGACCGGAATAACGAGTATCTGGCCCAGCGCGACCGGTACATTCAGGAGGTGGTCAAGAAGTGGAAGTTCGACACGATCGCGGTGCACGGCCTTTACACCGTCCAGGATGCCCTGGACGACTATCAGGGCGCGATCATCGAACCGATCTTCATGAGCAGCTCGCAGGCCTACCGCGACTCGGACGAGATGGCTGCGGCGCTGGCCTACCTGATTCCGACCTGGTGTTACTCGCGGATCGCCAACCCGTCCACCTACTACTACGAATGGACGCTCGCCCTGCTGGAGGGCTACGGCTTTCCCGGCGACACCTCGTGTTGCTCGACCTCCAGCGGCATGGCCGCGATCATGACCGCCGTCCAGCCCTTCCTCGTGCACAAGCGACACCACGTCCATGAGCCGCGGAACTTCCTGGCCACGGCACAGTGCTACGGCGGAACGTTTCAGCAGTTCAGCGTCCGGCTGATGCAGGAGCGGGATATCGAGTGCCGCTGGATCCAGAATCCCACCAACCTGGACGAATGGGCATCCAGGATCGACGAGAACACGCGCTTCCTGTACGGCGAGCTGCCCAGCAACCCGCAGCAGGGGTTCTTCGACATCGCGGCCGTGGCCGATCTGGCGCACAGCCACAATCTGCCGCTGATCGTCGACAGCACCGTCGCCACGCCGGCTCTGTTGCGGCCGATCTGTCACGGGGCGGACATTGTGGTGCAGTCGGCGACGAAATCGCTGACCAGCAGCGGCTTCGGCGTGGCGGGCGCGGTGATCGCCCGCAAGAACATCGTGACGAACATCCCGAACGAGGACATGCGGCGCGATTTTGCGCTGTACGTGAAGTACCTCCCGAATCGTGACTACGGGCCGAACCTGCATCCGTTGCAGGCCATCATGTCGCTCAACGACATGCGGACGCTGCGGTCGAAGATGGACCTGTTCAGCCGGAACACGATGCAGGTCGCCCGGTTTCTGAGCACCCACCCGCAGGTCGAGCGTGTGGACTACCTCGGCCTGCCCAACCATCCGCTGCATGAGCTGGCCAGCAAGTATATGTGGCTGGTGGATGCGGAGTACGACGAGCAGTATCGCCGGCCGGTCAACCGCTACGGCCACCTCATGTCGTTCTGCGTGAAGGGTGGCCACGAAGCGGCCCGCAAGGTCTTCGACGGGTTGCAACGGATCTGGCGGGCTACCGACCTGGGCCGCGTGAAGAGCGTGGCCACCATCCCCGCGATCTCTACGCACCTTCAGCAGGGCGAAGCCGGCCGACAACTGGCGGGCATCCCCGCGAACATGATCCGGCTGTGCGTCGGCGGGGAACACCCCGACGACATCATTGCGGACCTGGATCAGGCGCTCAATCGGTTGACCACCCGGGTGGCCTTCAGTGCACCCGCGGGCGTGGCCTGACACACCCCAGCGCCCACAACCGCCCGGTCACCCGTACCCCGGTCGACTCCCCCCGCCGGTCAGGGGCACCGCGCCAAATAGGCCAGCACGTCGTCCACCACGGCGCACATCCGCTCCCAGCCGCGGTGGGTCCGGGCCGCCACGTGCGGCGTTACGATGCAGTTCGGGCAGGCCAGCAGCGGATGTCCGGGGGGCAGCGGCTCCGGATCCAGGACGTCGCACGCCGCGCCGGCCAGCCGGCCGGAACGCAGCGCAGCGACCAGCGCTTCCGTGTCCACCACGGCCCCGCGCGCTGTATTGATCAGACAGGCACCGCGCTTGAAGCCCTCCAGAACGGCGCTATCGACGAGTCGCCGGGTCTGGTCGGTCAGCGGCACGTGCAGCGTCACGATGTCGCTTTCCGCCCACAGGGTCGGTTTATCCACCGCCGCACACGGAAAGTCGAACGGTCCGACGGGAACAATGTCGTTGTACAGCACTCGCGCACCGAAACCCGCGGCACACCTTCGCCCGACGGCCGACCCGATTCGTCCCATGCCGACGATGCCGACCGTCAGTTCGCACAGTTCCCGCCCGTGTGGCGTGGCCCGGGCTTCGCGGAAGCGGCCGGCCCGGTATTCGTCCGCCAGACGGGCGACCGGCCGCAGCAACTGGAGGATCAGGGCCAGCGTGAAGTCGGCGACGGCATCGGTGGCGGCGCCGGGCGTGTTCAACACGGCGATGCCAAGCTCGCGTGCGGCCTGCACATCGACGTGGTCCAGGCCGACACCCGCGATGCCCACCACGCGAAGCCGGCGCCCCGCCGCCAGGATCTCGCGTGAGACGCGGGTGTGCGTGCGGGCGATGAGGGCGTCGCAGTCGACGATCAGCCTCTGAAGCGTCTGCGGTTTGTCGTCCGGGGCGCGCAGCACGTCGGCAGCGGCCGCCAGCCGCCCCTCGGCCGCCTCCGACAGCGACTCCACCAACAAAACCTTGGGCATGCGCCAGGGGTTATTGTCGCCGGCCGCAAGGGCCTCCCTGCGAAGCTCCATGTACCGCAGTCGCCGCTACGGTTGGGCCTCGTCCGGCTTGGGCTGCGGCACCGGCACGGGCCGCGGCACCGGTTTGAGGATCGGCCCGGTCGCGGCCGGCGTCGTTGTCGGCTTGGGCCGTCGGATCACGTCGACTTCCAGCTTCTGATACGTCGGCGACGGATCATCCGTGTACACGTAGAGCTTGCCGCCCGTCTCCGGTACGTCCTGATAGCCCGGCAACGTCACGCGCAGCCGGATGTACCCCTGTCGCGAGCCCTGAGGCGGGGCTTCCGGCGGCAGCAACATGTACTTGAAACCCGGCAACTCGGACTTGACATCGGTCACCTTCACGGGCGATTCCAGCCGGTGCACGATGCTCAGCGTCTGCTCGTGTGCCTTGGTTTGACTCTCGTCCACCGCGAGGGTCATCGGCATGGGGAACACGCGCGGCTGGGCATTCGCGAACACGTGCACCAGAATCGACTGCACGTGCTCCACGTCCGTCTGAAGCACAACGGAAAGCCGATTCTGCCCCACCTTCAACGGCGGCCGCGTCGTCGCGGTCAGCTCGTACTCCTGGCCCGCCGTGATCTCCTTGAACGCGATCTCGAAGCGCCCGAAATCCTGGTTCTCCTTCAGCTTCAGGTGGACGGGGCGCTCATAGCTGTTCGTAATCCGGATTTTCTGCGAAGCCGGCGGCGACTCGGGCTCCAGGTCCTGGAACGTAATCCGTTCCGACGGGTCGAACTTCAGCATCGGCTTGACCTTGCCCTTCACGTTGATCACCACCGACGCCTGCGTCGGGTCGTTCGACAGGATGGTCACCGTCTTGTTGACATCCCCGGCTGCCCGGGCATCGTAGGTAATGGTGAACGTCGTGCTTTCACCGGGCGACAGCGGGCTCTTCGGCTTGGTCACCGGGGTGCACCCGCAGGAAGCCGATACCTCCACCGTCAACGGACCTTCCCCGGTGTTGCGGATCGTGACGTCCTTCTTCGGCGGCATGTATTGCCACACTTCCCCGAAATCGAAGACCCGCGTGTCCACCTCGATGCGACCGGCCGGTCCGCTGGTCGGCTGTGTCGCGGGCGGAGGCGCCGGCTGCTTCGCCGCGGGGCTGGCCGGAGCCTGAGCCAAAGCCCCCCCCACCATCAGCACGATGAGTCCAGCACACACGCTGTGCATTGCATCCTGTGACCGCATTCTGTTCCTCCGTTCAACAAGCCGCCCGTACGCAGCCAGATCGCGTCCCGGACACGTCTGAGCCCACGGGCGCCAACGCCTGATGCTATCCACCCGCAGGC
>Ga0308417_1002388_pt1 | contig 12408 bp, 20 predicted proteins | sample HotsprSampleOS65_FD_203528 | JGI IMG/M metagenome (GOLD analysis project Ga0308417, IMG submission 203528) | Hot spring phototrophic mat microbial communities from Octopus Spring, Yellowstone National Park, Wyoming, United States - 20090730_OS65 ... | reverse complement strand
GAGGAGAACCCGGACGACGAGGCGGGCGTAAGTAAGCACATCGCCTTCCACGAGGTGGATCGGATCCTACGGGGAATTGTGCGACGCCGCAGGACAGGGCAGGCCAGCCTTGAGCGCGGCCCGGTCCATTTCGTCGGTCTCGATAATCAAGCGCGCGTGAGTAGTGTCTAGCGGCTCCAGCAGAAACAGATCGAAGGCGCCAACGGGGCCGGTATCGGGGAAGCATCGGAGATCACGATCCAAGCGGACCGGATCGAGGAGATACCCATCAGCAACCGACCTATGCGTAGAACGGCGAGACAGCCTCGTTCGCAGCGCGTCATGGAGACGCCCACGGCGGCGAAGGGGCCGAACCCCATGGGGACGGTGATCCGGGCGGCGGAACGGCGCCAGAGGACCATCGCCTCGGCGCGCGGCGTACCAGCCTCAGCTCCTTATGCGTCGGCGAGGGCGGCGACGGCATCGAGGATTTGGTCGTCGGTCATCGGAGACCTCTGTGTGGGAGGTCAAGCCAGCCCGTTCGGGGTCCAGGCTCCGTGCATCCAGTGCTGGTCGGTCCGGATGTGCCCGCGGCGGACATATTTCGCGACCGATCGGCCGAAGGCATCCATCGGGAAGGCGTCGGCGAGGCGCACGACGTAGCCTTCGCGGGTCGCGTCGTCGCGGTGCGGGACGTGGAGGGACGCGATCGCACGGCGGTCGAAAAGACCCTCGAAGAGAAGCGGCGGATAGGGGACGCCCAGCGTGTCGAACCAGCGACGGGTGTCGTCCCAGGAAAGGCAGAGGTCCTCCCCCGTCCAAATCGAGAGACCGAGGAGATAGCCGGGCAGGCGCTCGTAGCGGATGCTATGGACGGCGGCGAGGTTCTCGGCACAGAGGCGCCATCCTTCGGGCAGCAGGTGCGCCCGCTCGGCCCAGAAGCGCTTGGCCCACGCGCGGGAGGGATGGTCGCCTCCATCGGGAGATCGGGCGTGAAGATATCCATCCGGATAGCAGGTAGTATTTTCCCCGTCCATCTTCTCCGTAACAATGACGTGACGGCCTTCGAAGACAGAGAGATCGCGGAGGATCTTGTCGTCGGAGGTCGCGCCGGGACTCCAGGGCAGATGAGGTGTGCGGGGGTATTTCACGCGGCGGACCATGGGGAAGGTTCCTCGAGCGGGGACGGTGTCTCCACAGATAGGGAGCACAGAGGGAGCCGGGTTTGTTGGTCGAACATGAATACAGCGTATGGTCAGGCCTGATCGCGCAACTGCGGAAGCGTCAAGCCGGCGGGGAAACATGGGAGGGCGAGCCGTTGCCGGGGGCCTTGATCGTCTGAGTGGGGCGTTGGGATGAGGGCGTGGTTCGGGGGAGCCTGGCGGGCCGGCTCCCCCGAGACCTGAGAATAAATGATCGCCAGCCATAGATCGCGTCATTGGTGAAGGCGTCGGCTTGGCAGCTGCAGAGGACAAGGATCCGAGAGGTCGCAGCGGTGGCCCGTAAGCGTTTCAGAAATCCCGGGGAGGGGAGCGTAGCGGGCGAGTGGCAGGAAAGAATGGGAGAGCCGGGATCTGGCGCCCTTGGGCTCGAGGGAGGGGGCTTCTTGCGCCTGACCTCAGGGGAGGGGCCAGGCACAGAGGAGATCGGGAGTATCGAGGGTGTTGGCGCAGGCCCCAAGGCCTGAGCCGGCGAGGAGGAGGAGGGCGCCGGGGGCATGGAGGATCAGTAGCGGCTGCAGTGTCTCGCGTCCGGCGACCGTGCGTTGGAGCACTTCCGGAAGGAAGGCCGCAAAGGCGAGACGGGCGTGGGAGGAGGTTCCGCAGACCGGGTGGATCGTTCGCAGGTGGCCTTCCGGCAGCCCTTCGGCCTGCGCTCGGACCCAGGGGAGGGCAGCAGAAGGGCCGTGGAGCCAATGGAGGTCGGCGTCTGGCGCGATGGTACCAAGGACAGCGCGCAGCGCCGGTTGGGGATGAAAGGCGTGCTCGCCGGCGATGCAAAGCCAGGCGCCGGGGAGGCCAAGGAGGGCATCCTCTTCACCGGCGACCTCGATGCCAGCGTCCCAGGCGATGGCCGAATCGGCATCGGAGATTCCTTCCAGCAGTGGGGAAAAGGGACAGTGGCGCTGGGGGCATGAGGAGCGGGCGAAGAGGACGGGGCGAGAGAGCCTGGGCCGCGCACGGAAGGGACGCAGCAGGTCAGGACGTGGGACGTCGCTCACAGCGCTGCCCTGCCGGGAGCGCCCCCCTGATGGCACGAGTCCAGCAGAACGCGAGCAAGGTGAAAGGCGCACATCAGGCGCGCCTCGTCGCGGCGAATTTGGACCTCGGGCAAGCGGGAGGCGGAGGTGGAGAGGAGATAGACGATGATATCTTCGCAGAACAAGGCGCTCATCTGGGATCTCCGGACGGTGGCAGCGGGATGAGGTGCCGCCGTCCGGAATGGGGCTTCGCCAACCCCAAAGCCAGCTCTTGGCGAGAGGACCCCCGTCGAGGCCCCGCGGGCACGGGAGATAGAGAACGCATGGGATTTAAGCGGACTGGTGGGAGATGGGCGCGACGTGGGAAGGAGGTTGAAGGCGGTGGTCATTGGAGGAACAGAAAAAATGGGGATAGACTGCCCTGCGAACGCGGGCGGAAGGGCGCGTTCGTCATCGAGGAGACGCGCTGCCAGCTCTGGATCCCGCGGCGCAAGAGAGAAAGAAGCCGTCGAGGCGGCCTTCGAAGAAGGCAACGACGCGAAGTGCGGCAACCTCATGGACTCCGCGCCTCAGGCAGGGTAAGGGCACGGAGACCATCCGAGGGTCTCGAGGAGGGCCTGGACGTCGGCGGAGACGTGGCCCTCGCCGCCCGAGCAATAGAAACAGAGATAGTCTTCACCGCGTCCGCGCGCGTCGGCGACGATACCGCCAGCCGAGCGCCACGAGACAGTAAGGACGCGCCCATCCGGGCCAACCCAAGCTTGATTGCACAGCGCTCGGTAAAGGCGCACGCTTGCATCCCTGTCCGCGAGGAAGGCCTGGGCGGCCGGATGGGTCTGTAAGGCCTTCTCAAAGGCCGCCAGGCCACCGTCGTCGCGCGGCCTGACATCGGTGGAGATGGTCCGAGCCCGGCCGATGAGGCGCAACATGCTCAGGTGGTCCAGCACCTTGTTCGGGTATTTGGGCCGGCGCAAGGCTTCGCGCCGGGCACGCAGCTGAGCCGAGAGGGGGGCGGCCTTGGGGCGGGCACCCTTGGGAAGGCGATCGCCGTCGAAGGCCAGCGCAGGGGAGACGAGACGGGAAAGAGGAACGAACAGGACCGGGACGGGCTTACGCTTCCGCTGGGCGAGTCGCCAAGCGGAACCGAGGACGGGGGTCCAGCGCCGGCGGAAAGAGGAGGTCAGGGGAGCGCGCATCGGAGATCTCGGGAGAGAGAGGAGTGTGGCACCGAAGGAAAGTCTAGCTGTCACTGGAAGTAATCAAGGACCTTGGACAGGCAGGTGTTCCAGGCAAAAAGGCGGCGTGTTTGGCAGATCGGGTGGTCGAGATTGTAGGGCCAGGTGTAGACGAAGGCGGTGCCGAGCGCGGCCTCGGTTTCTGCGATCGTTTTCGGGTTATCATCAACAAGTGCGCAGGCGCCATGCCGCAGCAGAGCCTCAACCTTGTTGGCGTTGAGGGCGAGGATCTCGATGTCATCGAGCGCGAAGCGCTCGAGCTGGGCTTGGCGGAGGCGGATCGTGACGGGGTCGTCGCCAGGGGCCGTCACGGCGACCAGGCGTAGGCCGTGATCGCGCAGACGCTGAATGGCCTCCAGGGCGCCGGGGATCAGGGGAAGAGAGCCCATAGCCTCGTCGGTGTTGAAGCGGCGGATGAGGGCTAGACGGTCTTCATAGGGCAGGTGGCCGAGGACATCACGGAAGTCGAAGTGGCGGGTATCGACCAGTGGGAAGGCGGGTTCAACGCCGACGGTGCGCAGCCAGGCATCGAAGCCAGCGGACCAGTCTAGGAGAACACCATCGACGTCGAGAGCGAGGGTGGGGCGAGCGTCGGACATAGAGGATCTCCCTCTTAGGAGGGATTTCAGGCGGCCGGCCTGTCAAACCAACCCGGACGGGCATCAGGGGTGGAGATCGCGGGGTACGAGGATGGAACGTTGAGGGAGTGGAGGGGCAACCGTCGCAGAAGCCTGCGATTCGCCGTACTGGGGAGCGTGGGCTCCTGGGAGGAGGTAGAGAAATCCTGGCGGACAGGGTCCTGTCCTATCGGCAGGCGAGTGGAGCAGGCCACCGTGATTGGGCGGATGCAGTAAGAAGTGATCGACGATGGCGACATAGCAGCCCCTTCTGAGTCGGAGGACAGAGGAAGACAAGGACGACGGCATACAGGAGGGTGCGGGCGCCTGGAAGGAACGCGTCGCTCATTATTTGGACTTTTTGGGTCAAGGATGGAGAGACTGGGGGCACCAAGAGGAGACGCTCTGCCGATAGAGGTAGAGCAACCGAAAGATGTACTGCTCTGCTGAGGCCTGGGCGAGGCGCGCGTAACCTCTTGTCTCTGACCCGAAGCCGGAGAGAAGCATGGGCTTCCGGCAGAGAAGGCGGGGACGATGCGCACGCCGGTGCGCGCGAGGTGGAGACGGAGGCTGCGAACGATGACATCTGGAACGCTGGGAGATCCGGGTAGACGCGGCGGATGCCAGCCAGATGGGTCGTCAAAGAACAGACGAGGGAGAGGAGTGGCCAGAACAGGCCTAGCCTGAGGATGGTGGGTGTGTCAGCTGGCGAACACACGGTGGATATCGGGCGGAATGAAGCCACCGTCACGCCAGAGGCCGACCTTCTTCTCCCGTGCCCAGGCCTCGGCCTCCTTGTAGGGCTCGGGGGCGGCGCGGTCGGCGATAGCCATGCCCATTTTGACCATCGTGAGGCCGACGTCGTAGGGGCCGATGCGCAGCATGGCGACGGTGCGACCATACTTGTCGGTCTCGAGGGGAAGGACCTCGAGCCTGTCCTGGGCCTCGTCGAGGAAGCGGCGTAGCGCCGCGGTGGCGGCGCGGCCAGCGTCGGTGCCGGTGCCGAGGTGGACCTGACCGATCTCGGGGGCGTCGATGTAGGCGATGCGGATGCGCTCGCCTCGAACGACGACAGTGTCGCCATCGACGACGCGCGCGTCGGCGGGATTAGAGGGAGTGCGGGCTTCTTCCTCCGTCTCAGCGGCGCCAAGAGGTCGGCGGGCGAGGCGCTCATGCAGCGGGCGGAGGATCGCCCAAGCGCCAGCGCCGACGAAGAAGGCAGGCATAAGGGCGAGGCAGCAGAGGCCGAAGAGCATTTTGGCGGCGCCAGCCAGGAGACGGACAAGAACGATGGCAAAACCGATGAATATCAGCCAGAAGAGGACGGTGAAGAGAAGACCGACGGTTTCCATCTGTCTGTCTCCATGAAGAAGGAGCGGGACGGTCACCTAGGGGCCGTCCCGTTTCTGGGTGGTTTTCTACCCCTTATGCGCGCGCGGGCTTCGAGCAGGATCGGCAGAAGAAGGTTGGCTCGTCCGACAACGAAGTCGAGGAGACGGGCACGGTCGGTGAGGGAGAGAATGTTCCAGCCGTCACCGGCGCGCAAAGACCTGTCCTGGAGGGCAAGGAGGGGGCCGGGGCCATCGGCGGGGGCGTCGAGGGCGCGAAGGCGAGCTTCGGCTGCCTCGAGGACGGCAAGCCAGACGTCGGCATGGGCCTGGGGTGGGGCGGCGACGGAGAGGGTCCATCCGGTGTCGGTTTGAGACACGATCATCTTGGTCCTCCGAGGGCGGCGGGGTCGCGGATCTGCCCTGCCGCCCCTCTTGTCGCTGGAGGGGTGAGGGGGGGGACCTGATCCCGCTGGTCCCCCCGGATCGCGGAAGCCGGTTGCAAAACGGTGGGGGGCTGGGCGGTGCCCGGCCCCTGGGAAGGATCAGGGGAAGCGGAATCCGCCGTCTAGGACCACGTTCGTCGAAAGAGCCGGGAAAGACGCGGCTGCTGGAGACGAGCGGATTGCTCTCGATCAGGAGGACCTCGATGGCCTCAGCGGCGGGTCGGAACACCAGGTTTGTGGTGACGGAGGGCCAGGAGGCGAGGGACAGGAGCCGTTCGATGAGGACGGCGTGGATCGGGGCCTCGACATTTCGACATCTCGACATCGAGCATGTCGGAACGCCCGCGCAGGCGCGGCGCGTCATCGTCAAGGTGGTACTGAGTGATCCTGAAGATCTGGCGATCCTCGAGGAAGCATTTGGATGATTGCGTCACACTCGGCATCCGAGAGGAGGATTGTCTCGGTGGGTAGGGAGAGGGCGGCGAACGCTTGGCTCCAGGCGTCGAGGTGGAAAAGGGAGGAAGGGCGACGGCGGCGCGGGCGCGCACGTCGAGATCAGCCTGGGAAGGCCTGGAAATGCGAGGCTGTGTCGGAGGAGATGCGGGGCATGTCGGCCTCGGAGACGAGCTTGATGACGCAGAGGAAGCGCTGCCCGTTGTGCGGGCGGATCGCGACTGTCGGCGATAGCGGTGCAAACCGTCTCGGTGGACGAGACGCTCCATGTATTGCCGTGGCATCGAGAAGGAGCGCGATCGCGCGGACTATCAGCAGACCTCGACGGGGGTGTCGAGGAGAAGGCGGTAACCGGCCTTGCCCTGGCGGACCGCCTCGACCTCGAAGGGCATGACGGCGCCTTGGTAAGAGACTGAGACGAAGAGGCGCTCGGGGCGGGGGACCAGTCGGCGATCAAGGGCCTGCGCAAGGCCGCGGACAGCGATCTCGCCGACGGTATCGCCGCGGGCGAGGACGTTGGCGAAGAGGATCGTGGGGGCCGGCTGGTCGGGCATGGCGGGCCCGGCATCGAGGCGATCGATCTGGGAGACGGTCCAGATCTGCACGTGCGCTTCAACGGCGTGGGGGCCGGCGGCGTCCACAGTCGGGCAGGCGAGGGCGGCGAAGGCGAGCATTAGGCCGAGGGTAGCGATCATCTTGGACTCTCTGGAAGGAGGGAGCGGGCGAATGGGTTTCCAGGGTGCCCGCGTCTGTAGATCGCGAGGGTGTGTCAGGAAAGGAGGGGAAGAGGGGAGATTTCGACGCGGACATCGAGGAGGAATTCGACGAGCGCGAGGGGCTGCGGAATCTCTTCTCTAGGCATCAAGCCAGCTTCGGCGATGGCCTGGTTACGGGCAACGAGCCAGGCGGCGTCAGCGGCGCGTCCGTGGGCGGTCATTGCGCTGGGGGTCTGGTGCTTGACGCGGTAGGGATTGTTGGGGACGGGCTCGAGGGCCTCGGACGGGCGAGGGTTATCGGCCTCCCATGCTTTCAGGAAGGTCTCTCGAGCGCGGGCGTCACGACGGATCTGGGCGATTCTGGCCTCGAGGCCCGGCAGGGCGGCGCGTGCGGCGTCCTCGGAAAGATGAGCGGAGACGGGCCAAGAACGGATCTGTTGAAAGTCGTGGGAGACAAGGCAAAGGAGCCAAACGTGGGTCATATCGGTGTCCTTCTGAACGGGAGGGCGGCACACCAGGAAGGAACCGCCCTCCCGCTGTCTTTCGTCTTGTGGGGCTGCGAGGATCCAGCCATGCCGGGTGAGCGTCCAGGGGAGAGATATGGTTGGGGGACCGATATAGGCGCATCTGCAGCGCTTGGTCTTGGCTGAGGTGGCCTGGGCAAGGGCGATGAGAGCAGTGCAGACAATCGCTGCTTCGCGATAGCGGTTCGAGAAAGGAGTCGAGGTCGGGGACGAAGAGGCGGCACAGATACGCCTCAGCGAAGAAACATTTGAGGACGTGGCGTCGAGCGCGTCAGCTGTTGGTTAGGATTCGAGGAGTAGCGCGACTTGCGCAGGTCGTCCTCGTCAAAGCGGAGACATGCATCTTACAACGTAAATGGGAGGTCTGACCGCGGAGATGTGCTCAAGCCGACAGCAGCATTTCGAGGAAGACCATGTTGGCCGGGCAGACGACCTACCCGGCGAGGACGATAGTGACGAAGGTGCAGGTGGCGTCGTCGCTGGCGAGGAGATCCGAATCATCTCAGACCTGCAGGGGGAATCCATCTGGCGTATTTCAGACGCGATCGGGTAGTCGATGGCCTGGACGTCGTGAGCGGTGGCCAAGGTGAGGAAGGGCCAAGCTTGTCGGCGAAGGGATGGGTGGAAAAACGCAGCGCCGTTTATCCGTCGGGAGCAGAGAGGACGCGGTGGAGGAGACCGTCTCGGTCCGTTTGGAAGGGGGAAAGGATCCAGGTGACGTTGGGGATTAGCGAGTCCATCGCTCGAGGCTCCGAAGATCTTTTAGGAGTTGACGGCGAAGGGCTTCCTTCGGGGCCCAGTCGGCGGCGTCGAAGGCAGCCAGGAGACGCTCTTGGGCATGCTTGACCCAGGCGGCAGTCGCGAGGCGATCGTGGGCGGTTTGGGCGCGCTTTGGAGGCTTAGGGAAGACAGTGATGGGACGGACGTCGATGGGACGGAAAAAATTGATGATCGCCTCAGGAAGGCGCCGTATCTTAGGACGTTCCTTGGTGCTGCCCGAGGAAATTTCGAGCAACCAGGTTCCATCAAGAAGGGAGAGGGTGATCCGGCCAGAGGAGAAGCGTTCGGTCCAGAGGCTCATCGTGGCGAGGCTCCAGGCCTCGGCGGCGGCCTTGAGCGCGGCGTAGGCCGCCTGGGTGCGCTCGGGGCGCTGGTGGTCGAGGAGGCGGTCGAGGAGGCCTGGGATCTCGTCCTCGGCTGGATAGGGCAGATGGACGCGGGCGATAAGAGGGACGGGATTGATATTGAGACGGATCTTGCCATCGATATGGTAGGGCTCGAGGACATGCCCGACGAGGGTCATGGCGGTGAGCTTACCGGGCGCCTGGGTATAGGCGGGGACGACGAGGAGGCTGTGGCCCTGGGGGTTCTGCCAGATCCAGGCGTCGCGTCCATCATGGCGGGCCGTGCCGTGGAATATCCAGGGACCGGCAAGGTCGCGGTTGGTCATGGGAGGAGTTCCCTGAGCGTGGGGGCTGGGCTGGCGTCGGTGGAGGGAGGACGACGCCCTGGATTCAGCGTCCGCGGTTGGCGCGTCGCCAGTCCTCGGGGCGCTCGAAGGTACCTGCCCAAATCCCCCGCCGTGCGGCGCGGGCTTCCTGCTCCTGGGCCAGGTAGCGGCGGTCGATGTAGGCGACGGCAGCACCGCGGCGGACCATTTCAGCGTTGAGGTCGATCCCGGCGGCGGTGCAGACGGCGAGAGCGCGGCGGTAGCGGTCCTCGCGCTCGATGGTACAGGAGACAGGCCGTCCGGCGATCATCTCGGCCAAGACGCTTCGGGCGCGCTCGCCGCAGGGGTAGGGAGTTCCTTGGGCGTCGCGGCAGGCCTGGCCGATCTCGGGGGCATCGATGCCTAGAAGCCGGATCCGAGTTCCCTGGAGATCGAGGGTGTCGCCGTCAATGGCGCGTGCCGTCCCTGAGATGTTCTGCTGGGCCTGCGCGAGGGGGAGGGCGAGGAGAAGGAGGAGAGTGGCGAGGAGGATGCGCATCGGGATCTCCAGGAACGGAAGGAGAGGAGCGGAAAAGAGGGAACCGACGGTCTCCCCGCCCGCGCGCGGCGGGGCGGGGAGCCGTGGGATCAGGTGGTCAGGAGGCGATGGACGCGCGCGCGCGGACCAATGCCGGACACCAAGACGAGAACGCGACCGCGGCGGTGGAGGCTGAGGTCGCGGTCGTCGGGGAACATGGTGGCGAGGCCCCTCCAAGGCACGAGCGCGAGGCGCTCGTGAGCGGTGAGATCCTGGGCCTGGAGACGGACATCGGGTCCGAGGGCGCGGACCACATCACGAAGCAAGGCGATAGCGTTCTCACCCATCTCATGGAGATCTCCTTCGGCGCCGCGGCGGGCTTTGATGCGGACGGGACGGCCGTTGTGGAGGAGGGCGGCGATGCCGCCACGGGCCATTCCGTGCCAGGCTCCCGAAGGGAGGTTTAGCAGCAGATCGAGAACGCGGCGATGGGAGCGCTGACCGCCGGGAAGGTGGCGAACCTCGCATTCGATGTCGTCGGAGCGTCGCGCCTCAGGCGACAGCGAGCAATCGATAGAGGAGGCAGCCAGGAGCGCACGCAGAATCGCGTCTGCCGGATCTGCGGGATGCGGCATCACGGGCACTCGCGGTCTGATCGCGGTGCGAGGCCGAGGAAAGAGACATCGTCGGCGGGGATCTCAGGCATGGGGAGCGAGGCGCGGTGGCAAAGCGGGATCGCAAGCGCCTTGATGGTAGCGTCGTAGTCACGCGCGACCAACGCCTTCTCGAGGACCAGGCGGTGCCAGAAGGACATCTGCCGAAGAGTGGCGGTGAGCATACGATAGTCTGCGCGCTCAGGGTGGAGATTCTCCATTGCACCGAAGTGCATTAGGCGGAGCAGGCCTTCTCCCTTCGGACCGTGCCAGAGAACCAGCCGGTGGCGAGCGCAGACGATGATTCCGATCTCGTCTGTCATGGTTAATCTCCTGATGTGGGAGAAGGAACGTTTTTAGGGTGGGAGATGGGGACGGAGGGGTTGTTTTATCAGTCAACCATCCAACGAAGAGCTGGCGGACCTTGAAGGGAGCGATCGGGCGGGGAGGTGGTAGTAAAGAAAGAGAATCTCTTCGAGATTGCGGCCATGCACGGGCCGGTGGGAGGTAATCTAAGCGTAGGAAGTGGTGCTGAGATCGGGCAAAGCCATGGGTGTTGATGACGGGGCTTGCGAGGAGGACGGCAGGAGAAGAAAGGACGATGCGGACGGATTAGGTTTCGACGACGTCGAGGAGTTCGCCTTCGAGAACGGGCGTGGATGTATTGCCATGGCGGACCATGCGTCCTCGCCAGAGGAATTCGCTGGCGGGCAGCGTCGGATGCCCGGGCAATCGGACCGAGATCCACCCTTGATCGGCGATGGAGTCGGGTCGTACGCGCAGTGAGGTGAAGGGTCGCCCTTCGGCGTCGAAACATGGGGTTGCGTCGCGGGCGCGGAGGCACAGCGACCGGCCGGTGCAAACGCGATGTGGCAGGGCGAGCAGTGCCTCGGCGGCATCGGTGGTCTCGAGGGTACGGCGCAGGGCTTCGGTTTCCTCGACGGAGAGTGCCGGGAGGTCATAGGCGATCAGGAGCGTTTCCCAGGGCAGGGCGTCCTGGATGCGCTGCGCCTGTACGAGGGCGTGTAGACCGAGGCCGTGCAGGATCACCGTGCCGACATGTGGGTCGAGCAGGACGTACAGGGTCGCCTCTGGGGTGTCTCCGCGCGGGGACTGCCAGCGGCGGTCATTGGCGATGTGGTAGGTCATCTCTTGCTCCTCTGAAGTGATCTGGGTTGGCGGACGCGGGGGGCAGAAGCTTTCCCGGCGCCGGCCATCGAGACTTGTTGCTGATTTGCTCGAGACTATGGCAGGATCGCCGTTCTGCACGTCAAGCACCGGGCCTTCAGCGATGTGGCGGATTGGGAGAAAGATGGGTATCGCGGTTCAGCGGGCGCTATCGAAGAGAATGCTGATGCGTTGGCGCAAGCGGAGCGCGATACGTCCTTGAGCGCGACGGCAGAAGCGCTGCGCTTCGGGAAGGGCCTCGACCTGTTCGCCAGCGTCCTCGATCAGGGATGCGATCTTGGGGAGCAAGACGCGGGCGTGGTGGGTGGCGTGGGGTGGCAGGCGAAACCATTCGCGGCCCCCCTGGCGCCAGGGATTGATCGCCTCAACGAGGACGTCCTCAATCTGCTTGGCGCGCGCGCTGAGGCGAGTCAAGAGATAGAGACGTGTCTGGGTCTCAGCTGGGTAGTGGCGCGAGATTGTGTGCTCGAGGCGGGAGGTGAAACCGACCTTGAGGCGCTCCTCGGCATCGGGGGCGGGGGCGCAGAAGTAGACATAAGCAGTGTCGGCGAAGCCACGGATTTCCGGTTCAACGTGCTCGGGAACACGGTCTTCATGGCCTGGACATGCGATATAGTAAGCGCGTTGGGCTTTCCCATTGCGATGCCACCGCTCGGTGCCAAGGAAGCCGAGTTGGCCTGCGTTGAGTAGTTCGCGCGCACGGGTGCGGAAGGCGGCGATGGTGGCGCCGGGGAAGATGCGGCTGACATGGCGGTCCTCGACGCGAAGGTGACCGCCTTCGGCGATGACGGCAGCAAGAAGGCGCTCGGGGGTGAGGGACATGGGGCGGCTCTGTTTAGACGAAGGATGGAAAATCTGGCAGCCAGATTCCTTGGGAATGGGACGACAGGGAAAGCGCAGACCTCAGGTGTCGCCCGTGTAGTGCGCCATCGGGTCTTGCCGTTTCCTCCCGTCAGGCGGTAGCAGCAAGGAAGACGGCAATGGGGATGGCGTGGGCGGCCGTGGGGGATCCGGGGTCGTCATCCTCGACGTTCTCCATCTGCAGCACGGGCTGCGTACCGTCGAAGCGCGGGGCCTCCTTGCCGGGAGACAGGAGCGATAG
>Ga0308417_1002385_pt1 | contig 12420 bp, 11 predicted proteins | sample HotsprSampleOS65_FD_203528 | JGI IMG/M metagenome (GOLD analysis project Ga0308417, IMG submission 203528) | Hot spring phototrophic mat microbial communities from Octopus Spring, Yellowstone National Park, Wyoming, United States - 20090730_OS65 ... | reverse complement strand
GATAAGCTGGAAGCATGACTAAGAAAAGACGACACACGAAAGCGAAACCCACGAAGCGAACGAGCAAGCCCAAGCGGAAAGCGACCTACCGAGTGCGCAACTGGAGGGCGTACAACAGCCATCTGGTGCAGCGGGACTCGATCACGCTGTAGATTAGCGAGGATGTGCTGGATAACTGGCATCCACAACCGGAAAGGGTCGCGTCAACGCGGGGGGCAGGTGCTCTACTCGGATCAAGCGATTGCATGCCTGTTGATGCTGCGAGCGGTGTTCCAGCTGCCCTATCGTCAAACGGAAGGGCTGGGTCAGTCGCTGATGGATTTGTTGGAGGCGGGCGTGACCGTACCCGATTACACGACGGTGTGTAAGCGCAGCGCCGAACTGGCGGTGAGCTTGCCGACGAGCCATCCCGACGAGGCGAAGCATATCGTGGTAGACAGCACCGGCCTGAAGGTCTATGGTGAAGGCGAATGGAAAGTGCGCCAGCACGGCTGCAGCAAGCGCCGAACCTGGCGCAAACTGCACCTGAGTGTAGACGAAGCGACGCAGCAAATCCAGGCGGCGGAACTGACCGAGGCAGGCGTGGATGACGCCGAAGCCGGACGCCAGCTGCTGGATGACACGCCGGGACCGATTGTGCAGGTGAGTGGCGATGGCACCTATGACAAGGGAAGTTCTACGACGCCTGCGCTGCACGGCGGGTGGAGCGCATGCAGTACCGCCCCAACGCAACGCGCGCATCTGGCAGCATGGCAACGCGTCCCAGCCGCCCTTGCCGCGCGACCAAAATCTGCGGCGCATGCGGCGCGTCGGGCGGAAGCGCTGGAAGCAGGAAGCGGGCTATCATCGCCGTTCGCTGGCCGAGACTGCCGTGTTTCGTTTCAAGATCATCTTTGGCAATCGCTTGAGCGCGCGTACTATGCCCCGGCAGATCACTGAGGCGCGCATCAAGTGCGCTGCTCTCAATCGCATGACCCAGTTGGGTATGCCCGATAGCTATCGTGTGGCTTAACTTGAGCATCGTTTAGAACCAGTACGCCTTTTGACCATATTCATTCAACAAAGCCCCATCACCCCAAGAAACCCTCTCTCTATTTGGACGATTTTCCCCGTTTGGAGGCCGTTTCTTATCCATAACTGACGTTTTTAGAATCGCGTTCTCCATCGTCAGTTGTCCCACCATCCGCTCCAGTTCGACGATCCGCTGCTCGCTGTCGCTGCTACTTGCTTCGCTCTTGCGGCGTTTGTCAGCAAACAAGCCCGGTGCGTCTTCCAGAAATTGGTCGCGCCACTTGTAGTACAACGACTCTTTGATGTCTCGCTCGCGGCAAAGCTCGGCGACCGTTTTCTCGCCGCGCAAGCCTTCCATGACGGTTTCAAACTTGAACTACGGGCTGTAGTTGCGTCTCTTCTGGCTCATCCTGATTTCCTTTCACAGTCCGATGATACTCTCTCATTCCTGTGTCCGGAAATCCGCCCGCATTACAATTCCGTAAGGGCAAAAACCAGATGTTGAGTGGACGATGCTTACCTGGTTCGATAGTTACAAGTAGAAAATGCTCTGCTTTATAGAACTTGTTTGCTTCAAGTTCTACCGGACACTTTAGGTGGATACTTTTCTGCCCTTTGCTAAGTGCTTCATGCTTTAGCTCATGTAACAGCACTCTTCCAACTGCTCTTAAACGGTATGCACTATCCACAACAATGGAATAGAGTGTTGTCTGTCCGTCTTTACGATGGCGATAGTGGACAACGCCGACGATTTCACCGTTTTCTGTGGCGGCAACAAGCAATTCATTCCGCTTCAGTGAATTCACCAGAGCTGATCTAGTGACAAATCCAAGTTCAGTTTTGTGTCGATCAAACAGCCGTTTTATCGCATCGATCTGCTCCGCAGTAGCTTGCCGAATTTCGATATCACTTCCAGAGATCGTAATCTTCGTCAACTGTACTCGCCTTGGTTCCGCCCCCATGCAGGCTCTGTCGAGGACGTATCTGGAGCATGGAAACAGATTCCCGTTCGTCATCGACCAGCACAGCCTGTCCTGTTCTTTTCAGTTCGCCAATTATGGCGCGAAGTTCCCCACCCATATAGTCTTGACTGAGTCGGTTGAGTGCCATTACGTCATCCCGTGAGGTTAGTTTGTGGCTGAGGATGATGTCGCATTGCGAGAGAACTTCTGCGTCGATAGCTGATGGCTGTTGTGTTGCGACGATCAGGGACAAGCCTGGTTGGCGTCCCTCTTTTGCCCAGCGAATGAGCTGAGTCTTTGCCAAGGAGCGGGTCGAGTCTGGAATGAATTGGTGTGCTTCGTCCAATGCCAACCACACACGAGGAAGTTTGCCTGCTAGCCCGAACTCCTCCCGAAGTCGCGCATCCGATCTCGCTCGGAATAGATTACGAGCAATCACTGATACGATCAGATTTCGGCGACCATAGGCGCCACTTTCTAATCGGCTGACATCTACTACGTTGACGACCCCGGGCATGAATATATTATCCATTGGTAGATACCCATGCTCACTGAACAGATGCCAGTTTTCAGCAGCTTCCAAGCGATTGAGCAGCGCTTCTTTTGATGCGTCTTTGGCGCGTTTGTCGTTCTGAACAGTTTTAATCAATGCGCCTACTGTAAAGAAGTTTCGGTTTTCGCCGAGATTTTGCACTGCCCGGAACAGCGCAATTCCCATCGGTTCATTGATGTTGGCATCGAACAGGTCGCACCAACCATCAGGGCTGAGATCAGATGCGTTGAGGCGAAGCGGGACTACTTCAACCCCTCTCCGCTGTAGCTCGATGAGAATATCAGGATCATAAAGCTCTTCGGGGATGCCAGGCACCAGCAGGCGCACGTTGAAACCTTGTGCAGTCAAACCCCATTGGTACAGTTCGCTGCTCTGCTTATCATTGCGCAGCACCATCGTGTGGTAAATGCCCATCGGATCAACAATTATCGGAATTACATCTTGAGCGCCTACGCTGATGAGTTCCTCGATGACTACTCCCAGCGTATAAGATTTGCCACTGCCGCGTTTTCCACAAACCAGAACAGCGCGCGATCCAGTCGCATCCAGGTAGATATCTTTCTGCGTGGCGATGTCCCGCCCAAGCATGAGTTCCAAGGTTATCTGACCTCGAGTTTCGCAAAAGGAACTATCGACTCTTGATAAGACAAGCCGCCGTGCACACCACTGTCATCTGCTTTAATGCAAGTTCCCAAATACGGGTATGTAAACAAATAGTAGACTTGACCGCTCCGCTCGTACCTAACCGCATAATCGTAACCAAGCTCATTCGGGAGAGTGGTCGAGTAGCGAGTTTTACTCCCTTTTACATCGAGAGTTTTCCAATTGTGTTCTGTTTTCCATAGAATGCCGTGATCTGCAACCAAATATAGGCAAACGCTACGCTTTTGCTCGCTCAAAACCTGCATCACACGTTCTATATCCTGCCGAATTGCCAAAATAGCGCCATCGATTTCTGCAGGCGACACTTCACGTTTACTGTGCGCTAGTCCGTCCAAGCCTTCGCGCATAATCTGAATATATGTTGGCCGCTTAAATCTGAAGGAGCGAAGTTTTGCCAGAATCGCCTCGAAGTTTGCAACCTGATGAGTAGGGATTTGCCGAAATAAGTAGTCTGATATCACATTGCTGTCTGGTGCCCAGTATGTGTAGCCGAGGGCATTCCGATAACCAATATCGTGTAATCGTGAGAATATCCCCGGTGATCCGACAATCGACGGAAAGCCGACAGTAGGCTGCACGGTTCTTTGATCATCTGCCAGGCGATAGGTGATGCTGGGACCATCCACAAAACAAGGGATCGCTGTATCGATCCATTCTAAGACATCACCGTAGCTCAGCCCATCAATGAGCATCAACACTGTTATATCATATCGATGCTCGATCACATCCTTGATGAGGGCATTTGCTACTTCCTGCGTTGTAAGCAATTGGTCGCGAGCATAGTCCAGGTGGTAGTGCATATTACAGTTGATTGCATTTATCGGTGGATGCTTCTTGAAAGAAACCTTGGGAAAACGCACTGCAAGACAAGGATCGGGTTGCAGAATGAGAGTCGGTGATTGCGATGTAGCCAGCAGATCATCAAGTTCAGACAGGATGTTGTCCCCGCATTTCACGATGCGGACGGAACCGGACAACGCTAGTGGCAGCAGAGGATGCACCTCACCAATCACAGGTGTGCGTGTTAGCACGTGCTCGAGTTGATGATGGTCATCCTCCTGTGCAACCATCGTTTAACCTCTCACCTTGCCTACGTTCAAGCGGATGCGGCGTTTGTCGTACAGCCCCTGCACCAGCCGCCAGAAGTCATCAGTGGACATATCAGCATTCTTTCGCCATTCCACCAGATCGATGAAGCCATCCGATTTGTCATTGTGAATGGGCAGGCGCTTGAGGAGCAGCTCCTCTTCAGGGGACAAACGCACGGACTGGAACTGTTGATCGATCCGTTCGAACTGTGCAGATAGCTCGCTCAGCGCTTCCCGAGTGGCGTTGATCTCATTAATCAGTTCAGAAAATCGCCCACTATTCTGAGCGGCAAAATCTCGCAATACGCTATCATCTTCAGCGTACCCTGCCAACTCCCAACCACGCGTTTGGATTTGCTCCGCAGTTGTCACTAATTCTTTCGCCGCGGCATCAATTTGATCGCGTTCGTCTTCTGGAAGCTCTTTAAAAGACTGCGAAAACAGGAGCGTTTGGATGCTTTGACTTTCCGCCTGCGCTTTTCGTGCGATCTGTTCACACAGTTCACGCGTGAGCCTGCGGACGCGGTCGTAAAGGAGACGATACGACTCATCTGGGTTGATGATGTTGTACTGAAACGGACTGCCAATGGCCTCGCGCGGATACAACCCGCGTCTTGTTAACGCTTGATAGTAGCGATTTTGAAGACTCACAAATTCGTCTTCGGCGGCGCGCCGAATAGCTGCGATCTCATCGCGCAGGGCGCGAAGTGGCGGGCCGTAGATAACGTGATTGGGGAGTGAGTCCAGTTTATTGCTATTGCTGCTGATTTCTCCGCGAATTCTGCGAGACAGGTCAGCAAAGCCTTCACTCTGTGCAGCGGCGCGATATCCCATCTGCTGGAGTTGATCCGATACGTCTGAGCCGACTTCGACAAGGCGCTGCCAATCCTGGAAATGCTTGTAGTACTCTTCAAATTGATTGATATGTTGATTAGCTTTCCCGATCTGACTATCAAGTTCGTCAACACGACTTGCAGCACGCGCCAGCACTACATACTGTACTGGTTCGTGTTCAATCATGCGGTACAGCTCGTCGACCTGTGCCATAACCTGGTCAACCTCACCTTTGACCGTGTTGGCATAGGTCAGCAGATGATTTCTGAGGACATTCACCTGTTCGGTGTATTCAACGCTTCCGTTAACGCGCTGCGCCAGTATTTCAAGCTGACGGGGGTTGAGCGGACGAATTCCTCGTTTGAGCGCGTTCGTTCGGCGGCGCAGCTCTTCCAGCTTTTCGTTAGCAAAACCTGTCAGTTCTGTGTGGCGTGTCTTGACAGCTTTTCCTAGTGTGTAGACGCGCTGCGGATCGGGTGTGCCAGACAGACGCTCTTTCTCAAGCGTCTGCTGATACTTCTCACACTCCTGGCTCAAGATGGCCAGATACCCAGTATTGCCGAACCCGCTGATCAGTGTTTCGAGATCGCTTTGAAACCCTGCCAGCTCGAGAGCAACGGCATCCAGGTTTACCGTCTGCGAAGGTCTTTCACGGATAATGTGCCGCTGCCAATACTCGATGATCTCGCGCTTGGTGAGAATGTCGACCAAGGTGGTCGTTTCTTCGTCAAGGTAGCCCAGGTCGCGCGCACGCTGAAGAATCGTGCCTAATTCCAAAGATCGAATTTCAACTTTTGACTCCCCAACAGAGACCCGCTCCACCCTCCCAGATTCGCGCAGCCAGGAGAGTATATTCTCTTCGAGTGTGTGTAAGCGGAAGCGAACAGCGCCTTCACTGTTTTTGCCTGTCCACTCCTTGCTCACGGTGATGAATTGTGGGAAGCTGCGGCGGAAGCTGTCCAGGCCGGTGGTAGTGCGGTTGAGCAGCGTAGCAATCTGCTCCTTTGTGCCTTCGACTTCAACATCACCGCGCTTTTGATAAATGTTGTTGAGACGTTCAAGCGCGCCGACATACTCGCGCTTAAGGGCAGATTGCCATTGAGCGGATCCCATAATCGTCTTGTAGGACGGATAGCGCGCCTCAAGGATTTTCTCGATCGCGACTTCCGTAATTCGCTCTTGAGAAACACCGCCGAGCTGAGCGCCAACCTGAGCGTTGAACAGGTCTTTGCGGATGGTATCCAGGATTTCGGGCTGGATCGCTCCTCGCACGATCTGATCGTCGATCTCCGGAATCAGCTTTGCCGCGCGCTTCTCATCCATCAGCGCGTAGATGTTTATCAGCACCAGTGGGGAAAGATCATACGGAGACCAGACATCCTGAAGCTGCTGACGGATGTTGAGCGGGATGCCCTCCGGACGGACATACAACAAGTTAAGCGGAATAATCGCGGTGTGATGATCGTAATCGATGTGCGCCTCATAAGCGGTTGAGCGCCGCTGTTCTGGGTCAGATCGGAGACCACTGCACATAGTGAGGTAGTATTCGATCGCTAGATCACCATTGATGGTTGCGTCTTTGCGTTCCTCTTCTTCCCAGAAGATGCGAACATGAACACGACGTGACGGGAAGCGGGCTGCCAGAGATGAGAAAGCACCTCTGAAGATGATCGAGTGGTTGGAGGTCATGGTTGATGGTTGCTCATCAACCACATCCCAGCCCTTAAAGATGCTCGTCTTGAGCAGGTGCACGAAGACCTTGATCGCCCTTTCCTGCGTGATGGCGTGCTGTTCACCATAAGCGCGCCGAAATTCACGGATAGTTGACGCAAACCAGTCGGTCTTTTGAATGCCGATGTGCAACCCGAACAAAGTCACGCCGCGCAGCGCATCATCACCGACGCTGATCACCAGCTCACCCAAAGCTTTCATGCGCAGTTCTTCCAGGATTTCTACCATGCCAGGATATTGACGCTGTACGTCAATTGACACCCCATTGGTGGGATAAGAGGCGGCCAGTTTGATCGCTGGTTCGTAGCGTTCGGGATCATTTCGGACAATTTGGTGTTGAAGCGCACGTCGAGTGATGTTTGGAATCTGATCATTTCCTGCAAATGGGATTGCACCGCCAATGAAATCGTCGATCAGATCAATTGGGCTGTAAGGTGCGGCTTGATACTGCGATTTGTAACGCTCTACCATGCGGCGAAAAACGTTGATCACCGTGCGCGGCCCGTTGGAGAGTTCCTGTCTGGCAGCGATTTCGCCCAATGCACGCAGCGTATAGGGCGAAACGACCGCATCAGCTACATCGCGGAAATCGAATTCTTTAGCCAGCAAACGCCAGAGGTTTTCAGCGAATCTGTCATCGTAGATCGTCGTCAGATCGAGGCTGAAATTGCGCATCCGGTGCAGCAGGTCATCGCGCATTTCGCGAATAACACCGACTTCCTTCAATGGGATGACGAGCACCAGTCCGAATTTCAGATAGCCAACTCGTGTCGCCAAGCCATCAACGAGGGTAAACAGCGGGGTGATCGGCTCGGACTCGCGTTTCATGCGCGGTTCAATATAAAGTTGGATTTCGTCGCACAGCACCAGCAAGCCGTCGTATCCGGCGCGCATGGCAATATCCGTCGCGCGCTCGAAAAAGGCGATGTATTCACTGGCTTGCAGCTCAAGAATGAAGCGTCCCTGCTCCATCCAACTGCGCAACACAGCCGGGCTGACGTTCTTCGTCTCGGCTTCCCGCTCGATGCTGCGGCCGCTCACCTGATTGTGAAGGGCGTCGAGTTCGGAGACGAGATGCGGGGCACGCACGGAGATGCGGTAACGCATCCAGCCGTAGATCGCCGTGAGCAGGTCCGTCAACTGAAGCAACTTGAAGGGCGGAACGACCAGCAGATTCGCCGCCTCCGCGCGTTGCCACAGGTAGAGCGCGGTGCTGGTCTTGCCGTAGCCGTACTCGGCAGTGATGTAACCACCGGGCGCACGCGCATCCTTGACCGCCTTGATCAACTTGCGCTCGAAATCTTCGACGCTCAGCCCGCCTTCCTGGCCCTCAGCGGCGCGGTTGATGGGGACATACGTGTTGACGTGGCGCTTGTAGATTTGCTCCACACGTTCAGCGTCGCGGAGCAGGTCACCGGCAGTAAAAGTTGCGACGACTTCGTCTTTGCTGAGGATGGAATCCAAACCTGCAATGCTCATGCCGTATCCTTAATGCCGTATCCTTATACATAACATTGGAGAAGCTGCCAGAGATTGGGCGATGGCGGCGGCGTGCTCACCTCATAGAAACCGAGCCGACCCAATGTGCGCGCAATGTGCTTGAGGTCATCAGGCGTTGGCAGCTCAAGCTGAAACTGCCGCATGCGCAACGCTGTCGGTTTGTGGGTGATAAACAGCACGCTTTCCGCACCGATCAAGGCGGCGTCGGCAAGCAAACTCCGCACCTCATCTTCATAGGTCGGCGCGTTATCGAGGATGAGAATTGGCAGCGATCGTCCGTCGAACTCGCGCAAACGGGTGGCGACAGGCACGTGAACGGCGTCGAGCGCACGCACCAGGCCCCATGCCACGTAGGTTTTGCCCACGCCAGGAGCGCCGTACAGATTGAGGCGCTGGTTGGGAAACTGCAAACGCTCCACCAGCTCATTGTAGACAGCGCGCTGCGTTGGCGTGAAATACTCCTGCGGCGCGCGCCGCTTCATTTCGTTGACCAGACGCAGCCACTCGCTCACCGAATCACATCCTCAATTGTGGGGATTTTGTGCAGACGCACGAATCGCCCGTAAGCGCCTGCCCGTGTTCCTGGTGAGAGCAGCGCGGGGAAAGTGGGGATCGCCCAGTCAAGAACGCGATCTAGGGCTTCTGGCGAGAGCAAACAGGCTTTGCACAGCGCTTCGCGCTTTTCAGGCGTGAGCAGAATATCCACGCCGGTCACTGTTGTCTCGTCGCGCAGCACCCACGCCAGCGCCAGGGCAATGAGTTCTGGCGGGCAGAAATTGCGGCGGCGAAAAGCGCGGTCTTTGGCATCCGGGTTGTCAGGGTGCAATACCGGCGGCTGCAGCGCGAGCAGCCACTTGTGCGAGCCGGTGAGGCTTTTGCGGCTGAACGAGATTTCATCGAATTCGCCCACGTTCATGGCCGCAAAGGCTTCCCGCGCTTGGCTGATGGTTTCCTCGACCTGCCGATCGAGATACGCGCTGGTCAACTGGACTTCCCCCGCCGCCCAGTAGCGGTCGCAGCAGCTGCGGTAGCCCCACGATTGCAAGAAGGTGAGCGGGCGGCGCGCGTCCCAGCCGGAATACATCAAGAAGTGGAGCAAATCTCCCCGTGCCTCTTCACGGACACGGGCGAGGGCGTGTCCATCACACGATAGCTGGATCGAGCTGTCGGTCTTTTCAAGTATACGCATGCTTAATGCTGTGGATGAAAGCTCAATCCGTGATCCAATATTGTTTTCCTCAAGCAGTTCAAGTAGCTCTTTTTGTGTTGGAAAAGTCAGATCGGGATCTCCGGCAAGTAACTTAATCGCTCTTAACACATTGTCTGGATGTGCATCTGGTTGAACGTGGATATTGAGTTTTATGCCAGCCATCTCTCGAATTCTCTACGATATTTAGGAGACCCCGCTTTATAGATTGCTTGGATATGTGCTTCATTTCCGTCATTGACCATAGTAACGGTTTCCGCCATAACGATAAGGTTATGTGCGGCGCGGTGCATCTTGGAGACGTTGAGATTGGCCGGGTCTTCACACAATTCACAATGATGCCCCGTTAGTTTTTTCCACTCGTTGAATTGCTCGAAAGTAATGCCTTTTTGGAGTTCGGAGACACTTATCCCATAGGAAATGTTATACGCACGCATAAATGGTAAGAAAACTTGGCCGAATCCCGCTGCCTTTAACCAAGTTGCAGAGTCGAATGAGTCTGCCTTGATTCCCTTTATCATTGCTACTAGAGATGGTGTACCCAGCCCAAACAAATGAACTTGCATTCCATTTTCGTGGGCAACATCAATAACGTAGCGTGCGATTTCTACTGCGCTTTTGGTCGCTACGTTGATTTCGCTGTTCTGCCCCTGCGTGCCGAAGCTGCCGAATCCAATCAGTTTAACACCTAAGCGGATGTACGCACGCAAGCATGCATCCACCTGTTTATAGGTGTGACCTTGTACTACAGGCATGGCACGAGGTTTCAAATCATCGGGCATTTCTTCAAAGAAAAGCTTGCTGAACCGGATCGTGTCTTTAACTTTCAGATCAACTATTTCAGGTGTATCTTGGCTTGTTGGCACGTGATCCGGGAGCGTGTAGACAGACGCCCAACGATTCTTCCGATAAGTTGTTAGGAGCGGCATGTAGAGTTCTTCGTAGCGCAGTCTGCCACGCTGTACGTAGTAGCCGCCGCTGTCGAACATGACAAAGCGTCCTTGTTCTGCCATTTGTTGAACGAGTTCGACCGAACCGCGCTCAACAAACAACGGCGTAATCAGAACGTTTTGCAATGGATCAACGCTCACTTGAGCGATTTCAACATGCTTCTGAAGCCTGCGAATGTCACTTGGACACACAGTTATTGAAGCTGCAAAACGTAGTTTGTGTCCCAAACTTTATATTCCAAGTACTTGCGCCTGATAAATGATGAGCCTAGCAATTAGAGCAGCCCAATGCAGTTCAGTGTTATTCAAGAATGTTTCAGTTGAAACCACAAAACACGGGTGAATGTTCCTGCCCATTGAGCGAACAGTGAAACCGTCAACCTTGACCTTCTCTTTCTGGTTTAGAGCCTATCCATAAACCCAAGAAAGGGTTGAAAAAAGCGATGTATCACGCTGAGATTGAAGTGGCCAAACAGCAATCAAGGCGGATACATCGTGAGCGACAATCGTACACCAAAACCGGAGCATGTGGACTACTTTCGGGTGCCGCGTCCCCTGTGGCGACGCCTGCGCCGACTGCTGCCGAAAGAAAAGGCGAAACCGCATGGCGGACGACCCCGAGCCGATGAGCGCGCGGTGTTGAATGGTATCTGGTATGTGCTGTGGACCGGATGCCAGTGGAAAGCGGTGCATCGGGACTGGTTCGGGGTGTGCAGCAGCACCTTGCACCAACGTTTTCAGGAGTGGCAGCGCAGCGGCATCTTTTTGAAGCTCATGATGCTGCTGGTTCGCTTCTATGCGCGCCGACAGGGGATTGGCTGGCTGTGGCAGGCCATTGACAGCAAGAGTTGTCCCGCCCCGTTGGGCGGCACGCAGACCGGCAAAAGTCCGGTTGACCGCAGCAAACGGGGCAGCAAAATCCACCTGCTGGTGGATGAGCGTGGCGCGCCGCTGGCGGTGTGCGTAACCGGAGCTAATATCCACGACAAATGGCTGGCCGATGACCTGATTATTTCGATTGTCATCCCACGCCCGGATCCTGAAGGAGTGGAGCAGCATGTGTGCATGGACAAAGGCTATGATTATCCCGATGTGCACCAATTTGTCGAATTGGCACGCTACATCGTGCATATCAAGCATCGGCGGCGGCGCGGTGAACCCAAACTGGAAGAGTGCCCTGTACCCGGCGAGACCCAATTCCCTGCCCGTCGCTGGGTGGTGGAACGCACCCTCTCCTGGTTGGCAAAACGCCGTAGTTTGCGTACCCGCTGGTGCAAGCAAGCCGACAACTGGCTTGGTTTTATTCAACTCGCTTGTTCCCACATTCTCTTCGATATAGCAGTTTATGGATAGACTCTTAATGCAAAGCCACCGACATGCATGACCACGAACAAATGTACATTCTGGATTGCATCAGCGAACTCTTCCCCAAAGACTTGCCTTCGCACGGCTTCCGGCAATATATTCTCCACCTGGTCGATGTATATCGTCCGGTAATGTCGGTTGATTTCAGACAGGTTTGCGCTCCATCCATTCCACCATACTGGTGTACTATCGATCTCGCCCACATATTGCGGATTGCCCCAACGATGCGGTTTGATCAGCATATTGGGGTCGAACCCTGAAGGAAAGACAATTCTCAGTGCATGGTATAGTGACAACCTCATCTTTTCCTGCACGTGAGTCGTGCTCGTCATGAGAATTCACTCACCTTGATTGCTATTTGAGTGCATTATGAAAAGCCAGTGCAAGCAGGGAAGCGAGGACTTTAAAGGCGAAACCATCATTGGTGCTGGCGTGGAGGCGCTGGAGACCCATTTTCTCCAACTGACTGTTGACCGTTTCGATCTGGCGACGATGGGCATCAAGCAAGGCGGCGTCTGCAGCGCTGTTGCCGCGCATGTTCTTGCGATAGCGCGGC
>Ga0308417_1002384_pt1 | contig 12429 bp, 6 predicted proteins | sample HotsprSampleOS65_FD_203528 | JGI IMG/M metagenome (GOLD analysis project Ga0308417, IMG submission 203528) | Hot spring phototrophic mat microbial communities from Octopus Spring, Yellowstone National Park, Wyoming, United States - 20090730_OS65 ... | reverse complement strand
TCCAGTTCCTCGATGGTGCGCGCAGTGGTGATGACGGTGGGCAGGACGCGCGTGTAGCGGTAATCCAGCAGTTGGAACAGCTTGTCGCGCCAGAACGGGGTCAGCTCGCTGCCGCCCAGATCGTCCAGGATGAGCACGGGCGCGTCGCGGACAGCGCGCAGGCGCTGCTCAAAGAGGGCTTGGTTGGCGCTGCCGCCGCCCATCACCTGGCGCAGGTAGTCAATCAGGTCCGACACATTGACGAACAGCGTGGCGAACTGGTGCTGCTGCTGGTGGTGAGCATTGGCGATGGCGGCTGCCAGGTGCGTCTTGCCGCAGCCATACGGGCCGGTGAACACCAGCCAGCCCTGCGGCTGCTCGGCGAAGCGGATGGCAGCGCCCAGCGCGAACTCCAGGTTGGCCTGGTCGTCGTGCCCCAGGCCGGTGCGCGTGTCGAACGTGTCGAACGTCATGCCGCTGCAGCTGGCGATGGGCGTGATTTCGTTCTGGACGCTGGCGCGCGGCGTGCGGAAATCGGGCGCGGCAATGGCGATGCGCCGCACCACGCGGTCGTCAACCAGGCGGCTGCGGATGCGCGCGTCCAGCGCGTCAATCTCGACGTTGGTGGTGATGACCGTGGGCAAGCGATAGCTGTAGCGGTGGTTGAGGAGCTGGAACAGCTTCTCCTGCGCCCACTGGCTGGGGTTTTCCGCGCCCAGATCGTCCAGGATGAGGAGCTGCGCGCCGCGGATGCGGTCAAACATCTGGTCGTAGGCGACTTCGGAATTGGGGCCGAAGGTGCTGCGCAGGTGATCCAGCAGGTCGGGCGCGGTCACGAACAGCACGTAATCGCCCCAATCGAGGCGGGCGTTGCCCACGGCGGCCGCCAAGTGCGTCTTGCCGCAGCCGTAGCCGCCGGTCAGCAGCAGCCACCCGTCCGGGCGTTCGGCGTATTTCCGGGCCGTCTGGTACGCCAGGCTCAGCGACTCGTGCTCGTGGGCAGTAAGCATCAGGCGGTCGAGGCGGAAGGAGTCGAACGTTTTGTCGGCAAACGCGCCCAGGTTGCTGATGGCGCGCAAGCGCTCGCGGCGTTCGCTGTCATGTTCGGGCGGGTTGTTGGGGCAGCGGTACAGTTTGCCGAAGCGCGGGTCGCTGATCGGCACGTCGTAGCCGATGAAGCCCAAACCATCGCACAGAGGGGCCTTGCCGCACAAGCGGCAGCGGCCTTCGTCCTTATTCATCTGCCCGGTGTTTGATGAAGGCGGCATATTGGCCGGAAATATACTTTTTCCCTTCTGCTTGATCAGGTCTGCCAGCGAGTCCACGGTCTTTGCCCTCTCTGTGCCAGCGCTCCAGGATGGCGCGGATATACCGCCAGCTGCGCTTGTTGTGCTCCACCGCCAGCCGCACCGCCTCTTCCAGCCAGGGGGCGGGGTACTCTGCCTCGGCATCGCGCAGCTCGTCGGCGATGAGGGGCGTGAGCGCGCCGATGTTAGCCTCGTACAGCGCGAAGATGTTGGGCCGTTCGGGCAGAATCTCGACCGGGCGGTGAGCGTCGCCGGGGCGGTAGTGACCGGCGTTGATCTGCTCCACGGCGGCCCGGCCGGCGGCTGTGTTGAGAAAATACAGGTCTTCGCTGCCGCTGTCAAGCGCAGCGCGTGCGCGCAGCAGCGTCCCCCGTGCCGCAGCCCGCGCCAGCGCCGCGTCCAGCGCCTCGGCCGGGTCTTGCTGCGGGCAGGCGGCGCGCAGCGCCTCGGCCAGCCAGGGGACGGCGTCGAAATCGCGGCGGCGCAGGTAGCGGTAGTCCCCTTCCTTCTGGTGCAGGGCGTAGAAGCAGAACAGCGTGACCTGCAGCTCGGCCAGGTCGTCTATCAGCGGCAGCAGGTCGCTGAAGAAGGTGGCTGGCAGCCGGATGTGGCGCACGCGGCCCGCCTTGAACCCACGGAAAGCGCTCATGCGTGCTGCCCCAAGTCTACGCTGTGGCGCGTCGAATCGAGAAAGCGGGTGATGGTTTTGTCGAAGTAGAGCGTGATCGTGCCGGTGGGGCCGTTGCGATGCTTGGCCACGATGACATCGGCCAGGTTGGTCTGGTCTGTGCCCTCGTTGTACACTTCATCGCGGTAGAGGAACATCACGATGTCGGCGTCCTGTTCGATGCTGCCGCTTTCGCGCAGGTCTGAAAGCTGCGGGCGCTTGTCCTGGCGCTGCTCTACCGCGCGCGACAGCTGGGCGGCAGAGAACACCGGCACGTTCAGCTCGCGCGCCAGCTCCTTCAGGCTGCGGCTGATGTAGCTCACCTCCTGCACGCGGTTGTTGTCGTAGATGCCGCCGGCGTTCATCAACTGGATGTAGTCCACGATCACCAGGTCAACGCCGTGTTCATGGGCCAACCGGCGGCACTTGGTGCGCATCTGCAGCGGCGTCATGGCCGGCGTGTCGTCAATGAAGATGTGGAAGCGGCTGAGGCGGTCCACTGCCTCCACCAGCCGCCGCCACTCGGCGTGGTCAATCTGTCCCAGGCGCAGCTTCTGCATGCTGATGCCGGTCTCCATCGAGATCAGGCGCTGCACGATCTGCTCGGCCCCCATTTCCATCGTGAAGATCACGATGCGCTTGTCGAAGCGGGCGGCGTTGAGCGCAACCGAGAGCATGAAAGACGTCTTGCCCATGCCGGGGCGGCCGGCGAAGATGAGCAGGTCCGATTTCTGCAAGCCGCCCAGCAGCGTGTCCAGCGCCTTGAATGTGGTGGGCAGGCCCAGCGCCACGTCGCGGTTGTTGATGAGGTGCTCGATGCGGGCGAAGTACTCGCTTACCGCGTCGCGGATGGGCACAATGTCGCGCTTGAGCTGGCTCTCAGTCACTTTGAGCAGGACGGACTCGGCCTCCTCGGTGACTGTCTCGATGGCCTTGCCCTCGTCCAGGGCCAGCGCGCGGATGTGGTCAGAGGCGGCCAGCAGGCGGCGGCGCAGGGCGGCGCGCTCCACCAGCCGCCCGTAGACCTCGGCGTGCACGTAGGTGGGCGTGTTGCTGATCAGGTGCAGCAGGTACGGCTGGCCGCCCACCTCCTCGAAGCGGCCCAGGCTGCGCAGCTCCTCGCCCACCGTGAGGAAGTCGTAATCCTCGCCGCGCTCGGCGATGCGGGCCACTGCCTGCCAGATCCACTGGTGGCGCATCAGGTAGAAGTCGTCCGGGCGCAGGAACGACGCTACGCTGTGATAGGCGTTGACGTTGGTGAGCACCGCGCCCAACAGCGCTTCCTCTGCCTCCAGCGAGACAGGGATAGCGAGATCGGGCGAGGTGTAGTAGGTGTCGGTCATGGCCCCCCCACTGAATCAAAGCTGGGCGCGTGCCAGATGTGCCTGTGCGCGCCCGGTGCAGCGCGGCCGGCGCGCGGACGCGCGCCCGCCGAGGATCAGTCGTCGCTGTCTTCCAGGTCGTCGAGGTCGAGCGTGTCGAGGAAATCGGCGAAGGCGCTCAGGCGCGGCTCATCCGCCTCCTCGCTGAAGGGCGGCGCGGACTCGCTTTCGACGTCTTCTTCCTCGCGGATGGCGGCGCGATCCATCACAGTGTCGGCCACGAAGATCGGCACCTTGACGCGCACGGCCAGGGCGATGGCATCGCTGGGGCGCGAGTCAATCTCCACCTGGCGGTCGCCCATGTCCACCAGCACGCGGGCGTAGTACACGTCGTTGCGCAGGTCGTTGATCAAGATGTGGATAACCTTGCCGCCCATCTCGCTGATCACGGTCTTGAGCAGGTCGTGTGTCAGGGGGCGCTTGATCGGCTGGTCCTGCAGCTCGATGGTGATGGCATCAGCCTCACACGGGCCGATCCAGATCGGCAGGTAGCGGTCGCCGGCGGTGTCTTTTAGAACGACGATCCGGTTCTGATCCATCAAGCTCACGCGAATGCTGTCAATAACTACTTCTACCATGGCTCATCTCTACCCGGCAGGGCGGCGCACGCCGGCCCAATGACACCCTCAGATAGACGGATTATACACCCAAGCACACTTCCGGCAACAGGCAGTGCGCAGGCCCTTGCGGGCTGCGGCGCTGACAGTGCGCAAGCGCTGAGCCAGCGGTCGGGGCCGTTGACCGGGCGCGCGCCGCCCACTATAATCGGTTGTCAGCCGCCCCCGTAGCTCAGAGGACAGAGCCGGCGCGTCCTAAGCGTTGGGTCGCAGGTTCGAATCCTGCCGGGGGTACACCGTCGGGCACAACCCAAACATGTCTTCTCCCTAAGCGCCCTCGAATTCACGGCGTTATATAAGCCCTGTCTTGCGGGGCTTTTTTGTTTAAACCTTTGTAGTCTTCACGCACGAAGGCGGGCTTTTTCATCTATAATTTGTAATAGAGGCGCATATATGCCGTTTGCGCGCCGCAGCGAGCAGCGTGCAGAGTCCTTGCTCATCCGGCAGGGATGTGGTTCACTGAATGCCTCATGGAGCGCGCCGTGAAGGAAAGACCCGACAGCTATGCTACCGTTTGACGCAGAGCAGCCTACTTACGAAGACCTCAAACTGCTGGCGGAAGTGTCGCAGCTGCTGACCGTGCTTGACCTGGATCGGGTGATGCAGCGTGTCATCCAGCTGACCTCGGAAGCGGTGGGCGCGGCGCGCGCCAGCCTGATCCTGCGCGACGACAGCGGCATTGACTGGGAGCACATCTTCCTGGCGCGCGACCTAGACCCGCGCCAGTCCGTGATTGACGTCAGCGCCGTGTTCGACGAGGGCTTGGCCGGTTGGGTGGTGCGCCACCGCCAGGGTGCGGTGGTGTTCGACACGCTGCTGGATTCGCGCTGGCGCACGCTGCCGGACGACGACCGCACGGTGCGCTCGGCGCTGTGCGTGCCGTTCATGCACGACAGCGAAGTGGTGGCCGTGCTCACCCTCGACCACCCCGAACCGCATCACTTCGACGAGCACGACCTGCGGCTGGTCACGATTGTGGTGAACCAGGCGGCCGTCGTGCTGCGCAACGCCCAGTTGTTCAACCGGGTGCAGTCGCAGCAGCGCCAGCTTGAGGTGGTGCTGCACGCCATCCCGGACATGTTGTTCGTGCTGGACGAAGACGGCCGCATCATCCTGCTCAACGACGCCGCTTGCAGGCTGCTGGGCCGGGGCGAGCTGCTGCCAGCCAGCCGGGTGGTGGGGGCCAGCCTGCGCGACTACGCCGGCAGCGACACCGCCCTGGCGTCCGTTCTCGACATCGTCAGCCGGGGCGCGCGCCCCAGCGAGCTGTGGCCGTTCGAAACGCGTTCCGAGCAAACCGGCCGCGACTACCAGGTAACGATGTCTACCTGGGAACAGCCGCACGAGCGCGGCGGGCGCTTCGGCTATGTAATCGTGATGCATGACGTAACCACCCTGCGCGACCTGCACCGCTTCAAGGACGAGGTGCTCAAGATCGTCTCGCACGACCTGCGCAGCCCGCTGGCCCAGGTGATCACCGCCTTTGACCTGCTGCGCATGGACCTGCCGCTGGACGACGGCCCGGAGCACGTGCGCGAATGCGTGACCATCATTGACGAGGCCACCGCCCGCATGAACAACCTGATCGAGCACCTGCTGGCCGAGGGCGACTCCCGCATCGAGATTGACCCGCGCGAGCTGATCGTCCAGCTTCTGAACAGCCTGCGCCACCGCGCCGCGCAGAAGCGCCAGCGCATCGAGAGCGTCCTGTTGCTGGACGAAGTGCCGCGGCTGATGGTGGACCCGATGCTGATTCGCGAGGCGATGGAGAACTACCTCACCAACGCCATCAAGTACACGCCGGATGGCGGCACAATCACCGTGCGCGCCTACAGCCAGGACAAGCGCTTCTATTTTGTGGTGGAGGACACCGGTTTTGGCCTGCAGGCCGAGGACCTGCCCAACCTGTTCACGCCCTATTACCGCTCTGACCGCGAGGAAACCCGCGACATCGAGGGGGTGGGCATCGGCCTGAGCCTGGTCAAGCGCATTGTCGAGCGCCATGGCGGCGGCGTGTGGGCCGAGAACCGCGAAGAGGGCGGCAGCCGCTTTGGGCTGTGGCTGCCGCTGTGAACGGGCCTGGGACGAGAAGCGGTAAGGCGCGATGGCAGATAACCCTACCCAGGTGAGCAAGCTCCAGGCGGCGCTGGCGGAGGTGCTGGCGCGGCGCGACGCCTTTTCCGACGAGGCCTACAACCAGATCGTGCTGGCGCTGTACGACAAGATTCGGGCGGTGCAGGTCAGCGCGGCGGACGGCGGGCCGGCCCAAGCTGCCGACGAGATCCGCCTGCTGACGGTGATGTTCGTGGACGTCCACGACTCGACGCGGCTGGCGGAGCGTTTTGAAGTCGAGGACTGGAAGGCGATCATCAGCGGCGCGCACCGCCGGCTGAGCGAGGTGGTGCACGCCTGGAACGGCGAGGTGGGGCAGTATCTGGGCGACGGCCTGCTGTGCTATTTCGGCGCGCACCACAGCCAGGGCGACGAGGCCGTGCGGGCTGTGTCGTCGGCGCTGGCGGCGCAGGAGGCGATGGCGGAATACGCGCGGCGCGTGCGCGACCGCCACGGCATTGATTTCGCCGTGCGCATCGCGCTCAGCACTGGGCGGGCGGTGGTGGGGCTGATCGGCGGCGACGAGAAGCAGGAGCTGCTGGCGGTGGGCACGCCCACCAACCTGGCAGCCCGCCTGCAGAACCTGTGCGAGCCAGGGGGCGTGGTCATTGACGCGCAGACGTACCGCCGCGTGCGCAGCCACTTTGTCGCGCACGCCCACCCTGTCATTCAGATTAAAGGCTTTGACGAGCCGGTGGAGTATTTCACGGTGGCCGGCTGGCGCGGGCACCGGCCGGCGCAGCTCACATCCAGCGCCGTGGCCGGCATTGAGACGGCGTTTGTGGGGCGCAGGGCGGAGCTGGAGCACCTGCTGGCGGCCTGCCAGCAGGCGCTGGAGACCGGCCGCTTCCAGGTGGTGACGATCACCGGCGACGTGGGCATCGGCAAGAGCCGGCTGCTGCAGGAGGCGCTGTTCCGCGCGATGGACCTGCCGTTCACGCAGCTCACGGTGGCTGGCACTTACGAGAAGCGGCACGTGTCCTACAGCCTGTTCGCCAATCTGCTGGCCGCTAACTGCAACCTGCGCGAGGACACGCCGCGCCGCCAGGCAGAGCAGCTCATCGAGGCGTATGTGACGCAGAGCTGGCCGCACCCGCAGGCAGCTCAGTTGGCCGAGGTCATGGGTTTTGTGGCCGGCTACGGCTTCGACAACCGCCAGCACGTGCGCGCCCTCAAACCGGGCAATCCTGGCCAGCGGCAGGCGGTGTACGCGGCGCTGATCCCCTGGTTTCACGGTTTGGCGGAGCAGGGGGCGTTGCTGCTGGCGGTGGACAACCTACAGTGGCTCGACCAGGAGTCGCTCGGCTTTCTGGAGTACCTGGCGCAGGAGCTGGCCGACCAGCCCGGCGTCCTGATGGCCACGGCCCGCCCAGAGCTGGAGGATTACTACCCAGACTACCAGGCCAGCAGCCCGGCCCACACCCGCATCAAGCTCACCCGGCTGGCAGAAACCGACACCGCCGCCTTGATTGACACGGTGCTGCGGCATGTAGACCGCGTGCCGGACACGCTGCCCGCGCTCATCCGCGAGCGCGCCGAGGGCAACCCCCTGTTTGTTGAGGAGTTCCTGCACATGCTGTTCGACAGCGGCGTGTTCGAGCCGCAGGAGAACGGCCGCTGGCGCGTGAACCTGTTCCTCTACAGCACAATGGCCTACAAGCTGCCCAACGGCCTGCTGGCGCTGCTGCAGGCCCGCCTAGACGAGCTGCCGCTGACAATCCGCCAGACGCTGCAGGTCGCCGCCGTGATGGGGCAGACGTTCTGGGCCGGGGCGGTAGCGGCCGTGACCGGGCCAGAGATCGTCCAGCACGCGCTGGAAAGCCTGGAGGGGCGCGGCATTATCGTGCAGCGGCACAACAGCAGCTTCGAGGGCGAGCGCGAGTATTACTTCCGCCACACCCTGTACCGCGAGGTGGCTTACGCCATGCTCACCCGGCCCAACCGCGAGGCCTATCACCGCCAGGCGGCACACTGGCTGGCGAGCCGCGTGCATGATTGGCCGGATTACCTGGCCCTGCTGGCTGATCACTACCTGAAGGGCCAGCAGCACCACGAGGCGCTCACTACGTATCTGCAGGCGGCCGAGAATCGCCTGGAGCGCGGCCTGCTGGACGAAGCGCTCAAGATGGTGGATGGCGGCCTCAACGCCGCCCGCGAAATCCCGCGCGAGATCGCTCTCCCGCTGGTAAGCCGCCTGTGGCTGACACAGGGCATAGCGCTCAACGCGCTGGATCGCTACGACGAATCCAGCGCCGCCAGCCAGACGGCCCTCATGCTGATGGACGAGCTGCCGTCGCACCACATGCGCGAGGAACGAGCCGCCGCTGCCATCACGCTGGCCAGCGCTTACCTCAGCCTGGGGCGCTATGAGGAGGCCGAGGCGCGCCTGACAGCGGCCCGCGACCTAGTCCCAGCGGACAACCTGCGCCAGCAGGCCGTCCTGCTGCGCACGTTCGGCAACCTCTATCTGGTGCAGGGCAGGCTGGACGAGGGCTTTTCATACGAGCAGCAGGCGCTGCTGCTGGCCGAACAGGGCCAGCACCACCGCGAGATCACGCAGGTGATGGCCACGCTTGGCAATATCTCGCTGGAGCGAGGCGATTTTGCCGCTGCGCTGTACTACACCGGCCGCATGGCCGACCGCAACCGCGCCGACGGCAACCTGTATTATCAGATTCTTGACCTGCGCCAGCTCGCCTACATCTACGCCAACCTGCTGGCCTATCCCCAGGCGCTGGCGCTGTGCGACGAAGCCGCCGCGCTGATGGCGCGCATCCGCTATGATGACCCAGTTGTGCGGGCGGTGCGCGGGGTGTGCCTGGTGGCGCTGGGGCAGGCCGACGAGGGCTTGGCGCTGCTGCGCAAGGCCGGCCAGCAGCGCCAGCAGAACGCGCGCACGGGGCTGCTGCTGGGCCTAGCGGAGGCCCAGGCGCTGCTCATGACCGGCAGCTACACGGCGTGCCAGGCGCTGGCGGGGGCGCTGGCTGACCAGACGCGCGGGCGCAATAACGTGTTCCATGCGCGCAGCCTGCTCTGGCTGGGGTGGGCGCAGCACGAGCTGAACGATCCCCGCGCCAGCGCGACGCTGCACATGGCTCTAGAGAACGAACTGGTCTTTGGCGGGCGCGATGTGTGGCTGTGCTACTACGCGCTGGGCCGCGCCAGCAGCGACCCAGCCACGGCCGATCACTACAACTGGCAGGCGCTGCAGGCGCTGCGCGCAATCGCCGCCAGCCTGGACGCCTATCCCGACCTGCGCGAATCGCTGCTGCGCAGCCCGATCATTCACGAACTAACTGAGACCGCCTGACACGGCTTGCAGACCGCCGCGGCGAGCGGCGACAGGGCCTGTCAGCTCTCCAGCAGGCGATAGGCGTTGGCGGCGTACTCCTGGGCCGTGCCTGTAACTGGAAGCTGCTCGATGCCGGCGGCCTGCCGGGCAGCGATGTCGGCTTCGATGCGCGCCTTGAGGTCGTTCACATCGCGATCCGACGGCTCCAGCCGCAGCGCGTCCTCCACCAGCAGGCGCGCGATGCCCAGGTGGCGCGGGCCGCGCGTGAGCAGGCGGGCCAAATCCACGATTGTGCTGACGATGTTGTCGCGGTCGCCGCTCTCGTAGGCCAGGTGAAGCGCCTGGCGGTAGCGCAGCACGGCCTGGCCCAGGTCGCCGGTTTGCACAGCGGCGTAGCCCAGGTAGCTGAGCTGCAGGGCCTCCTCGTCGCGGTCGCCCACCTCGCGGGCGATGTGCAGCGCAGACGAGTGAAAGCGGATCGCCTCGCTCCACTGCCCCAGGTCGCCGTAGGCCGTGCCCAGGCCGCCCAGCACGCGCCCCTCGTAGGCCCGCTTGCCCTGCGCCCGAAAGAGCTTGAGCGCCTGTTCCCAACTGTTGATGGCCCCGCTGGGGTCGCTGTTGTCGAGCTGCGCGTAGCCCAGCTTGAACAGGATCAAGGCTTCGTTCTGGGTGTCATCGGTGCTGCGGGCGATCTCGAGCGCGCGGCCGTAAGCGCGCTCGGCGTCGGCGCTTTCGCCAAGCTGCTGGCGCGCATCGCCCAGCGTGGCGTAAAGCTGAAGCTCGGTTGCCCGGTCGTTGAGGCGCTGGGCGAGCTGCACGCCGCGGGCAGCGTGCAGCACAGCAGCCTGGCCGTTGTTGGTGCGCACCATCAGGGCGGACAGCGTGTCCAGCACGTCGAGTACCTTGTGATCGTCGCCGCTGTCCTCGTAAAGTGTGAGCGCCTCGCCGTAGGTGGCGATGGCCTCGCTGCGCTGCCCGCGCGCGATCTGCAGCGCGCCGATCTGCATGAGCAGGCTGCCCTGGCGGGCGCGGTCGCCGCGCTGGCGGGCCTGGAGCAGCGCTGTGCGCAGGGCAGCCAGCTCATCCACCGGGGCCTCGTCAGCCTCTTCTTCTTCGGTCTCGGCCTCAGCTCTGCCCGCTGTGGGGGCGTCAGCCTCGGTTTCCGCCGCAGAAGGGGCAGGCGCTGCTTCGCGGGCGGCCACTGCCGCAAACAGCGACTCGACGCTGGCCGCCGCGGCCGCTGGCCGGTAAGGGGCCACCGATTCCTCGCCCTCCGCTTCGTCCTCCTCCTGCTGCAGCGCGGCCACCTGTGGCGCGGCCACTGGGGCCGGCGCGCTGGCGCGGCCGGTTTCGCCCTCACCCCGGCCTTCCCCCTCTTCCTCGTCTAGGTCTGCGCGCAGCCAGGCCGGCATGTCATCCGGCAAGGCTTCGCCAGCCGCCTCTTCATCCTCTTCGCCGGCCGTTTCGGTCAGCCATGCGGGCGCGGCTTCCAGATCGGTGTCGCCCTCCCCCTCGCCGAGCGCTTCGTCCTCCTCGTCGTAGGCCAGGTCGTCGTCTTCATCGGCAAACAGGCTGCGCATGAGCGCCTCGGCCGGGCCGGCGTCACCGGCGATTTCGTCTTCAGGCTCGGCTTCCGCGCCGGAGGCAAAACTGGCGGCGGGCGGGACCGGATAGGCTGGAAAGGCGCTGGTCGAGCTGGCGGCCAGCCGCCGCAGGCGCAGCAGCTCGTAGATACAGCCCCGCTCTTTGACAAAATCGCCGGCCTGGGTGAGCGCCATGATCAGGCGGCTGGCGGTGTCGCGGTCGCCGCGCCCGGCCGACCACTCGGCGGTGGCCAGGAACGTGTCGAGTTCGGCGGCCAACCGGTCGTGATCGGCGCTGCCCGACGCGGTGTGCGTCTCGGCGTAGGCCAGCACGGAGTCGTGCACCTTCTGCTGCAGGCTTTCCAGCCGCTGCGAGCCGCGCAGCCAGGTCTGGGCAAAGGCGTAGGTTGCCTCGTGCAGGCGGTAGTGAGGCGCGCCAAAGCGCTCCAGCTTCTCGACCAGGTACTGCGCGGCCAGGGCGTTCATCACCTGGTTGATCGTCTCCTGCGGCACGCCGCTGATGGTGCTGAGCATCTCGGCGGACGCCTGGCGGTTGAACGTGGCCCCCAGCATGAGGATGATGCCCTGCAGCGCGCTGTTCAGGCTGCGGAAAGCGGCTGTCAGGGCCAACAGCACGGGGTCCGCGTTGGCCGCGCCCGGAATCTGTGACAGGGCAGTGGCGAGCTGGTCGGGCGATTGTTTGGCGGCGCGGGCGGCAGCGCCGGCCAGGCAGAGCGCGAAAGGCATCCCGCGCAGCATCTCAACCAGCGGCTTAGCGCCGCTTTCAGCGGTATCGGGCAGGCCGGCGGCCAGGTTGAACAGGGCCGCCCCGTGGGCGATGTCCAGGCCGCCCAGCTCGACTTTTGGCCACGAAGCCGACAGTTCTGCGCTGGCGGTGAACAACACCGGCAGATTGGGCGCGCAGCGCGCGACGAAGGCCTGGGCCACCTGATCGCTCAGGCTGCCGTCGAGCACGACCAGCGGCTTGTGGCGGGTGAGGGTGTTGGCGACCGCGCCCACCATCCCCAGCGGGTATTCAGTGCTGGTGATTTCGCGCACACCGTAGGCCCGGCCGATGCGCACCAGCAGGCTTTCAATGCTGCTGTTGTCAACGTCCAGCCACAGCACGCCGCCCGGCTGTTCGGTGTAGGCGGCGGCCAGCGTGGCAGCCAGGGCCGTCTTGCCGCTGCCCGGCGCGCCAGTTACCTGGACTGCCCGGTTCTCTTTGAGAAAGGTGTACACCCGACCCAGCAGAGCGTCGCGCCCAATCAGCCGGGACGGGATGGTGACCGGCAGGGCGGCCGCCGCGTGGGCCGGCGCTTCATAAGAGAGGGAGTCGGCCATTAGCTCACCACTTCGGGATCGAGACGCAGGATATTTTATCTGGCAGTATAGCATTGCCGGCGGCGGGCGGCAATTCGGCGGGCGCGCCTATGAAAACCCCGCCGGCGAAGGCGGGGTGGGCGCTACTCAGCGGGCGGCGGCACAGG
>Ga0308417_1002383_pt1 | contig 12429 bp, 11 predicted proteins | sample HotsprSampleOS65_FD_203528 | JGI IMG/M metagenome (GOLD analysis project Ga0308417, IMG submission 203528) | Hot spring phototrophic mat microbial communities from Octopus Spring, Yellowstone National Park, Wyoming, United States - 20090730_OS65 ... | reverse complement strand
ATACTTCAATCAAAATAATCACCTTACTTTAAGGCTTTTTTCATCTAAAATTTTTAGAATGGCAATTTATTTTTGGTATGATAATTTATCAAGAGAGTTTTTAGAAGGAAAGCTTCAAAAATTATCAGAACAGGGAATAACCGGCGTCACTTCTAATCCAACTATTTTTCAGCTAGCGGTATCTAAATCCTCGATTTACGATGAAACTATAAGAAAATCCCACCACCTCCAACCAGAAAATATATGTTGGGACCTAATGGTTGAAGATGTCAAACAAGCATGCAAGATCTTTAAAAACATTTTTGAAAAAACTAATCGAGAAACTGGCTTTGTGTCCCTTGAGTTACATCCCTCTTTTGCAAATGATGTTCAAAGCAGTGTCATGCAAGCGGAAGAGCTGCATGCAAGAGTTAGCGAGCCTAATCTTATGATTAAAGTTCCTGCGACGACAGCGGGTTTGCAAGTTATTTCTGAGTTGATACATAAAGGAATAAACGTAAATGTGACGCTTATCTTTTCTTGCAATCAGTATCAAAGGGTGATTAACGCCTATATGAAAGGTTTAGAGATGAGACAAAAAGATGGATTACCCTTGGATACCGTATCCTCGGTCGCCAGCTTTTTTGTATCTAGAGTTGATTCAAAGGTTGATAAACTTCCCGATGACAATTTGAGGAGAAAGTTCTTCCATAAAATGGCAACTCTTAACTCTCATCTGGCTTACCTAATTTACATGCAGGCGTTTTCATCTCAACGATTCTTGAAACTTAGTGGAGCTCGTCCTCAAAAGCTTCTTTGGGCTTCAACGGGAGTAAAAGATCCATCTCTAGACCCTCTTTTTTACGTGAAGAACCTAAATTTTGATAATGTTGTTTTCACTTTACCGGATTCAGCTTTAAACGCCTATTTAGAAAATCGTAGCTTACCAGTTCAGCAACCAAAACAACTCACTGAAATTGTCTCAGAGATGCATCAGTTCAACTCTTACGGATACTTTTTTGAGGAGCTTTTAGTTGAGCTTTTAGACGAGGGCGTACAGCTCTTTCAAAACTCATTTACTCAACTAGTGGAAACTGTTAAAACTAAACTTGAGTGAGCCAACTAGCACTTAGTGGAAGTCCTGTCGAGCCCTCTACTTTGATAATATTCGGGGGCCTCGGAGATCTGGCTCAAAAAAAACTTTTTCCTGCGCTTTTTGAGTTATTTCAAAAAAAACTTTTGTCCCCTCAACAAAAGATAGTCGCGGTAGGAAGAAGAAATTTTGATCAAGAGGAAGCCCAATCTTTAGCTGTCCAAAACATTAGCTCGCAACCGGCTGAAGTCTCAAAATTTCGATCCTTAATAAAGTATGTTCCTTGCGACTGCACCAAAAAAGAAGATGCTCGAAGACTCAGAGAGGTTTTAGTAGCAGAGCGTTTAAATTGGCGGCTTGTTTTTTACATGGCCCTGAAGCCAGAGCTGTTCGAGGCGGCCCTGATCAACCTTAGAGATGAGGGCTTACTTGCTTGGCAGGGAACACAGTCGAGATTTTTGCTTGAAAAACCTTTTGGTGTAGATTTAGTAAGCTCATGTCGTCTAACTCAACTTCTCAGCCAATTCTTACCCGAGGATGCGATTTTTAGAATCGACCACTATCTAGCGAAAGAACAGATACAAAGCACGCTTGTCCTGAGGCAGTCGAATCCTTTTTTGGATACAATTTTGGATAAAGCCTATATAAGTCACATTCAACTTACCGTTGCCGAAGATATTGGAATCGAAGGAAGAGGAGAGTACTTTGAGTCGGCGGGGATTGTTAGAGATATGTTTCAAAACCACTTGCTTCAGGTGTTGTCAATTTGCTTGATGGAGAATCCTTTTTGGCGTGATAGCTCTGAGATGAGCTATGAGAAGATTAGGGTTTTGAAAAATTTAAGAGTTTGGCACTCTTTTAAAAAAGAAGAGGTTTTAGTGAGAGCTCAATACGAGTCGGGTTTTGTCAAAGGTTACAGAGTGCGAGGTTACCGGGAAGCGGATAAAGTGAAGCCCTTCAGTCAGGTTGAAACATTCTTCGCGGGTTGTTTCGAGTGTCTTAGTCCAAGATGGGTTGGGGTCCCGATATTTGTTAGGGTCGGAAAGAGATTGCCAAAGAGAATAGGAATGATTAGCTTCTTCTTCAAAAGAGGGCTCGATCTCGACAGGGAGCTAGTTGCTGAGTACCCCAGCTTGGCTTATTTAAGCCAGCAGGCTTTAAGAATAGAATTTCAGCCACGAGAAAAAGTTTCATTGTTCGTTAACACAAAAATACCCGGTCTTCAATTCCAGAAGACCTTGATTCCATTAAGTTTCAACCTCCCTCAGGTCTTAGGGGAATACTTCAAAGACCCGTACTCCCGCGTTTTGTATGATGCTTTATGCGGCAATAGAGCTCTTTTCCCCCTTTCAGAGGAGGTTAATTTAGCGTGGCAGCTCGTTGATGAGATCATAGCTTATTTTAACAAAGATATAATCCCGCTCAGGTTCTACCCATCTGGCTCTTGGGGGCCAGCGGAGAGCGATAAATTGATAAATCGATTTAAATTTAACTGGGAAAGATTATAACTATGGATTATTTTGCTAGTTTAATCTTTGTCGGCGAGGTAGCAGATGAGACTCTTATTAGCAAACTGTCTCAAAAGTATAAATTAAAAATTTGTTTCATAGATGAAATTAACGAGGGAGATAAAATAAGTGTCACGGAAAAAAACTTAAGCGCTCCTGTAACAGTTATATCTGGTGGTCAAGAACCAGTTTTGTCTTACCTTCGGTTTTGGCGCGAGAGTATAGTTAAATCTTTTTTAGTTCTTACCAAGCTTCCAGGTCGTAATTTCTTAGACCAATTGGCACTGATCGTTGATTTTATACTGACTGACCTCAGCCTCAAGCAGCTTGAAAACTTCATTGATAACCCGAAAACGGCCGACCTGAAGTGGTTGAAAACTAAAGATTTCTGGAGTGTGGTGGAGTTTGAGCTTGGGTCTCAAAAGCCTTTTGAAAACGCATCCTTTTTCCTGGACCCTGAGCAAACAGCGCAAGTATTTTGTTTAGCGTGGTTTTTAAGGCAGCATCTTAAAACTTTTTCAATAGAGACTGTTGAAGGAGGAATTGGATTTAAAAGCGCAAATTCTTTTGTTAAATTAGTTCCAGGGCCCTCTTTTGGCGTTAAAGCCTCTAATAAGTCATTTTTTCTTAAAGACTTAGGGTTCATTACTTCAGCGGGAGCTTTATTTCCAGCGTCCAGTTTTAATATGTCCTTGGCCGAGCTAGTAACCTGGGCTTTAACCGATTTTAAGGTCTTTTCCGGTTATAAAGCTACCCTACCTTCAATTTTATATTTATCTAAATATCTTCTAATTCAAGGTTAAATATCTTCATTTTAAATGGTATGATTTAAAAAAAAATGTTGCCGAGTAACGTCTTCTTGGAAGTTTCTGATCCAAGAATGCTAGGGGGAGTAGTTGCGGATGAGTTAGTAGCTACTGCTCAGTTTGTTAAAGAAGACAAGGGTGAAGTTAATATTTGTTTATCAGGAGGTCAAACGCCTTTGGAAGCTTATCGGCTACTCACTTTAGAGCCTCGAAAATCTGAGTTTCCATGGGATGCTGTTAATTTTTTTATTGGGGATGAAAGATGGGCGCCCACAAACCCTGAGCTCTTAAATTTTAGCGCCATCAACGAAAATTTGTTCTCTAAAATTCCAACCATAAATTATTTTGCTTGGCAGGGTAAAGATGAAAATGAGGCCAGAGAAAATTTTGAGAAAAGTTTGTTTCAAAAAAATATTCATCTGAACGGCTTTGATATTTTGATGCTAGGATTGGGCGAGGACGGTCACATCGCTTCATTGTTTCCAGGGTCGGCCATTCTTAATGATTTTGAGAGTTTAACGGCTATTTCATGGGATAATAAGTTAAAAATTAACAGGCTGACAATAGCTCCCAAGCTTATCTTTAATGCAAAAAGAATATTTGTCTGCATCAAAGGTTCCTCGAAAGCAGAGATCGCTAAGCGACTTTTCTTAGATGATTGCTCGGTAACTGAGCTTCCCGCAAAGCTTATTTTCAAGGTATCCTGTCCGATTACTTTTTTTATGGACCACTCGGCTGCAAAATTTATTCAACATTTAATTCAGGTATAAACAGTAACTTTTGCAATAAAGCTTAAATTTTTATAGGCCTTTAAGTTTTGGAGGCTGTAGATCTTTAATTAACAAAAGCTTTAAAAATTTTTAATTTAAACTTTTTTAGTCGCTTCCTGGCTATAAGAGTAACTTTTTTAGCCTGTTAACCAAGCCTTTTAGATCAAAGCAAGCTTTGGGAGTAAGTGGGTTACAAACTATGGGTTAAGTGTTACACTCGAGAAATTGAGCACGAAATTCTGCAAGCACCATTTTTAACTCAAAGTTTGCCTTGTATTCAGAATAGCTCCAAGAGAAAACAACCTCCTCAATATGTAAAAATATGTAAAAAAGCCCTAAAACTTGCTACTGAATCCTAACCTTACTTGCCCAGATTTAAAAGTTAAAGAGTTTATTGCAACAATGTAAAACAGGGGGGCCGACCTTGCGACCCCCAATTTTCTTCAACTTGCAGCTTACCGAATAAAGCTTTACAAAAATTTAAGCGTTAACTACTTGTTGTCTGGACTCAAAATTAAGGGAAGATTTTAAGGCGTTATACACCAAATAAATCTCCTCCTTAATTTTAAGCTTTTCGAGCTTTAAATTTTTTAATTTTGCCGCCTCTTCTGCTGTAAGAAAAGGCCTGTTATTTAATTTATCTACTTCCTCATTCAACTTGCTATGCCTCCTTAATAAACTCTCTAACCGAGGACTTAGCTTAGCTACATCCTCAAGATCAAGAATGTCTTTCATAAAACCCAATTTTTAATTATACCATACTCTAAAAAAATTTTTTTTTACAAAATTTTTAGAAAAGATTTGAACCTTTTTACAGTGGCTTATGTTTAGCAGAGAAACGACTCAAGAAAGCCGCTAATGAAATCATATCTTTAAAGCTTAAACAAAGGTTAATTTCCCGCTTAGATGCCTTGATCTTGCATTTCTGCTGAAAAATTTCTGTAGCTAGGCTTTGGTACTTCAAAACCTCAACTTTAGCAAGGGCTGAGGGTTTAGACGACACTCTCCGGGTCTGGGCTAGCTTAAGAACCTTTGATTCCGGATGCCCGTGGCGAAGCATATCCTTTAAGTTAGTTGGGAGCTGAGCAATTTGAAGTGACCTGTGAACCGCGCTTTTAGACATCCCTAATTTAGAGGCTATATCTCTTATACTTAGGCCGAATTTGGAGTGAAGTTCGTAAATAGCATCTGCCTCATCAGCTGGATTAAGATCTTCCCGTTGAATGTTTTCAATGAGTTGGGTTATTAGCTTGAAATCATTTTCTCGTACTTGTTCGTTTGCGAGGATACATGGAATCTTTGAAAGTCCCAGCAATTTGCAAGCTCTAAAGCGTCTTTCGCCTGAAATTATCAAAAATTTTCCTCCACCCTTTTCTTGAACAACCAATGGCTGGAGTAGGCCTACCTCTTTGATTGAGTCGGCCAACTTGAGAATTTCAGCTTCGTTCAAAGTTTTTCTTGGCTGACTTGGGTCTAGCTCAAGCAACTCCAGAGGAATCTCCCTAAAGTTAGACCCAGCTGATGTTAGGCTTGTAATTGCCTGTTTTGACACCAAAGGGTTAAGCTGAAAGGAGATTTTCTTTGGCATTTATTAGTTCCATACAAAGCTGCAAATAATCTTCCGCGCCTTGGCTTTTAGGAGCATACTCAAAGATACATGATCCTTTGCTTGGAGCCTCAGCTAGCGTTACATTTTCATGGATAATTGTAGAGAAAACAAGCTCTCCGAAATAATTTTGGATTGTCTCAAGCACGGCTTTTGACAATTTTTTTCTTTTATCAAACATAGTTACAAGAACCCCTCTAAGCTTTAAATTTGGATTGTATATCTTTCTTACTTGCTCGATGGTGTCTAGAAGCTGCCTTACACCAAATAAACTTAAGAACTCACTTTGAACAGGAATAATTACATCTGTTGAAGCGACTAAAGCATTAAGACTTAGAAGACCCAGATTTGGAGGGCAATCAATTATCACTATGTCATAGCTATCTTTAACATTTTGAAGACTTCTGGATAGCAAAAGCTCTCTTCCTACAAATCCGCTAAATTCAAGATCTGCAGCGGCAAGGAGCAAGCTGGATCGTACTAGATCAAAGTTTTTTACTTTACAAATCACCTCTTCGAGGGTTTTCTGCCCTTTTAAAACTTCATAAATAGTGGGTGGACTTAAGCTGTCTAAATCTTCTAAAGATATGTCTTCGTAGTTAAAGCAGCCTAAATGCGCTGTGAGATTGCTTTGAGGGTCAAGATCGATTGCTAAAACTCTCTTACCAAGATTAGCCAACCCAAAGCTTAAATTCGCAACCGTTGTTGTTTTACCAACCCCTCCTTTCTGATTAATAACTACAATAACCTCTGCCATTAACCACTTTCAGTTTAACACTAACTTTTATCCAAAGAAATAAATTTTGTTTTTAAGACCAAATCTCAAAAAAGAAGCTTGCTAGCAAGATTATTTTAAACCGGACTGATTTCAAAATCGTCCTTATTACAAATCCTCATTTGAGGAGGCAACAGGAGCTTCAAGGTTTTCCCTTAGAGTCAAATTTTCTCAGCCGTAAAAAATCTCAAAGGCTGCGGCAATCACCCACTGAAGTTCAACCTGAAGTCGAGGTTATCAAACCTTTTAGACGTTTTAACATAGTAAAATGATTGACTAAGATTCAGACTCCAGTGCCAAGTTTAGACAGAGGAATAATTCTGAAAACATCTAAATTTTTAACCACTAAAGCCTTTTTACTCTCCTTTGCTCGTAATTTGCTACGGCCCCAAAAATCTGCTTCCTGTCCAATATCCTCTAAGCGCAGCACTGAGATTTATACATTCACTGAAACTAACTAATCAAACCAGCGCAAATTTGATCAGTCCCCAATTTTATTTTTCAAAACAGTGGCAACTTTCCCCAACCCCGCCCTAAAAACCAACATCCTGACTCTCGCTTAACAGATATTTTTTTAAAGCATTTTGTAAAATAAACGCCTTGAAATAGTAGCAGTTTGGAAGCAAAAGGCTGATTTAAAGATGCCATACTGAAGCTATTGATTAAGCGAGCTAGGCGAAGGTATTAACAATGGGTCTCTAAAATGCGCATAGTTATTTCCTTAATCGCTTCAGTGGAAGTATCCGCCTCACTGCCTTGCGCTGCGATAACTCTTGTGACCCCATCAATAACCTTCCCCCAAGAGGGACCACTGGGGACATTTTGTTCTTTTAAGATTTCAATAATCTTTGGGCGTAACTCTTTCCTTAATTTTTCTAGTTTTACACCTTCGATTCTGGACTTATAAGCACTTAAAGTCTGATTTAACTCTTCCCAAAATGACTCATCCTCTAAAAGAGCTTGTTGCCTCATTGACCCATCAACAGAAAGCCAAGTAGCTCGCGCATCTGCGGCTTGAAATAACAAGAGAAACGCAAATTTCCGAAAATCTTCACCACTTTGGCCCAAAAGCTTCAATCGAGAATCCAGACTTTCTTGTCTCAATTGATGCGCTCTAGTGTGATTCTCTACAATATATTGTAAAGTAGCTGTTTCTTCATCAGTAAGGCCAAATTTCTCACCTAAATCTTGACACCTTTCAGCCGCTTTTTTTTCATGTTTAATAAAACTAACTTTTCTACCAGTTGGCGAATTCGGATCCGATTTTTCCTCTCTAGTGGATGGTTTCTCAATGTCATGAACTAGCGAAGCTATCAAAAGAACATAGCATTCGCTCCTCCCAACCAAACCCTTACTGGCCAAATTTTTTAAAATATTAGCTGTCTCAGCAAAAACCAAAGCCGTATGGGTAATAGCATCACCTTCTTTATGCTTATCACCTTGGTCACATCCTTTTAACTTCTCGAACCCGTCTATTAGCCTAAATACTGTTAACTTAGGATTCTCACTTATCTCAAAATTAAAAGCCTCCAGCACACTTTCTCTTATCTCTAGGCTGTAAGCTAAATCTGGTTTAGGACAACTCTGAAGTAGCTTTAAAATACCGCCTAAATCTCGCGCCTCGCTAGTAACAAACGCTCTTTCATCTTGCATAATGTCAGTTAAACCCGCCAGTTTAAAAAGTGCGTCCTCAAGGGCTCGCCTTTGTTGCCGACTTAGACCTTGCTCTTGCTTCTGCTGATTATAATGGATCATTTTTAAATTCTAAGTTCCATTTTAAACCTAAAACCGATATTAAACAAATTTTCAACACTAAAACTTATGTTATTTTTACGTTGCAGTTAAATCTGTTTTAGATAATTCTCTGACTATCACATTTCAGTGCTTTTAGAAGAAGTCCTCTAAAAAGTTGGTTTATCAAAAATGTATTTTAAAGTAGCTTTTTGAGTTCGAATCGCAAATTCAATTTAGTTGGTGAGTCTGCTTTATGGAAAATGCCTTAGCTGTAAAATATCCTATGGTCATTTATGAGCTTTGGCCCGCTAGTAAAATTAGCCATTATGGCTCTAATCAGCCTATGCGTAGCGCTGGCTGAACCTGTTCTAGGTTTTGTAATGTTCTTTGTAATGTTGTGGATCTCAGAAATACTGCCCGTTGGAGTGACAGGCTTGTTAATTCCAGTGGCGGCAACATTGTTAGGATTTTTGCCCTCGGAAAAAGCGTTTCAAAGTTTTGGCAATGACATCATCTTCCTATTTATAGGAGTTTTCTTTCTCAGTAAAGCTTTTGCCGAAAGTGGTTTAGCCTTGAGGTTTGCAGAGCAAATCTTAAACTTAGTTCCTAAATCTTCAACAGCTGTGACCTTTTTTATTCTCAGTAAGACTTTTTTCCTGAGCATGTTTATGTCAAACACTGCTTCGGTTGCTTTAATGCTTCCTATCTGTCTGGGTATAACTGAGAAACTAAGAAATGAAAATCTTAAGATAAGATTAGTTTTGGGGCTTTCTCTGGCCGCTACGTTTGGGGGGATATCCACTCCTATTGGAACTCCTCCAAACGCTTTGGCTTTGGCATTTCTTGAGTCTAAAGGCATTCAAGTGAATTTTCTCAATTGGTTTGTCGTAGGTTTTCCTTTCGCTTTAATGATGTTTTTAGTCTCTTTGCTAGTTTTGCACCTTTGCTTTCCCGCGGGTACCGAGAAGTTGAACATAGATCTCAACAAAAGAAGTTGTAGCCTCAGCCCCCAAGAAAAGGTTGTGATTTTTAGCTTTATTTTGGCGTTAGTTTTGTGGATTCTTCCTTCGGTAAGTAACTTAAAGATATCGCTTGGTTCTGCAGCGATAATAGCTGCCACTTTACTTTTTGTATTTGGCGCACTCAACTGGGATAAAGCAAAACAGGTAGACTGGGGAACAATACTTCTGTTCGGGGGTGGGTTAAGCTTAGGAGCAGTCATTGAAAACAGCGAAATCTCGAAAGCTCTGCAAATAAACACGGGATTTAAAATTTTAAACGATTTTTTAGTTGCCGCTTTAAGTATTTCTTTGTCTGAAGTTAGCTCAAATACAGCCTCTGCTGCAACCTTAATACCACTGTTTTGCCAAACAAACGCAAATTTAGCCTTCTTGGTAGCATTCTCTACTAGTTTTGGGTTTATGCTTCCAATATCAACACCTGCTAATGCGCTGGTTTACGGAACGGGTCTAATTTCTATTAAAAATATGCTCAAAGTTGGCCTGTTGGTTGATTTCCTGGGAGCAATTTTAGTGACACTTTACGTTAGTACTAGTCTATAAGCGATCAAAAGAGCAAACCAGCTAGACCATTAGCTAGTGTCGCTAGCAACACAAGCTCAAGCTATGCTTAAGATTACCCTGTTACTGATCTTGTAGTATATCTTCATGGATACAAAATTAACAGCGACTGGCAAAACTGCTACGAGCTCTGTTTAAAAATCAAATTAACAAGGCATGCTAAAGCTAGGCAATGAGATCATTTACATTCTGCCTAAGGTTCTTAGAGTTCAGGTGTACTGAAACTTTCACCTGCGAAAACACGACGTAAATATAATTTTAGTTAGTTAGTTAGAAGATGCAGATATGTAAAAAACACTTTAAAGACAGTTATAAATCCCTGTCGTACAACACAACTTGTGACGGTGAATAAGAAGGTTTTGATACCGCTAATCTGACATTAAATCTCAAACACTTTTCACAAACTAGCGAGCCTCACTGTTGTCTTATCGATGCGATAACTTAAAAGCGCCTCTGCAAGAGGAAAAACTTCAGCTATATGACTTTGCAACTCAACTAAAAAAGTGGATAAAATCTCTTGAGATAGCTCCCGGCTAATAAGATCTTTATCAATTACATCGCAAATTAAATGCGCAGTTCTCACAAGCGTAGCTAAGGCTTTTCTGTACAAAGTAGGGTAATCCGCTTGCAACTCTCTAAACCTTGCAAATTTTAAAGGGAAGTTTTTGGCCTTAAAGTTTCCCCACAAATTGCAGACAAATTCGATTGCTTCCAGTTCTAAATCGACTCTAGGGCCAAGTGAAACCGGTACTTCTTTCAGAAAAGCTTCTTGCTGATAAGACTGTTTTTCATTACAAGCAAATCTTGGTTTTGATTTATTAGCCTCTGAAATTGAACTCTCTAGCCAGTCACATGAAAAAGCTAAAAGCTTACACTCTTCGAGTATAACTAAGGAATCCTTTCCAGGAATTTCTTGCTTTCTTAAATTAGAATACATCCAAAACTCGATCTCCTTTCGAGCCTCACTCTCTAAAAGCGGGAGCAACGACTCATGCGTGTTCCAAAATCCAGGAAAGCATGAACTTATAAATCGAAGAGCATGCTGAGGCACTCTTTCACAAAACTGCAGGCTGAACTCCTCCAGTAGCGCAAGCTGTTGCGAATTAAAATTATACTCATCTTCTTTTCTCCATAGCTCAAACAATGTGAACAAATCCGCTAATAACCCATCAAACTGTTTGTTTTTGGCAGACATTTCTTCCTTAGCTGTTTCACTTATTTTTCTTGATAAATCTAAAGCTTTCGAAACTAGGTCTTCTAAGTCTTCTAAGTCTTCTAAGTGAGAGTCACTTAACTTGGAGTTTGAGTTCTCTTTCAAGTTTGCGTAGTCGTTAAAAATTCGTTTAAATTCCTCCGATATTTCCCTGATCCATCGAAGCTCAAAATTTTTTTCATTAGATGGGGAGAGAAATGCCGCCGCATCCCTGATAATATCGGCCAGTCTATTTAAAACAATTGAAACTAATCTTTTAGCTACTTTGAACACGCTCTATTTAAGCAAGACTCATTTAGACATCTTGCAATTAAGATGCTAAGTCAATAAACACTTTGAAAGTAGCGATTGTTATTTTAAATCGAGTTTGGAAGCACGCTCTAGCACTAGAAACACAATTTAAATGTAACTTCAATCCTATAGATACCCTTAAAAAGTTGCTTTTTGAAGTTTCATTTTTTAATAATCCTCTTGACAGCACTTCTTTTCAAAGCGGTTAATTTGCACAACCACCTAACATTAAGTTGTTTTAATGAGGCTTTTCAGCAGCCAAATCTACCTGACTCTGGTTTCCTTGATTATATTTTACTGAATCTCACAGCTTTAACCAATTGCTTTTAAACATGGGCTTAGATCGACGTTATCAAAAAACTCAGCAACTTAATTAGTTGAATTTTCAGCTTGTTGTTTAGAATGATTTTCAGAGGGCTTAAAAACCATAGGGAGAGTTGAAAATTCTGTGGTGCTCTTAGTAACTGCTCCGCGTTTGCCCCTGATTTAGTTTTTAGGGATGTTTAATTGTTTTTGTTAAAACTCTCTTCTAAGCCATCTCTCCGAATGTTTGCAAACAAAGCATAACTTTAAGATTGAAATATTTTGCTAGTTTCCCAATTTTACAGCACGAAGGCTTTGAGCTGTAAAAATTAATCTTTCTTGATCTCTTCCTCAATTATACTAACAGTTATAGCATACTGAACAGCTTTGGTAATAACTTCTTCATCTTTTTCCGGAATTAAGCCTTTTTCAACCAAATTCCTAGCCTCTTCCTCAACCATTTTTAGAATCCTAGCTCTATCCTCTGCGCTTAAACTTAAGGTTGGCTGTCTTACACGAGCGACTTTTTCTACCTTCTCAACTGGGCTTACTCTTTCAACTGGCTTTATTGCCTCAACTTTTTTAATCTTTTGAACCTTAGTAACTTTATCGTTACCAACTTTGCCTTTTTCGTTTTTCATACTAATAGTTTAAATTTTTCAAAAATTGTTGAAATGGCGAATATTGCTGAAATTGCTTTTTACCACTTAATTTTTTCTTAAGGGAAGGCCTAACTTTTGGACTCTTAATTTTTATTGCCACCTTTCTATT
>Ga0308417_1002382_pt1 | contig 12434 bp, 13 predicted proteins | sample HotsprSampleOS65_FD_203528 | JGI IMG/M metagenome (GOLD analysis project Ga0308417, IMG submission 203528) | Hot spring phototrophic mat microbial communities from Octopus Spring, Yellowstone National Park, Wyoming, United States - 20090730_OS65 ... | reverse complement strand
ACTGTGCCCCGCCGCCTCACGTGCTCCCACATGCCCCCAGGCTCTGGCGCACCACATCGAACGCCGCCTGCGGCCGGCCAAGCGCTCGCGCCCGCTGTTTGAGCATCTCCAGCCGCGGGGCATCGCTCAGGACCTGCTGCACCTTGTGAGCGAGGACGGCCAGATTGTTGATCTTGATGGCCGCCCCGTTCTCCAGCAGGAAGTCGCTGTTGCGGTCCTCCTGCCCGGGGGTTGGCTGGACGATGGCCAGCGGCAGACCGCGCGCCAGCGCTTCCGAAGTCGTCAGCCCTCCGGGCTTGGAAACCAGCAGGTCGGCCGCGGCCATCAGCTCGTCCATCTGGTCGGTGAAGCCCAGCAGGTGCACGCGATGCCGCGGGGGCACGGTGATGGTCTCCAGGCCGCGCCGCGCCTGCTCGTTGCGGCCGGTCACGACGATGATCTCCAGCGGAAGTTGCACTTCCAGCAGAGCGGTGTAGATGCGGCCGATTGGCCCGACGCCGAAGCCTCCGGCGAGCTGGAGGACGATGGGTCGATCGCCGCGCAGGGCGTGGCGGCGCAGGACTTCGTCGCGCTCTTTGATCTGGGCGAAAGCCGGGTGGATGGGAATGCCCGTCGGCGTGATGGTCTGGCGCGGCACGCCCCACGCCGCCAGCCCCAGCGCGCCTTCTTCGGTGGCCGTGAAGTAATGTTCGCAGGGCTGGTTGACCCACAGGCGATGGGTGTCGAAGTCGGTGGTGACGGTGGTCTGAGGGATGTGCCAGCGGCGGCGCCGGCGCAGGTGGGCGATGATCTCGGCCGGCAGGAAGTGGGTGTTGATGACCAGATCGGGGCGTTGCTCCTTGAGCAGGTCGATGAACGCCTGGAGGTTGAGCTTCTCAAAGGCCAGGCGGAACTGGTCGCGGCGGTCTTTTCCCGAGCGGCTGGGTTTGTCCATCAGGTCGTAGATGTAGCCCAGCACGTGCGGCGCCTTGTTGACCAGATCCAGATACGCCCGGCCGTAGATCCGCCGGAAGGCGGCGTTGGTCAGCTCGAGTACGTCGATGTTGCGCACCTGGGCATCGGGGGCGAGCTGGCGCAGCGCCAGTTCCACCGCCTGCGCCGCCCGCAGATGCCCGGCCCCCACGGCCGCCGACATCACGAAGATTCGCTGGCTCATGGGAGGCACTTATACCGCTGGTGACGTGGGCGCACCAGCAGCGATCCGGACCGCCGGACGTTACAATGCGCCGCACACTGGCACAGCAGCGCGGAAAGGACACGATATGGCGACGGAACCAGCAGGAGCGGAAACCGGGACGTCGGGCAGGCCCTTCGGCCGGATGGAGCTCATGCACCCCGACGATCTGGAGCGGGTGCTGACGGAGGCGCCGGTGGTCTTCGTGCCGCTGGGCACGTTCGAGCACCACGGCTGGCACCTGCCGGTGTGCTTCGACGCCATCAAGGCCCACGCCCTGTGCGAGCGCACGGCCGCCCGCACCGGCGGCGTTGTTATGCCGGCCTACTACTTCGGCACAGGGGGCGGACACGTCGGCTACAAGTGGACGCTGATCCTGCCCGAAGCCACGGTGGTCCCGCTCATCGAACACATGTTGGATCACCTGGCGCGGCAGGGATTCAAGGTGATCGTGCTGCTGAGCGGACACTATCCGGGCGAGCAGACCGACATGGTGCATCGCCTGGCCAGGGAAGCGCAACAGCGCCACCCGGCCGCGCGCTTCATCGGGTTGGTCGAGCCGGAAATCAGCTCGCCGGCGCCCGGCGACAAGGCCGCCCGCGATCATGCGGCCAAGTATGAGACCAGCATCGCCCTTGCGCTGAATCCGGGGTGGGTGAAGCTGGATCGGCTGGTGGCGGGGCGCAAGGCGGCCGACGTGACACTTGCGCAGACCCCGATCAAGGATGCGCCCACGCACGATCCAGCGCACCCGTTGTATGCCATCTACGGCCAGGATCCGCGCACGACGGCGTCGGCCGAACTGGGCGAGCAACTGGTCGAGGAAATCGTGACGCGATTGGCGGAGATGGTCCAGGCGGCCCTGGCGGCGACGGGGTATCGCGGCGCGACCGGGGCATGATCCGCTGATCCGGCCGCGGGAGCGTGCCCATTTCTGCGGGTGAGGGCGCGGGGCGCATCTTGTCCGTGTCCGTGCCAACCGGCCGCAAGGGCCGCGGGCACGGGCGAGGAGCGCGAGGAGCCCGTGCTACGCGCGGCACGCGTGCCACCCGTGCCACCTCGCAGCACTCAGCACCCGGCACTCAGCACTCAGCACTCAGCACTCAGTTCCCTCCCGCCTCCCCGCGCAGCGATTCCATGAAGTGCCTGGCCCGCGCGATATTGCCGTCCTCGGCTTTCATGAGCCGGGCCATGTCCTCGATGCCGCCGCCTATGACATGTTCGATTTTTGATTTTCGATTTTGCCTTCGTGGCTCCGTCGCCGTTTTCGTCATTCGCCCTTCGTCCTTCGTCATTCCGGAGCTTCGTAGCGTCAGCCGGCGGATTCGGCGCCCGGGACGGGCTTGATACCGATTCTGGCCAGGCGCCAGGCGTAACACAAGCCCACTATGAAGACCGCGTTGCGGATCAGGCCAACCGTGTACCCCTGGTGCTTCGTGGCGAACAGTTGCTGCACGAGGAAGCATCCGCACTCAGGCGGGTTTTCCGACGCAAGCAGGCACGTCGCCGCTCGTCGCGGGTTTAACTGCCGAGGCCCGCCGGTTTCCTCTCCGCGTCGCTGCGCCTCTGCGCGAGACTCGCGCGCAGACATTCGCGCAGAGCCGCAGGGACGCGGAGACGCAGGGGCGCCCGGCGAGCGAGCGCCATCGCTACGCCTCCCGGCACAAGTCGCGCACTGCGCCTCGCAACGGAAGCGCACGCTTCTCAAGCTCAATGACGCGCTGTGCCCAGCGCGGGCGTGCAGTGTCCCCCGCAGCCTCATACATCTCTCGAACACCGGCAGAAACCTTGGGATCAGCGGTCAGTGCGTGTTGAAGCGCCCAGTCTCGAACATCGCACAGGGCCTGCCAGTGGGTTGTGAACTCTCGTTCGAAGCGACGTGTCTCCCCTGCGATCTGAACGAGGACGCAGACCTGAATGAATTGGGAATGCGTGTCGATGCCGAGCCGTACGGCAGCGTGGGTCGGACGATCTCGCCTGTGTCGCCCGTTCGGGCAACTCCAACGCGGAAGCGACGACATCGTCGCGGCCCGATTCGCGCGGTGCGCACGGTCTGTGCATAGCGACAACGACCACCTCGGTCCTTTTGGCTCGGCGCTCCTTCGTGACGGGTGTTTTGACCGGAGGGTCAAACAAATCTACCGTCGGAGCTCTGGGCTCAAGTTGGAATGGTCTCTCCGGAAGCCGCAGCCTGCTGAAAGAGGTCTCAGGGACCCAAGGAAATTTGTGGTGGTCTGCGGGCAATGTACCGTGCATCCACGGCTTGTCAACATCGTCTGCACCGTCTGCACTCGTCTGCACTTTTCCACAATTTGCCCGCCAGGAATCGCGATATTTCGAGTTGAGTGGCGCGCTTGCGGTCCAACAGGATCGGCAACACCGATGGCAGCCCCAGCGCGGCCATCCACGCCGCCTCACGCCATATTCCGCCTGTCTTGGCCGACTTACCTGTTTCCGTCGCGCGGGTCCCTGGCGGGGTCGCCGGAGCGGTCGTTGGGCGAGTGACGGGGAGGCCATCCAACCGCCCCGAGTACCATGTCGACTTGCCGGTGCGCTCATCCATGATCCTTTCGCCAAGTAGAATCCCCATCGCGTCCAGGCTGAATTCCCCGGGAGCCAGGGGCTCATTGACCACACTATTCTTGAACACAATTTCACGGGTGGCGATGACAGCCTTGCGGTCACCCGACTGCCCCTCGATCCTATAGCGCCACCCGATCCCGAGGGTGTGGGGCAGGGGACACAGGCGAGGACGCCCGTGCTACGCGTGCTACGGGGCGGCGCGTGCTACGTTGGGCGCGGGCGCGATCCCAGACCGGCGGCCGCGGAACGTATCACGCCTCCCCTCGCACGCGGACGGCGCCGGTCGGCGTGGCCAAGGCGAGGCCCCGTGATATACTCGTTTGTATGACGCTTGACACGATCCAGGAATTGCTTGCGCGGCGGCCGTTCGAGCGGTTCACGATCATCACCAGCAGCGGTAAGGCGTATGAGGTTCGCCATCCGGAGATGGCCTGGCCGATCCGCAACGGCGTGTACATCGGCCTGGGCGGCAGAGGCAAACTGCCGGAGCGGGCCGCGTTCGTGTCGATCCTGCATATCGCCGCGGTTGAGACGGCGGGCAACGGGAAGCGCAAACGCCGCTGATGCGCGCGGGCGTCGTGGCAAAAGGCGCCGCGCCGCACGGCCCCCCAACCCCTTCCCCAGTACCGGGGGAGGCAGTGGAGGCGTGCCCCAAAGGGGATTATCCATCGTTCTGCTTCATGCCCACCCAGCGTTACAAGCTGACCATCGCCTACCGAGGCACGCGCTACCACGGCTGGCAGCGCCAGGCCGCCGGCCCATCCTATGGCGGACCGACCGAGGCCGCCGGCGCGCAACTGCCCACCATCCAGGAGGCGCTGTGCTCGGCGCTCGCGTCGGTGGTGGGGCATCCGGTTCAGGTAGTCGGCTCATCCCGCACCGACGCGGGCGTTCACGCCAAGGGGCAGGTGGCTCACTTTGACACCGACCAGACGCAGATACCGCCGGAAGGTCTGCGTCGGGCGGCCAACGCGCGCCTGCCTGAGGACATACTCATCCGCGAGATCGAGCCGGTCGGCAGCGATTTCGATGCCATCTCGTGCACGACCTCCAAGCGCTATCAGTATCTGATCTGGAACGCCGCCGAGCGCCCCGTGCTGTTTGCCGACCTGGCCTGGCACCGCTGGCAGACGCTCGACTGTGTCGCGATGGCCGAGGCCGCGGCGCTGCTGGTAGGCGAGCATGATTTCGCAAGCTTTGCCAAACCGGGCCACGGTCGTGAGAACACGGTGCGCACAGTGAGGGCGTGCGATGTGGCCCATCGCCCGCCGCGGATTGTGATCGGCATCGCGGGCAACGGGTTTTTGTGGCACATGGTGCGGATCATGGTGGGCACGCTGGTGGAGGTGGGTTTGGGCCGGTATTCACCCCAGCAGGTGCGACACATGCTGGAGGCGCGAGACCGCCGGGCGGCCGGACCGACCGCACCGGCACATGGGCTGTACCTTCAGTGGGTTCAGACGAGCTTGTCGCCCGGCCTTGCCGCATCACGGTCGGGCGTGCCGGCACACGGCGGCGATGCCCCCATCATCCGCGAGTTTGGCCGCAGTGACCTGCCCGAAATCATGGCCGTGGCACAGTCGCTGCCGCATTGGTTTACCGATGCCGCGATGGAGCGCATGTCTCGCGACCTGCCGTTCTCGCGCGGGTTCATGGCGCTGTTGGGCCGGCGTGTGGTCGGTTTCGTCGCCTTCGTGGTGCGCGACGGCATCGGCTGGATCACGTGGATGGGCGTCCGCCCGGAACTTCACCGCCGGGGCATCGGCAGGCGACTGGTCCAGCGGCTGATCGTCGAGCTGAGGCGATACGGCATCGGCGAGCTGCGCGTGCAAGTGCCGGGCGAAGGCGTGCCCAGCGAGCCATACGAGCACACGCGCGCCTTTTACCGCGCCATGGGATTCGCAGATCTGCGCCGCAGCATGCGGGGGGAGGCTGCCTGGCGCGAAGAGTTGATCCTGCGGCTGACGCTCGAGCCTCAGCCCTGAAAAGAAAGCGCAGCGGCGGCATCCTTGCGACTGGCTATCGCCGCCGCGGCTACATCCGCTCCAGGGTCTCCTGGAACGACCTGACGCCCGCCGAGGCGCCGATCGCCGAGCAGCAGTCGGCCGCGGCGCGGTTGGCGAAGCGGCCGGCTTCTTCCAGATTCATGTTGTGGTGCAGGGCCGTGATCAACGCCCCGAACCAGGTGTCGCCGGCGCCGGTCGTGTCGACGACGTTGACCTTGGCCGCCGGCACGAGCACCGAATGCCTGCCGTCGTCCAGGTAACATCCGTTGGCGTCGAGCTTGATGCCAATCAGTCCGCCGGGCATGTATCGGCGTAACCTGGCCACCATGTTCTGAGGCGAACTCTCGCCCAGCAGTGCGGCCGCCTCGGTGCGGCTGGGCGCGAAGATGTCCAGGTGGGGCAGAATCGGCTCCAGCAGCTTCCACTCCGCCGGCGGATTTACCGTGTCCAGGGCGATTTTCACGCCGGGGGCGGCCGCCCGCAGCTCCTGAAGGAGGTCCGGAAGGTCTGGCGTGAGTCCCGGCAGCAGTCCAAAGTAGCCGATCTGGACGTAGTGACAACGTTTGAAGATGGGGAAGCAGCGGCGGAAGGCGTCGGCATCGAGCAGGGGGGTGGCGCCGGGGGTGTGAAAGAAACATCGCTCTCCTCCAGGCTCCACGGCTACCACCGATGCGCTGGTCTGCGCCTTGTCGGTGGTGAAGACGGCCGAGGTGTCCATGCCGCCCTGGCGCATGCGCTCGATGACGGCGGCCCCCAGCACATCGTTGCCGACGAGTCCCGCGCCGGCCACGCTCATGCCAAGCCGGACCATGGCCAGCCCCATGTTGCAGACGTTGCCGCCGGTGGTGAGCGTGATGGAATTGACCAGCACCAGCCCTCCGGGCGCCGGCGGCGGGCGCAGGTTCACGGGCTGTGCGATCACGTCGGCGACGATCAGTCCGAAGATGGCTGCATCCATGGGTCCTCTCAGGTGGCCTGCTGCACGGCCGGCTGGGCCGCGGCTGGCGGCGTTTTGATGGTGATGTGACTGTAGTCGTCGAGAATGAGGCTGATGATCTCTCCGTCATCCAGTTGCAGGACCAGACGATCAAGCCACAGGCGATCGTCGCGGGCGTGGGCGAACCAACTGCCCGTGGGCTGCTGCTCGAAGGCCAATACCCTTCCGCGCACGGTGTGTGTCCAGGCCTGGTCGCGGCGGGCGATCTGTTGAGTTACCTCGACGATTGCTCCGGGGACAAGCTGGCTGCGGATCGAATCTTCCATGGGGGCGGATTATAGCGAAGGGGTGGGTGGCTTTCACGGCGGGGTGGTGAGGACGTGGGCAGCTCGAACTGTGCAATAAGGCGATGCCCAGCACTGGGGGTGGTGTGCAGTCACTTGCCTGATAGCGTACGATTTGTACCCTGTATCCAACGCCCGCTGGTTGTGGTGCGGTGTCGTCAAACGCGTGGGCTGGAAGGAGCATCGTCGAATGATCGTTGCCGTGCTGGGTGAAACACTTCCGGGGGAACGCCGCGTCGCCATGTCACCCCAGGCGGCCGGCCCACTCGTCAAGGCCGGACACGAAATCCGCGTGCAGTCGGGGGCCGGCCTCGCCGCCGGATTTCCCGACGAGCGCTTCGCCCAACGCGGCGCCCGCATCGTCGCCACGCGCCAGCAGGCCATCGACGGCGCGCAGGTCATCCTTCAGGTGCGAACCTTCGGCGCTAATCCCCAGGCCGGCACGGGCGACCTGGAACTCCTGCGCCGCGGCCAGACGCTGATCGGTCTAGCCGAGCCACTCAGCGCCCACGCGCAGGTGCGTGCTCTTGCTGAGACCGGCATAAACCTTCTGGCCCTGGAGCTGATCCCGCGTATCACCCGCGCCCAGAGCATGGACGTGCTCTCCAGCCAGGCGAGTCTGGCCGGATACAAGGCGGTGCTGATGGCGGCCGAGGCGCTGCCGAAGATGCTGCCGATGATGATGACGGCCGCAGGGACCATCCGCCCGGCGCGTGTGTTCATCATTGGTGCCGGAGTCGCCGGGCTTCAGGCCATCGCGACGGCCAAACGGCTGGGGGCGGTCGTCACCGCCTACGATGTCCGGCCGGCGGTGAAGGAGCAGGTGCAGAGCCTGGGCGCCAGGTTTCTGGAGTTGCCGCTGGAGGCGGCCGGCGAGGACGGCGCTGGCTATGCCAGGGCGCAGAGCGAGGAGCAGGTCCGCCGCCAGCGGGAGTTGATGAGCAAGGCCGTCGCCGAGTCGGATGTGGTGATCACGACGGCGGCCGTGCCCGGGCAGCGGGCACCGATTCTGGTGACGGCGGCCATGGTGGCTGCCATGGCCCCCGGCTCGGTCATCGTCGACCTGGCGGCTGAGCGGGGCGGCAACTGCGAACTGACCGAGCGCGGGCAGACGGTGCAGCGCCACGGCGTGACCATCATCGGCCACGACAACATTCCCGCAACCATCGCGCTGGATGCCAGCCAGATGTTCGCCAACAACGTGGCCAGCCTCCTGAAGCATCTGACCGATAAACAGGGCGGTCTGCGGCTGGATGCCGCCGATGAGATAGTCCGCAGCTGCCTCGTTTGCCGCGATGGCCAGATCGTGCATCCGCTGGTGCGTCAGGCGATGGGCCTGCCATCGCTGGAAAGCGGCGCAAGTGCTGCGATGGATCAGAAGTCCGCTGAAGCGGCCGCGTAGCGGTCGCGCCGCGGCCGCCGAGGAGTCGTGCATGTTCATCATGCTCCTGACCGTGTTCGTGCTGGCGATCTTCGTCGGCTTCGAGATCATCACCAAGGTGCCGCCCACGCTGCACACGCCGTTGATGAGCGGCTCGAATGCCATCAGCGGCATCACCATCGTGGGCGCACTGATCGTCGCTCACGAGCACCCCGGGTGGCTCGGGGGAACGCTGGCGTTTTTCGCCGTGACACTGGCCACCATCAACGTCGTAGGCGGCTATCTGGTCACGCATCGCATGCTGGGGATGTTCAAGAGGAAGGGCTAGCCTGTGCAAAGCTCCCCCATCGCCAACGCCATCTATCTGCTGGCGGCGCTTCTTTTCATCTGGGGCATTCGCGGCCTTACCCACCCCCGCACCGCCGTCCGCGGCAATCTCATCAGCGCGTTGGGCATGCTGCTGGCCATCGCGGCGACGCTCTACTGGGCGCAGTTCAACTGGTGGATCGTCATCGCCGGACTCGCCGTCGGAACCATCGTGGGGGTCGTGCTGGCCGTGCGAATCGAGATGACGGCCATGCCGCAGATGGTGGCGCTGCTCAACGGCTTTGGCGGGGGGGCTTCGACCCTCGTGGCCTGGATCGCCGCGCTTACGGCGCTGGCGGACTTCAACGCCGCCGAGTCGGCCGGCAACGTTGCCGAGGGCTACCAGGCTCTGATCGCCATCTCGCTGAGTGGTCTGATCGGCGCCGTCACATTCTGGGGAAGCATGGTGGCGTTCGGCAAGCTCCAGGAACTGAAGATGTTCCGCAAGGAGTGGTCGCTGCCCGCCCAGCAACTCATCAACGCCGCGCTGCTGGCGGCGTGCCTGGCGCTGGGGGCGATGCTGGTGATCTGGCCGTCGTGGGCGGGGCTGCTGTACTTCGCGATGGCGCTGCTGGCGTCGGTCCTCGGGGTGCTGCTGGTCAACCGTATCGGTGGCGCCGACATGCCCGTGGTCATCTCGCTGCTGAACAGCTACTCCGGCCTTGCCGCCGCTACCACGGGTTTCGTCATCAGCAACAATATGCTCATCATCACCGGGGCGCTGGTCGGCGCCAGCGGCATCATCCTCACCAAGATCATGTGCGATGCCATGAACCGCTCGCTGGCCAACGTGCTTTTCGGCGGGATCGAGGCGGCCAAGGCGGCGTCGGCCGACCAGGTCTACGGTGGGAAGGTCAAGAGCGCTACCGCCGACGAGGTCGGCATGCTGCTAGCCGATGCGCGGCGCGTGATCGTTGTGCCCGGCTATGGCATGGCGGTCTCCCAGGCCCAGCACGCCGTGCGTGACCTGTACGCGCTGCTGGAGGAACGCGGCACCCAGGTGCTCTTCGCGGTCCATCCGGTGGCGGGGCGCATGCCGGGGCACATGAACGTGCTGCTGGCCGAGGTCGACATCCCCTACGACCGGATGCTGTCGATGGAGGAGGCCAACCCGCTGTTCCAGGAGACCGACGTGGCCCTGGTGATCGGGGCCAACGACGTGGTAAACCCCGACGCTCGCGAGAACCCCTCCAGCCCCATCGCCGGCATGCCCATCCTCGATGTCGACAAGGCGCGGACGGTCGTGGTCATCAAGCGCTCCCTCAGCCCCGGTTTCGCCGGCATTCCCAACCCCCTGTTCGCTGCCGACAACTGCCTCATGTACTTCGCCGACGGCAAGAAGGCGGTGCTGGATCTGGTGGGCGCGGTGAAGGCGGCGTAGATGGCCGCGCGGCCGCGGAATGAAGAATGGGCGAAACCCGAAGCCCGAATCAATGACGAATGACGAAGGTGGAACGCCGTCACCGCCCCCTATCCCTGAACCTCGAACCCTCCGTCACTGAACCCTGAACCCTGAACCCTTCATCGCGCCTCATACGCCCGCCGCGACTTCATCCACGGGGAGCTGGCTGGTCTGCATGCACAAGGCGATGAGGATGTGGCGCAGGCGGTCGAGCGGGGTGCGGTCCAGAAAAGCGGGGCTGAAATCGACGGGGAAGCCGGCGCGCAGCGTCAGGAGCTTGTCGATGACGGCGTCGCGGTCCATCGCCGATACAATGCAGATCAGTTCCTCAACCTGGGTTGCATCCAGCATGTTCGAGGCTCCGGATGGGGCGCCGTGGAAAGATCCGACCAGGCAGCCTACATGAACACATCCAGCACTGTCCCCTTACGTGGAACATCGGGCTGGTGAATGACAACCTTTAACTTTGGTGCCGGCTGTGGCGTATTTTCCCACGGAAGCACCCGCCAGGGCGGCTCGATCACGCTGCGCATCGGGCGGGGCGTTTCGGTCGGCGGTGGCGGCGCCGGCGCTGCGGGCGCCTCCACAGGGCGCGGATGCACAACCTGGCGCGGCTCGATGCGCGGCGCGGGCTGGATGTGCGGGCGCGGCTCGATCAGCGGCGGCGGCTGCACGCGCCTGCGAGGCTGAACCTGTACACGCACCGTCGCAAGATCGGCGGGGCGCCCGATCCCGCCCGCAGGACCCGGCCATCCGGCGCCGCGCAGCAGACGCACGAGCTGAAGCTCCAGCGTCGCAATCAAAGCGTTGATGGGCGGCGTAGCGGCCACGGTCGGCTGTACAGCAAACCACGGTGCCTCCGATAAAGCCGCGCCGCTCATCGGGCAAGACGTGCGGAATCGCCTTGGCAATCATATGATCCGTCGCCGGCGGCGCGCACCGGGTGCACTTCCGATTATGCGGGATGTTGCCTCCGGGCAACTCCCGGTGCTGGCGCCATCAATCACGATCGCATGCGAACCGACGAGCTGGACTTTGAACTTCCTGCGGAGCTGATCGCGCAGGTCCCGGCCGACCGCCGCGACGAGGCCCGACTGCTGCACTACCGCCGCGCCGACGCCCTTCTGGCGCATCGCCGGTTCTCGGACCTTCCATCTCTGCTGCGCGGCGGCGACCTGCTGGTCTTCAACGACTCGCGCGTCATCCCCGCGCGCTTCGCGCTTCGCAAGCAGGGGGGAGGACTGGTCGAAGGCCTGTTCATTGACGTCGAGCCCGACGGCCACTGGCGCGTCATGCTCCGCAACGCCGGCCCGCGCGCCGCCGGCCGGTCGATGACCTTCGCCGATGCGCCCTCGATCGTGGCGCAGGTGGTCCGCCAGCTCGAGGATGGCCAGTACCTTCTGAAGGTGAATGCTGAGGAAGCCCCGCTGGATTTGCTGCAGCGTCTGGGGCGGATGCCGCTGCCGCCCTACATCCGCCGCCAGCGCCTACACGACCGGCGGGATGCCCTGGACCGCGAACGTTATCAGACCGTCTATGCCAGGTTAGCCGGATCCATCGCGGCGCCGACGGCCGGCCTGCACTTCACTCCCGCCCTCCTGACGGCGCTGGAGGCGGCCGGCGTGCGCAGCGCCCGCGTGACGCTGCACGTGGGGCTGGGGACCTTCAAGCCGGTGACGGCCGACACCCTGGAGGCGCACACCATGCACAGCGAGGCGTACAGCATCAGCGCCGAGGCCGCCGAAGCGCTCAACGCGGCGAAGCGAGAGGGCCGGCGGATCGTGGCGGTAGGTACGACTGTTGCCCGGGTGCTGGAGAGCCAGCCGCCCGGGGCTGCCTTTGCTCCCCGCGAGGGCCGTACCGGCATCTTCATCCATCCGCCATACCAGTGGCGGCACGTGGATGCGCTGATCACCAACTTCCACCTGCCGCGCAGCACGCTGATCGCCCTCGTGGCCGCCTTCGTGGGGCTCCCGCAGCAGCGGCAAATCTACCGCGAGGCGATCGCCCACCGCTACCGGTTCTTCAGCTACGGCGACGCGATGCTGGCCGAGTGATGCGGGGTGTGCGAGGGGGCGTGACACATTCCATGGCCGCCGGTCTGGCATCGCGCGGGCGCCCAACGTAGCACGGGCGTCCTCGCCCAATGCCATCAACTTAAGATTGTTCGTAAGTCATTGTCACAGCGCGCTTTATGGCGCTAGCGCGAGCGAAGGCCTCCTGGCACAATGGTGTGATCTG
>Ga0308417_1002381_pt1 | contig 12446 bp, 11 predicted proteins | sample HotsprSampleOS65_FD_203528 | JGI IMG/M metagenome (GOLD analysis project Ga0308417, IMG submission 203528) | Hot spring phototrophic mat microbial communities from Octopus Spring, Yellowstone National Park, Wyoming, United States - 20090730_OS65 ... | reverse complement strand
CGCGCTGGCCCCGCCCGAGGCGAGCACGGTGGTGACGAGCACCTCGATGTCGTGGTCGCGCAGCTCTCGCAGCACCGGCTCAGCCGCGTCCGCGCGGAACGAGTAGCACCAGAGCGCGACCACCGCCGCACCGCGCCGCTCGAGCTGATCGACGAGATCGTCGACGAAGCGGGTGTTCCCCGCCACCAGATGAGCCCGGTAGAACACCACGCCCACCCGGGGTCTGCCGTCGTGGAAGGGCTCGCTGCGACGCCAGATCCCCTGAGCGGGGATCTCCACCGGCGCCTCGAAGGTGACCGGCACGCCGAGCACCCGGTTGGCGACGAAGCGCAGCAGGTGCTCGAAGTTGGAGGGACCGCCCTGCACGAGGTAGCGGAACGCCTCGGCGTGCAGGGATGCGGCCACCGTCGAGCAACCGGCGAGCTCCACGTCGGGAACCGCTTCGCCACCGAACGCGAGCAGCGGCACCCGCGAGCGCACGCAGTGGTCCCGCAGCCGGTCGAACCCCTGCTCCCACGCCCGCGGGCCACCCAGGAGGCGCACGATGAGGCACCGCAACCCTGCGAGATCGTGTCCGTCATCGAAGCGCCACGGCTGGGTCGCGCGCACCGGGGGGAAGCCGGCGGGCAGCCCCTCGACCGCGATCCGCAGGGCGAGCACCTCGGTGTCGACATTCGTGACGTAGAGGATCACGCCGATCCCGCTTCCAGTTGCGCGAGCCGGCGGGCGGTGCGCTCCTCCCCGTCCGCGAGGCTGCAGTCCTCGCACGTGCGACCCGCGGACTCGGCGGCCTGGTACCACAGACAGCACGCGGCACGGTTCCAGTACCAGCCGAGCGCGTGGCCCACCTCGAGGGTCTGCCACTCCCCCTGACCGGCGAGCCGGGCATCGGCGGCGATCAGCGCGCGGCCCCGCCGCCGCACCTGTGGGTCACCCCCGGGTCCGACGTCATGGGCGGCCCGCACCACCGCGGCGATCGACGCCGCGACGTCGGACCACAGCAGGCGGCTCCCGACGCGGATGCGCCGGTGAATCGTCGCCAGCACCGGGGCGAGAAGGTCGTCGACAACAGCGGCGGCGAGGGTGACCGCCTCGTGATGGGTCAGCTCCGTCGCCCACACGCCGAGCGCGCCGGGCCGGTTCCGGTTGAGCCGGACGGCGACCAGGCGCGGGTCGAGGGTGACCGAAGGCAGACCGAGCGCCCACGCGGCGATCGCCACGCTCGGGGCCCGAAAGGCGAGCGCCTGAACGAACAGCGACGCCGCCACCTGGTCGGATGGCGCACCCCGCGCCCCTCCCGTCCTGCGGATCAGCTCGACGAGCAGCTCCGGATCACGACCGAGCTCAGCCAGGCGGATCCAACCGTCACGCTCCGCGCCCTCCTCCAACAGCTCACACCCGAGGTAGGGGACCCGGGCGCGCACCGCCACGCACACCTCCTCGAACGCGCGTCGCGCACCGACGTTCACCGGATGCCTCCCCGCACCCCGGCAGGCGCCGCTGCGGTGATGAGCGACTCGACGACGGCGAGATCGAGGTGCTCGTCGAGCGCGTCGGCCACACGGTCGATCGCGGCCGACCGGTGCTCGTCGAGGCGCACGCCGTCGCTCACCCAGCGCTTGCCCCGCCGAGCGGCGACCACCTCGAGGAACCGGCGACGGAACGCGTCGTCGTCGAAGAGCCCGTGCAGGGTGGTACCGCACACGGCACTGACCTGAACCCCATCGAGCCGTTCCCCCTCGGCGTCGTCGAGCACGACGAACGGATCACCACGCTCGGGCCGCACCCGACCGTGGTGGATCTGGTAGCCGGCGACCGGCAACGCAGCACCATCGCCGACCTCGGACCGGCTGCGAGAGCCGGCACCGCCCACCCACGCGGTCCCCTGTCGGCGGCGGGTGACCTTCTCCGGGCCGAAGGTCGTGGAAACGGGCAACAACCCCAGACCCGGTACGATGCCCACCCCGGACTCCACCCGATCCTCGATGCGGTGGCCGAGCATCTGGTAACCGGCGCAGATCCCGATCACGGTGGCGTCGAGGCGTGAGATGGCCCCGTCCAGGCCCCGCCCGCGCAACCAGGCGAGGTCCTCCACGGTGGCCTTGGAGCCGGGGAGGATCACCAGGTCCGGGTCACCGAGACCGGCGGCGTCGTGCACCCACCGCAGCCGCACCCCCGCCTCCAGGCGCAGCGCATCCAGGTCGGTGGCGTTCGAGAGGCGGGGCAGCCGCACCACGGCAACGTCCAGCTCGTCGGCGAGCGCGAGTCGCGGCTGCGGCAACGGCCGGTCCAGGGCCATCGAGTCCTCGGCGTCGAACCAGAGGTGCTCGAGCCACGGCAGCACGCCCAGCACCGGCACACCCGTGCGGGCCTCGAGCTGCGCGCAGCCGTCGCGCAACAGGTCCGGATCCCCGCGCAGCTTGTTGATCACGAAGCCACGCACCAGCTCCCGCCAGCGGGACGGGAGCAGCTCGACGGTGCCGACCAGGGACGCGAACACCCCGCCGGGGTTGATGTCACCCACGACCAGCGCGGACACGCCGATCTCCTCGGCGAGACGCAGGTTGACGATGTCCCGGTCGAACAGGTTGATCTCCGCGGGACTGCCTGCTCCCTCGCAGAGCACGACGTCGAAGCGCTCCCGCAACGACCGGTAGGCGTCCACCACGAACGTGAGCAGCTGCTCCTTGGTCTCGTGGTATCCCGCGGCGTCGCAGACCCGCCAGGGCCGGCCCGCCACGACGACCTGGCAGGTCCGCTCCCCGGTGGGTTTGAGCAGCACCGGGTTCATCGCGACCTCGGGCTCGACCCCCGCCGCCCACGCCTGCAGGGCCTGGGCTCGGCCGATCTCTCCTCCGTCGACGGTGACCGCCGAGTTGAGCGACATGTTCTGGGCCTTGAACGGCGCGACGGCCACCCCGCGGCGGGCGAGCGAGCGGCACAACCCGGCCACGACCGTGCTCTTGCCGGCATCGGAGGTGGTGCCGCAGACCATCAGCCCCCCGGCGATGCGCCCGTTCACCGCGACACCTCTCCGACCGACACCTCACCGACCGGGACCTCTCCGACCGGGACCCCGCCGACCGGGCTCGCCGAGCGGAGGTGCACGGCGAGCGTGGCCACATCCGGCGGGCAGGTGGCCGGGCGCAGGTCACCCGGCAGGGACTGCCAGATCGTGAACGCCGACGGTGGCCGCAACCGGGCCGACTCGATCAGCTCCTGATCGTGCAGCACCTCCCGGGAGCCGCACGCCGCGACCGAGCCGGCGACCATGACCGCCACCACGTCAGCCCACCGGTGAGCGAGATCGACGTCGTGGGTGGACACCACGATCGTCGTGCCCGCGGCGTGGAGCCGGTCGAGCACCGCCAGCACCTCCTCCACCCCGGCCGGGTCGAGACCCGCGGTGGGCTCGTCGAGCAGCAAGACGGCGGGCTCGGTGATCGCCATCGCTGCGATGGCGACCCGATGCCGCTCCCCCGCCGACAGCAGATGTGTGGGGCGGTCCCTCAGGTGGTCGAGGGAGAGCGCCACCAGGATGCGATCGACGTCGACCCGAGCGTCGTCCTCCGAGCGCCCGAGGTTGAGAACCCCGAACGCGAGCTCCTGGCGGACGGTCCCAGCGAGGAGCATGTCGTCGGGGTCCTGCACGACGAGACCGACCGCACGGCGCCAGCGACGCAGGCCAGCCCGGTCGTAGCTGGTGGGGGCCCCGTCGAGGCGCACCTCCCCGGCGGCAGGTCGGAAGCTGCCGTTGAGGAGCAGCAGCAGGGTGGTCTTGCCGGAGCCGTTCGCGCCGAGCAGCGCCACCCGCTGACCGGCGGGCACCGCCAGCGAGCAGCCCGACAGCGCGTCGGTGTCGCTGTTGGGGTACCGGTAGGTGAGCGACACCGCCTCCAGCCGGGCGCGGCGCGGACCGCTCGCCGACACCGGCTGGGCCGACCCGGTCATCGGCCACCCACCAGGAACGAACCCACCACGACCAAGGCCAGCACCGAGACCGCGCTCGCGAGGAAGCGCGGGCTGTGACGGGCGCCGTCGTCGAGCAGCCACACCGTCCCGTCGAAGCCGCGCGCGCCGAGCCCCGTCGCGAGGCGCTGCGCGTGGGTGACCGAGCCGACGAACGCCGCGGCCGCCAGCGCGGCCAGCGAGCGCACCGAACACCTCACCCCGTCGTAGCCGAGCCGGCTCTCCTGTGCCATCCGCTGCCAGCGCAGGCGGTCGAGGCTCACGGCGATCATCCGGTACATCAGGATCGCGAGCTCGCAGGCAGCCGCCGGCACCCCGGCGCGACGGGCCCGCGCGATCAGCTCGGGCACCGGGACCGTGAGCGCGAGCAGCGCCGCGGCCGCGGTGCCGGCGACACCGCGCCCGGCGAGGCTCGCAGCAGCGCCGAGCTCGGTCAGCCGGATCGGCGGTCGCTGCCCCGGGGCGACGCTGATCGCGGTGATCGCCGCACCGGCCACGATGAACCCGACCGGGATCCGCAGCACGCCGAGCAGCACGCGCAGCGGGATGCCCGCCAGCGCGCACGAGCACACGACACAGGCGGTGACCGCGAACGCCCCCGGCCACACCGGGGTCAGCAGCGCCGCCACCACCAGACCCCCAGCCCACGCCACCTTGTCGCCGAGGTGGTGGTGGGACCAGCGGTTGGTGTGCGCGAGCGTGTCGATCGTCGAGATCGCACCCACGGCAGGCTCACGACCCGCGCGTGTCGGTGAGGGCACGACGTGCGTCACGCCGCCGTGAACCGAAGACGTAGCCCACCACCCCGGCGCCGACCGCGGCCTGGAGCGCGAACAGGAACGACTCGACCTCGCCCGAAGACGGTGTCCACCACCCCTCGAACCAGGGCGTGTAGCCCGGGTCGATGGTGGTCACCATGTCGGTGGCCCGTGAGTCGGCTCCGGCCCACTCGGCTCCGCTTCGGGCCACCAGCGGAGCCGTCATGAGCAGGACGACCCCGATGAGCGACGCGACGACCCTCCCTGCCGACAGCGAACGCTCACGGGCACGACCGGTGAGCGCGGGGATGTCGAGGCTCGACCGCGCCGACAGCCATCGCAGCGCGAGCACGGTGATCAGCGCCTCGACGACCGAGAGCGGGATCTGGGTCAGCGCGAAGATCCCGAGGAACTCCACGAGCGAGCCACCGATGCCCGAGACCGGGTCGGGGTGCGCGAGCGCGAGCTGCACGGCGGTCACGCAGTACGTGGCGATGCCTGCCACGCCGGCGCCGATCCCCCCTGCCATCGACATCGACAGGCCCCCGGAGGTGCCAGCCCGGTACACCCACCAGGCCACCCACGGCCCCACCACGGCCATCGAGAAGATGTTCGCCCCGAGGGTGGTGAACCCCCCGTGGGCGAGCAGCATCGCCTGGAACAGCAGCACGATCGAGCCGAGCGCTGCCATCGGGAGCGGACCGATGAGGGTGGTGCCGAGACCCACGCCGGTGGGGTGCGAACAGCTCCCGGTCACCGACGGGATCTTGAGCGCCGACAGGACGAAGCAGAACGCCCCCGACGACGCGGTGGCGAGCTTCGCGTCGGCGCCGGCATCGACCCGCCGCTTCAGGGACCGGAAGCCGGCGACCACGAACGGCGCGGCGGCGAGGGTCCAAAGCAGCGACCAAGCCGGGGGCAGGAAGCCCTCGGCGATGTGCATCGCGAAGATCATGGTGACGTCTCCTAGCGTCGCGTTCGGTTCGCGGACGCAGGTGTCCTGGCTCCCGGATCGACGCTCCCCCTCGGCCTTCCAACCCCGAACGGTCGTGGCCTGTCGGTTGAGGGATCACTCCCCGGTCACAGTTGCTGGACAGCCCCGGATTCGCACCGGTGTTCCCTGCGGCCGTCGGGAGCGTAGCAGCGCTCCACAGCCCGTACGATCGGCGACCGTGACCCGGGTGCTCGTGCTCGCCGGAACAACCGAAGCGACCCGGCTGGCTGAACGCCTCGTCGACGAGGGCGTCGAGGTGATCAGCTCACTGGCGGGCGTGACCTCGCATCCGGTGCCGCGCCCGGGGCGAACCCGCACGGGCGGGTTCGGCGGTGTGGCTGGTCTGCGCGCCTACCTCGTGGCGGAGCGGATCGACGCGCTCGTCGACGCCACCCACCCGTTCGCGGCACAGATGCCCCACCACGCCGCCCGCGCCGCCGCCGAGGCCGGCGTCCCCGTCGTGCGACTGCTGCGCCCGGCGTGGACGCCCACCGCCGGTGACCGCTGGATCGTGGTGCCCGACCTCCACGCGGCGCGAGCGGAGTTGCCGCGGCTCGAGGTCCGCCGGGCACTGCTCACCGTCGGTCGGCGCGGCATCGAGCCGTTCCTCGACTGCCGCGGCATCAGCTTCGTGATCCGGGCCATCGACGCACCCGATGAGGTCCCACCGGACGCGACCGTCGTGTTGGAGCGCGGCCCGTTCGACCTCAGCGCCGAACGTCAGCTGCTCCAAGAGCACCGCGTCGAAGCGGTCGTCGCCAAGAACGCCGGCGGCGTGGCGACGCGCGCCAAGCTCGACGCCGCCCGCGAGCTCGGTCTCCCCGTCGTGATGGTCGAGCGACCACCGCAGCCGCCGATCCCACAGGTGGACGACGTTGAAGGCGCTCTGCGGTGGCTGGCCGAGCTGACCGGGGATGGTGTGGCCGGGCGCAACACCGAGTCCGCCGGAAGCCCCCGGCGCGCCGGTCGCTGCTGACCCGTCCCGTCCCTCACAGCTCGTCGAGCAGGGCGGTGCCCGCCAACGCTTCACGGGCGGCTCGCAGCAACGGCACCGCGAGCACCGCACCTCCACCCTCACCGGTGCAGATGCGCAGGTCCAGCAGGGGCCGCAGCTCCAACAGCCCCAACGCTGCAGCCGTCGCGGGCTCGGGTGAGCGGTGCGCCGCCACCATCGCGTCGCGCGCGCCCGGCACGAGTCGTTCGGCGACGCACGCGGCGGCGAGGGAGATCACGCCGTCGAGGATCACCGGCACCCCGACCGACGCCGCACCCACCACGAAGCCCGCCATCGCCGCGATCTCGAGACCACCGAGACGGCACAGCGCATCCATCACGCCGGCATCTCGGGGCACGGCCGCCACCGCATCCGCCACCACGGCCCGCTTGCGCTCGAACGCGTCGTCGGGGATCCCCGATCCCCGACCCGTTAGCCCGACCGGGTCACCACCGATGATCCACGCGATCAACGCCGCGGCCGCGGTGGTGTTGCCGATGCCCACCTCCCCCACGCAGAGGGTGCGGTACCCCGCGGCCACCAGCCGCTCCGCGGTGCGCTCCCCGACCTCGAAGGCTGCGACGGCCTCGTGCGCCTCCATGGTCGGACCGAACCGGATGTCGGCGACACCACCGCGCACCCGCTCGTCGCGGACCCCCTCGGGGGTCGGCCCGGTCGCCAGCCCCACGTCGACCACCTCGAGGTACACGCCGGCCGAGCGAGCCAGCGTGGCCGCCAGACCGCGCCCCTCCGCCAGCAGCGCGGCCACCTGCCGGGTGATCGTCCAGGGCCAAGGCGTCACCACGTCCCCCTCGGCGACCCCGTGATCACCCACGAACACCGCGCACGCCACCGGATCGACCGGCGGGATCTCCGCACGACTGATCCCCGCGAGACGGGCCAGGGTCTCCTCCAGAGCCCCGAGCGCCCCCGGCGGCTTAGCCAGACGATCGAACCGGGCCCGGCAGCGTTCGCCGCTGGAGGGGTCCGCCCCCCGCAGCGGCCGGTCCTCCGGTGGGCTACCCGAGGCGGTGATCGCGGCGTACCGCTGGAGGGTCCAGTGCAGCTCCACCCCCGTGAAGCAGAAGGCCACGCCCGCGGCGAGCGCGGCGTCGCGATCGGTGGATGAGTCACCGACGTAGAGCACCTGCGACGGCTGCAACCCCATCGCCTCCAGCGCCACCCGGAGCGGCTCAGGGTCCGGCTTGTGAACCCCGAGATCAGCGGTCGCCACCACCTGCTCAAAGCAACCCCCGATGCCCACCCGGTCCAGGTGATCCCGCACCGTCGCGGCGTCCATGACGGTGGTGTTCGACACCACCCCGAGGCGCAGCGAGCCCTCCAGCGCGTCCAGCACCTCGCGCACCCCCGGCAGCAGCTGCGGCACCAACGCGTCGACCGCCGTGCCCGCCCCGGCCGGCTCGACCAGCGTGCCGCCCACGTCGAAGAGCACCGCCTCGAACCGTGAAGCCAGATCGACCACCCAGACCGCCGGCTCGCGCCGCTCGGCGTCTCCTGCCGCCGCCGGTTCCGTCGATCGCTCACCCATCTCGCACCTCCACCTCCGTCGCCCGGCCCTTCCGCGACCGGAACACCATCACCACCAAGGGACCGCCACGCCCCGACCCACCAGCACCACCAGCCCGGCCAGCGTTGCGGTCTCGGCGAGCTGCTCGGCAGCGCCAAGCACGTCACCGTTGACCCCACCGAGCCGCCGCTGCCCCCATCGGCTGACCGTGACCGCCGTGCCACCGGCCGCCGCGACGATTGCGACCCCCCAACCGCCCACCCCACCCACCGCCACGACCACCGCCAGAGCCGACGCCACCATGACGTCGCTCACCCGAAGCGAGCGCAGCACCGACGCGCCCAGACCGGCGCCGAGGGGCCGAGCACCGACCATCGCCCAGACCGCACCGGCGCGCCCGAGGGTGTGCGACAGCACCAACGCCACCGCGCCAGCTCCCGGGGTGAGCCCAGCCAACAGCGACCACTGGGCGAGCAGCTGCAGCACCACCGCGCCGACCCCGTAGGTGCCGTGACGGGGATCGTCGAGCAACGCCCGCCGGTGGTCACGATCCCGTCCGCCCACGAGCGCGTCCATCGTGTCGGCCAGCCCGTCAAGGTGGAACGCGCCCGTCACCACCACCGTGGTGACCAGTGCGGCGACCGCCGCCGCTCCCGGCGGCGCGACCAGGCCGGCTGTCAGCCACACGAACGCTCCCGACACGCCGATCGCTGCGCCAACGACGGGGAACCAGCAGAGCGCCGCGCCGGACACACCTGCACCCCTGTCGCCCACCGGCACCCGGGTCAAGATCCCGAACGCCTGAGCCATCCCGCGAAGCCGGTCATCGGTCGCACCCATCAGGGTGTGCCCCCACCGCCCACCGGGTCGAGCACGGACAGCTCGACCCCCCGTCCCGCGCACATCAGGACCACCCGATCGGCGACTCCCGCGAGCGTGGCGTTGACACGGCCCAACGAGTCCCGATAGCGGCGCCCGAGCGCCGTCTCCGGGACGAGCCCCAGGCCAACCTCGTTGGTCACCACCAGCGCCGGCCCACGCCGACGTCGCAGCACCTCGGCCAGTGCACCGGCGGCGACCTCGATCTCCCCTTCGGGGATCCCGCGGTGGAACAGGTTGCCCACCCACACCGTCACGCAGTCCACGACCACGCACGCATCCGACGACACCGCATCGACCGCCGCGGCGAGCTCCACCGGCGCCTCGACGGTCCCCCACCCCGGCGGACGGCGGGACCGGTGCTCCTCTATGCGGGCTGCCATCTCCTGGTCCAGCGCCTCCGCGGTGGCCACCACGGTCACCGGCAGGCCGGTCCGGGCCGCGAGCCGTTCGGCGTGCGCGCTCTTGCCCGCCCTGGCACCGCCGGTGAGCAACCACACGCCCTGCACCGCCGCGGGGTCCGCCTCCCGAGAGCTGGAGGCCCCGGGTCCGACGGCGTCGTCCTCGCATCCCCTCGCCTCCTCATGGCGACGGGGGGTGTAGACGTGGACCCGTCCGCCGTTGGTCACTCGCCGGGTCGCTGCCGAGCCCACCAGCACCACGGTGGACATGTCCACCGTCTCGGGGTCGAGCTCAGCGAGCGTGGTGATGGTCACCTGCTGGTCCGCACGGCCGACCTGCCGGCCGATCACGACCGGAGTGTCGCCACCGAGGTGACGACCCAGCACCTCCATCGCGCGCCTGAGCTGGTGGGGCCGGTGGCGGCTGCGCGGGTTGTACAGCGCGAGCACGAACCCTGCGGCCGCGGCGGCATCGAGGCGGCGCTCGATCACCTCCCAAGGCTTGAGGACATCCGACAGCGACACGACGCAGAAGTCGTGACCCAGCGGCGCTCCCACCCGGCTGGCCAGCGCGCACGCCGCGGTGACCCCTGGCTCCACCTCGAGCTGCACCCCGCTCCAGCGCGCCGGGTCCGCCTCGAGCTGCTCGACCACCGCCGCCGCCATCCCGAACACCCCGGGATCCCCTGAGGACACGACCACCACCTCACCGCCGCCAGCGGCCAGATCCAGGGCCAGACGGGCCCGCTCGGCCTCGACGCGGTTGCCCGAGACGTGGCGGCGACCCCGAAGCGGCTCCCCCACCACGTCGTCAGCCAGTGCCAGGTAGCGCTCGTAGCCGACGAGGTCGGTGGCCTCGAGCAGGCGTCGCCGCACCGCCGGGGTGCACCACTCGCCCCGCCCCGGCCCGATCCCGACCACCGTCACCCGGAAGCTCACGCGGGCACCGGCCTGCGCGTCAGCCGCGCCCCCGGCACGAGCACCAGCGAGAAGTAGGGTGCCCGCACCCCGTCGAGATCGGACACGGGCGCGACGACCTGCTCAGGGAAGCTCGCCCGCTCCACGTACACCGCGCTCGCCGCTCGACCACTCAGCTCCAACGCTTCGGTGACCGCGTCGAGGTGACCGCCCACCTTCAGGATCACCACCGCGTCGTCCCCCGCCAGCACTCGTGCGAGCTCCTCCGGGGGGGCGGTCGCTGGGATCACGACGAAGCGCTCGTCTCGGGAGACGATCGGGGTGCCCGCCGCGGCGCAAGCCGCGGAGAACGACGTGATCCCGGGCACGACCTCGGTCGGGTAGTGGTCCGCGAGGCGGACGTGCAGGTGCATGTAGCTGCCGTAGAACAGCGGATCACCTTCGCTCACCACCGCGACGTCGCGGCCGGCGTCGAGATGAGCGGCGATCCGGCGCGCGCACTCGTCGTGAAACGCGTCGAGCTGCTCCTGGTACTCGGCTGGCGGCAGTGGCTCGACGGTCACCGGGTACTCGAGCCGCTCGACGACCTGGTCGGTCCGCAGCAGCTCCTCGACCGTGCGCAGCGAGTTGCCTCGACGCCCGCGGGCAGCGAAGTGGGCCACCACAGGGCAGGACTCGATCACCGCTGCGGCGCGACGGGTCATCAGATCGGGGTCGCCCGGTCCGACCCCGACCCCGTAGAGGCGACCGACGGAGATCACCGAAGCCGGATCGGGCCAGCTCATCGGGGGATGATCTCCCGGTCGTCGGCCAGGGCGTTGACCGCCGCAGCCGCGATGGCACTGCCTCCCCGCCGACCGTGCAGGGTGAGGTAGGCGGTCCCGTGCGACAGCGTGGCGAGCGCCTGCTTCGACTCGGCAGCACCGACGAAGCCGACCGGCACCCCGATCACCGCAGCGGGACGGGCGGCACCGTCGAGGATCAGCTCGAGCAACCGGAACAGGGCGGTGGGCGCGTTGCCGATCACCGCCAGGGCGCCGTCGAGCGATCCGAGCCACCGCTCGACCGCGGCGGCCGCCCGGGTCGTGCCCGTCCTGCGAGCCAGCTCAGGGACCACCGGGTCGGCGATCGCGCAGCGCACCTCGACCCCCTCGGGGAGGCGCCGGCGCGTGATGCCCCGAGCCACCATCTCGCTGTCGCACCACACCACCCCACCCTGTCGCAGAGCACCCCGGGCCGCGCCGACGAAGCCGGGGCTGACCTCGAGGTGGTCCACGATGGTGGTGTCACCGGCTGCGTGGACCATCCGCACCGCCACCCGCTCGAGGTCCCCGAGCCTGACCAACCGGTCGCCGAGCTCCCGGCGGATGAGCGCGAACGAGGCCCGGTAGATGGCATCACCGTCGCGTTCGTAGTCGAGGCGGGTGCTCACGGTCGGTGCTCCCAGATCCCGTCGACGGTGGCGATCAGCTCACGTGCGGCTCCGGGTGCCCCGCAGCGCTTCGGGCAGCCCGACACGTGGGTGCGTTCCCCAACCTGGATGCCCCCGGCGACCCGGTGCGTGTCGACCAGCGCAGCCGGGCAGCCCCGCGAGCCGATGCACGCGGACACGAACCGGCGGGGGTCGTCCTCGCCGACGACCCAGCCGTGCCCGGCGAGCCTGTCGAGCGCATCGAGCACCGAGCCGGTCTCCTGGTGAGGTGCCACCACGATCACCCCCCGCTCGGTGGTTGGTCGGACCGACACCGAGGGGCGGTCGGCCAGCGCGGCGAGCACCCGCAGCGACGCCGCGCGGGTGACACCGAGCGCCGGGGAGGCTCCGGCGACGACGAGGCGAGCGACCTCACGCAGTCCCCACCACGGCGTCCGCGCGCCTGATGCCGGCATCGCGGAGCACCCGGGGTCGTCGACGATGCTGGTCATCCCCTCCAGCGGCACCGGCGCTGCGAGCCCGCCAGCGCGGCAGCGCTGCTCGGCACACCTTCGCACCAGCGTCTCGACGGCG
>Ga0308417_1002380_pt1 | contig 12447 bp, 10 predicted proteins | sample HotsprSampleOS65_FD_203528 | JGI IMG/M metagenome (GOLD analysis project Ga0308417, IMG submission 203528) | Hot spring phototrophic mat microbial communities from Octopus Spring, Yellowstone National Park, Wyoming, United States - 20090730_OS65 ... | reverse complement strand
GTTCCGCCATGCCCGCTACCGGGTACATACAGCGCATCGAAAAAGGTGATATACCCGGCGCTGGTGGTATCGCCAAAGATCAGCTTATAGGCCTCACCCGGCTTCCAGACCTGGTCGCCCTTCTTATCAGGCCCCCACTGCCCCCACAGGGGATCGCTCAGGCACTGGCGCACATAACTTGCCGCCAGCCCTTTCAAGGCGCTGCCCGGAATGTAGGGCACGCCGTAGGTGTGGTGCAGCGTGATCGCCGTTTCCAGCACAACCGCACCGCCCAGGCCGATCGCCAGCCGGGTTCTGGTTGTAGCCTCTCGGCAGATCGCCCCATAATCCGCCAGCCTGGGCTTCCAGTGATTATCAAAGAACCACTTATAGATCTCTGGTGTCTCCTGATGCGCTACCTGCCATGCGAGACAGGCTTTGGGTGTCTTGCCTTGACAAGTATCTGGCAGATCATTTACTGTGTTTACCAGATACTTGTCAAGCCATAGCCCTGCATGTGACGTATCCTGGATAGTTACATTGACCAGAGCCTGACGGCGTGCATTCATGCAGCTACCTCCAGTTCTACTTCCTGTGTTTGATCAACATCCAGCACCGACTGGGCAAAGCGCTTGTACCAGAGCAGCGCCGCCAGCGCTTGCTGGGTCAGATAGATGTATTTGTTCAGATCCAGATCGTCTTTGCGGAATTCTTCAAGCAGTTTGTTCTGATTTTCAAACCTGAGAGCCTCTGCCAGATGTTCGAGTAAGCACTTACCAGCTTCGCCGCCACGCGCAGCGACAAACGCCAGCGCCTGGGCCAGGCCCGCCGTGCGGATCAGCACCGGCAGTTTGTGCGCCAGTCCGCCATACTTTTTGCGAAAGGCGTCCGACGCACCGGCAACGCTTTCAACCTGCGCATACACAGTCGTTGCATAGTACTGGTCACGGGTCAACATCGGTATCACGCTCCTTTCAGCATCTGTACGCGGCACAGCCCGCGCCCAATAGTCATCTTGCCGCCTAGCTGCAATGGCTGGCCGGTAAGCCGCTGGATAACGCGAAAGACCTCATCGGGACGCGCTTTACCGTTATTGGGCGTCGCCAGCACCAGCCCCGCCAGCACCGTCTCGGCTGGCAGCGCTTCCTCGTACCACAGACCACCGGTAGCGACGGTTTTCGTGTCCTCCTGCAAGCGGATGCGGGCGGTAATCTCGGTGGCGGTGTTCAGCAGAAAGCCGAGAATATCATCGTGAACGATGCAGAAGCGCTCGACCAGCATGGTTTGCCAGTTGTTGTCGGTTGGGAAAAGGTTGGTACCGATCCACCTTGCCCACTCGTCGCCCGTCTGGTCTTTAGCCAGATCGAGATCTTCCAGGTAGATCTTGTCCTGATGCGCTGTCAGTACGCTCGTACTGCAGATCTGCGCCTTCGTTTTGTCGGCAACGTCGGAGACCTTCGGCAGTTCGGTCAGGCCCACATCGAGCGCATCACGCGCAAACCGGCGCAGCACGTAGGGCGATGTGACCCAGGCAAAGGTGCCCGCCAGACTGCGCACCGGTAGCAGCAGCAGGCGCTGGTCGGCGATCTGCACCGCTCCGGCATGCTCGTGGGCGCTGCCGGTATCAGGGCCAAAGACGTGCTTACACTCAGCCGGGTCGTTACACGCCGACCGGAGCGAGCCTTTGAGCGACGAGCCGGGCAGGTAGGGCAGGCCGGTGGCCTTTTCGCGGGCAATCGGCAGGTCGATGATGCCCACCCCTTGCCCGGTGCCGGCATGCAAGGGGGAGAGGGCGTGAATAAACATGAGTCGCGCTTGCATTATGTTCCTCCATCTACAGAGTTTCTAGAAAAGCTTGTAACACGTCCGGGTTGCCGCGAAGGGGTGGAATCTGAGTGGCTTCCTGCTGCGTTATCTGGCGTGTAATGGGATATGTCTGATCAGTCTTGCTTTTCAGTACCAGGTCGGAAGGTACTTGCGAACCTTGCAGCACCACCGCCAGTCCCACAGCCCCACCACGGCATGCCAGCGGCTTCAGAATCAGCGGACTGGCGAAACGGTCATTCTTTGCATCAATCTGTAACGTCGTATCATCAGGATCGACCGTGTCTTTGAAATGAAAGACGATCGGCAGCCCGAAGGCTCCCCGAGGCGCAACATCGATCTGACGCTGGACATGCGGCCCACGCGCAGGCACGCCCACCGTGCGGCGGATGGCATTTGCTTCGGGCCAATCGCTATGCCCATAGTCGCTACGCTTACCTTCTTTGTCGCGTCGCTGCTGGCGAAATTTCTTGAGCGCGTTAATCAAGGTGCGCCATACATTATCGGCCTGTGCATGCTGATGTTTTACGCGCAACCAGGTATCCTGAATGCGCCGCTGGAGATACGGCACAGTATCCGGCCACGTCCCTTCAACCACATGCTGCTGCAATTTGGCCTGGAGCCATTTTCGTGCCTGATCCAGATTTGATGGCGGGAGATCATTGTATGGCTGCCCATCAACACGCACCAGGCGCAATGCCCCGAAGCCGCGCCGCGTGCGGGCACCGAGGCCACCGAAGGTTTCCCAGGCCCAGAGCGCGGCTTCAATGTCTTTTAGCAGTGGTGCAGGATAGGTAACTTTGAGCGTGAATGCTACGCCAACGCACACGCTTTTGATATCTGTATTAGCGCCACTCTTCTTAACTTCAGCTTCAGGAGGTTGAAGGGGAAACGCCGCATATGCAGGGACTATACTTCCTTTGCGCGGTTGTATTTTTCTTTGAATGACTTCAAAGGGCTTATCCGGCTGTCCTTTATCTCGTATAATGACCTCCACCCACACCCGCGAAGGGCCACCCTGCGACTTGTCTTTGCCTGTACTGGCGGCGCTGCCCCAGATGGCATCTTCTTCCTGTTTGAGTAGCTTCAGATTGCCATTGCAGCGCCCGCCCCGTGTGGCCCGCCACCAGAAGCGCAACTGGCCGCGGATCTCGGCCGCACGTACCACGGTGATCGGGTCGGCCTGAGCTGGCTCAACCCCGCCGCCAAACAGGGGCGTGATCAGCTGGTACTCACGCGTCTGCGTGATCAGTTGTGTGCCGTCGGAGCGGCGGATATGCGGCTGTCCCTCTGCTGGCGGCGGCGTTGCAGGTGCCCAATAAGGTTGCTTTCTCATGTCTGTTGCTCCTTGTTTACGGTCGTGGGCCAGGTGCCCACGACTGCCAGGCCAAAGCCATCACGCCGAAACTGTTCGGTATCGCCGGTCTCGCTGTCATCACTCACACACTGCATCCAGGTCTGCGCGACCCACTTCTCAATCGCCGCCTTCGCGCCATCCAGCTGCAGAAACAGCACCGTGCCCGCTGGTGCCAGGCGGCGTGTCGGCTTCGCCTTACGCTGCTCAAAATCCCACCCGCTCACCACCTGCGGGCGCTGCACCGCTACGGCGCGCAACGTCGGTTGTACCCCTGCCCGCTCCTGGAGCAGCCATGTCGGGCGGAAGCCCTGCGCAAAGTAGGCCGGGGTGAGCAAGACGATCCGACACCTGCCCGTCTTCACCACCTGTGTGAGCAATTCCTCTGGACAGCCAGGCAGGGCGGTGTCGGCCTTGCGCCAGGTAACCACGCGCTTTTCGCCACCCATATGCGATAGACCCGGGCGCGGTTGCAACTGCGCGTCGGCTGCGGTAGCCACCACCAGCGCCAGCCGGCCCGCATGCGCCAGACTTTGCGTTTCCCGCCGTTGCGTAAACTCCAGCCCCTCGGTCTGGAACAGATCGCCATCGCTGCTGGTGAGCGTTTCGGGGTCGATCTTGACGTGCATCCGCGCCGCACGCGGCAGTGCGCTCAGACCGAGCGTATCCAGCGCGATCGCTTGATCGTGGGGTTGCGCCAGCCACTGCTCAAACTGCGTCCAGTACCAGAAGCGCGGCACGTTGCGGGCCGGTTTGCGCGGATCAGGTTGAGCCAGGCCGACGAGATCCAGCGGTTGCTCGGCTGGCTGTGTCCCGTCATGCGGGTGCATGTGCAGGTCGGTTAGCGCACCGGCGGGCAGTTCCTGCGGGTGCAACCAGCGCAAGTACGGCTGTGACGTGTTTTTGTCTGGATCTGGTTCAAAAATCAGCGCATCGGCTGGGGCCGGTGCCAGCCAGCGCACAATCTCTGGCTCGCTGGCCGCGCTGGCCGCAAGTTGTACCAGCAATGGGCCGCGCACCGCCAGTTGCCTGACCTCGGCAATCCGCCGCGTATCAAAGATACCATCGGCGTTGAGGCCGGCCTGCGTCCGCACCGCGCCCGTCGTGGTCGAGGGAAACGGAAAGTCCAGTGTTCGCGCCCGTGCGCCCGGTGTTGGGTTAAAAGGTCGCCCGTCCCGGCAGATCAGCGGGTCGCGGGGTTCGATGATCCATAGCTGTTCAGCTGGTGCCATGGGGTTGTCCTTCCTGGGCCGACATACCGGCCATATGCATCGCTGCCGCACATTCGCGGGCGATGATCAGCTCGTGGGCCAGCAACTCCAGCGGGTCGCCGGATTGTTCTTTTACGAGCGCATCAAGCCGTTTCAGCAGTTGATCGAGCGTATCCTTATTGATCTTCTCGCTACTGCGCGTCTGTTTGCGCTTGAGAATGCGTTCGACCTCCCGCCGACGTGCCTGTATCAGTTGCGCTTTCAACGCTGCATCCTGATCAGTGGGCAGGTGCAGGCGCAGCGCCAGATCACGCAGTTCATAGGCCACGCCGTGCGGGAGCGCCTGCTGGTGGTTCAGTTTAACCAGGCGCTTCAACTGCTTGTACAGGTCAACACGTGGCCCGCGCACCACATATTCGCCACCACTGCGCCGGCTGGCAATCACGGCCAGGGCATTTTTGCCAGGAACGCCCTTCGCCAACTTTTCGGCGCGACGGGCAATCTCCAGCGCATCGGTGAGCGGCAGCAGATGATGCACCACCGCAATGCCCACCGAGAGCGTCGGTTGTACCAGGCGGCCCTGGTCTTCGGTGACAGTGAACAGTTTAAGCCGATCGGCAAACGCCGTCGCCAGCGTATCCGCACAGTCCAGCACCGTGTGCAGCGGCAGCAGCGCCAGCACATCGTCGCCACCGATATACACCGCGGCCCCATGCCGTTCCTGAACGATGTGTCGGGCTTGCGCAACGAAGGCATCCAGCTCCCGCGAGAGTTGGCGATGCCGATCAACACCGTCGGGCTGTTGCGCCAGCTGATCAATCACCTTGCCCATGCTATCGCCGTCGGCGTGGATCAGGGCATAGTAGGGTGCAGGCTGGCCGATCGTCAGTACCTGGCTGGCCCGCTGCAAAAACCGGCGCAGCTTGTGTTGCGCCGGCTGGCGTTTGCTGTCATCCGGTATATCCTCGAGCAATCGATCCTCAAACAGGAGCGCACCATCGTTGTCGTCAAAGAAAGGTTGCGCAAAGCGTGGCGGCACCCGCTCACCGATGTCGGCTGGTAGTGCATCGAGATAGTCCTGCCAGCGCTGCCGCAACTCGTCATCTTTGACATCCTTAAAGCGCTGCATAAACGGCAACGCCGCCATATGTGACGTACTGACAAAGTGCGCTTCTGCACCACGATTGCCGTGTCGCTTCAGCAGATCAACCCCGGAGAGATGTTCGCCCCGTTTTGCCCCACACTGCCCTTCCCTGGCAACTGCCTCCAGCTCGCCGGTGATCGACGATTTGGGCCAGTCGCTGCCCCAGGTGATGGGCTGGAAGTTGCGCGTATTCTTGCGGGCGGCCATCAGCGCCTCTAGCCGGGCACGCGCCTCGTGGTAGGGCGTGCTATGCTCCTCATAGGGCACCGCCACCCAGTAGTATTCCAGCAGATCGTCAATCTGGCGTATGGCCCGCTCGCGCTCAAACGTGCCGCCTTTACGAGCCGCAGCAAAAGCTTGATCGCGGATAGCGTGCAGGCGCTTGAAGAGTGCCTGACGCACCGCCATCCCCAGCGTGTGTGGTTCCTGATCAACGATGGCGATAATCTTGTTCGGTACGTTCGAGTCATTCTGGTCAGTGTCTTTTGCCGTGGTCGAGCCGTTGAACGCCGGAAAAACGAGCGTTCCCTGCGCCTCGATAATCGTCTGCGCCGCTGTGGTTGCCAGTTCATTCAACAGCCACGACCCGAACCACAGATCGCGGGTGCGGCGTGCGCTGGCAATAAATGCCTGTACCGGGCCAATATGGACATGAAATAGGTAGGACATTGGCAATCCCTTTAGCTAAGCGAACCTGTTCATATACACCTGGTATCACCACTCTACTCACTTGCAACCCAAAAAAGATCAGAGATCCCTCGGAAAAAATTCCGAGAAACCTCTGATCTTCTGGGGGCGCGTTTCTGCTACACTAAATCAGCCAGGTAGGGGTTGAAGGTGCGGTACAGCCAGGAATAGTGATTGGGCTGACCGTCTGGCAAATTCCAGGCGTTACGGCACTCGGCATAGATCGCCGTTTTGTGGGTATCTACGGTACTGGGGCTGTTCCCCAGACGTTCGGCGACTTCCTGCACGTCATATCCGCTGGCAAAGGCGTGTAAGACCTCCTGCTGCCTCGGGGTCAACCTGCGCCACACCTGCAGGCAGCGTTGCCGCTCCTGGTTGTGTAGCGCGTCCAGAGCAGCGGTGGGCGGCACCGATGCCGGGCCGGGCCAGGCACCTGCGTGCGTGGGCAACAGCCGGCCACCGGGAAACAGCGACAACTGGAGTAGGCGCACATCGTCCGTATCGTCCATATGCATCAACGCCCCATCGCGGGTCTGTTGCTGCACGGCATCGGACGAGTGCAGGTGCCAGACCCGGTCGGCATAGCTAAAATAGAACGGGGCCACCGAAAGCGCGAGAATGCCGAGCAAGCGCCGGCCACCGCTCACACACAAATGAATGATGTCGTATTGTTGCTTGACCCGGCTAAAGAGGTCATAAAACGTTTGACAAACAGCGGTCACGGACGAATCGGTATCCAGATCTTCAACACGACCTGCCGGGGCATGGACGGCCTGGGGGTAATAGCGGCAGGTATAGCGCGTGCCGGCGTGCGGTGGAAACTCACGTGCCAGGCGCTCAAGGGCGGTCTGATGACGCGGACTGCGCGGTGCCAGATGCACCACGATGGCTTCTTCAATCGGCAGATCGTCTGCCAGCAATCGATCCAGGGCCAGCGTGACGACCTGAGGTTGGCCGCCCAACGTCGCAATGTAGATGTGCCGTGCATTTTGTGGCATGGGTACGCTCCGTTTGTTCAAGTGTGACAATACCCTTGTGACATAGGGGTATTATACCTAATTCAGGAGGAATGATGGCACCTATTTTTCCAGCAATTTTTCTGGGCGGCCCACCGCATTCAGGCAAGAGTACGCTGCTGTATCGTCTCAGCCACGCGCTACGCCAGCAGCAGGTGGGCCACTATGCGTTGCGGGCTAATCCCGACGGCGAGGGCGACTGGAGTCAGGAGGCGGCGCATGCGGTTGTCCGTGAGTTACGCATGCGGGCGAAGAGCGATTGGACGCCCGATTTTGCCGAGCGCATCAGCCGCGATATTACACAGCGCCACCTGCCGCTGCTGGTGGATGTGGGTGGCCTGCGCACGCCCGAAACCGAGCAGATCGCCGCTGTCTGTACGCATGGCATCGTCCTCTCGCGTGACCCGGACGAGCTGGAACGCTGGCGCGATCTGCTCTATCGCCAGGGTCGCCCGGTGATTGCCGAACTGCTCTCGCAGCCCGACGGCCCGCAGCAGGTGGACAGCTCCGATCCGCTGCGTGGCACGATCACCGGCCTGGCGCATGGGGTGTCTTCCGACGGTGTCTGTTTTACCGCACTGGTAGACGTGCTGCACACCCATTTCACCTACAGCCCGGACGAACTGTTCCGCGCCCACGAAGCGGCGGTAGGCGTCGATCTGGTGCTCCACCTGGAGCGGCGCATCTATCCCCTGCCGCCACACCAACCTGACCAGGGGCAGTACTGGCAGCCAGCCGAGCTACCCGAACTGTATGCCAGCCTGCCGGCGCACGAACAACTGGCGCTGTATGGCCGGGCACCCAACTGGCTCTACGCCGGGTTAGCTGCGTTCAGCGCTCCGCCGCCGTACCTGTTCAACCCGTTCACCGGCTGGGTCACGCCGCCGGTGCTGGCACCTGCCGCCGCACCTGACCCGTCGCGCCTGCGCTGGGATGCGGTGGCGGTACAGAGCGATGCCACGCAGATCAGCCTGTCTGTTCCAGGCAGCTATCTGGAGTATGCCGAGGCGCACGACTTGCCCGTGCCGCAGGTGCCATCCGACCGGGGCGTGCTGCTCGATGGCCGCTTGCCGAACTGGCTCTACGCGGCCCTGGCCCGCACCTATCGCACCGCCGCCTGGGTCGCCGTCCTGCAACCCCAGACCGGCTACGTCGTCGTCTGGTCGCAGCAGGACGATGTGCCGGTGGGGACGGTTTTAGGTGAGGCGTGAGGCGACGAGGCGACGAGGCGACGAGGCGACGAAACGAGGACGCGAGGCGTGAGGCGGTGTGCGGTAGGGGCGTCAGCAGCGGCAGACGGCGACCGGTCGCCATGCCCTGGCACCCCGCTGCTGCGCCCACGGGCATGCCCAGGCGACGAAACGAGGACGCGAGGCGTGAGGCGGTGTGCGGTAGGGGCGTCAACAGCGGCAGACGGCGACCGGTAGCCATGCCCTGGCACCCCGCTGCTGCGCCCACGGGCATGCCGAGGCGACGAAACGAGGACGCGAGGCTGCGAATAGAAAGGAGAACAACATGCTCAACTATACCGGGCACCCGCTGGTCGATGTGGGCGTGGCGACGATCACTGCCTTTGCTGAACGGGACGATCCGGCGCAGGTGACGACGGATGACCTGGCGCGGCTGGCCGACGAGTTGCAGCGCCTGTACTGCAACGAGCCGATGAAGTCGCTGCTCTCGGTGGTGTTTCCCAATTCGGGCTTTACCCAGCCGGCCTTTGATAAGCAGCCCGCCAAACGTGCGGCCTATGCCGATCGCGTGTTGCGCGCCTGGCAGCACGCACCGGCGGCCAACGACGACCGCTGCGTCTTCTTTGGCACCCCGGCCGCAATGCGCGCCTACCGCGAGATGATGCCGCTGATCGGCGCGATTGATCGCTTTAACTTCTATGCCGAGGGCCAGTCTGGACTGCCGATCTCCGGCGCGGCGCTGCTGGCGATCCACGCGCTGCCGCTGGGGACGCTCAAATGCCAGGGGCGTTTGCTCCTGCTGCACGCCAGCGACCCGCAGCTAACCTATCGCTTTGCGGCGCAGGCGCTTGAGCGTAATCGGCGCTTCCTGAGCCTGGCGGCGCAGGAGGGCACCAGCAAATATAGCGACGCCCGGTTTCCGCGCACGCAGATTATCGCCTGCTTCCTGGCCGCGGATCAGCAGCGCCGTGATGAGGCGGTGAATTCGGTGACGGCGTATCACCTGACCAACTATGGCACTAATGCGGCGGTGGACATTTACCACCTGCCGCTGCAGGTGGCCGGATTTCTGCGCGAGGCGCACGATGCCACCTACCGCGCCGCCTGGCTGCGGCTGGTGCGGCGCGCCTGGGAGGGCGGCGACGGCCACAGTGTCGAGCCACCCTCCCGCGATGTCTTCGACTTGCCCGCGCAGCGCAATGTCCTCTACGAAGACCTGTTTGACCTGCCGCGTGATGCCCACCGCTTTTTGCGCACCTACATGCTGCGCACGCCGCGGGTTGAGCGCACGACGAAGGACGATCAGCGGCGTACCTACCGGCTGATCGATGAGCTTGACCTGGTTTCCTGGCCGTTGACCCGGCTGTTTCTAGAAAGGATACTCAACGTGACTCCCGACCGGATTGAGGCCATTCGCACGATGGCCGACCAGCTGGCGACCTATATTCAGCGTGAGAACGACCGGCGCCTGTTCCGCCTGTTTTTGCATGGCGGCAACCGCTACAGCGACTATCACGAACTGCGCATGCGCCTGGTTCGCTCCGATTATCAGGCGGCGCAACGCGACCAGCCGCTCTTTACGCTCGATCAGTTTATCGCTGTGTTTGAGGATACGGATGATCGTTCGTGGTGGCTGCTGGCGCGTGATCTGTTGCTGATTCGCATGATCGAGCAGTTGCACGCCCAGGGCTGGATCGCCGCCAACCGCGAACTGGTGGTCGATGCCAACGCCGACGCAGAGCTGGCAGAGGCGTGAGCCGTTTTTAGGGGATAGGGGACAGGGGACAGGCTTTCAAGTGTAGTTTTTTTACGCAAAGGCCGGTTTTACCTCATCAGGACGCCAAAAAAGCGATTACGCTAGCAGGCGCGTTTTGCCGCATCACAAGTGGATGCGCGGATGCGGGATGCGCGGATGCGGGATGCGCGGATGCGCGGATGCGGGATGCGCGGATTCTCGTCGCCTCGCCGCCTCGCCGCCTCGCCGCCTCGTCGCCTCGTCGCCTCGTCGCCTCGTCGCCTCGTCGCCTCATCGCTTCGCCGCCTCGCCGCCTCGACAGGAGGTGACAGATGACCAGGCTGATTGGCTCTGACACCTGACACCTGTACCCTGTACCCTGTACCCTATCCGGCGACGAGGACGCACATCATCTTTTTACTATACAAGGAAAGGAACATGTACGATGGCTTTTGTAACTGGTCTACTCCTGATTGACGCGCCGGCGTCGGCGCTGAACAACGCCGGGGCGGATACCGGCGCACGTACCGATAATACCGTGGCGGTGAAGGCGATTCGTACCCGTACTGGCGAGCGCTTCCCGTATGTCTCGGCGCAGGCCTTCCGCTACTGGCTGCGCACCACGCTGGAGCAACTGCCCGATACGGGCTGGCAGGCGGCACCGATCTTCCGCGAAACGAAGGTGGCCTACACCGATGCCAACCCGATCCGCTACTGGGACGATGACCTGTTTGGCTATATGCGGGCACCTTCAACCAAAACGGCGGCCAAAACCGCCCGCGAAGCCGATACATCGCGGGCCAACGAGACGCCTACGACCGATACGCTGACCCGCGCTGCGCCCTTCCGCGTCGGTACGCTGGTCAGCATCGCGCCGGTGACTATCACCGATGACTTCGGCACCATGTCGCGGCACGACGGCGACCCGGTGCCGCACGAGCATCAGTTTTATCGCACCACGCTCAAGGGCCTGTTTGCGCTTGATCTGCGTGCCTGTGGCACCTTTAGCTACCGCAAGAAGACCGGGTTTCGCCATCTGGATGATGTGCGCATTGACGAGGCGCACAAAAAGGGCCTGACGCATCTGGAAGAGCAGCACAGCTATCGCTTGTCGCTGGCCGAGCGGGTGCAGCGTGTGCAGGCGCTGTTTACAGGCATGGCGCGGCTCGAAGGCGGGGCAAAGCAAGCTATTCACTACACGGCGGTGGCCCCGGCAGTGGTGGTGCTGGCGGTGACGCGAGGTGGCAACCATATCTTCCCCTACATCATTGGCGAGCAGCGCGGCGAGCCGGTGCTGGATCTGCCGGCGCTGACCGAGGCGCTGGAGGTGTTTGCCGACGAACTGCGCTCGCCGGTGTATGTGGGCTGGGTGCGCGGCTACCACGACAGCGAGCGGGCGAAGCTGGAGGCGTTTGCGCAAGAGCATCCTGTGTTGCGCCTGAGCCACCCGCGCCAGGCGTTCGCGGCACTGATTGCCGATCTGGGCCAGCACCCGGAATGGATGGAGTGAGCCGCCATGCAGGTACTCAAAGTCGTCCTGGAAGGCGCGGTGACCTCGTTTCGCTACCCGCATTTTATGTGGGGCGTGCAGCCCAGCTTCCCGATGCCGCCGCCGGCCACGATCTATGGGCATATCTGTAGCGCGGTGGGCGACTGGATCGACCCGGCCAGCGTGCGCTTTGCCTATCACTTTACCCACCAGGGCACGTTCATCGATCTGGAACACATTCACGCCGGCGGCTGGGCCGAGCCGATCGCTACCCGCCGGCGCAAGGATCTGGCGCAGCAGGGCTATCCTGATGTGACGCAGTATGGCGAGAGTACGGTGACGCCGTTCAACCGCGAGTTGCTGTTTCGCCCGCGCCTGGAGCTGTATCTGGATCGCCCGGATCTAGCGGCGGCGTTTCGTTCGCCGCACTACAGCGTGATACTGGGCCGCTCGCAGGATCTCTGCACCTACCCGCCCGGCGGTGTGCAGGTGGTGACGCTGGCACAGCAGGACAACGGCTACTACGCGCACACGCTGCTGCCGCTGGATCTGGCGACGCGCATGCGGCGCGGCGTGGCAATGATGATGCCGCACTTTATCGACGGCGAGCAGGGCCGCCGCGCTGACTTTGCACAGTATCTTGTCCTGGACGAAACGGTGTTTCCTGACCAGATGCAGTCCTTCGGCCCGCCCGATTCGGTCTGGTGTGACCCGACCGCGCCCACCCTGCGCGGCTACCAGCGCGTCATCGTCTGGCACGGCTGCAAAGCGTCTTCAGGTGACAGGTGACAGGTGACAGGTGACAGGTGACAGGTGAC
>Ga0308417_1002379_pt1 | contig 12448 bp, 11 predicted proteins | sample HotsprSampleOS65_FD_203528 | JGI IMG/M metagenome (GOLD analysis project Ga0308417, IMG submission 203528) | Hot spring phototrophic mat microbial communities from Octopus Spring, Yellowstone National Park, Wyoming, United States - 20090730_OS65 ... | reverse complement strand
GCAAGCTGTTCAGATCATACCATTGTGCCAGGAGGCCTTCGCTCGCGCTAGCGCCATAAAGCGCGCTGTGACAATGACTTACGAACAATCTTAAGTTGATGGCATTGGGCGAGGACGCCCGTGCTACTACCAGCCGGCGGGCTTTCCGTAGCACGGGCATCTTGCCCGTGCCCTGGAGTTTGGCATTTCCATAGTGTGGAGACTCTGCCCCGATGACCAGCACGGGCGAGAAGGGCCGTGCTACGTCGTGCGCCACCGCGATCCCGAACCGCCGGCCGCAGAAACGGCCACGCGCCCGCCGCGGGAAGGTCCGGGTCGCTGTCGGTTGACAACCGAGGAACTGGTTCACGAGAATCGCGACAAATGTCGAGGTGAATGATGCGAGTCCGCGAGTTCTTTCTGTGGCAGGCCGGCGAATACGACTTTCTCTGGAAGTCGCAGATGCTGCTGGGCGTGCTGCTGGTGGCGACAGGAGTTCTGATTGTGCTGTTTCCCCGGCTGCTGGCGGCGATGGTGGCGACGGGAATCATCCTGGCGGGCGCGAGTCTGATAGGCTCGGCCTGGCGGATGCGACGGCTTCAGCGGCGCAGCCGGCACCTTTACGAGATCGAGTCAATAGAATGGTAGACGGCCAAGAGTGGAGGTGATGAATATGGCGGAGCAACTGGTTCTGCATGACTGCCCGCCCATGACGCGAGATGCGGTGCGGGAGTACTGGCAGCGCAAGGAGCGGCGGCTGATGCGCCTGCTTGCGCCGATCCCGGCCGATCAGCGGTACCTGCGGCTTTCCATGCGGCGGCAGAAGGAGCGATGGGTGCTGCGGCTGGTGCTGCTGCTGCCCACGGGCACACTTGTGGCGGATGAATGGGCGGGCGGGCACGACTGGCGCGCGGCGCTGGATCGCCTGACCGACAGAGTTGCACTTGAAATTCGCAGACACAAGGAGCGGCTGCGCCACGACGATCTGTACCGCCGGAAGCGCCGACGCCAGAACGATTTTGCCCAAGCCCAGGCGGCGCTGGACAGCGACCAGCAGCAGGAGCAGCAGGCGGCATTCCTGGAGCTGCTTCGTCCGCTGCTCCGCGGCATCGCCGACCACGCCAGACGCGAACTGACCCTGGCCCAGCTTGACGGGTCGATCCGGCCGGGTGAGCTGACGGTGTCCGATCTGTTGGATGAAGTGGCCACCCGCGCCTGGAAAGGCTACGCCCAGCGCCCACGAGACGTGTCCATGGATCAGTGGCTCGTTCGGCTCCTCCATGAAGTGCTGGATGAATACCAGGCGGAGCCGGCCGCCGAGTCGCTGTACGAACGGATCCCTCCCGACGACGCGCGTTATCATGTCGATGGCGGCTGGCTGGCTGAGAATGAACCGTTCTTCGAGCCGCAGACGCCGCTGACGCTCTACGAGACCCTGCCGGATCACGAGCTGCCCGAGCCCTGGCAGGAGGTGGCGGCCGAAGAGCAGCGGCAATGGGTTCTGAACCAGCTTCGCCGCCTGCCTCGCCGCATGCGGCGGGCATTCACGCTGCACGTTCTGGAGGGCTGGGACGAGGCCGACATCGCCATGCTCCAGGGCCGGTCCGTCGACGAGGTGCGACAGGACATCCAGACAGCCCGCCAGACGCTGCGACAGAGCCTGGAGTCGGCCGGCGGGAAGGAGCAGGCCGAGGTCTCTGAAGTGTCTTGAGCAGATGGTGGACAGGCGTGCCGCGCCGGTCTGTGCCGGACCTTCCACCGGCTGGATGCCAGCGCCGCCAAGGAGCCGGGAGCGATCGTGCTGCCGATCAAGGATACCGTCCAGGCCCGCAGCTTTCCGCTGGTCAACTGGCTGCTGATCAGTCTGAACGTCGTGGCGTTCCTGATGCAGTTGCAGGCCGGGCCGGAGATCGAGCGGCTGGTATACACGCTGGGTGTGATCCCGCGCGCTCTGCTGGAGGAGGGGGGACCGCACGAGTACCTCACGCTGCTCACCAGCATGTTCCTCCACGGCGGCTGGGTTCACCTTTTCAGCAACATGCTGGCCCTGTACATCTTCGGCGACAACGTGGAAGACCGCATGGGGCCGCTGCGCTACCTGCTGTTCTACCTCCTGTGCGGCGTGCTGGCAGCGCTGGCGCACGTCTACTTCAATCCCCAGTCCACCGTGCCCACGATCGGCGCCAGCGGGGCCATTGCCGGCGTGCTGGGGGCGTATCTGATGCTGTTCCCGCGAGCGCGCGTCATCACGCTCATTCCCATTTTCTTTCTGCCGTATTTCGTGGAGCTGCCGGCGGTGCTGTATCTGGGCATCTGGTTCATCTCGCAGTTGTTCAACGGCGCGCTGGCCATCATCGCCTCGCAGCCGGGCCTGGGCGGCGTGGCATGGTGGGCGCACGCCGGTGGTTTCGTGGCGGGCGCTGTGCTGGTCTGGTTCTTCGCCGGGGCGACCCGCCCCGTCAGACGGCGGCGCCGACCCGTCTATGCGGATGAGTATTTCCCGTGGTAAGGCCTGGTTCGAACTGAGTTCTCGTCGCAGGAGTCAGTGCCATGGACATCTTCTGGTGGCTCATCGTGGTGATCTTCGCCCTCCAGCCGGTGGTGAGGCAGAAAATGCTGGAATCGGCCCGGCTGAAGCTGTTGTCGAAGATCGAAAAACTGCGCGGCACGCGGGTCATCGCCCTTATTCACCGTCAGGAGACCCTGAGCCTGCTGGGCTTTCCGCTGATGCGCTATATCGACATCAATGACTCCGAAGCCGTGCTCCGCGCCATCAAGCTGACCGACGAGAACATGCCCATCGACCTGATCCTGCACACGCCGGGAGGTCTGGTGCTGGCCGCCGAGCAGATCGCTTATGCCATCCGCCGTCACAAAGCCAAAGTGACGGTATTCGTGCCCCACTACGCCATGAGCGGAGGCACGCTGATCGCTCTGGCGGCCGACGAGATTGTGATGGACGAGAACGCCGTGCTGGGACCGGTGGATCCGCAGTTGGGACAGCAGCCGGCCGCCTCGGTGCTTAAAGTCCTCCAGCGCAAGCCCATCCACGAGATCGATGACCAGACGATCATTCTGGCCGACATGGCCGAAAAAGCCCTGCGGCAGGTCAAGGCCACGGTCATACGGCTGCTGGAAGAGCGAATGGAACCGCGAAAGGCCGAAGAGGTGGCGGAGCTCCTCTCGTCGGGCACGTGGACCCACGACTATCCAATTCGCGTGGACCAGGCGCGCGAGATGGGGCTGCCGGTGAGCGTTCAGATGCCGCAGGAAGTGTATCTGTTGATGAATCTGTACCCGCAGACGGCGCAGCGCCGACCTTCCGTCGAGTACATCCCCATGCCCTATTACCCGCAGAAACGGCCTGAGTCCCAGAAGCCGGACACGGGCGCCTGATCAGCCATCGACCGCAGCCGCGGCGGAGGCGGCATGCGGCCGCCCTCGGGACGAAGACGGCATGTGCAGGACCGCTCCGCCGGCGAGCTGACTATCGGACCAGGTCCGGTAATCCCCAGGTCCCCACCACTGCTAAGGCGAGGGCGAGGAGCTGCCGATAGGACAGGTGGCATGAAGAGCTTTCTCATCGCCATCCTGTCGCTGGCACTTGTGGCCGCCGCGTTCTTCACCCGCCCGGGCAGGCGCGAGCTGATGCTCCATCTGCTGGACACGCACGGCTCGGGCAAGTGGACGGCGGCCGACATCGACCGCGTGGCGGCCATGAGCGCCGCGCTGAAGGTCAAGGATCGCATTCTCTGGACCGACGTGGAGCACGAGGGCAAGGTTATTTACACCGGGGCGTTCTCGCACTTCTTCGCGCGCGGCGAGCAGTCGCCGCTCAACCGCCCGCTGCCCACCACCGCCGACCTGGCGCGGCTGATGGGCGGGATTTAGGGCCTCTACGGGATCGACTTTCGTCGGGCGCCTTGCGCCGCATCAACAACGCCGCGCCTCAGCAGGCACCGCGATGCAGGATGGCTCAGTGCACGCTGCCGCTGGTCAGCGAGCCATCCAATGGCGCCGCACCCGCTCCGCATCGAGCAGCAGCAAGTTGCCTTCGGGCGGATCCAGGCTTGATGTGAACTGCTCGACAACCCCTGCATTGCGCTTACGGTCAAGCAGTATCCACCGCACATCATATCTGCTCATGATCGCCATGCGCTCAGCCATAGTGGTTCGGTCGGAGAAGAACGCCTCAACGTCGTCCCAGCGCTGCCGCTGATTGAGGGTGAAGTACTCAAGATGCAGCGCTCCAACAATGCGCCCCTTTACCGATGGCACAGGCCATGCCGTGACGAGATCGGCGATAACAACGTCCTGTTCACCTACGGGAGCCAGAACCTCTCTATACTGACGGAGGCGATGAGTCTGAAGATCGCGCGCGGGCAACAGGGTGGGCAACCAGGGCCGCAAGAGGTGCGGCTGTCGGGCCAGATCGTTCAGTTGCGGCCACGCGAAGTATATGACGCAGAAGAGCAACAGCAGCCGGATAAATGCCGGGACGTAGATCGCCAGGTCGGTGGATCGCAAGCGCAGCAGCGTTGTTCCCCAGGTTGCAGTGGAAAGAACCCGCCACTCAGTGAAGACGAAGCCTGCGAGCAGTTGGCAGAACACGAGCCCGGCCAGGGGCAACCGAGCCAGGGTCGCCGATTTGACGACGACTGCAAGGCTGGTAAGGACGACCGTAGTCGCCAGCCCCCAAAGAGCGAATCGCACGAGGCGTTCCGCTCGCCATGGCAGTGCCAGCAGGCTGCACAGAAAGCAGGGAAGACACCACGTTGTGACCATCATTTGCAGGATATAGGGGTTATACCAATACCAGGAGTCCGGACTGGTCGTAACCGCTTTCAGGAAGGGATACAAGGGCCAGAGCGCCGCCAGTCCCAGTCCGATGACGATGGATAAGGCGGCAGTTGCACCGACGAGTACCGTCGCATCAGCCGACAACGCCATTGCGAACATGCCGACGGCTCCGACTACACCTGTCATCGCATGGCTCAACATGGCGATCGCGAACAAACCGGCACATAGTGGTACTCCAACTATGGCGCGTCGAGGCATTCGGTCCGCCCAGCGGAGAGCGCTCCATACGAACAACACGAGGGACAACGCAAAGGCGGAGGGGTTCACCTGGTGCCAGGGGAGGTCGGCAAGCGCAAGGGAGTTCGCGTAACCGGGACTTGCTCCGTATACCAGCAGCGCAGCAATCAAGACCGACACTGCAATGCGCTGTGCCTGAAAACTCTTGAGGAGTATCCACAGCGCGAGACCCAGCAGTAGAGTGTTCGCTACAGCGGCGCCAGACAGCACGTGCCACGCGTCGACTCGTGCGCCGGTGGCGATCGTTGCCAGAATTGCGGAGTATGGGGAGTATCGGATGGAGGGATCGTCCGTTGCGTATGGGAGTATGGGGAGTATCGGATGGAGGGATCGTCCGTTGCGTATGTGGGATTGCCTGCACTGTAGCCGAGTTCTGCCAGGACGCGCACTGCGCGATGGTGTTCCCATGCGTCCGCACCGGCGACTTCGTCGCGGAAGTGTGTCGTGCATGCAACGTACACCACCAGCGCCGCCACAATTACCCAGTCCCACGCGGTACTGCTGGGTCGTGCTCGGCTGGTGCAGGGCGTGTCCGTTGTCCCAAGCAGGTCTATAAATGCACACCTGGTATCCTTCATCTCCACTCCTATTCCCGCTGACGCGCATACTTGCGGCGCGCTGCGGAGTGGGCAACCGGAGAATCAGCACGGCCGTGGTCAACCACCAGATTCTGACCGACATGGATCCTGATCGCAAGGTTATCGTCAAGCGTCTTCTGCGCAGAAGGAACGCCGCCGACCTGAGCATCGACAAGCCGGGCCTACCGTGCAGTCAACACCGGAAGCACACAGAGCGCGACTTGGATGCTAAAGCTCAAGGCAGCGGTGTTGCTCAAATTGGCGGTCCCGGCAGTGGCAGGCGCGCGTTCTCGGCAACGTGCGCCACTGGCTGCCCGAGGGTCCCCAGCACATACCACGGCATCCATATGGCGCATCGGGCGGTGACGGCGATGATCGTGCCCAGCACAATGCCGTGCAGACCCAGCCCGGCGAATCGGGCCAGGGCGTAGCCCAGGGCGGCGTTGGCCAGGCCGCCGATCAGCACGGAGATGGTGAACGGCCGGACGTGCCCGCTGGCCAGCAGGACCGAGCGTCCCACGGAGCTGGCGCCGCCGATAACCGTGTGGATCAGGACCAGGGGCAGGATGGCCTGGGTCGCGTGCATGGGGTCCTTCAGCCAGATTCGGAAGATGGCATCGGCCGCCAGCCACACGACCGCCGCGCCGATGGCCAGCAGCGCCGTGGCCGCCAGCGTGCCGCGAAGGTAGTAGCGTCGCAGGGCGGCCAGGTCGCCGGCGGCGTGGGCCATCGCCGAGCGCGGCAGGAGGACGGCCGCCAGACCGCCGCTCAGCAGCAGCAGTCCGGCGTCGATCTGGATGGCCGGGGAGTAGACGGCCACGGCCTCGGCGCTGACCAGGCGATTGATCAGGATGTGGGCGATGGGTGCGTAGAGGTAGTCGGCCGCCTGGGCGAGCACGACCAGGCCACCGAAGCTGAGCAGGGCGACGACCGTCGGGCGGTCGATTGCCCGCCATCTCGGCACCAGCACGCCCGTGACCAGGCCGGCGGCTATCCAGCGGGCGAAGGCGGAGGCGGCCGCGCCCACGGCGTACGCCGCCGCCACGGCGTGCAGGCTGCTTTGCATGGCCAGATAGGCCGGGGTGAGGGCCAGCCACAGCAAATCGGCCGACGCCTGCAGGCAATTGTCGAGCGGCAGACGGCCCAGGGCCTGGAGGGAAGCTCCCGGCGCATCGCCCACGACCCTCAGCACGGTGCCGATGCCGATCAGCAGGGCCGGCCCGAAGACATCGTTCATGTCCATGCCCGGCGGCAGTCTGAACAGGCGGTCGAAGCCCAGGGCATAGACGACGCAAAGCGCCAGCCCCATCAGCCCGCAACAGGCCGCCAGCGCCAGGGCGCTGGAGCAGACGCGGACCAGCGCCTGGGGATCGGCGGCCGCCGCGGGGGCGCCCGTGTTTCGGGCGGCCGCCACGTAGCGGATGATGGCCGGGGCAAGTCCGAGTGTGGAATAGTTGAGAATAACCAGCGAGCTGCGGACCAGGGCCAGCAGGGCGAAGGCGCCGACGCCCAAGCGGCGATACACGATGGCGGAGATGATGAGCCACGCCGCGAAGCGCGCGGTGCAGACGAAATAGGCGCTGAGCAGGTCGCGGCTCAGGGAAGTGGTCGTCTGCGCGGACATCACCCGGCGCCCGGCTGAGTGGCCGCCGGCTGGGTGGCCGGTTGGATATGAGGCGGCAGGGCCGACCTTTGGCGCGACTTGTTCCATAAGAGGAAGGCGCCCAGGATCAGCAGCGCGATGCCGACCCACTGCCAGAAGTTGAACTTCATCCTGCCTCCTGAGATTCTCGGCGCGCGCCAGGTGGTCGTGGCCCGATCCGCTTCGTTCCCGACGGCGCTGCGCTGGCAGCGATCATAATCGAAAATGTCTCAATCCATAGAGGGTCGGGCGCGGCTGGGCGGCTGCGGGGGGGGCGCGTGACAGTTTCTGCGTTGGATGGGGGCTGCGCCACCAGGCCCGTTGGGCACGGGCGAGGACGCCCGTGCTACTACCAGCCGGTGGGTTCTCCGTAGTAGCACGGGCATCTTGCGCATCTTGCCCGTGCCACCATGGGCGAGAACGTCGTGCGCCGGCGCGATTTCGGACCGCCAGCCGCAGAAAGTGTCACGCGCGCGGGGGCATGGGCGAGGAGGCCCGTGCTACATGGTGGCGTGCGCCGTTCGGCACGGGCGAGGACGCCCGTGCTACGCGCCGCTGGCGGCTGGCGCGATTTCGTATCCGCGAAGGACTATAATGCGGGAAGGCGGAGCTGCCTGCTCGCTCCTCCTCGGCCTCTTTCCTTGGAGCTGAACATGCGATTCGTCTGGTCCGCCGTATCCTTCACGCTGTTGCTGTCCATCGCTGGGGCCGCGCCGGCCGCCCAGCCACCTTCCATTCCCCCCGGCGAGGCTGCGGCCAAAGACCGCCTGAATACAACTCCGCGCCACGGCGAGTGGGTGGACATCAGGCAGAGCGGCTCGAACACGCCCATCCGCGCATTCGTCGTCTATCCCGAGCGCAAGGAAAAGGCCGCCGTCGTCATCGTCATTCAGGAAATCTACGGCCTGACCGACTGGATCCGCGCTGTGGCCGATCAGCTCGCGGCGGACGGCTTCATCGCCATCGCTCCCGATCTGCTTTCAGGAATGGGACCCGGCGGCGGGGGCACCGAGGCCTTCGCCAGCCGCGATGATGTGACCCGCGCCGCGCGTCATGGCCATGCTCGACGCCGTGCGCGAGTACGACATCGGGCTGCCGGCGGCCAACGGCAAGTCGGCCACCGTCGGCTTCTGCTGGGGCGGCACCATGAGCTTCAACTACGCCGCGCATCAGCCGGCGCTGAACGCGGCCGTGGTGTATTACGGCAGCTCGCCCGGCCCTGCGCTGATCGAGAAGATCCAGGCGCCGGTGATGGGCCAGTACGGCGGCGACGATGCCCGTGTCAACGCGACGATCCCGCCTGCCGAGCAGTTGATGAAGAAGCTCAACAAGACCTATGTCTACAGCATTCATGACGGCGCTGGACACGGCTTCCTGCGGGCACAGGAAGGGCGCGCCGCGAACCTTGCCGCGGCCCGGCGGGCGTGGCCGGAGACGGTTCAGTTCCTCCGCAAATGCGTGGAATAGGGCGATGCGGGGTGCGGCGCGAGGCAGGGGGGCAGGAAGGCACGAAGGCACGAAGGCGCGGAGCGGTTGCCTGCACACTCAGGACTCAGCACTCAGGACTCGACACCACGCGAAGCGGAAGGCACGAAGGCCTCATTCCAGAGGCGGGGCCGGCGCGGCGGGGATGCCCAATTCGATGCGCAGCGATTGCGGCGTGGGTCGGCCGGCGGCGTCGCGCGGGCTCAGGAACACAATCCAGTCGTTGACGCGGTCGGCCGGATCGACCGGCGCCGTGGCGGGCACGGTCGTGGGGCGGCCGCTGAAGCGGTGTACCGGCACCCATCCGCAGGCGAGGATTTCGCTCACGTCCATCGATCGCCGCTTGTCGGAGTTATACAGGCCGTAGATCGGGTCCCAGATCAGCAGCACGCCACTCAGACCCTTGATGATGTTCTCGCGCTTGTATTCGGCGCAGCGCCTGGGGTCGCTGGGGCTGACGTCGACGTAATAGCTGATGCCCGGATTCGTCGCCGTCAACAATGGATAGGCCTCGCGCAGCGGCGTGTGCTGGTACCACTGGGCCACCTCCATCGCCCGGTACGAGTCGGCCGTCAGCTTGATGGGGATCACGGGGTAGTAGACGTTGGCCAGCACCGGCAGCAGCACGGCCGTGCCCGCCCAGCGCAGGGGGAAACGCCAGTTGAATTGTGTAAAGGCCCACTCCCAGCCGCGCGCTGCCAGCAGCGCCCACATGGGAGCGGCCGTCAGCAGGTAGCGAGGCTCACCCGCGCTGGCCATCTTGCCCGTGGCGTAGAGCGTGCTGTGGACGAGCAGGACGGTGAGCGGAATGACGGCGACCATCGCCTGGCAGCGGCCGCGATGATCGGCGAGGAACCCCAGGCCGAGGCGCTGCGCGGCGATCCAGTACCGCGGCGTCTGCCCGCCGGATTCGGCGCCATGGGGGCTGGTCACACATCGGGCTGCCTGGGGCGCTGAGGGCCATGTCAGGCTGCGCCACACGCCCAGCCCGACGGCCGGAAACACCAGCGGTGAGACGACGGCCGGCAGCACGCCCAGGAAATAGAAGATGGTGCCGCGGTCGTAGAGGCTCTCGGCGGCGTAGGGCCACTGTTCGATGAGCCACATCCACCACTTGAGATACCACGGCTGCTCTGCGCCGAACTGATACCAGCCGATCAGGCTCCACAAGGGCAGCGGCAGCACCAGCACCGGCAGCAGCCACCAGCGGCGATGCAGCAGCAGACCCGCCGCCGCCAGCAGGACGAAGCCAAAGCCCTCCGGGCGGGCGGTGGGCATGAGCGACACCAGCACGCTCATCAGCAGCCAGCGCTGCCGCTGATAGGCCCAGAATGCCAATGCCAGCAGCATGGCGAAGGGGATTTCGGTCAGTTGGCTGAACGAGTGCAGGAACAGGATGGGCTGCCCCAGCAGAAAGATCGTGGCCAGTGCCGGCCAGCGATAGCGCTGGCCGACCGCGATCCGCCAGCAGACCAGTGCGATGACCAGCGACATGGCCAGGGCCATGAGCCGGGCGCCCAGTCGTCCGCCCAGCACGGCGGGGATGCAGTAGATGGCCGTGCAGAACGGCCGGCCCCAGACGTTGGTCAGCAGGTGGGGTTCCTGAAGCGCGAAGCGGGCGTAGATGTAGTGGGTGCAGGCGTCGGCTTCGAGGTCGCCCTCCGACTTGACGGCCGCCGTGGCCGACAGCACCGAGAAGATGAGCATCGCGATGGCGATGGCCCAGAGCTGTGGCGCTTGATGTGGGCCGCCGGGGTCGGACGTGGGGGGCGGCTGCTGGGACTGGTGTGCGTCGCGAGCGCAAGGCATGGGGAGGATTATGGCGGCGGCGCGGGGGCTTGTGAAACCCCGCCCGGGGGATTCGGCCGGGATTGCCGCTCGAGCCCAGGGCGTCTGCGCACTCTGCGGATTGCACAGATCGAGGTCCGCGCGGGGGGGGACGCACGCCATGTCAATGTCCCGGCAGGCGCTCCAGAAGGCGGGCGATCTGCTCGGGGGTGTTGTAGAAGTGGGGGGAGCAGCGCAGGCGCCCCTCGCGCAGCGCGATTTCGGTGCGGTGTTCACGGCGGAGCATGCGCACCAGATCCTTGTGGTCGTGCTTCGTTGACGTGAAGCTGACGATGCCGCTCCACTCGGCTTCGCCGCGCGGGCTGACGATCCGGTAGCCCTTCTCGATCAGCCCCGCTTCCAGCGCACCGGTCAGCGCGCGCAGCCGCGCGGCGACGGCCTCGATTCCGACGGCCAGCAGAAGCTCGATCGACGCTTTCAGCGCCAGCAGGCCTGGAACATTCAGCGCCCCGCATTCGTAGCGGGCGGCGTCGCTCTTGAGCGTGAAGTCGTAATTGCCGTAGTCGCCGGCGTTGATGACGCTGGTCGCGCCGACGCTGAGCGGGCGAAGCATCGGCATCAGCTCGTGGCGGCAGTAGAACAGCCCCGCTCCCTCGGGGGCCAGCAGCCACTTGTGCCCGTCGGCGGAGAGAAAGTCGATGTTCATCGTCCGCACGTCCACCGGCACCGCGCCCAGCGACTGGATGGCATCGACGCAGAAGAGCCGCCCTCTGGAACGGCACAGCGCGCCCACGGCCGCCAAATCGTTGCGCTGGCCGGAGGCGAACTCGACGTGCGAGAGTGCGACCAGGCGCGTGTCGGGGTGTTCGGCTTCGGCCAGCAGGCGCTCCAGCGGCACGCGTCGGCGGCCGTCGGCGCCGGTCTCTTCCGGCACCATGACCAGCTCCACGCCGTGGCGCGCGGCGATGTCCATCCAGGGGTAGATGTTGGCCGGATACTCCACTCCCGCGGTGATGATGCGCTGCCCGCGGCGCCATTCCAGGCCATTGGCGACGGTGCAGATGCCCTCGGCGGTGTTCTTGACGAAGGCGATTTCCTGCGGCGTGGCGTTCATCAGCGCGGCGGCGCTGGCGCGAAGGGCCTCGAGGCTGCGGTAGTGGCCGGCGTCCAGGTACGCGGCCGACTCCATCTGGGCGGCGTAGTTGCGCAGGGCATCGGCGGCCACGCGCGGCAGGGGGGCGACGGCGGCGTGGTTGAAGAAATCCCAGCGATCGAGGATGGGGAAATGGCTGGGGTTTCCGGCGAGGTCGGCGATTGCGGTGTGACTCATGGGACGGAGCCTGCTGTTCGGACGTATAATAGCCGCACTCGACGCGCGGGGCGCGGTCCCGGCGTCGCGGTGCGGACTGGCGGCGGGGCGGTCGCCAGCAGGTGGAAAGGATTGTCTGCCATGCGATGGAAGTGGATCGCGGTCGGACTTGTCACGACGAGCATCGCGACCGCGCCGGGCGCAGCGGCGCAGGAGATCGCTCGCCAGGCGGCCCCGATGAGCTGGCTGCGCGAATACGCGCCGGAGGAGCTGCCGGAGCTGCATCGCCCGGCCTACTTCGACGACCTGGACATGGCCCGCGCCCAGGTCTTTCACGGGCGCTACCGCGCGGCTCTGGCGACGCTGCTGAAGGTGCAGCGCGGCCGGCCGCATCAGATCGCCGAGGTGAAGGCCGGCGCGCTGGCTGCCATCGGACGGCGCGACGATGCGCTGGAGCTGCTTTCGCGGGCGGACGTGGCCGAGCACCCGCGCATCGTGGTGCTGCGGGCGAGAATCCTGGCGGAACAGGCCAAGTACGATGAGGCGCTGTCGCTGCTGGGCCCGCTGGTG
>Ga0308417_1002377_pt1 | contig 12458 bp, 6 predicted proteins | sample HotsprSampleOS65_FD_203528 | JGI IMG/M metagenome (GOLD analysis project Ga0308417, IMG submission 203528) | Hot spring phototrophic mat microbial communities from Octopus Spring, Yellowstone National Park, Wyoming, United States - 20090730_OS65 ... | reverse complement strand
CAGCATCAACTGGCAGCAGGAAGGGCCGCGCATGGCGGACACCGTGCTGCGCTTTCTGGACGAGCGCGGCTACATCCCCGGCCTGTGCAACCGCCTGGTTCACAAGAGCTTCATCACCCCGGACTACTTCGAGGGGGCGTTGAACAGCTTTGTGGGCAACGCCTTTGGGCCGGAGCCGCGCCTGTCTCAGACGGCGCATTTCCGCCCGCACAACCGCAGCGAAGACATCGAAAACCTGTATCTGGTCGGCGCCGGCGCGCAACCCGGCGGCGGCACGCCCAGCGTGATGATGAGCGCCAAGATGACCGCGCGCCTGATCGCCCAGGATTTGCTGTAGGGGCGCTGCAACACCCGCTGCAACACTCCCGGAGTCTTAAAGACTCCGGGAGTGCTTGGAGTGTTTGTGTCAGTCGTACATAGCGGCGACGGTGTAATCCGCCTGCAAAGCCGGCGGCAGGATAATGCATTCCCGTTCGGGGTCGAACGAGGCCGGCGCGTGGTTCACCGTTGCCCGGCGCATCAGCCGGCCGGCGGGATGGCGCAAACGCAGGCGAATCTCGCGCGGCAGCCGGCGCAGGTTCAAACGCACCTGCGCGCGCAACTGGCCTTCCGTTGCCAGGAACGAATCCACCCGATAGCTGAGCGGGCCGAAGAAGGTCGGCAGGCCGGTTACCGCGAATGACTCGCCGTCGGCGTGCCAGGCGCGCGGCGCGCCCTTGCCCAGCCACAGCGTCCACTGACTCAGGTCGCCGCAGGCGGGGTCGGGCGGCTCTTCGGTGACGAGGTGATGCCGCAGCCAGGTGATGACGCGCGCTTCGTCGGAGGGTTTGTAGAATGGGCCGCCGCCCAGCCCCGGCTCGCTGATCCACTCGGCCAGCGCGCGCATGTCGCGGTACAGGCCATACACCAGATTGTTGTAGAAATGGCGCAGCGCGCGCTTGATCTGATCGCGCCGCAGGTAGGCCAGGTCGATGCTCATCAGGTTCGGCTGCGAAGCAACGCCGCCGAGGCTGAACCAGTCGTCATCCACATTGATGCCGAAGCCGTACTCGCGGTTGACGAAGCCATTGTCTTCCAGGTCTTGCAGAATCCAGGTCACTTCCGGCGCGTCGTCGTCGAACAGCCCGCCGTCCCACAGGTGAATGGCGCCATAGCTGACCTCGCGGATCCAGCCGTATTCGCGCCCGCGCAACTCGGCGCGGGCCGGGATATGCGGCGCGGCCACGCCGTTCAGCAGGCGCACCACCGGCGACGCGATGCGCGCCTCGCGCGCCGCCCTGAGAATATCGGCGCGGTACGCCTCCGCCGCCTCGCGCACGCGATCGGCGTCGGGGTGATTGATCTCGGCCAGCGCGTCGGCGGCCATCTTCATGCCGCCATAGGCGTGCGCATTGACGGCAAACCAGTAGCGCCATTCCGGGTTGTCTTCCAGGTGGCCGGGCGGCAACAGGCCCCTTGTGCGCGCGTCGCGGTTGGCCGTCGCGGCCCGCTCGCGGATGATGAAGTCACACGCGGCGACGACGTTGGGCGCGACCTTGCGCAGCCACTCCTGATCGCCGGTGATGCGGTAATGAAACAGGACGCCTTCCAGGATCGCGCCATGATCGAGGTTGTAGTAGAAGTGGCTCGGCTTGACCTGTCCCTGATCGAAGTCAATGGCCTGCAATGCGCCCTCGGCAGACTGGAAGTCGCCATCCGGCTTGACCATGCCCTGCACGGCCAGCAGCGATTCGAGATAGTCGCGCGCGCGATCGTGGTATCCCCAGCAGTCCAGTCCAACCGTCTGCCAGGCCGCCTCGTTGCCGCACGCGCCATACCAGAAGGCGCCGGGCGGAACCACGATGTGGCGCGTGACGGGGTCGCGCGCGGCGCTGATCCAGATGTGGGCCGGCACGGCGCGGGTGAAATCCTCCAGGTCGCGCTCGGCAGCCGGCAACTGCAAGCCGGCCCCGCGCGCGATCTGACTGCGCCAGAAATCGGTGACCCGCGCGCGCGCCTGCCGCGCGTCCAAATCGCTCACACGACGCCAGTCTGACGGGTTGCTGTAGGAGATGAACGGAATGCGAATGTCCAGCGTGACCGACTCGCCCGGCTGCAACCATCGCTCGAAGAGGATGGCGTTGTGCAAGGTCGCCGACGCCCCGCCGAGGGCGCAGGGCGTCAGGGCAACGCCTTCATGCTCATTTTCTGTCCGAGCGGGAATCCGGGCGGGAATCCGGGCGGGCCAGGGACGCACAACCGCGCGCAGCACTGGCGCGTCGTAGGGGATGAGCTTCATCATGGCCGGCGAGTACTGGGCCGGCTGCGCGAAGCCGTGCGCCACAACGTGGCCGCCTGCATCCACCGTCAGATGCTCATCCGGCGCCACCTGCAACCAGACGCACGCCCGGCGCGGCGATGTGGTGGTGTTGCGCGCGGTCACGCCCATCATCAACACGCTGTCGGCTGTTGAGTCATCCGCCGCGTCGTCCAGGGCGGTCACAAACGCGGTCTGTTCATAGGCGATATCGCGGTCCTGCCAGGCGGTGTGAATGATCGGCAGGTACCCTTCTTCCGGCCACTGCCGTTGCGCCCCGTTGCGCTCGCGGAAATCCGGCGGGTCGCCCGCGCCAATGCGCCAGTGGATCTCGCGGCCCGGCCAGCGCAGACGTTCAAGGATGCGATTGTTGAGCTTGGCCAGCGCCTTGCCGGTGAAGACCTCGCCGTTGTAGCGCAGGGCGAACTTCTGCTGATTTGCTTCCAGACTGAGCACGGCGTAGAAACCGTAGGGCGGGTGGCGCGCGATGTCGAGTTGTGGAATCTCCGCTTTGGCGCGGGCGTAGGTTTGCTCCGGCTCCTGCTCGACCCGCGCGTAGATCGGCTGGCGCGGCGCAGCTTCGCACTGCGCGCGATACTGCTCGAAGGGCGCGTCGTTCGCGGCGTCGGTGATGTAAACGCCGAGGTCGCGGATCCACAGGGGGCCGGCGCGCAGATCGGCCAGGTTGACGGTGAAGCCATCCTCCACGCCCTGTGGCCCGCCGGCCGGGTAACGGAAGGTGAGCAGGGTGCAGTTGGCGGAGCCGGCGGGCGCGTCGGTGGCGACGCCGGCGACGCGCAGGCCGGCGCAGTCAGGCAGAGGGTCAACGCGCGCCACAACGCCGTTGTACGCCGTGACGGTGTATGGCCTGTCGCCGCTCGCTGCCACAGGCCGGACAAGAATGTCGAAGGGAATCTCGCGCGCGTCGGAGTAGACGGACACTCCCGGAGTCTTAAAGACTCCGGGAGTGTCAACAACGGTTACGCGCAGCTTCAGCGTGCGGCGATAGCGCGCCAGGTAGCCGGGACGCTGTTCCAGGTCGCGCACATCAGGCAGTTCCAGCGCGTCCAGCGGGTCGAACGCGCAGATCAGCGCGCCGTCTTCGCGCCGGCACACCCCGCGCGGCTCAACCCACCGGCCATGGAACGGGTCGTCCTGGCCGATCCAGCCCCGGCGCGTGCCGTCGAGCGATTCCGGGTCGGGCTGCGGCCAGTTGCGCTGCCAGTATTCGACGCGGACCGCAGCCGGGTCGGGCGCCTGGCCGGCGAATGTCAGAACCACCCGCTGCACGTCGCGCGGCTCTTCCCACTCCAACACAATTTCGGCCTTTTGATGTTGGCCTGTCGATGAATCGGCGCGGCGTGTCTGAGCGAACGGCGCCAGGTCGAAGAGCGTTTGCATGGGGGTCAGCAATCAGGAGTCAGGAGATGGAATACGCAATACGCGATACGCGACACGCAATACGCGACACGCGCCATGCGATCCCGAATCCAAAATCCAAAATCCAAAATCCAAAATCGACACTCACCCTTTGAGGCCGGTGGTGACGATGCCCTGGATGATGAAGCGCTGGGCGACGAAGTAGAGGATGATGCACGGCGCCACAAACATGGTTGCCGCCGCCATCTGATACGACAGCTCGCCGCCGCCCCGGAAGCTGCGCAGATAGTTGACGCCGAGGGCCAGCGTGTACAGGTCGGTGTCGCTGAGGTAGATCAGCGGCCCCATGAAGTCGTTCCAACTGCCGAGGAAAGAGAAGATGCCGATGGTGGCGAGCGCCGGCTTGGCCAAGGGCAGGATGATCTGCCAGTAGATGCGGAACTCGTTGGCGCCGTCCACCTTGGCCGCCTCGTCCAGCTCCAGGTTGATCGTCAGGAAGAACTGGCGCAACAGGAAAACCGAGAAGGCCGGCCCAAAGAACGCGCCGGCGGTGAGCGGGGCATAGGTGTTGATCAGGCCGATGGTTTTCCAGATCACGAACTGCGGGATCATGGTCACGACGCCGGGCAGCATCATCGTGGACAGCAGCACCAGGAACAGGATGTTGCGGCCGGGGAAGCGCAGGCGGGCAAAGGCGAACGCCACCAGCGAGGCCGACAGCAGTTCGCCGGTGACGGCAATCGTGCTGACAAGCGCGCTGTTGAGGAAATAGCGCGCAAACGGGATCATGCGGAACACCTGCGGATAATTGTCGAGCACAATCTGGCTGGGCAGGAATTCGGGCGGGAACTTGACGCCGGCGCCGATCGGCTTGACCGACGACGACACAGTCCACAGCAGCGGCAGGATGAAAAGCGCGCCCAGGCCGACCAGCAGCGCATACACAAACGCAAGGCGCAGCGCGTCGCTGACCCTGCGCCGGGCCGAGCGTTTGGTTTTGTAAACCGGGCGTTGTTGGGTTTGCGCGATTGTGGTCATGTCTCAGCGTCCTCTTCCTGCGCTTTCATAGTACACCCACAGGCTGGAGGTGCGCAGCAGGATCAACGTGAAAAAGAGGATGATGACAAACAGCACCCACGCGAGCGCGGACGCATAGCCCATCTCGAACCAGTTGAAGGCGTTGCGGTAGAGATAGAGCAGGTAGAAGAGCGTGGCGTACCCCGGCCCGCCGCCGGTCATCAGGTAGGAGATGGTGAAGGTCTGGAACGTGCCGATGACGCCGGTGATGACGGAGAACATGATCACCGGCGAGATGAGCGGGATTGTGATGTGCCAGAACTTGCGCAGCGCGCCGGCGCCGTCCAGCTCAGCCGCCTCGTAGAGCGATTGCGGCACGCCCTGCAGCGCGGCCAGAAAGATCACGGCCCCGCCGCCCGTGCCCCACAAACTCATCAACACCAGCGTCCACAGCACCACATTCGGGTCGCCCAGCCAGTTTGGCCCCTCCAGGCCCAGCCGGCTGAGAACGAAGTTGACGATGCCCAGGCGATGGCTGAACAGCCAGCTGAACACAATCGCCACGGCCACGCCGGAGATCAGCGAGGGCATGTAGAAAATGGTGCGGAATACGCGAATGCCCAACACTTTTTGATTCAGCAGCAGCGCGATGAGCAGGGCGACGATCGTTCCCAGCGGCACCGCCAGGAGCGTGTACACGCCGGTCACGCGCAACGCGATGCCAACGAACGGGTCGGTGAGCATGCGCTCGTAATTGGCGAACCCCAGCCACTCCGGCGGCTTGATGAGCGTGTACTTGGTCAGGCTGAAATAGAAAGACAGGAGAATAGGCCCCACCAGAAAGATCAACAATCCCAACAGCCACGGGCTGATAAAGAGATAGGCGACGATGGCTTCCCGGCGGCTCTGGGTTATGAAAGGCCGGCGACGTGTGATCGCGCCGGCGTCCAGGCTCGTTTGCGCGCTTGCCATAGCACTCCGATTTTGGATTTTAGATTTTGGATTTTGGATTGGCGGGCAGGGCGACGCGGCGATGCAATCCAAAATCCAAAATCATCACTCCACAGACAATCGACAATCGTCAATCGTCAATCGACAATCGTCAATCGTCCATTCGGCTCACCGGCGGGCCAGTTCAGCATCCACCAGCGGTGTGGCGGCTTCCATCGCTTGCAGGGCGGTCTTCTGGCCGTTCATCACCAGGTCGATCTCGGCCTGGATCATGCCCTGAATCTTGTCGAACTTCTCGCCGGCGCCGGGGATGCGAATGGTGTCGGGCTTGGTCACCAGTGCGCGCAACGGCTCATAGCCCAACTCCTTGTGCAGCGGCACATTGAAGAAGCGGTCGAGCATGGTGCTGAGTGACGGGACATACGGCACCAACGACTCGATCACGCTGTCCAGCACGAATTCGCGGATGTACTCCCAGGCCGCGTTCTTCATTTTGGACGGCGGCGAGATCGACCAGCAGGCGGTGTGCATGTACCACACGCGGTTGCCGTTGTTGGCGCTGGGCGTCAGCACGGCTTTCCAGTCGAAGCTGTTGATATTCTTGAATTCGCCGACATCCCAGTAGTTGCCGAGATACATGGACAGCGCGCCGGCTTTGAACGCCTCAGTGTTGCTCTGCAGCGCCTGCATGGCGCTCGACCCCGGCGCCACCTTGTGCACGTTGATCAGATCGGCCCAGTATTGCAGCGCCTCGACGGTCTTCGGGTCGGTCAGGGTGGACTTGCTGCTGTCCGGGGTGAACCAGTCGCCGCCGTTCGACCACACGGTGTACAGATGGTTCACGAACCAGTTGCCGTAAGAAAAGCCCCACTGCTCCGGCATGCCGTCGCCGTCCGCGTCCACGGTCAGTTTTTTGGCGGCGTTGAGCACGTCATCCCATTTCCAGTCCGGGCTGGGCAGATCAACGCCGGCTTTGGCGAAGTGGTCCGGGTTGTAGTACAGCGACACGGGGCCGGGCATGAAGCCGATCAACATGGCGTGAATCTTGTCCTGCCAGGCGCCGGCCGCGATCGCCGCCGGCACGATGTCGCTGCGCTTGATCTTCGGGTCGCCGGCGATGAACGGCTCCAGGTCGAGCAGCGCGCCGTTGGCGGCATAGGGCTGCACATAGCCTTCCCACATATCGAACAGGTCAGGCGGGTTGCCGGCGGCAATCAGCGTTTGGAGCTTCTCGAAGTAGCCGGTGCCGGCAGGCGGCGCTTCCTGAATGATCTTCACGCCGGGATACTTCTGCTCGAACTGGGCGTTCCATTTGGCGCGCAGATCGATTTCGTCCTGGCCGGAGCAGCACAGCAGGATTTTCATTTCGCCTTGCTCATAAGCGGCGCCGGCTTGCGGGGCGGGCGCGCCGCCCTGGTTTTGCGCGGGTGCGGCGGTCGGCGCAGGTTGCGCGGGCGCGCAGGCAGCCAGCATCCCGCCGGCGGCGCCGACAGCGCCCAATCCAGCCAGCTTGAGCATCTGCCGGCGCGTCATTCGTGTCACAGACATGGTTCCTTTCCTCCTCAATCACCAAACAGTCAAACAACAAACTCACGGTCTGCAGGCAAGATTAACAAGTGGGCAACGTGGTCGGATAGGTTTGCAGGTCGTTTCCCTAAGCGTCACCTCCCTTCATGCGCATACGCTCAGCTTTGATTGCGGTTCGAGTCGCTTTGGACGCAGCTTGCAACGTGTTGGGCTGTGGCGAGGATGCGTCACGAGGATGCGTCAATGCGCCAGAGTCAGCTCGATTATCTCCGATCCGAATTCACCGCTGCTGACGGCTATCCCATCCTTTGCAAGCAACGCGCCGCTGGCCTGCATTGTAACGCGCGCGTCGGTCAGCGCGACATCGTACAGGCTGTCCGCCTTAAGCCCACGCGGGCGAATGGTTTTGCTGGCCGGCCCGCCCTGCGCGCGATACACCATCACCACGCTGCGCGACTGATCCGGCGACACCGCCTGAATGGCGTCCCACCCCCAGCCCTTGCCCTCCAGGTTGTTGCGCGGCGGAATCAGGTGGATGATTTTGGCGTCCCGCACCAATGCGCGCAATCGCTTGTATTCGGCGATCGCGCTGCGAGTTTGGGCCATCTGCGCTTCGCTCCACTCGGTCACGCGCTGCATCAGGATGAGCGGCCCGCCGAAAATGGCGCTGCGCAGGGTGTAGGGCGTCGGGTCGTCCTGCATGTAGCGCACGCTGTAGCGCGGCGAGAAGGGGTACGACGCGCCGTACACGCCCTGCCGCGTGGCGTAGGTGGCGATGTTGTCCACCGTGATGGTGGTGTGATACAGCCGGGCCATCTTGTAGGTCAGCATGCAGCCGCCGTCTTCGCAGTTCTCCCACACCACATGCGGGCGCAGCCGGCGCACCGTCTCGATCACCCGGTCGATGCCTTCGACCGAGTTGGTGTAATTGTGGTCGTCCGTCGAGCAGGCCGAGCCGGCGTCGTGGCAGGCCTTGACCATGTCCTCGCCGTCTTGCACAAAGTAGTCCACATCGTAGTCGTCGATCAGGCGCACGATCTGGTCGATGACCCATTCCCGGCACGGCGGATGTCCCAGACATAGCGGCGCGGCGCCGAAGTAATCTTCGCGGCGATGGATCAGCCAGTCGGGATGCGCCTGCGCCACAGGAGCGTTCACATTGGCCTGCGCCAGCGGAATGTGCAGGCCGAAGCGCATCCCCAGTTCATGCGCGCGGTCGGCCAGCGGTTTCAGCCCGCGCGGGAACTTTTGTGGGTGCGCGCGCCACTCGCCGATTTGGGCTGCCCAGCCGAGGTCCATGACTGCCACTTCGACGCCCAGTTGCGCGCAGCGTTCGATGGCGGCCAGTTGCTGCGCTTCGTCGATCTCCTGGCCGTAGCCCCACGAGTTGTATTGCGCCCAGGGATGGCGCTCGTCCGGCGCCGGCGGATGCACATGCGCCTCGGCAAACCGCTGAGTGACGTAGCCGGCCTCGTCCCAGTCGCCCTCGAACACGCCGATGAAAAACGCCGGGACCTCGAACGAGTCTCCCGGCGCAACGCGGTGATGGAGATCGTCGATCGCGCTGACGGCGTGAGCGGCGTCGGACGACGCCCAGGCGCGCAGCCGGCTTTTGCCGTTGAACTCGATGCCGCACACGATGCCATAGCCGGCGTGCGGCGCGCTGTCATCCGAGCGCATCGACTGCCAGTCACTCTCGCCGTCACGCATGGCGAACCAGGCGCAACTGCTGGGGCCGCTGTAGCTCGACGGGAACGACCCCATGCGAATTTCCGTCGCCGCCCGGCCCGCGATCAGCGGCGTGTCATACTGGCTGAAGAAATCGTTGCGGTAGACCCAACTGAACTGATTGACGTGAAACAGGTTCTGGCCGGGCGGCAGCGTCAGATTCAGAATTTCGGCGTCTGTCACCGTCAGCGCGGCCTCGCCGCAGTTGTCGATGCTGCCCCAGGTTCGCACAAAGGGAAAGTCCGGCCAGATCTGGAAGCAGCGCGTGAGCCGCGCGCCATCGTTCTCGGCCTGGCAACGCAGCACGGTCGAGCCGTCTGGTTGCGCCTCCTGGGTTGCGCTGGCGCCGTGCCATGCCGCGCGGCGCTGGTCGGTGCGCGCATGGGGCGTGTGCGAGGGCCGGATGGCCGGCCGGCCGCGCGCGTGGTCGATGATTTGCCACCACAACTGGCCTTCGACCTCGCGCGCCAGGCAGGTGATTCTGTCGTTGCTGATGCGCCACGCCGTCACTTCCAAATCCAAATCGCTCCGGGTCGAGGCCATGGATGACACCTCCTGATGATCGCACGCGCCATTTTGCGGCGGCTGCGCTTCGGCGGCTGAGCCTCGGCGGCTGAGCCTGTCGAAGCCGTCGAAGCCGTCGAAGCCGTCGAAGCCGCCAAATCCGCGCCGGATTATAGAGGATGAGGCGCGCGCGATCTGCCGTATGGGCGAGTTGCGGCGGCTGAGCTTGCCGAATTGTCTCCTGCGCCTGTCTGGGGGCCGGCTTGTCAGTGCGCAGCGCAGATAAGGCAACTTATAATTTTCAGACGCCGGCATGGCGGCGGTGCTTCCAATGCAGCGCTGTTCAACCCCGCCGTGGCCGGGCGCGACGCTCTTGTAGTGGCCTTTGGACGAACAGCGCAAAGGATTTTGCTCATGTGGAGGTTTGAAGCCATGCGCAGTAAAGTATTGGTCTGTTTTCTTGCTGTTGCCTGCCTCGCTCAATCAGTGTTGGCGCAGGCGCCCGACTTTTCCAGAACGCCCTCTTACACACTGAATTTGCCCGGCCAGCAGACGCTTCAGTGGAAGCTGCTGAACGAGTCGCTGCTCAGGAAGCAGCCGGTCGTTGCGCTGGAGATCGTCAATACCAATTTGAAGAACTCCTTTCCCGGACAGGATAAAAAGAATGAGCGAGGTGTTTACAGCAATCCTCCCGCTCCCGTCACGTTCCGAGTCGCCTTCGATCATTTCCCATCCAAGCCGACCAGGATTGCGCTCCAGTTCTCAAGTTCGTCTGCCTCATTCCACGGCACTGTCCCCTATGCGGGCTGGGAGAAGCCGTCTGGTTTGATGGGGTATGAGGCTTTGGATATCAACCCTGTCACCAATCCCAATCCGGGCGGCGATTCCATCAATCTGCCCATCCGTCCACAGCCGCCCATCCTTCCACAGTCAGAAACTGTTTCTGCCAGTCAGCGCATAGCGACGTTTGAATACACGTTGCCCTTTGCGCAGGTTGCCAGCCCTGGAAAGTTCTTCTATGCTCGCGTGGTGCCGATCGCCACAGAGAACGGCAAAACCGTCGCCATCGGCCCATCGAGCAACTGGGTTTATTTCTACGTCGCTGGAACGGCTCAGGACAAAGCGATCGCCGAAGCGCAGGCAAAGGCCGCGGCCGAGAACAAGATTCTGGTTACCAAAGTCTCTGAGGCGCAGAAGGCAATCCGGGACAACTACGAGGTAAGACTGTTAAGCTACATCCCCCCAAAGTTCAAAGACGATCCGGGCGCCGCGGACTACTTCGTCGCCCACAGTCAGGTTTCCATCACCTATGATAAGACTAAGGCGACCAACATGGGCCGGGGCGAAACCTACAGCGTCAACTACATGCGGAACCTGCTGGCCTCCAACAAGACCTGGTCGCAAGAGCTGTGGGATGTCACATCAGCGGCGATCAACCAGCAGAACAGCTTCTTCCAGGCGGCAAAGGTCGGCCTGGTGGATGGGATTGCCAAGGCCATTGAAACCGCCAGCGGTGTGAAAGTGGGCAACGATGTGCGCGCCGGCATCCTGAAAGGTCTTGATCTGGCCCTTGTCTACTGCGGCATCCCGCCCAGCCTTCCCAACATCGATCAGCTCTATAACCGGGGGGTTGACTATCTTGCTGCTACGATTGCCGACTACGCCCTGGAGCAGGCCACTGGCGTCGCCATAGATGAATTCGGCGCAGACCCCTTGATGACCATGGCGGTTCGGGACGCCGTTCGTGAACAGGCAAAGCAGGAGACGGCCAAGCTGATCGAGAAGCTGACCAAACCCGCGCCCTTCGATCCGCAGACGCCTGAAACCTGGGGCACGCCCGCGCCTTTCTTCCGACGCCGGCCGGCGATGGTGTATCTGGAGATCCGGCTCCGTCCCGGCCGCAAACCTGTGACCGGGGTCACCTGGCAGGCCCTGGAGTTGAGGTTCCCCGGCAGCTCGGCGGTGTTCGAGAATATCCCCAGCGTTGCGCTGCCGCGCACAGTGGGCGACCGCCTGGTTGTGCCCGTGGCGCTTGCGTCGAGCATTCCGCCGCAGAACTGGGGGGTGAACGGTTATATGCCTCACCCGCACGTTGCGCCGGGCGTGGAGGCCGGGCAACCCTACTACAAAGCCATGAGCGACATTGGTATGATGGTCATCACCCACCACCGCATGACCGGCTCTGGCGCAACCTTTGGCGCGTTCATGGACAGCTTCAAGATCAAGCCGCACCTTGTGAATGCGCGCGCCATTCCTGAGGGGCGCGTGCAGAAGCCAGGCGCGGTTCAAAAGGCGCTGAATGAGAACCCCGTCACGCTCGGCCCGCAGAACTATTATGGGCGCGTCCAGTACTGGCCTTTCAGCGCTCCGTGAGTGTTGGGCGCCGGCTCCCGTCGATATAACCTTACGGCGGCGCGTCTGGCCATATCAGGCCGGGCGCGCCGCCATTAGCGCACAGTGACCGATAGCGGGCAAGCCGGCGTTCAACCGGCTTGCCTTGCCTCGCAGACCGCAGCCAGCGCCGACTAGAACCGCGCCAGACGGTCCAGCACCTCACCGTCGGGCGCCAGCAACGTCAGCTCCATTTGCATCTGGCCCAGGGCGTGAGTCGAACAGGCCAGACAGGGGTCGAAGGCGCGCACCACCGCTTCCACCCGGTTGAGCATCCCTTCGGTCAGTCTGGCCCCGTTCACATAGTGGCGCGCCACTTGCAGCACGCCCTTATTCATCGCCAGATTATTGTGGCCCGAAGCAATGATGAGATTGGCCCAGGTGACCAGGCCGTTTTCATCCACCTTGTAATGGTGCAGCAGCATCCCGCGCGGCGCTTCGCTCATGCCAATGCCCTCATCGTGGTTGACGCCGCCCGTGGCCCGCACATCCTTGCGCAAGATGGCCGGATCGGCCAGCAACTGCTCAATCTGCTCGATGCCGTACAGGATTTCGATCAGCCGGGCATAGTGATAGTAGAACGAGCTGAGCACCGCCCCGCGCTCCAGGTCGTGGAACTCCGCCAGCTCCTGATCGGCCAGCGGCATGCCGGTTTGGGTCGCCA